>Ga0335075_10013997_pt1 | contig 12072 bp, 5 predicted proteins | sample Lox_Sample_24_FD_206723 | JGI IMG/M metagenome (GOLD analysis project Ga0335075, IMG submission 206723) | Soil microbial communities from Loxahatchee National Wildlife Refuge, Florida, United States - Lox_Sample_2.4 | ecosystem: Environmental > Terrestrial > Soil > Wetlands | place: USA: Florida... | reverse complement strand
CAAAACCGTCAGCGCTGGTGGCCATTCGGGACGGGTGGCTCTCGCACGCGGGCGGCATCCCCATTGCACCTGCACCGGACAGGTCAATCGCGACCGCTCGGAAAGAGGTTCACGTGACTCGGATGAAGTTCGCTACCGCCGCCATGCTGCTCGCCGCCAACATCTCGGTGCTGCCCGCCCCCGCGCTGGCCGCCGACCAGGGCCGCCGCGATCGGTACGAAGACCGGTGGGACCGCGCCGAGGATCGTCGTGACCGCCGTGAAGATCGCCGCGACCGCCGCGAAGACCGGTGGGATCGTCGCGAAGACCGGTGGGACGCCCGCCACGGCGGCTGGGATCCCGCCCGCCATTACCGGCGTGACGGACGCGGGTACCGATTGGGTCGCAACGATCGCGTCTACCGCGGCTCCGACAACCGGTACTACTGCAAACGCGACGATGGGACGACCGGCCTCGTGATTGGCGCGGTGGCGGGTGGCGTGCTCGGTCACGTCATCGCCCCCGGCGGATCGAAGACGCTCGGCACCATCATCGGCGCCGGCGGTGGCGCACTGCTCGGCCGCGCCATCGACGACGGGGACATCGTCTGCCGTTGAGCTCGGGTACCCGGCGGACGTCTTCACTGGCGTCCGTCAGGGTTTCGCGTCCGCGACCCGGCACCGCGCAGCGCCTGAACGTCGCGGCCCTCCGCCCGGCCACACATCCAGTCCACCCTTCGCCACGTAGGACTCTCGACAGCATGCCCAGGCGACGCGACGGCCGAGTGATTCGGTCGCGTGGCGATGCCGTATGTCGGCATGCAGCGAAAGAGAGCGACCTGCGATGACCAAGAGCGAGCACCTGCAGAACCTGGTGGAGAGCGGTACGAGCCGGCGACAGTTCGCCCGCAACATGATGCTGGGCGGCGCGGCCGCCGGTGCGGCGACGTTTCTGGGCCCCATCGCCGAACTGAAGGCGCAGAGCCTGTCGGACGTCGACATCCTGAACTTCGCGCTGAACCTCGAGTACCTCGAGGCGGAGTTCTACACCGTGGCCACGACCGGCCAGCGGATCTCGGAGCAGGGCGTGGGCATCACCGGCACCGGCCGCAGTGGCGACACGGTTGGCGGCAGCCGGGTCTCGCTGAACGACCGGATCATGACGGTCGCCATGCAGATCGCGCTCGACGAGCGCAACCACGTCAACTTCCTGCGCCAGGCCCTCGGCAACAACGCCGTCGCCAAGCCGGCGATCAACCTCGCGGCGCTGAACGTCGGTTTCAACAACGCCAACGAATTCCTCACTGTCGCACGTGCCTTCGAAGATCTCGGCGTGAGTGCCTACGGTGGCGCCGCCGCCTTCATCACCAACCGCAGCATCCTCACCAACGCGGCGCAGATTGCCTTGACCGAAGCGCAGCACGCCGGTGTGCTCCGCCTGCTCGTGAGCGATGCCGGCATCGCGGTCCCGGGGGTCGATGCGCTCGACGTCCTGCCGCTGATGTCGCCCAACGGACGCCTGTTCCAGGTGGACGGCGCCGGTCGGTCCACCATTCGCACGCCGGGGCAGGTCCTCGCCGTCGCCTACGGGTCTGCGAACGCTGGCACGCGTGCGGGCGGATTCTTCCCCAACGGCGTCAACGGTCCGATCGCCAGCGTGTAGGTCAGACGGGCGGAGTCGTGCCGGACTCCGCCCTTGTCTTCGATCAGGTCACGCGCCTGCACTATTCGGATACGCCCACTGCAACCTACGTCCCTCCGCCGGTCGGAGCTTTCAGGAGGTACCGCTAAGATTCTCTCCCTCCGGGCGGCCTTGATTTTGCACAGCCGAGGCGCGCGACGAGGACGTGCTCGTCGCTAGTGAGGGGGAGGGAGCGAGATGGCAGAGGGGAGTCGCGCATCCTCGATGGCCGCGACCGGCATCAGCGGCCTGGATGACGTGTTGATGGGCGGTTTCGCCCGTCAGCGCCTGTTCCTCGTCGAGGGCATGCCGGGGTCCGGCAAGACCACGCTGGCCGTGCAGTTCCTGTTGACCGGAGCCGCCGCCGGCGAGCCGGTGCTGTACGTCACGCTCTCCGAGACCCTGGAGGAGCTGACCGTGGTGGCAGCGTCGCACGGGTGGTCGCTGGACGGCGTCACGGTGCGCGAGCTGAGTCCACCCGAGACCGAACTCGAGCCCGAGGAACAGAACACGATGTTCCACACCTCGGAGCTCGAACTGGCGTCGACCGTGAAGCGCGTCCTCGACGACGTCGACCGGCTGAAGCCGACCCGCGTCGTCTTCGACTCGTTGTCGGAACTGCGACTGCTGGCCGGTAACCCCCTGCGCTATCGCCGCCAGATCCTCGCCCTCAAGCAGTTCTTCGCCAATCGTCGGTGCACGGTGCTGCTGCTCGACGACATGACGGCCACCGACCACGACCTGCAGATGCAGAGCATCGCGCACGGTGTCGTCCGGCTCGAGCAGGTGCAACCGGACTACGGCAGCCAGCGGCGCCGCCTGCGGATCATCAAGTACCGTGGCGTGAAGTTCCGTGGCGGCTATCACGACTACGCGATCGAGCGCGGCGGACTGCGTGTCTACCCACGGCTGGTCGCGGCGGAGCACCGGCAGGACGCGGCGCGCGGCCGGCTCGCCAGCGGCGTGCCGGCGCTCGACACGCTGCTCGGGGGCGGACTGGAGGAAGGCACCAGCACCCTGATCCTCGGCGCCGCCGGCACCGGCAAGTCGACAATGGCGGCGCAGTTTGCCGCGGCGGCGGCCGGTCGCGGGCAGAAGAGCGCATTTTTCCTCTTCGACGAGAGCCCGCAGACGCTCACCTTGCGCTGCGACTCCATGGGCATTCCGTTCAATGACGCGATCACGGCCGGGTCGATCTCGGTGCAGCAGGTCGACCCGGGCGAGCTCACGCCGGGCGAATTGACCCATGCCATCCGGACGGCGGTGGAGGATGGCGTCTCGATCATCGTGATCGACAGCCTCAACGGCTATCTCAATGCGATGCCCGAAGAGCGCTTCCTGACGATTCAGCTGCACGAAGTGCTGACGTACCTCGGGCAACAGAACATCGCCACGATGCTGATCGCCGGTCACCAAGGGCTGGTCGGGTCCAACATGCAGACGCCGATCGACGCCAGCTACCTGGCCGATGCGGTGCTGCTGCTGCGCTACTTCGAGGCCCAGGGCGAAGTGCGGCAGGCGTTGTCGGTGATGAAGAAGCGCGGGGGTCAGCACGAACGGACGATCCGGGAGTTCCGGCTGCAGTCCGACGGCATTCACGTCGGTGATGCCCTGCGCGACTTCCGGGGCGTCTTGACCGGCGTCCCGGTCTACGAGGGGCCGGACCTGAAACCGTCATGAACGAGTGGGCAGCGCCCCCGGCCGACGCGCGCGTCCTGCTGCTGACGGCGACCCGCCGCGACGCGGCGACCACCACCGAGTTGCTGCGTGGCGCGCAGATCCCGACGGTGACGTGCGAGCGGATGGACGACGTGGTCGCCGAGCTCGGACGTGGTGCGTCGGCCCTGGTCGTCGCCGAGGAAATGCTGACGCCGTCGTGGCAGGAGCGCCTCGCCGCGGTGCTGGCCACGCAACCGCCGTGGTCGGACCTGCCGGTCCTGGTGTTGACGCACGCCGGCGCCAATTCGCCCGTCGCCAGGACGGCTGTCGCCACGCTCGGCAACGTGACGCTGCTCGAACGGCCCCTGCGCGTCGCGACCTTGTTGAGCGCCGTCGCCTCGGCCACCCGGGCCCGGCAGCGTCAATACCAGATTCGCGGGCATCTCGAGGAGCGGCAGCGCGCCGAGGCCGCCTTGCGCGAAGCCGACCGGCGCAAGGACGAATTCATCGCCACGCTGGGCCACGAGCTACGCAATCCACTGTCGCCGATGACGTCGGGACTGCGGCTGTTGCAGATGCCGCAGGTCCAGGGCGAGCGCGCCGCCCGCATCGTCGAGATGATGGAGCGGCAACTGTCGCACATGGTGCGCCTGGTGGACGACCTGCTGGAGGTGTCGCGAATCACGCGTGGACTGGTCGACGTGCGCCGCGATGCGCTCGACCTCGTGCCGATCCTGCGGGACGCGGTCGAAAGTTGCCGCGAGTCGATCGACCGGGCGTCCCATGCGTTGGTCGTCGCCCTCCCGGAGACTCCCTTGCCGGTGCTGGGCGATGCCGTCCGACTGACCCAGGTCTTCACCAATCTGCTCGCCAACGCCGTGAAATACACCAACGCCGGCGGCCACATCTGGCTCGGCGCGCGGGCCAGCGACGGGCGCATCCGCGTCTCGGTGAAGGACGACGGCATCGGCCTCGCGCCGGCGCACGAGGATGCGATTTTCGACATGTTCGTGCAGGTCGACCGCTCGGCCCGGCGGTCGCAGGGCGGGCTCGGAATCGGACTGACGCTGGTCCGCAGCCTGGTGGCGCTGCACGGCGGCCGCGTGGAAGCGCACAGCGATGGCCTCGGCACCGGCAGCGAGTTCATCGTCGACCTGCCTCTCGCGAGCGCGGCACGGGTGAAGCCGGCCGAGCCGCACGGTGCTCGGCGTCTGGTCGGCAAGCGCATCCTGGTCGTCGACGACAACCGCGACGCGGCCGACACCCTCTCCGGCCTGCTCGAAGTGCTCGGCGCCACCGTCGCGGTCGCGTACGACGGCCGCACGGCGCTCGACGAAGCCGCCGCCTTCACCCCCGACACCGTCCTCCTCGACCTCGGCATGCCCGGCATGGACGGCTATGAGGTGGCGCGAGCGCTGCGCACGCGCGAGCCGCTGCGCCACACCCACCTTGTCGCCCTGACGGGCTGGGGCCAGGAACGCGACCATCGCCGCACGCAGGAAGCCGGCTTCGACGATCACATGGTCAAGCCGCCCGACATCGACCGGCTGACCGCCATGGTCAGCGCCCGCTGACTCGATAGGGCTACACTCGTCCGCACCGGACCACAGGCACGGCTCTGTCGCACCACACCTTGGGTATGCCCGGGGAGGTCGAATGGTGTCTCAAGTGTTAAGGATGCAAAAACTGGGCGCAGAGCGTCCCGGGATGCGGGCGAAGCGTCCTAACATGGACGCTGACCATCGCCCGCGGGACACGTCATCCGTCCGGCCGTCGTAAGTCCAGTCAGCAACTCATCCCGAGGTCGATTCCCGAGCCATCATGAGCATCTCGTCCGACATCCATTCCGACCAAGCACGCCCAGAGCCCACCACGGGACGCCGTCCTCGCATCCTGCAGTGGATCATCGGGGCCCTGCTCGTGGCCGGAGGAGCCGGCCTGGTCTGGTACTACGACTTCGGCACCCCGGCGCCCCAGACCAAGGGCGGCTTCGGCAAGGGCGGTGGGTTCGGCGGCGGCCGTCGACCCGGCGAGAAGCCGCCGGTCCGCGTCGTGAACGCGGAGCAGCGCAGCATCGGCGTCGCCCTGCGCGGCCTTGGGACGGTCACCCCGATCAACACGGTGACGGTGCGCAGCCGGCTGGACGGCGAGCTGGTACGCGTCCACTTCACCGAGGGACAGCGCGTCCGCGAAGGCCAACTGCTGGCCGAGATCGACCCGCGCCCCTATGAAGTGGCGCTCCAGCAGGCGCTCGGCACCAAGGCGGAGAACGATGCGCGCCTGGCCAACGCCCGGGCCGACCTGGCGACCTATCAGTCGCTGTCGGAGCGCGAACTCATCCCCCGCCAGCAGATGACGGCGCAGGAAGCGCTCGTCAAGCAGGTGATCGGTGCCGTGCAGTCCAACGACGCTCAGGTGGCCAACGCCAAGCTGCAGCTCTCCTATACGCGCATCACGGCGCCGATCTCCGGTCGTCTCGGCCTGCGGCAGGTCGACGTCGGCAACCTCGTTCGTTCCGGCGACGCCAACGGCATCGTCGTGATCACGCAGATGCAGCCGATCTCGGTGCTCTTCACCGTGCCCGAGACCGAACTGCCGGCGGTGCTCGCGGCGATGCGTCGCGACCGTACGTTGCCCGTCCAGGCCTGGGATCGCGCCGAATCGCAGCAGCTGGCGACCGGCACGCTGCAGACCGTCGACAACCAGATCGATACGACGACCGGCACCATCCGCCTGCGCGCCGTCTTCAACAACAGCGACGACAAGCTGTTCCCGAACCAGTTCGTGAACATGGTGCTCAACCTGTCGACGCTGCGTGACGCGATCGTCGTGCCGTCGGCGACGATTCAGCGCGCCTCGTTCGGCACCTTCGTCTACGTGATCGACGGCGACGGCAAGGCGCAGGTCCGCCGGGTGACGCTCGGACCGGCCGAGAACGACCGCGTGGCGATCTCCGAAGGCCTCAAGCCCGGCGAGCGCGTGGTGCTCGAAGGCGTCGACGCGTTGAAGGAAGGCGTGGAGGTCGACGTCATCGACGGCACGACCGGCGCCCCGGCCGGCGCGGCACCGGCCCGTCGTCAGCGACCGCAGCAGCAGGGTGAGGCTCCCGGCAAGGCGACGGGTGCCGCCAAGGAGACCACGCGATGAACATCTCGCGGCCGTTCATCCTGCGCCCGGTCGCGACGGCGCTCCTGATGGGCGCGCTGCTGTTGTCGGGGATGCTGGCGTACCGCCTGCTGCCCGTCTCGGCGTTGCCGCAGGTCGACTACCCGACGATTCGCGTCCTCACCTTCTATCCGGGCGCCAGCCCGGACGTGATGACGAGCGCCGTGACCGCCCCCCTCGAACGGCAGTTCGGGCAGATCCCCGGCCTCGATCAGATGTCGTCGACGAGTTCCGGTGGCGCCTCGGTCCTGACGCTGCGGTTCTCGCTCGACAAGGCCATCGAAGTGGCCGAACAGGAAGTGCAGGCGGCCATCAACGCGGCCGGCAACCTCCTGCCCAACGACCTGCCGCAGCCGCCGGTCTACAACAAGGTCAACCCGGCCGACACGCCAGTGCTGACCCTCTCGGTGACGTCGCCGACGATGCCGTTGCCGTCGGTCTACGACCTGGTCGACACGCGCATCGCGCAGAAGCTGTCGCAGCTGCCGGGCGTGGGCCTGGTCAGCATCGCCGGCGGCCAGCGTCCCGCCGTGCGCATCCAGGCCAACCCGCAGGCGCTCGCGGCGCACAACCTGAACCTCCAGAGCCTCCGCGCGGTGATCGCGGCCGCCAACGTCAATCAGCCGAAGGGGAACTTCGACGGGCCCGAGCGGTCGTTCATGCTCGACGCCAACGACCAGTTGCGGTCGGTGCAGGCGTATCGCGATCTGATCGTCACCTATAGCGGCGGTGCGCCGCTGCGACTCTCGGACGTGGCGCAGGTCGTCGACGGCGCCGAGAACACGCGGCTGTCGGCCTGGGCCGACGACGCGCCGGCCGTCCTCGTCAACATCCAGCGGCAGCCGGGCGCCAACGTCATCGACGTCGTCGACCGCATTCGCGCCGTGCTGCCGCAGCTCACGGCCAGCCTGCCCGAGACCGTCTCGGTGGCGATCCTCAGCGACCGTACCGACACGATCCGCTCGTCGGTGCGCGACGTGCAGCACGAACTGATTTTCGCCGTCGCTCTCGTGGTGATGGTGACCTTCGTCTTCCTGCGCAACATCCCCGCGACAATTATCCCGAGCGTCGTCGTGCCGCTGTCGTTGATCGGCACCTTCGGCGTGATGTACCTCGCCGGCTTCTCGGTCAACAACCTGACATTGATGGCCCTGACCATCGCCACCGGGTTCGTCGTCGACGACGCGATCGTGATGGTGGAGAACATCGCGCGCTACCTCGAGGAAGGGGCGACGCCGATGCACGCCGCGCTCGAGGGCGCCAGGCAGATCGGCTTCACGCTCGTGTCGCTGACCGTGTCGCTGATCGCGGTGCTCATCCCGCTGCTGTTCATGGCCGACGTCGTCGGCCGGCTGTTCCGCGAGTTCGCGATCACGCTGGCAGTCTCGATCCTGATTTCGCTGGTGGTGTCGCTGACGCTGACACCGATGATGTGCGCCCGGCTGTTGCGCGCCGAGCACGAAGGCAAGCACGGCCGCCTGTATCACGCCACGGGGCGCTTCTTCGACGCCATCATCGAGTGGTACGGCCATGCCCTGAAGTGGGCGCTCAAGTACGAGCCGATCACGCTGTTGATCGCGGTGGCGACGATGGGCCTGACGGCGTGGCTGTACGTGGTCGTCCCGAAGGGCTTCTTCCCCGTGCAAGACACGGGCGCCATTCAGGTGATCACGGAGGCGCCGCAGGCGGTGTCGTTCGGCGCGATGGGTGACCGGCAGCGGGCGGCCGCCCGCGAGATTCTCCAGGAGCCGGACATCCACGGCCTGTCGTCGTTCATCGGCGTCGATGGCTCGAACGCGACGCTCAACAGCGGCCGCATGCTGATCACGCTGACGCCGCGCGAGGAGCGGAGCCGCTCGGCCACCGAGATCATCGCGTCGCTGCGCGAGCGGGTGGCGAAGGTGCCGGGCATCACGTTGTACTTCCAGCCGGTGCAGGACCTGACCATCGAAGATCGCGTCAGCCGCACGCAGTTCCAGTTCACACTCGAGGATCCCGATCCGGACCGGCTGGCGCTGTGGGTGCCCCGACTGGTCACGCGGATGCAGCAGTCACCCGCCCTCGCCGATGTCGCCAGCGACCTGCAGGACCGTGGGCTGCAGGCCTTCGTCGACATCGATCGCGATGCGGCGAGCCGTCTCGGCGTGCGTGTCGCGGCCATCGACGATGCGCTGTACGACGCGTTCGGGCAGCGGCTGATCTCGACGATCTACACACAGGCCAACCAGTACCGCGTGGTGCTCGAGGTCGACCCGCGCTTCCAGATCGGGCCCGAGGCGCTCGGCCAGGTGTTCGTCGGCACCGCCGACGGCCGTCAGGTGCCCCTGTCGAGCCTGGCCTCGATCAAGGAGCGCAACACGCGCCTCGTGATCAACCACGCCGCGCAGTTCCCCGCCGTCACCATGTCGTTCAACCTGGCGCAGGGGGCGTCGCTCGGCGACGCGGTCGAGGCAATCGAGAAGGCGCAGGAAGACATCGGCATGCCGGCCAGCATCCAGACGACGTTCCAGGGCGCCGCCGCCGCGTTCCGCTCGTCGCTGGACAGCACGCTGCTGCTCGTGCTGGCCGCGATCGTCACGATGTACGTGGTGCTCGGCGTGCTGTACGAGAGCTACATCCACCCGATCACGATTCTCTCGACGCTGCCGTCGGCCGGTGTCGGCGCGCTGCTGGCGCTGCTGGTGACCGGTCGCGATCTCAGCCTGATCGCGGTCATCGGCATCATCCTGCTGATCGGCATCGTGAAGAAGAACGCGATCATGATGATCGACTTCGCACTCGACGCCGAGCGCACCGAGGGCATGAGCCCGCGTGATGCGATCTACCAGGCGGCGCTGCTCCGCTTCCGTCCGATTCTCATGACGACGTTGGCGGCGCTCTTCGGTGCCCTGCCGCTGATGTTGTCGTCGGGCTCGGGCGCCGAGATGCGGCAGCCGCTCGGTCTCGTGATGGTGGGCGGCCTGCTCGTCAGCCAGGTGCTGACGCTGTTCACGACGCCAGCCATCTACCTGTTCTTCGATCGCCTGGGTCGCGCGTGGCGTGATGCCCGTCGGCCGGCGGTCGTGGAGGAACCGGCATGAGCCTGTCGTCGCCGTTCATCGAGCGTCCGGTCGCCACCACGCTCCTCAGCCTGTCCATCGTGATGGTGGGCATCCTGGGATACCTGCTGCTGCCGGTGTCGCCGCTGCCGCAGGTGGACTTCCCGGCGATCTCGGTGTCGGCGTCGCTGCCGGGCGCCAGCCCGGAGACGATGGCCTCGAGCGTGGCGACGCCGCTCGAGCGGGCGCTGGGCACGATTGCCGGCGTCAACTCGATCGACTCGCAGAGCTCGCAGGGGTCGACGCGCATCTTCATCCAGTTCGACCTGGGGAAGAACATCGACACGGCGGCGCGTGAGGTGCAGGCGGCAATCAATGCATCGCGGTCGATGCTGCCCAGTGCGCTGCCGGGCCTGCCGCAGTACCGCAAGATCAACCCGTCGCAGGCGCCGATCATGCTGCTGGCGCTGACCTCGCAGACGTCGACGACGAGCGAGCTGTACGACCTGGCCTCCACCGTGCTCGCGCAGAAGGTGGCGCAGGTGACTGGTGTGGGCGACGTCACGGTCGGCGGCGGATCGCTGCCGGCGGTGCGCGTCGAGTTGCAGCCGCAGGCGCTGAGTCAATACGGCATCTCGCTCGACGAGGTCCGTCAGGCGATCGCCGGCGCCAACCTGCTGCGCCCGAAGGGCGTCATCGAGGACGACGAGCGGCACTGGCAGATCCAGGCCAGCGACCAGCTGACCAAGGCCGCCGACTATCAGCCGCTTGTCATCACCTACCGCAATGGCGCCGCCGTGCGGCTGCAAGACGTGGCCAACGTCTACGACGGCATCGAGGACCGCTACAACGCCGGCTACTTCAACGACCAGGCGGCCGTCCTGCTGGTGGTGAGCCGGCAGCCGCAGGCCAACATCATCGACACGGTGGACGGCATCACCGATCAGTTGCCGGCCCTGCGCGCCTTCCTGCCGGCTGGCGTCTCGCTCGACGTCGCCAGCGATCGATCGCCCACCATCCGCGCGACGCTGCACGAAGCGCAGCAGACACTGCTCATCGCCGTCGGCTTGGTCATCTTCGTCGTGCTGCTGTTCCTCGCCAATGTGCGCGCGGCGCTGATTCCGGTGACGGCCGTGCCGGTCGCCCTGGTCGGCAGCGGGGCCGTGATGTACCTGATGGGGTTCTCGATCAACAACCTGTCGTTGATGGCGTTGATCGTCGCGACCGGACTGGTCGTCGACGACGCCATCGTCGTGCTCGAGAACATCTCGCGGCACGTCGAGCACGGCATGCCGCCGCTGGAAGCGTCGCTGAAGGGCGCCCAGGAAGTCGGCTTCACCCTGCTGTCGATGAACCTGTCGCTGGTGGCCGTCTTCGTGTCGATCCTCTTCATGGGCGGGATCGTCGAGCGGCTCTTCCGCGAGTTCTCGATCACCCTGGTGGCGGCGATCCTGATCTCGCTCGTCGTCTCGCTCACGCTGACGCCGATGTTGTGCGCGCGCTGGCTGACGGCCCGCAAGCTGAAGCCGGGGCGTCTGCAGGCGACCAGCGATGCCGTCTTCGGCTGGCTGCGGCGCGGGTACGCGCGCTCGCTGGACTCGGCGCTGCGGCACGCGCCGATCATCCTGATGCTGTTCTTCGGCGTCGCGGCGCTCAACGTGCACCTGTACATGCAGGCGCCCAAGAGCTTCCTGCCCGATCAGGACACCGGGCAGCTGGGCGGCTTCATCCGCGGCGACGACGGGATGTCGTTCCAGATCATGCAGCCGAAGATCGAGGCGTTCCGTCGCGCCGTGCTGAAGGATCCGGCCGTCGAGAGCGTGGCTGGCTTCATCGGCGGCGGCCGCGGCATCAACAACGCGCAGATCTTCGTCCGCCTCAAGCCGCTGGATCAGCGCAAGGTCTCGGCGCAGATGGTGGCCGACCGCATCCGTCGCAATCTGCCGTCGGTGCCGGGCGCCCGCATGTTCCTGAACGTCGATCAGGACATCCGCTTCGGTGGCGGCTTCGGCCGCGGCTCCTACCAGTACACGCTGCGGGCCGACGACCTCCAGGCGCTCCGTACGTGGGGGGAACGCGTGCGTACGGCGCTCGCGGCCCTGCCTGAAGTGACGGGTATCGAGGACGAACTGATCTCGAGCCAGCAGATCACGCTGAACGTCGACCGTGAGGCGGCGCGTCAGCTGGGCATCGAGATGAACACCGTGACCCAGGCGCTGAACAACGCCTTCGGGCAGCGGCAGGTCTCGACCATCTTCACGCAGCTCAACCAATATCACGTGGTGATCGAGGTCGGTCAGAGCTTCCAGACCGATCCGGCAACCCTCCAGAATCTCTATGTGAAATCCGGCAACGGGACGCAGGTGCCGCTCGGCATGCTGGCGCATTGGGAGCAGTCGCACACGCAGCTCGCCATCGGCCACCAGGGGCAATTTCCTTCCACCGTGGTCAGCTTCAATCTTGCGCCCGGCAAGGCGCTGGGCGACGCCGTGCAGGCGGTCAATCGCGTGGAGCAGCGCATCCAGATGCCCGCTTCCATCAACGCCAGCTT
>Ga0335075_10013996_pt1 | contig 12072 bp, 8 predicted proteins | sample Lox_Sample_24_FD_206723 | JGI IMG/M metagenome (GOLD analysis project Ga0335075, IMG submission 206723) | Soil microbial communities from Loxahatchee National Wildlife Refuge, Florida, United States - Lox_Sample_2.4 | ecosystem: Environmental > Terrestrial > Soil > Wetlands | place: USA: Florida... | reverse complement strand
CGGGGACCGCAGGATGCACGGGGTGATCGGGCGACTGCCCGCCGAACTCGAGCACCTGGACGAACCGCCCGACGTGCCGCGCCGCGGCTTGGACGGCCGCCGTGAGGTCGCTTTCCGCCAGATGGTAGGAGCAGGAGCAGGAGACGAGCAGCCCGTCGCGCTCGAGGAGCCCCAAGGCGAGCTGGTTGATCTTGCGATAAGCGGCTTGACCCTTGGGAATGTCCTTCTTGCGCTTGATGAACGCGGGAGGATCGAGAACAATCGCGTCGAACCGCCTGCCGGCCGCGTGTAGGGCTTGCAGCACTTCAAAAGCGTCACCCCGCAAGCACTCTACTTCGACGCCGTTGCGCACAGCGTTGCGGCCCGCGTGATCGAGAGCGTCCTGCGATGCATCGACACACGTCGCCGCCGCGGCGCCGCCCTTCAGGGCGAGCACGGCCCAGGCGCCCACGTAGCTGAACACGTCGAGCACCCGAGCGCCGGGTCTCAAGTAGCGCAGCAGCCGCGCACGGTTGGCAGTCTGATCGTAGAACCAGCCGGTCTTCTGTCCACCCGCGAGCGGCGCACGGAAGCTCGCGCCCGCCTCGTGCACCTCGATCTGCTCCGGCGCCGTGCCGAACGCCGTCTCCGCAATCCCGGGCAGCTGCTCGAGCGAGCGCGCCGCCGAGTCGTTCTTCCAGTACAAGGTCGCGGGCGCGACCACCTTGCGCACGGCGCTCTCGACGACGCCCTTCAGTGCCTCCATGCCGGCGGTCGCGATTTGACCCACGATCAGCTCCCCGTAGCGATCGAGCACGAGGCCGGGCAGCCCGTCGGACTCGCCGAACACGAGCCGATGGAAGGGCTCGGGACCGAGCTCGCTGCGCAGAGCGAGCGCGGCCTCGAGCCGCCGCACGATGAGCGACTCGTCGATGGGGTGCGCCGCGTCGCGACTCATGATCCGAGCGCAGATGAGCGCATGGGGATTGACGTAGGCGTAGCCGAAGAAGCGCCCGCGGTCGGATTCGACGGCGGTGAGGCTTCCCGGCGAGAACGCCGTGAGAGGCGTGTGCTCGGTGTCCACCTCGTTGCTGAACACCCAGGGATGCCCGGCGCTGAGCCGCCTCTCCTCCCCCCGCTTCAGACGCAGGGCGGCGGGCGCCGTCTCGACGGCCGTCGCAGGCCCTCGAGGCAGCGCCCGCTCGCGCGGCGATTCAGTCTGTCCAGCTGGTGGGATCACTTGGGCGCCTTCTCCATTCGGTCAAAACGCGTGATTATACCGTCCCATGACCTCGAATCCGCCCTCGGCTGCCGGCGCACCGGCCTTCACCAATCGTCTCATCCGCGAGACGAGCCCCTATCTGCTGCAGCACGCCCACAACCCAGTCGATTGGTACCCCTGGGGAACGGAAGCGTTCGAGCAGGCGCGCGAGCACGACAAGCCCGTTCACGTCTCGATCGGCTACTCCTCGTGTCACTGGTGCCACGTTCTCGCTCACGAGAGTTTCGAGGATCCCGAGACCGCGCGGCTGCTCAACGAGCGCTTCATCAATATCAAGGTGGACCGCGAGGAGCGCCCCGACCTCGACCGGATCTATCAGATCGCCCAGCATCTGCTCACGAGACGCTCGGGCGGCTGGCCGCTCACGATGTTTCTCACGCCGGAGGATCAGCGGCCGTTCTTCGGCGGCACCTACTTTCCGCCGCAACCGCGGTACGGAATGCCGTCCTTCCGCGACGTGCTCACGCGCGTCGCCGATTACTACGCGGCGCATCGAGCGCAGCTGCACGAGCAGAACGAGGCACTGATCCTCGCCTTGGGCGAAATCGAGGCGTCCGGCACCGAGCCGGGCGCGCGCCTCGACTCAACGCCGCTCGCAGCTGCTCGGGCCGAGCTTGCCGCGACGTTCGACGAGACCTACGGCGGGTTCGGCGGCGCACCGAAATTCCCCCATCCGCTCACTCTCGAGCACCTGCTGCGCGAATGGCAAGCGGGTCCGAGTGGGCCGCGGGCCGACGCGCAAGCCCTGCACATGGCGACCCTCACACTGCGCCGCATGGGCGAGGGTGGCCTCTACGACCAGCTGGGCGGCGGCTTCTCGCGCTACGCCGTCGACCCCTACTGGATGATCCCGCACTTCGAGAAGATGCTCTACGACAATGGCGCCCTCATTGCCGCGTACGCGCAAGCGGCGCTTGCGACCGCAGAGCCGTTCTACGCGCAAATCGCCGCGCAGACCGCCGAGTGGACGCTGCGGGAGATGCAGTCTCCGGCAGGCGGCTACTTCTCGAGCTTCGACGCCGACTCCGAGGGTCACGAGGGCCTCTACTACGTCTGGGACCGTGCCGAGATCGAGAGTGCGCTCACGCCGGAGGAATTCGCGGTGTTCGCGCCGCGCTTCGGCCTCGACCGCGCGCCCAACTTCGAGGACCGCTGGCACCTGAACGCGTTCGTGCCGCTCGGGGACATCGCGAGCCACCTCGGCATCTCGCCGGCGGAAGCGAGCGAGCGCGTCGCGGCCGCGCGGCGCAAGCTGCTCGCCATTCGCGCAGGGCGCGTACCGCCCGGACGCGACGACAAGATTCTCACGGCCTGGAATGCGCTCATGATCCGCGGAATGGCGATGGCGGCGCGCGCGCTCGATCGGGCCGACTTCGCAGCGTCCGCGACGCGCGCGCTCGAGTTCATTCGGCACACGCACTGGCGCGAGGGCCGCCTGCTTGCGACCAGCCGGGACGGTCGCGCGCATCTCGACGCCTACCTCGACGACTACGCGTTTCTCGCCGATGCCGTGCTCGAGCTGCAGCAGGTCCGCTTCGACGGCGGCGAGCTCGCGTTCGCGTGTGAGCTGCTCGATGTGCTGCTCGGACATTTCATGGACGGCGCATCGGGCGGCCTTTACTTCACGTCCGACGAGCACGAGCGACTGATCGTCCGCTCCAAATCGTTCGCCGACGACGCCACCCCGTCCGGCAACGGCATCGCGGCCTTCGTCCTGCAGCGCATGGGCTATCTGCTCGGCCGGACCCGATACCTCGAGGCGGCTCACGCCATCCTGCGCGCCGGATGGGGCTCGCTCGCACGCCATCCGACCTCGCATGTCGCGATGCTGAAGGCGCTCGAGGAGCAGTTGCAGGCGCCGCAAATCGTGATTCTGCGTGGACAGTCGGCCGCGATCGCGAGCTGGCGCCGCGAGCTTGCCAAGCTCCATGCGCCGCGGCGGCTCACGCTCGCGATCGGCGCCGATGCGCAAGCTCTTCCCGAGGCGCTCGCCGATAAGGTGCCGCGCGGGCCGGCCGTCGGCTACCTCTGCACGGGGACCGTCTGCTCGGCGCCGTTCGACTCGCTCGAGGCGCTCGTGCGCGCGCTCGGCTGATCAGCCGAGCACTCGCGCGAGCGCGCGCGCGAAGTACTCGATGTTCTCGCTCGTGAGGCCCGCGACGTTGATGCGGCTGTCATCGGTCATGTAGACGTGATGATCCGCTCTGAGCGCCCGCACCTGCTGCGGGCTTGCCCCGAGGAACGAGAACATGCCGCGCTGCGCGGCGATGAAGCGGAAGTCGCGGCTCGGACAGACGGCCTCGAGCGCCCGCACGAGCTGCCGCCGCAGGCCGACGATGCGCTCGCGCATCTCGCCGACCTCGCGCCGCCACAGGTCGCGCAGCGCCTCGTCGTTGAGAATCCGCGCGACGATGGCCGCTCCGTGATCGGGGGGCATCGAGTACAGGCGCCGCGCGATGCGAACCTCGTGGCTGAGCGCGGCGAGCGCGCCGCTCTCGGATTCGGTGAGGATATGCAGCGCGCCGGCCCTTTCCCGATACAGCCCGAAATTCTTCGAGCACGACACCGCAACGAGCAGCTCCGGAAGCTCCGCGGCAAACAGGCGTACGCCGAACGCGTCGGCGTCGACTCCCGCGCCGAGGCCCTGATAGGCCATGTCGATGAACGGCAGCAGCCGCCGTCGCTTGACTGTTTGAAGGACCTCGCGCCACTCGGCCTCCGACAGATCCGCCCCGGTGGGGTTGTGGCAGGATGCATGCAGCAGCACGACGCTGCCTGCGGGGAGCGCATCGAGCGTCTCCAGCATCGCCGCGAAGCGCACGCCGCCGCTCTGCGGGTCATAGTAGGGATACGGTTCGAGCTGCAGCCCACATCCGCCGAGCAAAGGTACGTGATTCGCCCAGGTGGGTGCGCTCACGTGCACGACACTCTGCGGGGCGACCGCGTGGATCAGCTCCGCCCCGAGCCGCAGCGCCCCGCACCCCCCGACCCCCTGGATCGTGCGCACGCGGCCGGCCGCGAGCGCCGAGTGGCCGGCACCGAACGCGAGACGCTCCATGGCCTGATTGAATGCGGGATTGCCGTCCGGAGCGACGTAAGTCTTGGTCGCTTGCCGCTCGAGCACTTGGCGCTCGGCGCGCCGCACGGCCTCGAGCACAGGAGTCTCGCCTCGGGCGTTGCGGTATACACCCACTCCGAGATCGATCCTCTCGGGACGGTCGTCCGCCCGAAAGGCGGCCATCAGGCCGAGGATGGGATCGTCAGGCACTCGCTCGAGCCGCTCGAACATCACGTTCTCCTGGTCGCCGAGTCGGCGACTAAAAAACACGAGCACTTTCCCTCGCAACCGGCGACACTAGCGCCCATCGTCGGTTATGCCGAGGTGTCGCCGTGATTTTACGTACCCGAGGACTGACTTTCTTGCTGACGGCGGTCCTGGCGACCGGTGCGGTTGCCATCGCCGCGCAGCCGGACGGCGCGTCCTCCCATTCACCGAGCGCGCACGGCCAGCGGACACTCAAGCAGAAGGCAAGCTACAGCCTCGGCGTTCTCATGGGCACGCAGCTGCGCCAGCTCGGGCTCACCACCCAATCGGTGGAGTTCAATGAGATCACCAAGGGACTTCACGACGTCGTGAAGGGAAGCGTCACGGCAAGCGAGGCCGATCGGCAGAACGTTCAGGCGCTCGTCGCTCAGACCCGCGCCGTCGCAGCGATCAAGAATCACGCAGCCGCGGCCCGGTTCCTGGCGGTGAATGCCAAGCGCAAGGGCGTAGTCACTACAGCGAGCGGCCTGCAGTATCGGATCGTTCGGGCCGGAAGCGGCGCATCGCCTCAGCCGACGGACGAGGTCACCGTGAATTACCGCGGGTCGCTGCTCAACGGCACCGTGTTCGACAGCTCGTACGAGCGCGGCCAACCGGTGACGTTCCCCGTCGATCACGTCATCAAGGGCTGGCAGGAAGCCCTCGTGATGATGAAGCCCGGCGCGAAGTGGGACCTGTACATCCCGCCGCAACTCGCGTACGGCGATGATTCTCCACCGCCCATCCCGCCCGGCTCGCTGCTCAAATTCGAGGTGGAGCTGCTGAGCGTAAAGCCGGCGGGCGCATCTCCGGGCGGAGCGGGACCGAGCTTCGGCGGCGGCGCCCAGTAGGCACGCCCGCGCTTTCGACCGACGGAGTCGTCGCTTCGTTGCGACAACTTGCGCGAGGCTTGAGGGCTTCGGCCGAAGGCTTGCTCAGGGCGCCTGCCCGTCCACGCTCGAGAGCGGCCGTGCAACCTCCTCGAGTGATCGCCGCTCGGCCGCGATGCCGAGCCATGCCTCCGTCGCGCCGGCAGCGAACATCAGTGCCGCTCCAAACGCATACCCTCCGGCGATCGCGGCCGGCCGATCGGTACCGATGAGCCTGCCGAAGATCCACGGTGCCGCGACGCCCCCGAGCGCGGTGCCGAAGGAATAGAACACGGCGATCGCGAGCGCGCGCACCTCGAGCGGGAAGCTCTCGCTCACGGTCAGGTACGCACTGCTCGCGGCGGGAGAGGCGAAGAAGAACACGACCGTGAACGCCAGGGTGAGCGTCATCGCGGTCAGCGCTCGATCGTCGAAGGCGAGCGCGGCAAGCGCGAGAAAGAGCCCGGCCGCCGTGTAAGTGAGCGTGATCATCGGTCGTCGGCCCCACCGATCGAACAGCCAACCGAGCGCGAGGGGGCCCACGAAATTACTGATCGTGAACGGTATCAAATAGAGCCCGACGCTCTCGGCGCTCACGCCGAAGAATTGGCCGAGCACGAGCGCGTGAGTGAAGTAGATGGCGTTGTAGAGGAACGCCTGCGCCGTCATGAGGACGAGGCCGAGGACCGCACGCCGCGGATAACGGCGGAACAGCGTCACCGCGAGCGCGATCGGCCCCCCAGAGCGGTGGCTCGTGCCGAGCTTCAGGCGCGGCAAGGACCCGGGCGCCGCCCGACACGGCTGCCCCGCTCGCCGCTCGATCTCCGCCATCGTGCGCTCGGCCTCCTCGAGACGGCCGTGCAGCACCAGCCACCGAGGACTCTCCGGCAGCGTGCGGCGGAAGATCAGGACGATGAGGCCGAGCAGGCCCCCGATGCCGAGCGCGGCGCGCCAGCCCACGTCGACGGGAAGCCGTCCGGGTGCGAGGAGCACGGTCGTCGCGAGAGAGCCGACAAGGGCGCCGAGCCAGAAGCTTCCGTTGATCGCGAGGTCGGTCCGTCCGCGGTAGCGGGCCGGAATCAGCTCCTGAATGGCGGAGTTGATCGCCGCGTACTCCCCACCGATGCCGCATCCCGTGAGGAAGCGCAAGAGCGCGAACCAGGTAAAGCTCTCGGCGAGCGCGCTCGCCGTGGTCGCCGCAACGTACAAGCCGAGGGTGACGAAGAACAGGCGTCGGCGCCCGAGGACATCGGTGAGCCAGCCGAACACGAGCGCGCCGAGCACCGCTCCCGTGAGATAGGCGCTCGCCGCAGCGCCGACCTGCGCATCCGAGAGGTGCAGGCTCGGGCTCGCACGCAGCGCCTCGGAAATGGCGCCGACCAGAGTGACCTCGAGGCCGTCGAGCACCCAGGTGATGCCAAGCGCGAGGACCACGAGCGAATGGAAACCGCTCCAAGAGAGTCGATCGAGGCGAGCCGGGACGTCGGTCTCTATGAACGATCTCGCTCCAGCCGCGGCCGACGCCACAGTGCGCTTTGCCATGCCCCTGTCCATCTCACCGCCCAATGTGCCATCTCTCGCGGGCCGTGAGCCACCCGAGCCGAGGTACGGCCCGCGCCAGTGCCGCTTATGCTCGAAGCGTGAGCATTCTCCGTTCCCTCTCGCCCGTACAGGTCCTGGTGGTCACGACCGACGCGCCACAGGGAGTCAACGGACTCGCGACGCCCGTCCGGGCTTGCGCTCCTGCGCCGCTGCGTGCGTGCGCACGCGGAGCAGATCACGCCGCGCAACGAGCCCCACGAGCTTGCCGCTCGCTCGATCCACGATAGGCGCTCGGCCGATATCTGCGGCGGCCATGCGGTCAGCCAGTTGCGCGACGATCTCGTCCGCAAAGCCGACCACGATGTCCGCACTGTGGGAGTGATCGCCGAGCGTGTCGATGGATTCCCAGCCCTCGCGGGTCCAGCGCAGCACGTCGGCCCGCGACACTATTCCGAGCAGGCACCCGGCGCGGTCGACGATGGGATAGCTCTTGTGCCGCGCAGTCTCAGCGTCCGTCTCGAAGAACGTGATCGCGTCGCCGATCGTCATAGACGCGGGCAGGCTGTCCGCCGGAGTGCTCATGATCTCGGTCACGCGCATCACTGCGAATGGATCGACCGCATATTCGTAAGTGAGATGCTGTCCGCGGCGCGCGAGACGTTCGGTCAGGATCGACCTTCGCATGATGAGGACCGTCGTCGCGAACGACGCGGCGCACGCCGCGAGCAGAGCCGGCATGACATGGAGATCGCCCGTCAGCTCGACGCCGAATACGGTCGCGGCGAGCGGCGTGCGCAGGGTTCCGCTCAGCACCGCCGACATGGCGACGAGCGCCCAGAAGCCGGCATCGCCGAACGGCAGTACGTGCGCTTCAAGGGCCCCCAGTGCGCCGCCCATCATGAGCAGTGGCGCCAGTACGCCGCCCGACGTGCCCGACGCGAGCGCGACGACCCACACCACCGCCTTGGCGATCAGCAGCGATAGGGCAGCCCCCGCGCTCATCGAGGCACCGATGAGCGCCCTGATGTTGTCGTAGCCGACCCCTAGCACCGCCGGGTCGTACCAACCGCCTAGGCCGACGACGATCCCACCGAGGGCCGGCCACCACATCCAGTGGATCGGCAGCCGTTGGAACACGTCCTCGACACGGTAAAGCGCCGCGGACATCAGCGCCGATTGCAGTCCCGCGACCGCGCCCACGGCGGCGCAGAGGGCGAGACCCCACGAAGGCAGCGTCGGAGCACCCGCGAGCGGGAACAGCGGCCAGGGCCCGACCAGCCATGGCCGCCATGCGGCCGCGACGAGTGCGGAGACGGCCACCGGTACGAGACTGCGGGGCTTCCACTCGAAGAGCAGCGCCTCCACTGCGAGCAACACTGCCGCGACGGGCGTCCCGAACACTCCTGTCATGCCCGCGGCCGCCCCGGCGACGAGCAAGGTCTTGCGCTCCGCGGCGGTGAGGTCGAAGAGTTGCGCGAAGAGCGAGCCGATCGCTCCGCCAGTCATGATGATCGGACCTTCCGCGCCGAACGGCCCACCGGTACCGATCGCGATCGCCGACGACAGCGGCTTCAGAAATGCGATCCTGGGCGCGATCCGGCTCTCGCCGACCAGGATCGATTCGAGCGCCTCGGGAATCCCATGCCCGCGAATCTTCTCCGAGCCGTAACGCGCCATCAGCCCTACGATGACTCCGCCGGCCGCGGGGACGATGATCGACATCGGCCCGAGCCGCGCGTGCGCGAAAGCGTAGGGTCCGGCGGAGAGCGTACGGAAGTAGGCGAGATGCGTGAACAGGGCGATGAGCTCGAGGAGCGCCCACGCCGCGACTGCGCCGCAAGTGCCCGTCACGAGCGCCATGGCCGACAGAAGCAGCAGGCGCCGATCGGCACTGAAGTCCCGCAGCTGGTCGCCGTGGATGTCCGAGAGGACTCGTCGATTCATGATGGCTCGGGGAAACATCGGGAACGCATTTATATCGTAATACGATATGAATCGACAGGAGGCGACGATGACAGTAAAGACTGCAAGAGCGCGGGCGGGTAAGCCCGAGGACCCGGAGCTGGCACTGCGCGACTATCGGCTCCTCGCCGAGTTCCGGTACATGCTCGCGAGATTCCTGGCCTTCAGCGAGTCGGCGGCGGAACAGGCCGGCCTGTCGCCGCGGCAGCACCAGGCGTTGCTCGCGATCAAGGGTCATCCGGACCGCTCCGACGTGACGGTCGGAGACCTGGCTGAGCGGCTCTGTATTCGACATCACAGCGCCGTGGGGCTTGTCGATCGGCTCGTCGCGGGCGGCTATCTCGCGCGCCGGGCCGATCAGCGCGACGGGCGGCGAATCCTTCTGTCGCTCACGGCGCGCGGCGACAAGACGCTCGCGGGTCTCTCGGCCATCCATCGCGCGGAGCTGCGTCGCATAACGCCGCTGCTGAAGCCCCTACTGCGCCGCCTCGAATTGCCGGCGCGGTCCGGCGACTGAGCTAGACTCTGGGGCGGCGCCACCGCTCGATATTCGGCAAGAGCGAGCAGCACCGCGAAGCGATCGCCGCGGTCGGCGGACCCCTCGACATGTCGAAGCGAATCTCGGCGTCCGCCATCGAGGACACGAGCAACTCGCTCGCCGCCTTCGTGATCGTGATCTGCGGGCAATGCATGTCGTCCACGACTCGGGTGCCGATCACAATAAGACAGTTAGTATAAACTACTATATAATGCCGTTTATTACTCCGAATAGGACTCTAACTATCTCGTGAGACAGATTCCGGAGACCGGAAGGCTGTTGACCTCGTGGGGAGAGCGGCTGCGCCGCGCTCGCCTTGCGCGCAACGACACGATGGCTGTCTTTGCCGAGCGGATCGGCGTATCCGAACGTACGGTTCGTGCCATGGAACGCGGTCTACCCACCGTCCAGATCGGCACTTGGCTCGACGCGCTGTGGGTTCTCGATGAATTGGAGCCGCTCGCGAAGCTCCTCGAGCCGCGGGAGAGCCTGATCGAACGGGCGCGGCGGGAGGAGAGCGCCGGGATGCGCCAGCGGGCTTCCAAGCGCCGCCGATGAAGCGCCTGTACGTCTGGGTCCGCCGCGCCGACGGCAACATCACGCTTGCCGGGGAGCTCGCGACCACCGACCCTGCGGTCGACGGCCGGTTCGAATCGGAGTTCGAGTACACGGCTGAGTGGACTCGCGATCCTACTGCGATTTCCTTGGATCCGATCTCCTTGCCCCTCCAGCCGCACGGGCGCCGCTTTCACACCGAGCAACTCTACCCTCCACTTGCGGTCTTTGACGACTCGCTTCCGGACGATTGGGGACGGCGGCTTCTCGCAAAGGCTCTCACTCGCGAAGGACGGACGCCTTCCCCGCCAGAGATGCTGTTGGCGTTGCGTGGTGCGGGAACAGGCGCCCTCGTATTCACTGAAACGCCGTCTCCTCCTCAGCTCATGTGTACCCTGGAGACACGATCCCTCGCCACACTACTTTCGGCAGCCTCGAAATTCGAGGCCGGTACACTGCCGCAGGACGATGATTTCCGCATGCTGCTCGAGGGGAGCAGTCGCGCCGGCGGCGCGCGCCCCAAAGCGCTCGTTCACGACGAAGAGGGCGAGTGGATCGCGAAGTTCCCGAGTCGCACTCGCGATGGAGGCTACGACGTCGTCGGCCTTGAAGCGACGTGTCTCGAGCTTGCCGGGCGAGCGGGGCTCACGGTGCCCGAGGCGCGGCTGCGTACCGTTGGCCGCACGAGAGTCCTGCTCGTGCGGCGCTTCGACGTGACCGAGGTGGGCGGCAGGTCTCACATGGTGAGCATGCGTACGCTCTGCCGGGAGCGTCCGGGCGTGTACGTCACGAGCTACACGGATCTCGCCCTCGGGTTGAGCAAGTGCTCGGCGTCTCCTGCGAAGGACGTTGCGGCGCTCTTTCGTCACATGACGTTCAACGCCGCCGTGGGGAACGTCGACGACCACCTTAAGAACTTCTGGATGCTGGCGTCCGCGGACGGCTACCAGCTCGCGCCGGCATTCGATCTCGTTCCCGATATCACCGAGCGGCGCGACCACACGCTCTCCTTCCACTTCGGCTTCGCCTGTCCGACGCGGGAGGCGCTGCTCGCCGTCGCACGGGATTGGCGCGTTGGGCAAGCCGAGAAGCTCATCGATCGCATCATCGAAGTTGTGAGGACGTTTCGAGCGACGGCCCTGAAGCTGCGTGTACGGCCCGGGAGGCGCCTGGATGGAATCTGCGCGGACGTGAGCAGGCGGGTGGCTCTCCTCGCCGGGCAACGTCCAGCAGCGCGAGGTGGGCGCTCCCCATAGCGCCTGTCCCGCCGTGCGCGATTGAGACGTTCGGCAAAGCGCCCGACGGGCCATCGCGCCAAAGTTCAGTGATTCGCTTGGATGGTTGGCAATATCCGACACGGGCATTGAAACATCCAGTCCATCCCGGTTCGCGCTGCGCGGGGGTAAGATGTCCGCTTCGCTGCTGCGTAGAAAATTGACCGATGCGCAGGCCGAGGCGGGAAGGCCTGATCGGTGCTTCTCCATGAGGCGAGCCAGCTCGTCAACCATCTGATTCCGGCAATCGCAAAGCTGCACGACACGCGTCAATGGCGCACGCGTATCGAGGCGCAAGAGCGCGCGGATCGTGTCGCGTCCGTTCGGTGAATCACGTTGGGAAATGTCCGGAACGCAGAGATAGCAGAAACTCATCACACGGCAGGCAAAGCACGTCGTCACGTTTGAGCCTGTCCTTGCCGCGATAGAGCAAGGCAGCCGTCTCTCGGCTCAGTTCCAGTCCTTCGAGGCTGACGACGGACGTCGTTCACGCGGTCAATTCTCGACGTCATCACCGGATTCTGTCCCAGAATCACTTTGCGACCGTATGGATTTGCGCGCTGCCGCGATCCCTCCGATAACGTCGCGATGCTCCATTGCAGCTCAAGGGCATGGTGTCTATGATTCCTCATGCCCGGTCATGTCCGGTACGAAGTGGAGTACAGGGAACCATGACACTTCCCCAGCGCGACACGACGCGTCACACCTACGCGGAATACCTCACCTGGCCTGAAGGCAAATCCGGTGAGCTGATCGACGGCACCGCC
>Ga0335075_10013995_pt1 | contig 12072 bp, 8 predicted proteins | sample Lox_Sample_24_FD_206723 | JGI IMG/M metagenome (GOLD analysis project Ga0335075, IMG submission 206723) | Soil microbial communities from Loxahatchee National Wildlife Refuge, Florida, United States - Lox_Sample_2.4 | ecosystem: Environmental > Terrestrial > Soil > Wetlands | place: USA: Florida... | reverse complement strand
CAAGATTGTCCCACAGCTTGCAGTAGTTGGTGATGTAGTTCTCCACCGGCTTGAGCGCCTTTGCGCCGTAATCGATCATCTCGCCGGGCATGTTGCCAAACGTATCGAGGATCAGATCCACGTTGAAATAGCGCTCATCGGTCCAGCGTGCAAAGGTGACGCCGTCGCGGTTGGAGAAATCCAGCGGAGCGGTCAGCAACAGCAGGTTGCGCAGCCCGTCGTCGGGCCGCAGAGCTGCGTAGATCGTGGTCAGGATCGCGCCGATGCACCACCCCAGCATGCTGAACTCCTCGACGCCGCTGATGGCTTTGACTTTTCGAATCGCACGGGGCAGATATTCGAGCGCGTAGTCATCCAGTTTGAGGCGCCGGTCTTCGTAGCCGGGCGCGCCCCAGTCCAGAAGATAAACGTCGAACCCCCGCCCCACCATGAATTCGACAAAACTGTGTCCGGGCCGCAGATCCAGAATCGATGGCCGGTTCATGATGGCGAAAACCAGCAACAGGGGAAGGCGATGCCGGTGACCCTGGTCCGCGACCGGCGTGTATCGGTAGAGCTTCGCCTTGTTGAGAGCCCACACCAGTTCCTTTGGCGTTTGCGCGATGGACGCTCTGGTCGTCAGGACGCGGTTAAACGTCTGCAACCGCCTTTCGAATCCGGCCAGCGCACTCGATGGGACGAAAACCGGCTCCATAGCTACCTCGGCTTACGGGTCGCCTTGCGGCGAGCGAACGGCCGCCGTGACCTCGGCCGATTCGCCGCCGGTCCTGCCTGACTGGTCGCCGCGGCAGCGGTGGTGGTGGTGCCGGTGCGCTCAGCGCGGGCCGGCGGGAGCGACGCATCCGGACGCACATGCTTTCCAATCGAATCCAGCTTGGCATCGATATCATCCAGCCGCATCTCGATGTTGGTGAAGCGCTCCGCCAGTGCCGCGACCTCCTGCCGCGACGGCAGTTCCAGTTGCTGCAGCGCCACAAGCATGGATTTATCGAGCGCTTCGCGAAAAGGAGCCGCCGCCGACAGGTAGCTCTCCAGCATCGAGCCGGTGGCCTGGGCATAGCCCTCGGTATTCACCGCTTCCACCATCGCCTTCGCCATGGTGTCCAGATAGGCGTCGCGCATGGCCCGGAAGGCCTGGAACGGATCGCAGGTCTTCGCGGTCGCTTCCTGGGCCTTAGAGGTTTTCTCCTCAGATTCGCTCATCCGGGGCACCTCCTTTGAATCACACGAAGCATATACCTCGCCGGCCGGGCGGGCTATGCTCCCCATCACTCTTCTGCGGCGCTTCTCAGCGAACCGCCATGTCCAGCAGCTCTTTCTGGGCATCGACGATTGCGTCCACTCCGCGCTGCATCGAATCGGCCGCCTCTTCCAGCCGGTTCCCCTCCCCGAACTGTCTGCTGGAACGCTCGACGATGGCCTTGGCCTGAGTCGCAGACTGATCGAGCGCTTTCTTCTGCACCGCGATGACGCGTTCCACCGACTTCTTCGTGAATTCGTTCAATTCCTCGTTGACCTTCGTGGCCGTCCCGGTGCGCTCTTTCACCAGATCGGAGAACGCCTTGCTTTGTTCGACGACCACATCGATGGCCGCTTTGTGAATCTCCGCGTAGCGGTCAAATCCGCTCCCTTCCAGCTCCAGCAGGAACAATCCCGGCGCCCCCGGTATCTTCTGAACCGCCTTCTTCCACAGGTCGACCAGTTCGGCATTTTGCTGGGCCATCACGTCGATGCTCTTCTTCTCGATCTCGGCAATTCGCCCTACTCCGGCCGTGAAGAGCTTCGCCATAGACTCGGGCCAGTCCACCTTGTCCTTGTCCGGGGCCCCCGCCGGTTCCCGTACCCTCTGCGCTGCGCTCATACCGCTCCCCGCCTTTCCATGCTGCATATCGTGCTGCATTGCAGCATGACGCTATGCTACGCCTCCTGACCCGATTGTCAAGGGGATAAAATGGGAGGCTGAAATGCCGCCAAAATCCGTTTTAATCAGGAAATACGAGAATCGGCGCCTCTACGACGTCACCAACAGCCGCTATGTGAATCTGGAGGAAGTGGCCCAGATGCTCCGTGACGGCCACGATGTCCGCGTCGTCGACGCCTCCTCGGGCAAGGACATTACCCGCCTGATTCTCACCCAGATCATCATCGAGGATGCCAAGACTCCCGACTCCACTTTCCCCCTCGATCTGCTTCGTCAGATGATCGTCACCTCCGGCCGCGCCAGCCAGGAGACGGCGCTGAACTACATGAAAGCGATGATCGATCTCTACCGGGATACCTACAAGGCCATATCTCCGGCTGTGAACCCCTTCGGCATCTTCCGCCCCGGCTTTTCAGGCCAGGAGCAGCCCGCCTATGCGCCTCCGTTCACCGAAGCGCCCGGCATGGACCCGGCGCCGAAGACGGAGAGGGTGGACGAGCTGAATCAGCGGGTCGCCGACCTGGAGCGGCTCGTGTCTTCCCTCTCGGCGCAGAAACCGCCCGAGCGCAAGCCTCGCCGCAGCAAGCCGCGTGCTAAATCGGGCCGCTGATCGCGAGCGCCATCATGCTCGTGGCAGCCATGTACACGAGCAGCGGGCCCGGAGGAACACAGCTGCCAAAGGTGGCGGAAGGACTCACCGATTTCGCGTGGGAATCAGGCAGCTCTACGATCCGTTGTTCATGGCCTTTGGCGCGAGAATCTGCTGCAGATAATCGGTTGTGCCCGGCGCTCGCTCGAGATGCGGGTACTTCAACCCGCCGTCGTAGTCGACCGCGTAGAGTTGCGTGACGCCATCGCCTTCGGCCATGATCTCCATCGGCTTCCCGCTTTTCTGCGCCTGGACAATTTCCTGTCGCAATACCGCGGCGCTGTATCGGCGGCCATCGATGGCCACCAGCTTCATGCCCGGCGCGAGCCCGGCCCTGAAAGCCGGCCCGTTCCATAACACGTCCTCGACCTTGCCCTCGCCGTCGAGAAACAGGCCCACCGAGAACATTGCGTTGACACCTCTGCCGCTCAGCTCACCCTCGCCGACGTTCTCCAGCGCCAGCTGATACCGCGAGGGCCGATCGGAATAGACCAGATGCCAGCCGCTGGCGTCGATGCCCGAGAGCAGCGGGACCTGCTGGCCCACGCCGTCCAGCCAGTTGTGCAGAAAGCTCGCCCAGTCGTACGGCTGGACCGCATTGAGAGCGCTGACGACGTCGTTGAAGGTGTAGGTATGGGTGACAAAGCTGCCGTCGTCGACGCCGAAAAACTGCCGGGCAAAATCGTCGAGCGAGCGTTGATCGTGGCTGAGCGTGCGGATTTTCATATCGACGGCAAGCCACAGCAGCTGGCCCTCGCGATAGAAATCCGTTTGCCGGCGCCAGTTCGACCATGCTTCGGTTGAGCCATAGACCAGCTGCGCGGCGCGCGTCGTGTCGATCAGCGGCCGCCACTCGCGGCCCGTTCGGTGCGCCATCACCGCCGCCCGGTAGGCGACCGCTTCACGCCATGTATCCGGCGACCACAATCCGCTGCGTACTGTCAGCATGTCGCCGAGATAGACGGTGAGACCCTCGTACACCCACAGCATCTGCGCATGCTCGGGATTCTCAAAGTTGGGCTGCCACAACTGCGCCGGGCGCATGAACTTCCCGTTCCACGAGTGCGTGTATTCATGCGGCAGCAGCGAGCCGTCGAGCATGAAATGGTCCGCGTCGCCAAACATCTTCGTGCCCCCGCGCGCGCGGTCATCGCTCGACTGGTGATGCTCCAGGCCGCCTGTCGAGACGTAGTCGCTCAGGGTCAGCAGGAAGTGATAGTCGTCGTAGTGATGGGAGTGAAACAGCGCCTGCGCCTGCTCGACCAGGCGGCGATAGCTCGCGATCTGCGCATCGGAGATATCGAGCGCCTCCGCACTGTCACCCACCATATCGAGATAACGATGCACCGATGAGCCGGCCGGAGTGAGATCGAGCTCGCGGAAATATTTCCCCGCAATCACCGGTGAATCCACCAGCGTGTTGAACGGCACGGGCCTGAACGTGATGCGCCCGTTGCTGCTCTCTTCCGTCTTCAGCGCGCTCGCCCAGCGCCAGGCAGCGGGAATCTCCAGGACCGGCTGATACATCTGCACTTTGGTTGGATAGTCCGCCTGGTACAGCGCCACGTCATTCCACTCCAGACCCATCAGATTCGGCGTCACCCGGTCATCGTCGGGAAACTCGAAGCGAATGTCGATGCGGTCGACGCCCGCCGGCACCGTCAAATGGAACGTGAACATGTCCACTTCGTCGCGGAGCCACGCGATCCGTTTGCCGCCGGCCGTGATTTCCAGACCCATCATGGCGCCCACCGGCCCGTCCGGCGCGTGATCGCCGGGAATGAATTTCGGATAGTACAGCGTCATCGGCCCCGGTCTGACCGGCATCGCCTCATGCACGTAGAGAACCTTCTGGCCCGGGTTGGGTAGTTGCACCGTTAACGCGACGGGACCCGCCGGATCGTTCCCATCCGTCTGACCCATGCAGGACATGGACGCTGCCAGAGCGACAGCGCCCAGAAGCAATGCGAATCGTCTCATGTATGGCACCAATCCAGTAGAGTACCCGACAACGCCGGGCTGTAGCCATGCGCGAGAATCCGGCCTCACTTCGCGCCCGAAACTCTGGAACGCCGCTCGCACCCTGGGCCCTGATAATCTGTCTGTAAATCCCCGTCTCGCGGCGCGGATTTTAGAATCCACCAGCCGCTTCACCGGCAAAACAATATCGCAGGCAAGCGCGGCGGCGTCATCACCAGCGGGAGCGTCAATCTCGACCCGCTGCGCCGAAATTCATGGAGAATCCCTTGTACGCGAAGATGGATTACGCCGGTTACGAAATCGGCTACGACATCCCCGCCCTCCCCGGCATGGATGAGGCGGATGTCCAGACCCCGTGCCTGATCCTCGATCTCGAGGCGCTGGAGCGCAACATCAGGAAGATGGGCGATTACGCGAAGGCGCATGACATGCGTCACCGCAGCCACGGCAAGATGCACCGGTCGGTCGACGTGCAGAAGCTGCAGGAAAGCCTTGGTGGCGCGGTCGGCGTCTGCTGTCAAAAGGTTTCCGAAGCGGAAGTTTTCGCCCGCGGTGGGATCGGCGACATCCTCGTCTCCAACGAAGTGCGCGATCCGGTCAAGATCGACCGCCTCGCTGGCCTGCCGAAATACGGTGCGCGCATTACCGTCTGCGTCGACGACCTGGAGAACGTGGGCGGCCTTTCAGCTGCGGCGCAAAATCACGGCACGATTTTGGAATGCCTGGTAGAGATTGATTGCGGCGGCGGCCGCTGCGGCGTCTCGACGGGCGAAACCGCTGTCGAGATAGCCGGAGCCATCGATGCTGCGCCGGGGCTGAGATTCACCGGTATCCAGGCCTATCAGGGAGCCATGCAGCATCTGGAAAGCTACGAGGACCGCAAAGCCAAACTCGACGCCGCTATCGTTCAGGTGAAGGCCGTGGCAGCGGCTCTGAACGCCGCCGGACTGAAGCCCGAACTGGTCACGGGCGGCGGCACCGGCTCGTATTACTTCGAATCGAATTCCGGCGTCTTTAACGAACTGCAGTGCGGCAGCTACGCCTTCATGGATGCCGATTATGGCCGCATCCGGAATAAGGACGGAAAACGCCTCGACCATGGCGAATGGGAGAACGCACTCTTCATCCTCACCTCGGTAATGAGCCATGCAAAACCCGATCTCGCCGTCTGCGATGCAGGTCTCAAAGTGCTGTCGGTCGACAGCGGACTGCCCATCGTCTATGGCCGCGACGACCTCGAATACGTCAATGCCTCAGACGAGCATGGCGTGATCGAGGACAAGCGCGGCGTTCTCCGCGTCAACGAAAAGCTGAAGCTGGTTCCCGGCCATTGCGACCCGACCTGCAACCTCCACGACTGGTACGTCGGTGTGCGCAATGGCAAAGTCGAAGTGGTCTGGCCGATCTCGGCGCGCGGCAGGAGCTATTAAGGGCCGGCGCAGCCGGTTTTTCGCGCCCCTCGATCACAAATCAAGCCGGCTGGCGCTCCTGAATCCAGCCGACGCACGGTCGTCCGCTCCCGGGCTTACTCCCACCCTCCGCCCAGCGCGCCATAGAGCTGCACCAGCGACAGCGCTTCTCCCTCCTGGGCACTGACGAGGTTCAGCTGCGCCGAAAAAAGATCCGAATCGGTGGTCAGCACTTCCAGATAGCTCGTGGCCCCGCCCTGATAGCGCATCCTCGCCAGGCGCGTCGCATCCTGCGCCGCGGCCACCAGCAATGTCTGCTGTTCGCGCGTCGCGCGCGTCTTGTCGAGCGCGATAAGCGCGTCGGAAACATCGCGGAAGGCGCCGGCAATGGTCTTCTGATAATTCAAAACCATCTCCTCTTTCTCATGCTCGGAAAGCTGCAGCTGGCCGCGAAGCTTGCCGCCCTCGAAGATGGGCTGGGTGAGGGCGGCAATCCCATAAATGGTGTGGCCGCTGGGGTCGAAGAGATTCGACCACTGATCGCCCCCGACACCGCCCGATGCGCTGATGGAAAGCTGGGGAAAGAACTGGGCGCGCGCGACGCCGATTTGCGCGTTGGCCGCGATCAGCTGCTGCTCGGCTTCGAGAATGTCGGGCCGGCGCTCCAGAAGGCGGGACGGCAGGCCGACGGGAAGATTCTGTGGAGGCGGCGCCAGCGCGTTGTCGTCCGTGCGAACAATCGGACCGGGATTTTCGCCCAACAGCAGGCGCAGGGCGTTTTCCTGCTCCTGGATCTGCTGCTCGAGCTGCGGAATCTGCGAAGATGCGGTGTACTCCAGTTCCTCGGCCTCGCGCAGATCGGAGAGCGGCGCCGATCCCCCGTCGGCGAGGCGCCGCGTGAGGTCGACCGACTGCTGGCGAATCTGCAGCGTCTGTTTCGCGATAACCAGCTGGCGATCGAGCGCGCGCAGCTGGATATACGATGAAGCGACCTGTTCGACAAGGCTCATGCGCACCGCGCGCTGCGCCCACACCTGGGCCAGCAGCTGGGCTCGAGCGGCCTGAGTCTGGCGGCGATAGAGGCCCCAGAAGTCGGGCGTCCACGCCCCTGAGAGATCGAAGCTGCCTGCGTAAAGGGAGGAGCTGCCGATGCTCTTGCTGAGCGAGTCAGGAAGCTCCGCGCCGATTCCCGTGCCCCCAACGGACAACGTGGGGAACTCCTGCGAGTGCGTGATCTTCACCTCGGCCTGCTGCTCCAGCACGCGCTGCGCGGCAATGCGCACATCGTAATTATTGGCGAGCGCGGTGCGGATCAGATCCTGCAGCTCCGGCTCGCGAAACACTTCCGCCCAGTTCTGATCGCCGAGAGAGGCCTTGTCGGCCGTGGCGGCCTGGGTGTCGTCGGCTCCGCGGAACGTCGGCGCAACCGCCACCTGAGGACGCTTGTAGTTGGGCCCGACGGTGCATCCCGCCAAAACAATCGGCAGCAGAGCCGCGGGGACCAGCCGGGCGATGCGAAAGATAGGGTTCGTGGACGCGTTCATGCAGCATCTCCCTCTGCTTCGGCCATCGCCGGCGCGGCCTCGGCGTCGTGCGGGCCATGGGTTGAATCCATCGTGGTTCCCTTGCCTCCGCGAGCGAAGCGGTGGGAGAGGAACTCGACGACGGAGAACGTGGTGGGAACCATCAGGATTCCGACCACCGTCGCCAGCGCCATGCCGCCAATCACCACCGTGCCGAGGATGCGGCGCGATACAGCGCCAGCGCCGCTGGCCGTCCAGAGCGGAATGCAGCCCACGATGAAGGCCAGCGCGGTCATGACGATCGGCCGGAACCGGACGCGCGCGGCATGGAGAGCCGATTCCGCGATGCTCTGCCCCGAGCGGTAGTTCTGCACCGCGAATTCGACGATCAGGATCGCATTCTTCGCCGAGAGGCCAATCAGCATAATCAGGCCGACCGTGGCGAAGATGTCGTTCTCCATCGAACGCGCGGTGAGAGCGAGATACGCGCCGAGAATGGCGACCGGCGTGCTCAGAAGAACGCTGAAGGGAAGAGTCCAGCTCTCATAGAGCGCAGCAAGGATGAGGAATACGAACAGCAGCGAGAGTGAGAAGACCACCCAGGCCGGCGTGCCTTCGGCGGCGCGCTGCTCCTGGTAGCTCATGCCGGAGTACGAATAGCCCATCCCCGGCGGCATCGTCTGGCGGAAGACTTCCTCCAGCGCGGCGCGCACCTGGCCCGAACTGTAGCCGGGAGCGCCGGTAATGTTCAGCTCCGCAGCGTTGTACTCGTTGAAGCGGACGATGAATTCCGGACCGGTGATCTGCCGGACGTGAACCAGCGAGCTGAGCGGCACCTGCGAGCCGTTGGCGCTGCGAACGTAAAACTCGCCGATGTTCTGGATGTTGCTGCGCGTGTCGCCTTCGGCTTCCACATAGGTTTGCCACTGCCGGCCGAAGCGGTTGAAGTAATTCACCAGATAGCCGCCCATGAAGGTCTGCATGGTGGTGTAAATGTCGTTGAGATCCACCTGCTGCTGTTCGGCTTTTTCACGATCCACGTCGGCATAGAGCTGGGGCACCGCGGGCAGGTACGAGGGAATGGCGGCGGCGATCTCGGGACGCTGATGGAGCGCGCCCAGAAACGCGAAGACATTTTTAGTGAGGAACGCCGGATCGTCGTTGCCGGAGCGGTCCTGGAGGACCATGGTGACGCCCCCGGAGGTGCCGACGCCGGGAATCTCCGGCGGCGGGAATGAGAAGGCGATGCCATCGCTGACACCCATCAGCTGGCGCTGCACGCTGGCCTGAATGCTCTGGATCTGCTCCTGCTTCGATTTCCTCTGCTCCCAGGGCTTGAGCGAGACGAAGAAGAATGCGGTGTTGGTGCTCTCGGTCAGGGAGAGCAGATTGAATCCGTCGACGCCAACCACCCCGGCGATTCCAGGCGTGTGCAGCAGCGCGTTGGTCACCTTCTGCGCGGCTGCGTCGGTTCGCTGCAGCGAGGAGGCGTCAGGCAACTGCAGAGCCACGAAGAGATATCCCTGGTCTTCCTGCGGCAGGAAGCCACTGGGCAGACGTCCTCCCACAAAGACCGCAACCACCGCGATCGCCCCCAGAGCCAGCATGGTGAACAGCGATTTGTGAATCAGGCGCCCCGAGGTGGAGACATATTTGTCGGTGGTGCGGCTGAACAGGCGGTTGAAGTGGTCGAAGAAGAACTGCAGCGGCCCGCGCCGAGCCTTGTGGACGCGCGGCTTGAGCAGCATTGCCGCCAGCGCCGGGCTGAGGGTCAGGGCGTTGAAGGCCGAGATGAGGACGGAAATTGCGATGGTGACGGCGAACTGCTGGTAGAGTCTCCCGGTGATTCCGGGAATGAAGGCGGTGGGGATGAAAACGGCGGCGAGGATGAGCGCGATGGCGACGACCGGAGAGCCAACCTCCTCCATGGCGCGGATGGTGGCTTCGCGCGGCGCCATACCTTCCTCGATGTGGTGCTCGACAGCTTCCACCACCACGATGGCGTCATCCACAACCAGCCCGATCGCGAGCACCAGGCCGAAAAGCGAGAGCGTGTTGATGGAGAAGCCGAGCAGAGGGAAGACGATGAAGGTGCCAATGAGCGAGACAGGCACCGCCATCAGCGGGATCAGCGTCGCGCGCCAGCTCTGCAGGAAGAGATAGACCACCAGCACCACCAGCAGCAGGGCGATTCCGAGCGTCACCACGATGTCGTGAATGCCGGCAGTGACGGCTTTGGTGGTGTCGAGGGGAATGTCATAGCGCATCCCGGCGGGAAAACGCGTCGACAGTTCCTTCATGCGCTGGGTAACCAGCCGAGCGGTTTCCACGGCGTTGGAGCCGGGCAGTTGGTAGACCGCCATCATGCCCGCGGGCGCGTTGTTATAGCGGGCCGAAAGGCTGTAACTCTGCGAGCCGAGCTCCACGCGCGCCACATCGCGCAGATGCAGCACGGAGCCATCGGGATTGGCACGAAGAATAATGTTGCCGAATTGCTCGGGTGTAACCAGGCGTCCCTGGGTGCGCACCGTGTAGGTGAACTGCTGACCGGCAGGGATGGGCTCGCCGCCGATCTGGCCGGCCGGGTTCACATTGTTCTGGGTCTGGATGGCGTTGATCACATCGGTCGCCGTCACTCCAAGCTTGGCCATCAGGTTGGGATCGACCCACACGCGCAGCGCATACTGACCGCCGAATACCTGGACGCGGGAAACGCCGGGCACCCGAGTCAGCTCATCCTGCAAATTGATGATCGCGTAGTTGGTTAGGAACTCCGAGTCGTAGCGGTTGCCGGGCGAAGAAAGGCCGATCAGCATCAGCGGCGAGGTGAACGACTTCAGCACGGTCACGCCCGCGGTGTTCACCTGCGCCGGCAGTTGCGACTGCGCCTGGGAAACGCGCAGCTGCGACAGCACCTGATCGGTATCGGGATTGGTCTTGACGTCGAAATCGACGTAGACCGTGGACTGGCCGTTATTGGCGTTGACCGAATACATGTAAAGCATGTTGTCGACGCCGTTCATCTGCTGCTCGAGCGGCGTAGCCACGGCTTCGGTCAGGGTTTTCGCATCGGCGCCCGGATAGAGAGCCTGAACCTGAATCTCCGGCGGAACGATGTCCGGATACTGCGATGTCGGCAGGGTCAGCAGCGACACCGTGCCGACGATCACGGTGAGAATGGCAATGACGATGGCTACGATGGGCCGGCGGATGAAGAACTTCGACATGGGTCAGCTCCCTGCGGCGGGGTTATCGGCCGGAGCGGGCTGCGCCGCATGTGGCGCGACCGGAGCCCCTTCTCTCAGCTTTTGCAGGTTGTCGGTGATGATCCGGGATCCGGGCTCGAGGCCGCCTTCGACGATCCAGTCGCTGCCGTACTGCGGACCCAGCGTCACGTTCACCACATGCACGCGGTTGCCTGGGCCCACGGTATATACCTGCTCGATGCCCTGCAGCTCCTGAACGGCGGACTGAGGCACCAGCAGCGCATTGTGGCGAATCTCGGTTTCCGCCGTCACACGGCCGAACTGGCCGGGACGAAGCACGTTGCCGGGATTCGGAAACGCAGCGGCGATGCGGATCGCGCCCGTCTGCTGATTCATCTGGCGATCGACGAAAATGATGTGGCCCTTGTATGGGTAGGTTTGCCCGTTTGCGAGGGTCAGCGTCAGCGGAAGGTTGGATCCGCCGCGCAGCAGATCGCCGCCCGCCTGCTTCGCGCGATCCACCAGCGCCAGATATTCGCTGTCGCTGATGGAGAAGTACACCTTGATCGGATCGAGTTGAGAGACGGCGGTGAGAACGGATTGCGGGCTCACCAGGTTGCCCACCTGCGTGGTGGCCTGCCCGGCGACGCCGCTGATGAGCGAACGAACGTGAGTGAATCCCAGGTTCAGCTGCGCGGTTTCCAGCGCTGCCTGCGCCGCGCTCACTCCGGCTTCGCCCGCGGCCACCGAGGCCTCGGCCTGCGCCTCCTGCTGGGTTTCATTGTCCAGCTGGCTTTGCGCGATGGCCCGGGCTTTGGCCAGCGGGGTGTCGCGCCTTACGTCGATCTGAGCCAGTGCAAGCTGGGCGCGAGCCTCGGCGAGTTGCCCCTTCGCCTGTTCCACCTGAGCCTGCGCCTGATCGACCACTGCCTGGAAGGGCCGCGGATCGATCTGGAACAGCACTTCGCCCTTCGCGACGGGCGCGCCCTCGCGATACTCCTGCTTCACCAGGTACCCGCTCACCTGGGGCTGGATCTGCGCGTTGACATAACCGTCGAGCGTGCCCACCCAGGAGCCGGTAAGCGCGACGTCAGCCTGCGAGGCGCGCACCACCGAAACCGGCATAGGGCCCATCGCCGCCCGAGGGGTCGTGGCCGCCCGGCCTGCCAGGCAGCCGGTCAGTACGGCCGCCGAAGCTGCGAGAACGAGATGGGCCGCGATCAGGTGTATGCCGCGAACTCCACTCTGACCGGCCCGTGGGCTCTGCTGCGCCGTCATTTTGTTACTCCTGGATGAAAGGGTTTGCGAAAAACATACACGCATGTATATTGGCTTCAGATTCGAAGACACCTCCTCCCGATGCAAAATTGTGACGGAGGGACCC
>Ga0335075_10013994_pt1 | contig 12073 bp, 13 predicted proteins | sample Lox_Sample_24_FD_206723 | JGI IMG/M metagenome (GOLD analysis project Ga0335075, IMG submission 206723) | Soil microbial communities from Loxahatchee National Wildlife Refuge, Florida, United States - Lox_Sample_2.4 | ecosystem: Environmental > Terrestrial > Soil > Wetlands | place: USA... | reverse complement strand
CCATGGATACTCAACCTTCTTTGGGTCCTGGAGATGTCGGATTTTCACCCTTCGATGCAGATGACAGAGACCAGGTTATACCCTTGCAGGGTAACCGTTCGTTTTCTTCACTAAACCTTGCCGCGGCCTCCCTCCTTCCCGCTAATCTTGTCAATTCCATCGAGACGGAGAGTCCAGTCGGCATGCACACGCCACCAAATGCCCTCCCGGGTTCCAGTGGCGTCACCGAGTCACGCTGGCGTTCCAACATGTGGCCGTTCAAATCCGACCATCTCTCGAAGAGCACCCCTGCACCTTCTACTGTTGGGAGAAGGGAGTTTGATCCTTTCGATGCCCAGCGCGCGCCATTCAAGTCTTCAACTATGGTCGAGCAGACTGTTAACCTGCCACAGGAAACAAAACCACAAATGCCCCTGACAAGAAGGTGGTTTTCAAAATCTACGACCCCATCTACGACGGGTGCTGCTGTAGACGGATCAGAGGTTTCCTCCCAGGTCACAAGTCTTCCTGAAAGTAATGGCGTCCCGTCCAAGTCACGGCTTAACCCGGATGCAAAGGTGTTCAGCCTGCCCAAGGGACGTAGCCTGCTGAGCAGTGCTTTGTGGACTCCGGTGGGGACGAGCATACCGCCTAGCACCAACACGAATCCGGCGCCATTGCACATGCTGCCATCTTCAGGAATGAGCACCTTCTCTTCCACCTCGTCTCTACCAATTCCCACGCCAGTACCAATTGCTACCACCACCGCGACGACTGTCCCTGCGTCCAAGCTGCGCTTCCGGGGGCTGTTCTCATCGCCGTTCGCACCATCGCCCGCCGAGCGCGAGGCCCTCCAACGTGCTCTGGGGAAGAACCTCAGTCATGACCGCATCTCAGTTACGTCTGATGGATCTGGGGAGGGTACTACCATGCGGTTACCGCCGAGTCCGTTTGGGCTGCCACCGCCTGGCGCTTCGCTTTTCGACCTAGACGAGGAGGATGCCGACGCTGATGCTAGCTGGGGAAAGGCCCTAAAGTCGGTGAAGGCTAGGGAGGGTTCGATCGGAGAGTCGATTGCGAGGGAAACGACCCGGTGACGTGGTTGGATGATGGTGTGCTGTGCTATTTTATTGTGGATGTAGTTAAAGACTTGTTTGAAAGAGAAAAGTGCTGTCTAACACGCTCCAGCCTGTTGGCTGGGTCGAGGTGAGGTTTGGATGCCGTGAATGGAAGTGCACCCCTGCAAACCTTGGTCCACCTCCGAACATTGGCTTGCTGATGAGCTCCTCAGCACCGGACGCGGTCCCAAAGGTCAACGACCAGGAGAAAGAGGAGGAGAGGCCACAAGCATCCGAACCGACTTCTAGCCCGCTGGACAACCGGCCAGCGTCCTCTGAAACGCCCAGTGACCCTCCGCTCACATCACCCCCGGCAGTGGCCACAACCAATGGCAATGAGGAGACCAGCCAACAGAATCAACAGCAAAAGAAAGAGGAGACAAGCCTAAAGGTGCCCGATGTCGAGCCAAAGGCGACGAGCACTGATGAGAAGCCTAAACCTACTGCCAGTACACGTTCTAAGACTTCTTCGCTCACAAAGAGTCTCTCGAATGGCAGGATATTCAATAGGAAACCAAACGGCGACAGCTCGAAACGCAAAGGCCTTGTGACTGGCACAGCGGCCGGGAGCTCTGGAGGAGACGAGCTGGAGCTCAAGAAGAAAAAGAAAAAGAAAAAGAGAACATTGTGGAAGTTTATCTATTCGTGCTTTACACCTTCTATATCTCATACCGTGCTCGACGAGGGCTCTGTCAAGTCGGCGTCCGTCGCTGGTGCTGGTGCTGGTGCTGAAGCGCCAAACAAAACGGCCAAGCCATCGGGCACTCCTGCAGCACTTGGTGAGAAGAAAGCTGGTGACCACGCAGCTGAGCCCTCTGGTTCGGCCACCCTCACCTCTACTGGAAAGCCACCCACCCCTTCACGACGGAGTTCCGCGCTCGCAGGGGATACCGATATCGTCGTTCCCCCCACCAGCGCACCCGAGCTCTTGCCGTTGGCCGACACCGAGGGCGTAACGTCGGGGGCAGTCCAGCCACCTGGCTCGACTGGGTTGGAAGGCGAGGACTCGGAGAGTAGTATCGTGGATGAAGAACGGCAACGAACAATGGAAGAAGACGACGACGAAGAGAGACTTATAATGAACGGGGGCAATGGTATTCCAATCGGACCGGTATGTTGGCCACATACCCAGCAGCTTGCACTCTTCCTGATCGATCCTGCAGGATGGGAAGCCAGCTCCTCTACTCCCTCCTGTGGCTCCTGCGCTAAAAGGGCGCAAATGCCTCGTGCTGGACTTGGATGAGACCCTGGTACATTCTAGCTTCAAAGTGAGGGAGCTTTCGGTCTGTCTCGGAAGCTTTGTTAATGACGTTGAATTTTGCAGCTAATACCTCAAGCCGACTATGTGGTGCCTGTCGAAATCGAATGGCAGTGGCACAATGTCTACGTGATTAAACGACCTGGTGTTGACGCGTTTCTCAAGCGCATGGGAGAACTCTATGAAGTCGTCGTATTCACTGCGAGCTTGAGCAAGGTGCGAATGATGGTGCATTTTCAGTCTCATAAACCCGTCTTCTCACCTTGGCTTATTCAGTACGCGGACCCAGTCCTTGACAAGCTGGATGTTCACAAGGTAGTTTCACATCGACTCTTCCGTGAAAGTTGTTACCTCCACAAGGGCAATTACGTCAAGGTAAGCATCTTCTTATTGTGGCACCCGGGTATGCTTATCGGTTTGAACAGGACCTAAGCCAGCTTGGTCGGCCAATCGGAGAGACCATCATCCTAGACAACTCCCCGGCATCCTATATATTTCATCCCAATAACGCAGTTCCCGTTTCTTCTTGGTTCAACGATCCCCACGATACCGAACTGACCGATATGTCGCCGTTTTTGGCAGACCTGACAGAGGTGTCGGACATTCGGGGTGTGTTGGACGGAGGAGTGTGAGATTGTTCTTGTTCATTGACCATGTGACTCTCTTTTCGGTTTCTGCTCTGTTTTCCTTTTCTCGTCTCGTCAGTGCTTCCATCGGTCTGCCGCATTCGACCCTCGTTGTCACCTCTTTCTCATCTGGGAGCTCCGAGCTGCCTGTTCACTGTCATTTGCTATTTCCATGGAAAATATACGATCCCCGCAGGCTGCTACCTACCTGTCGCTTGCATGAGAATGAGCCGAGTGATTGACTGAATTTACGTCCCGTCACCTTACTTGGACTTACCCACTGCCTAAGTTTATCTTATTTTCAGCCAGAAGACTCAATCCCACCAATAAACGTAATACATTTATTACTCTTTGTACAGCCAAGTAGGAGAGAACCCTCCTCAACGCCTTCTACTGCACACTGGGATTCATGCTGGAGACTGCACCGAGCCCAACGTCTGTCACGACTCCTAAGGCTACCCAATGTGGTGGATGCAAGCTGTCTGTTGAGTCTGAAAGCGGCGGCATTGTTGTCGCCTTTGGGTAAGTCCGTCTAATATTCCGCATCCCTGTCTTTGATTGCCGCCTGCTTGTTCTGCTGACCCGTCTTCTGCCTTTCTATCTATTCGTGGTATTAGCCAGTCTCTGTGGCATGTAGACTGGTGGGTCCTTTTCATCTCCGACGATGCGAAATGGCTCTGACGATGCCATAGTTTCAAATGTGCCAAATGCGGGAATCAAGTAAATGTGAGTGCAGTATCTCGGAATGAAGATACTATTGGCACGATTCATGGTCATTATTAGGCCGATACAAATCTCCTTCTGCTCTCAGATGGAAGCCCCGTCTGTGGGGCGTGCTCGTACCACTGCAGCATCTGTAAACTGCCAATTGTCGATGAAGCAATAATGACAGGTCTGCTCTTCCACGTTACTCGACGCGCAACGTTATCTGACTTGTAGTAGGCGACGATTCTTATCATGCCCTCTGCTTTACTTGTAAGCAGTGCTCCCGTCGCATAGAGGAACTCGTTTTCGCCAAAACAAGCCAAGGCATTTACTGTATGGAGTGCCACAATGAACGTGCTGCTCGCAGTCGGCGTCACCATGAAAAGAAGAAAAAGGCAAAAGCGAAGCTCGAGGAGGAACAAAAATTAGCAGAGCAGAGACGGGAAATAACAAACCAGGCAAGAAATTGCTCGAGACAAAAGACCATGCATCTAATGTATGTTTTAGCAACAAGAACGGGCAACGGGGCCTTCTGACCAGATTTCCGCAAATGCAAATGCACGTTCGTATACAACCCCGACACTAAGCGCCAGTGGAATAGTCGACGTTCCGCCACAGCGGAGCTCCTCAATGGACGATACCATCGCTACATCATTAAATGTACCAACCAGTAAAGCAAACAAGCGCCGTTCAATAAATCCAGGCCTACGGTTGGCTGAGCAAGATTCCGTGCTCACCGCATCCAATACACTGCCACACTCTCCTACTCCGGGAAGTCTGTATTCACCAGCATTCAGTGCCGACTCTGCCGCGCCCTCGCCGGGACTCGTCACGACAGGGAGTATGGCCGCACAGGCCTCTCCTCATACACTTTCATCTACTCCAACTCAAAACGGCACCAGCGTACCTTGGGATGGGACTGATCAAGGAAGGCCGTCGGTGGTTGTTGAAGCACATCAGAGTGGAAGCGAAGCTCCTCCAATTAGTCCGGCTGAAGCATCCTCCCCTGTGGGAGCTGCCGAACGTTCTCGGTCATACACTCCTGTCCCTAGCAATGTCGATGCAAGCGGGAGAGCTAGTGACGATAGCGAAACGGAGGGTGGCGCGACTTCACTACCCAAGCTCGCTGTTAATGGCGCCGACCCGTCCCAATTACCAGGCGGGCCTTCTCCCATAAAGTTGTCTTTTCACGATGACCCAGCTTTCAGTAATCTTCTCACGTCGTTTGGTGATGCTGAAGCAAAGCCGCTCACTCTACGGGATCCAGCGGGCAGCCGACGTAGTATGCAAGCACTTGCAAATGTAGCTCTAAGGTTGAGCGAGGACGCAGCTTTACCAAATACCCCAGGCACTGGTGGGACGGTGGTGCAAAGAGATACGCCAGATCCGGGGACATCATCCGTAGATACTACAAAAGCATTGCCTCCTATTCGGAAAACATCTGTAGAGGGAATACGTCAGTCCTCTGATGAGGCACACAGTGTTCGCAGCCCATCTGATTCAAGACAGTCCCCCAACGCGTCGTCCCCTGTCGCCTGGGGCCCCAGCCCACCTGCTGGAGGTGCGAGGCCTCGTTTAGATTCGAGTTCGTCTATCTCTCAGAACAGTGGCCGTCCCCCGCTGGCTCGTGTGGATTCAGCCGACTTGGTATGCCGGCGCTTGAGAGAAGCTCTCAAAGATGCCACGGATCGCGGTGCTGTGGCTGTGAAGCTTGACAAGGAGTTTGTGGAAGCCATATTGCATGCGCTACAGGGGACGCAAAGTAGAGTCGCCGACATGAAAGGTCGTTTAGACGGGATGAAGGTTTGTTTCTGCCGCGATGACGAGTCGAGTTACTCAGTTATCTCCCAGAGAGTGAGCCAGCGAATGTTCGATGGACTTACTGTTGCACAGGGTGAATATGATCATGAGGTCGCGAGTCGGCGGGACGCCGAAGCGGAAGTATCTAGATTGCGCCTGCAACTGGCTGCGCAGAGTGCTGAGTTGACGGCATTAAATGCGGATCAGCGAAGGCGGGATTTAATGGAGAAGATGTCTAAGGATATGAGCGACAGCTTGCACGGTCTGGAGCAAGATTTATCGAAACTTAGGGCTGAACGCGACCTCACTCTGGCCGAGGTTGAGGAACTAGTCTCAACTAGAAAGTACGGGCACGGGTCTAATTGAAACCTCCAATACTGACGCGTTGACACAGCAGTGCTGATACTGGCGAACCAGCCAAATTATCTCGGTCTCTGACGAGCCGATTCGAAAACCTTAAATCGAAATATAGGCGCGATCTGGAGCCTCTGATTTCCGAGCGACAAGCTTTGCAACGTGAGATTCACGAACTTAAGCAAGCGAAGGACCTGTGCTTGGAAGAGACTACCGCTCTCACTGCACGCAACGACGAGCTTCAGGAACTGATCGTGGCAATGACACGGCAGCTGGAGAATTTGCAAGGGACCCTTAGGCCCCGAAATCTGGATCGCAAAGTCAGCAAGCCAACACCCCTGCCAACGCTCGGTTCTGGTACTTCGCTCCCCACCTCGTTAAACACAACTTCGACCTTGGCTTCTACCAGTTCCAATGTAACATATGTCGAGGATCGAGAGGATGTTCGTCAAGGCAAAGGGGCCAAATCTGACTCGGAAGCGAGCTCCGGTAACACTATGCGAAAATTCGCGTGGTTCAAAGGGAAGGAGGGTGCCCCCACAAACACCCGGGTGCAAGTGCCCCCTGCACCAGCGCCGGCTCAAACTGAAAAACCCAAAGTTCTTTTGAGGCACAATTTCCAACAGCAAAGCGTCCTTCGCTTTGCGAGATGTGATCATTGTGGAGACAAGATGTGGGGAACTCAGCTAAGGTGCTCTAGTGAGTTGCCGATACTATACTGTCAAATGCATTACTGATCAATGCAGACTGCTCGACGGCCTGTCACACAAGGTGTATAGCCCATTTAAACACACCCTGCCGCGAAGCCAACGTTCATGATGAAAAAGACCTTGCCGAAATTGCTCCATTGCGTAAGTGGTGTCCTTCTGTAGTCTCGCTTTGATAACACCTGCGGTCAGCCCCGTCAATGTTTGGGCGAGACCTCATCGAGCAGGTCGAAGCAGATGCTCAGGGATCTGATAGAGCGGTCCCAATCATCGTTGAAAAATGTATTTTGGCTGTGGAGGCGCGAGGGATGGAGTACGAAGGAATTTATCGCAAAACCGGCGGTGCCGGACAATCAAAGGCGATTACACAAGCTTTTGAACGAGGGGACTATGATGCCTTCGACCTACAGGATTCCAAGGCATTCAACGATATTTGCAGCATCACCTCTGTGCTGAAAAATTACTTCCGGGCTCTCCCCAACCCCCTCCTCACCTTCGAGTTGCACGAAGCATTTGTGCAGGCAGCTTGTCAGTCTTCTTCATGCTCTTTGAAGACAGTTTCTTCTGACCTTCCTAAAAGCCTATCGTGATCTCGCTGCGAAAACTAATGCCTTAACCAATGCTCTGGAGCAACTGCCACACGAGCACTTTGAAACTTTACGCATGTTAATGCTTCATCTCCATGGGTGTGTGACTTTGTTCTGTCTTCCTTTCTATCACTTATCACACAATGGCAGTATAATGGAGAGATCAAACGTCAATCTAATGTCAGCGCGTAACCTTGGAGTAGTCTTTGGGCCAACCCTTATGCGATCGGCGGATAGTGCCAAAGAGTTTGCAGATATGGCAGGAAAAGCCCTCTGTATTGAGTGGTTGGTTGAGCATGCTCCGATATGGACTCAAGTGCAGCAATACTAGACGTCGCAATTTCATGCCGGCATGAAGTCATCAAATGCGACTTCTTTTCTTGTATGGTTGTTCCCTGTCGTGCCTATATTTCGCTCTTTCCCATTAATTAATTTCGCTGATACATTGCCTGTATTGGAGGGGTCGTACTGTCATATACCCACATCAGTGTATAGTAGCGCTTTCTTCACTCCATTCCACCATGTTTTTAGAAGCCTGATGCGGTTACTCGAAGGCTCTCGAGCTTTTTCAACACGTCTCCGACCGAGCGGTCAAGTTCGCCAGCAATAGCGTTTTGCTTCTGAGCGGGTAATTTGGCAAAATACTCGCACAAGTCACCATCGACTATAGCTTTGACAGGAGTATAGTAGCCCCTCCATGATAGGTGATCCCTACCGACCAAGCTTAGGTTCTCCGTACGCATGTGTTGTTCCAAAGTCGAGATAAAGTCAACGTCGTCTTTTGAGACCAGTGGCACTAAGATGCCGATTGTGCCGTGTAGGCCAAAGTAGACGAGGACCTCTCTCCCACCAGCGACTAGCGCCACGCGTTCAATCGAGGTGATTATGTCGCCAACATGGAAGTGGCACAACATCTTGGTTTTGTGAGGAGCACCCATGAGCACGCTTTTTTCGTGAAGGATGCCAGCCCCTGTTGGGTCATCGTCGACTTGTTTGCTTACGGATTCGTCCAATCGATTTACGAAAACATTCCCAAACTTGTCTCCGGCCGCCACAGTGTTGTAATCGAGCATTGTTGCGGCCGTGATCCAACGAGCGGAAGTATCGTCTGCAAAAATCAAAAGTCGGTTTTCAGGTGCCTTATATGCGACATAGTATATCGACTGATTCATATCGCCAGCAAGAATACGCGATCCTTGTGTGTTCAGTGTGACCACTGCAGTGGCAAATTGCTACCCGTTGGGAGAGATCAACGTTACGTTCTGAAAAGGAGTGGTCTGAAAGGAACACACCCTATTCTCTGCCTTTCTCAGGAGCTTCTTTTTGCCTATGTCGTACAAACGCAGAGCCTTACCGACTCCAGCGAGTAGCCGGCCTTGGAAGCTCAACAGTGACACGGGGACGTCATCTGTTTCAGTCTAGCCCTGAATTTAGCAGATAGACACGCGGCTGATTGAGAATATATACCTTATGGAGCAATTCCAATGCGGATCCACCTTCCGCGAATGTGTAAACCCGAAGGTAACCACTGGAACATGTCCGGGGGGAAAGTTGCGTGTTAGCCGCTGTCCCAACCACCAGGAGTACCTCGCCACTTCGGGCCGAGAATGGAACAATGGCTATAGAGAAAGCTGCTTCGTTGTTGTCCAGTGGGTACACCGCAACGCTCTTTGACTATGCCTCGCGTCAGCAAAAATCAAGACCGACATTAAACAATACCCACATTAACTGGGTCCACGATGCGGATGCACGAGGCCCAAATCCCTGCCGCCGCCTTCATGTGGCCAAAGGTTGGTGGGTCTAATTCGAGCATTTCGCGGTCGATTTTCTCGTTGGACATTTCCTGCAAAATATTCCAATTCAAATACAATGCCCATAAGAAATGACGCTTACCATGACTCTGACACGCTCTTCCATCATTGCAGGAGACATCGTCCGATGTTCCGATTCTATAAGGTAAAAGTACGAGTTTTGTGGGTGTGACACAAACTTCCTTGGCGTGTAGGACAGTTGCAGTATCTCCTGTTTAAGCTTATTGCCAAGTCTCGGCACTTGGAAAATCCTATAAGGAATAGGTTAGCCATGTGGAACAAGGCTGTACAAGAAGTCGGATTGTAAATGCTCAGTAGGAACAATTGGTATTTTACAAGTTGTCGGCACTCTCCTTGAGAGGAAGGCACTAGGACCCCTGATACTCATCATAATAGGGGGCAAGTAGAATCAAACCAACACGCACCGAAGGGTGTTACCCGCTATCCCAATGAACCCATCTGGGCATAGATCTGCATTGACGCTGCTGGCACCGTCCAGCCGATCGTAAGCAAGTGGCGTGAAATGAACAAGACCTTGATAGGTATAATTCAACCACGATCGGCTGGACAACGCCAAGACACCCGGAGAACCATGCACGAGAGTGCGAGTAAGTTTCACCGGTCGATTGCCAAGAAATCTGCAGGCGCGACCCATAAGCGCGGAGGAAGATCATACAAGAGAACCGAGGCGAGTTGTATTGCATTAAGTGGCGTTCAGTAGGCATTCCCTTTATCGAAAGGGCCATGAAACGCACCGTGTCCTCGTGTCTGCTAATTTTCCATTCGTGGGATCCAGGACGGTTCGAAGAAGGACACCATTTTGTAGACCAATGTTAACGAATGTAGTGGGCCGGTGTTTGTCAATACTTGAATCCAGCATATCGGCGATTGATATCGACGAGGGTGGGGCAGTAACAGCCTGTGGGTCTCTAACGATCAATATCAAATTTGTGAGTGAATTAAAAAAACTGACCTGAAGACTGATCATCTCTAGTGTGGAGTCAGGATCTAATGAGATAATCCGAACGGTCTGGTCCTCGCATCCAACGGCCTTGAGGAGTGTGAGGCGCAACAATCATATCGCAGTGGTGCAACTTACCAAATATTTGAACCGCTGCAAGCCCTCTGGGACCTCACCGATACTCAGGGCCAACACTGTACTTCCCATTGCCTTCCGGTCTTGATACTCGTTTAGTTGACCTTCCGTGTCGAGTTCAAAGTATACCAGTTCTGCTGTACTCAAGGCAACGACAACTTGTCGTTTGTTCGTGGTCGCAGCCACGATCGTGAGGCCACTAGGGGCTCGCCATTCGTTGAATCGCTTGTCTGAAAGCACATGCCTGACACCTCTCGGGTGTACCTGCAAAATTGCATCCTGCCCTAACTGCTGTGCAGCCAGTGTCGGCTCAGAGGACAAGAAACCCGAGTTTGGAATCTCTTCAATTTCCTCGCCGAAGGACAGCACCAGGGTGCCGTTCACGAATGAGAGGACAATATAAGAATCGTATTGATCTAGATGATATAGTAAAGTGGGGAGGGGAGTGAGTAAATGCATTCTCGCTAAGTTTGAGCTCCGCACCGCTTTCAGTAAGCTTCAATGTCCACACGGCGTTTGGGATACTCGGTAGGTCAGAATTTCCATTCTCCTCCACTTCTAACCCATGCTTCAGTGTTCTAAAAGTGCTCTTTGCGCCTCTTCCACACGCCACGTAAAATAAGGAGCCGTCGGGTAGACTTTGGACCTTCGCCGCCAATATCGGATCCAGTGATTCCATCTCATCGAGCAGCACCAAGTTCTCGAGGGGTCGTGGACGGAAATAGGCAGCAGGGAGAGGTTGAGAAGGGTGTTTCATCCCATTGCCTGGGTAGTCGGCTGAGGAATATTCAGCTTCCTTGTCGTCGTCGCCCAGCTTTTGAAACTGATAGAAGTGGTGATTTCCGAATTCGGATGGGATGAATAGATGCCCTGACTTTAATATACAGAGATTTGTAGCCGGCGAGACGGTGTCGAAGTACTTGATTTTGAGAGCGACTACGTCTTCCTCATGATGTTCTAGAGTGACCTTATAAAGATCTCCTTGCTCAGATTGGAGTAGGAAGAAAAAGGCGCCCTTCATTCGGTGCATCACTGCAGATATAATGAGGAGGCCCCGCGAGTGATCCTCGAGGGGATGTTGGCGACGGGGAATGGGAACGCGATGCTGTGGCTGATCCATGTGACGGTATATAACATGGTCTTCACAACATATAAGTACCCCGGATGGCCCGTCTATCCTAACTACAGGTGGATCACCTGATGTCGTTTGACCACCAGGGACTTGGACGAGGAGATTAGCCCGCCGGTCGGTGGGTTCGCTCCATTTGCGGACCACATGATTCAGCCCGAGATCGAGCTCATAGAACGTCAGCATCTGTTGATAGAAAGGGAAAAGTTAGGAGGGCCGTTTTCAGACAAGAGAAAGTTTACGATGATACCTTTTCCGTGCTTGCACATGCGTCGCCGGTGGGATCATTGTCCGACTCTGTATAGTCTACTTCCAAAGCGGCATAGAGAGGGTTCTCAAAGCCCACGTCGACGCCTACAATGTGATGGATGATGGCAGAAGGCTTGTGGGCTTCGAGAGGGGATGATATTGTTAAATTGGCGGCGGCATCACGATTCAGGACATAGACTAGCTTTGCTTTTTCCATAGCACTGACCATGAGACTGCGTCCCTTGGGGTCTGTGGCAAGCATCTGACCAGGGACGATTCGGCGTGCGCCTGTCTTGCCGAAGGTTTCCTGGTAGAGCTTGACGAATGCATTTTGCTTTGGATCGTATTCGAGAATGACAATACGACCAGAATCTGAACCCAGGATTGCATAATCTGGAGGAAGGTTGGTGAGTTGAAAAATCAGGACCGGGGGTGGCTGGTCTGCTTGCCTTTTGTGCCACCGGTCAGTCGAAATGCAGCAAGAGAACGGATTGATCCGAATACATCGTGAACGAGCACAGTCGATAGCTTGCCCAGGGTTGGGTCTGGTCTTAGAAATTGGAGTCGTGTCCCTCTGGATACGAGTATTTCCTGTTGACGGAGACCGGAAAAGTTGCCGACAACTGCGCTTGGGATGGAAGAGGGCTGCTCAAG
>Ga0335075_10013993_pt1 | contig 12073 bp, 13 predicted proteins | sample Lox_Sample_24_FD_206723 | JGI IMG/M metagenome (GOLD analysis project Ga0335075, IMG submission 206723) | Soil microbial communities from Loxahatchee National Wildlife Refuge, Florida, United States - Lox_Sample_2.4 | ecosystem: Environmental > Terrestrial > Soil > Wetlands | place: USA... | reverse complement strand
CCCTCATCGATCATTGCCTCGATCGCCTGGCGGAGAGCGGCGTCGAGCGGGCGGTCGTCAACGTGCATTGGCTCGCCGATGAGATCGAGACCCATCTGGCGGGGCGCCGGACGCCCAAGATCCTCATTTCTGACGAACGATCCGAGCTGCTCGATCAGGGCGGCGGAATCAAGCGCGCGCTGCCGATGATCGGCGAAGGTCCCTTCCTCATTTGCAACACCGACGCGTTCTGGATCGAGGGGCCGCGTTCCAATATCGCGCGCCTCGCCCGGACGTTTGACCCGGAGGCGATGGACATTCTGCTTCTGGTCGCGGCGAGCGCCGGCGCGGTCGGGGTCGACTGGCCCGGCGATTTCGCAATGAGCCACGACGGACGGCTCGAGCCGCGCGAGCCGCGCCAAGTCGCGCCCTTCGTCTATACCGGGGTCGGGATCGTCAAGCCGCAGCTGTTTGGGAGCGAAACCGCGGACGCATTCCGCCTCGCGCCGTTCTTTCACGCCGCGGCCGCGAAGGGCCGGCTCTATGGCGTTCGCCTCGACGGGCTCTGGGTCCATGTCGGGCGGCCCGAGACCATCGCCGAAGCGGAACGCGCGATCGACCGCTCGATTCTGTGACCGGGCCCCTTGTCGAGCCTGTGAAATCTCTGTAGCTCGATAATGCTACAAGTTTACGCAGGATCATCTCCAATGCCCATAACGGACGTCGTTCGCGCGAGGACCGGCCATGGCGCCAAGGAGCGCGCGTCGGCCGCCCTGGCCGATATGGGCGTATCGATATCCGACGCCATCCGCTTGCTCATGGTGGGCGCAGGCGACCGGTTCCTGCCGTTCGAGGCGACGCCGTCGAGCGCGGTCACGGGTAAAGCCGTCGCCGAGCTCAAGGACCGCCAGGCCTTGGCGTTTGCAAGAATCGCCGATTTCCTGGCCGACCTTCGCAACGAGGGCTGAGCGCTCTCCCCTTTTTGGAAGGGGGGAAGGTGTGAGGGCCCGGGCCATTTCCCAAATCGCGCGAACTAGCCTATTCCGTCGCGCTCGTGACTCGAGGCCGCCCGCCGGCCGCGCGGGAGAGGTCGAACCCCATGAAACTGCCGAGCCAGATCGGCCCCATCCACTTCGTCGGCGTCGGCGGCATCGGCATGTCGGGCATCGCCGAGGTGCTCCTCAACCTCGGCCATCAGGTCCAGGGCTCGGACTTGAGCGACAACGCCAACGTCAAGCGCCTGCGCGAGCTGGGCGCCAAAGTCTTCGTCGGTCACGACAAGGCCAATCTCGGCCAAGCCGCGGTGGTGGTCGTTTCGTCCGCCGTCAAGCGCGATAATCCCGAGGTCGTCGCGGCGCGCGCGCGGCGCATTCCCGTCGTTCGCCGCGCTGAGATGCTGGCCGAGCTGATGCGGCTCAAGCAATGCGTGGCCGTGGCCGGCACGCATGGCAAGACGACGACGACGTCGCTGGTGGCGACATTGCTCGACGCCGCAGGGCTCGATCCGACGGTGATCAACGGCGGCATCATCAACGCCTACGGAACCAATGCGCGCCTCGGCGCTGGCGACTGGATGGTGGTCGAGGCCGACGAAAGCGACGGCACGTTCCTCAAGCTTCCCGTCGACATCGCGGTCATCACCAATATCGATCCCGAGCATCTCGACCATTTCGAGACCTTCGACGCCATCAAGGACGCCTTCATGGCGCTGGTCGGGAACCTGCCTTTTTATGGCTTCGCGGTCATGTGCCTCGACCATCCGACGGTGCAGGAGCTGGTCGGGAAAATCGAGGACCGGCGAATTCTGACCTACGGCGAAAACCCGCAGGCCGACGTGCGCCTTCTCGATGTCAACCTCGTCGGCGGGGTGACGCGATTCTCCGTTCTCATCCGCGACCGGGCGACCGGCCGCGCCACCTTCATCGACGATCTCGCGCTGCCGATGCCCGGGCGCCACAATGCGCTCAACGCGACCGCGGCGATCGCGGTCGCCCATGAGCTCGGCGCGCCGGTCGACGTCATCCGCAAGGCGATCGCCTCGTTCGGCGGCGTGAGGCGGCGCTTCACCTTGACCGGTACATGGAACGGCGTCGCCATCTATGACGACTATGGCCACCATCCGGTCGAAATCGCCGCGGTCTTGCGAGCCGCTCGGGCGGCGACCGAAGGCAAGGTGATCGCGGTCGTGCAGCCGCATCGCTTCACACGGCTGGCCTCGCTGTTCGACGCGTTCGCGACCTGCTTCAACGACGCCGACACCGTCATTGTCGCCGACGTCTATCCCGCAGGCGAATCGCCGATCGAAGGCGTCGACAAGGCGACGCTCGTAACCGCGATCGCCGCCCACGGCCATCGCCACGCGCTGATGCTGCCCACGCCGGAGAAATTGGCCCCGATGGTGCGCTCGCTCGCTCAACCAGGCGACACTGTCATCTGCCTCGGCGCCGGCTCGATCACCCAATGGGCCTATGCTCTGCCCGGCGAACTCGCCGCGCTCGACAAGGCCTGACTTGTCCGCGATGAGCCTGTCCGACCTTGTCGGCGAGGTCAGGGCTCAGGCGCCCAAGTTGCGCGGTCGCCTCGTCGCCGAGGTCGCGATCGCGGAGGCGACCTGGTTCCGGGTCGGCGGTCCGGCCGAGGCGCTGTTTTCTCCGGCCGACGAGGACGATCTCGCTTATCTCATGTCCGTCCTGCCGCGCGAGATCCCGGTCACGACGATCGGCTTAGGCTCGAACCTCATCGTGCGCGACGGCGGGATACCCGACCTCGTTATAAGGCTCGGCGGCCGGGCCTTTGGCGCGGTCCGGATCGGGGACGATTGCCGCGTCGTCGCAGGCGCCGCCGCGCCGGACCAGCATGTGGCCAGGGCCGCGGCCAAAGCAGGAATTACCGGGCTTGCGTTCCTGCGCGGCGTCCCCGGCTCGATCGGCGGGGCTTTGGTCATGAACGCAGGCGCGCATGATGGCGAGATCAAGGACGCGCTCGTCGAAGCGCGCGGAATCGACCGCGCTGGCGCTGGCCGTGTTTTTTCAAATACGGAGATGGGCTTTTCCTATCGACACAGCTTGGCGCCCGGCGACATCGTCTTCACCGGCGCGACGTTTCAGGGCCGCCCGGGCGATCCTGAAGCGATCGAAGCCGAGATGGAGCGGATCACGCGCGCGAGAGAAGCGTCGCAGCCGATCCGCGAGAAGACCGGCGGCTCCACTTTCAAGAACCCGCCGGGAATGAAGGCGTGGGAATTGATCGACAAGGCGGGCTGTCGGGGCCTCAGTCTTGGCGGCGCTCAGGTCTCGACCATGCATTGCAACTTTCTCATCAACACCGGCCAAGCCACCGCCGCCGATCTGGAAGCCCTCGGCGAGGAGGTTCGGCGCCGGGTGCTCGAGACAAGCGGCGTTGCGCTTGAATGGGAGATCAGGCGCATCGGCGTAGCATCCGCCTATTGACGTCAATACGGGCGTCCCGTATCTTAGCCCATGGAAATCGCCTTTGAATGGGACGATGCGAAAGCCAGCCGCAATCTCGCCAAGCACCGGATGTCCTTCGAAAAGGCCAAGCAGGTCTTCGCCGACCCGAACCTCGCGACCGTCAACGCCACGCGCGAGAAAGACGGCGAGGCTCGCTTCAAGGCGATCGGCCGCATAAGTGGGCTCCTCTACGCGGTCGTCTACACCCAGCGAGGCGCTGTGACGCGGTTGATTTCCGCCCGGCGGGCGAATGCAAAGGAAGAGAAGGGCTATGGCGATCGTTCGCAGCACATTTGATCCGGCCAAGGTCAAGTTTGACCCCGAGTTTGAGGCCCGGATGGACGCGATGACTCAGGAGGAGATCGAGGCCAACGCGCTCTCCGATCCCGACAACCCGCCTTGGACGGATGAAGAGCTGGCGCGCGCCATTTTCGGGCGGAAGGTTCGTAAGCTCCGCGAGAAGCTCGGTCTTTCCCAGAAAGAGTTCGCGGAGCGGTTCGACATCAACCTCAGAAGGCTGCAGGATTGGGAGCAAGGGCGCTTTGAGCCCGATTCCGTCGCGCTTGCTTACCTGCGGGTCATCGAGCAGGCGCCTGATATGGTTCGGCGCATCCTCGAGAGGGTTTGAGGACGATGTGCGCATACGCGCCAGTATGCCGCGGCTTATAAATTGGCTTCACGCCAGCGTGCGTGCCAACTCGAACGCCTGGCGGAAGTCGAGGCTGAGCGCGGTCTTGCTCTCCGTCATCTGCCTGAACAGCCCCGACTCGGTTCGATACTTGACGTTGCCGATCGCGAGCGCGCCGACTCCGAGCGCGTCGCGCTCGCCGAGCGGCGCCCCGTTGGCGTGCGCGTCGACGCCTTCGACGCCGGACGGCGGCACCGCGTTGACATCGGCCGCGATCATGAGTTTCGCGGCGCCCGCGATCTCGGTGGCGTCGATCACGCGCACGCCCGCTTTCGCCGCGCATAGGACCACTTCCGTCGCTGCGAGGATCGCGGCCTTCGTCTCGGTGGTCGAGCCATCGGCGACGGCGAGGTGGACGCCGAACCTGCGATTGACCTCGGCGGCGTGGCGAGCCGTGCGCTCGATTCCCTCGCGACCGACCAGGGTGACCGACGCGCCCTCGAGCGCGGCGATCACGGCGGATGCGGTTCCCACTACCCCGGTCGCGCCGAACACCGAGACGGCGGCGCCGCGAAGCGCGCGGCCCTTCTTCTCTTTCAGCGTCTTGTCGACCACCGCGATCATCGCGGCGGCGGTGGTGAACGAGCCGGCCGGGTCGGCGAACAGCGAAATCTCGAACGGCTTAAAGAGCGCCTTGCCGGCGGCGTCGAGCATGTCGAGAGCAAGAAGCGCGTCCTTGCCGCCGATGAATACGCCGGTCCGCACAGCATCGCGCGGCGAGCGCGAGAACATCGCGTCCTGGACGAGACCCGTGACCTCGTCCAGCGAAACGTTGGTGTAGGTCGCCGTCGCATCATAGCCGGCGTCGATCGCCATATTGACATCGAAAGGACTCATGTGCGCGAGCGGCGTGATCATGTGCAGGATGTTCTTGGCCATTCTCCCTCCGAAGCGATCATTGAACCCGCTCTTCTTCCTCGCGGATCTCGGCGCCATGATCGCGCGCGCCGCAAATTCTGATGTCAACCCTTGCCTCTCGCTCGGCTTCGGCGCGGCGAACGAGGAATTCAGCATGGGTCGGGTCGGATGCAAAGGCGAAGCCGGTCGGTCCCCACGAGGTCTGGCCGATCCCATGCGCGCCCAGCGCCTTCAATCGCCGGGCGACCCGGCCGACCGCGGCGCTCATGAAGCGGCCGCCGCCCTGAACGCGTGCGAAATGATCGCCGACCATCTCCTGAACGGAGGCGACGCCGTCGCCGAACGCCTCGAGATCCTGCTCGGCCGCGCCGGCCAGGATTTGCATGAACGTGCGGCGGCAGATTTCGCCCGCGGCCTCGGCGGGAAACGGCGGCAGCCCGGCGAAGGCGCGGATTTCGTCGGCGCCGTGCGCGCCCTCGATGCGCGGGTCCAGGATCAGAAGAATGCGCCAGTCCCGGGGAAAGGTCATCGACGCGACCACCGGCGGGATCTCCGTGTTCGGGCCCCTGCCGGCGTCGACCGCGAGGCCGCCGCGCTCGAACAGTGCGACGCCCACGCCCGATCGCGCGCCGCGATCGGTGAGGCGCGCATCCTCTCGCGCGTTGAGCGGCAGCTGTGCGAACCGCCGAAACGCCGCCGCGATCGCGAGCGCGAGCTGAGTCCCGGAGCCGAGTCCGGCGTGCGGCGGAATCGCCTTCGAGATGACGAGCTGTTTGCTGGCGTCGAGGCCGAGCGCCTCGGCGATGCGGCAGGCAAGACGCGCGCCGCGCTCGCGCTCCTCGCCCAGAACTTCAAAGTTCGACGCCTGGCGAAGGTGGATGCGAGTGAAGAACGCATCGATGGCGAGACCAATCGAACCGAACCTTCGGCCGAGATCCCCGTTAAGATCGAGAAAACCCAGATGCAGGCGCGCCGACGCGGTGACTTGAACGCCTTTCAACTGCGCGCCTCGCTGCACGATCCGTCCGCCGCCTTGAGGCTCGGAATTGATCGGAACTTTGCAGAACTTCGCGGGTTTTGCCAAGCCGAGGGCGCGATGAGGGCGACAAGGCGGCCAATGAACCGAGCCCTGTGGCGCCCACGAGCCCGGGACGGCCCAAAGTCGCGATGTTGCGGCGGTTCATTCAAAATGCAACAGTCCCCTTGGCGAGGCGAGGGGATGGCGTTGGTCGGCCTGAAGGCAGGTGGACGATGATCGAGCTCATTCTGACGGTTTGCGCGCTCAACGCGCCGAGCCAGTGCGATGAACGGCGGCTGCAATTCATTTCGCAGGAGTCGGTGATGCAATGCATGATGCACGCGCCGCCCTATATCGCCCAGTGGTCGAACGAGCATCCGGCGGAACGCGTCACGCGCTGGCGATGCGCCTACCCGGGCGACGAGAAGATTTGACCCGCGATCGCGATAGCGGGCCGACCACGCTCGCTGTTGACCCTGTCGCAGTCCACCCTAGCCGCGTCATACGACTGATGGCAGGCCCACTCGTGCTTGCGTTCGCAGTTGCTCCGGTCTGCGCGGCATTTGCGCAAAACGCGATGCGCGGCCTCGACCTTGCGTCGCCTGATATGACGACAGCCGAGATGACGCGCGGCCAGGTGGAGGCCGTGCTCAAGGCGGTGCCAGGCGGGCGCGGCGCCGATTTCTCTGGCAAGCGCCTTTCCGGGCTCGATCTTTCCGGCCTCGACTTATCCGGCGCCAACTTTCACGCGGCGCGGCTCAACCACACGAACCTTTCGCACGCCAATCTCGATCGCGCGACGCTGGACCAGGCCTGGGCGCTCGGCGCCGATCTCACCGGGGCGAGCCTCGTCAAGGCGAGCCTGTTCGCGACCCAGATGGAGGGCGCGCGGCTCGACGGCGCCAATCTTACCGGCGCGCGCGTGACGGCTGACCTAACCGGCGCGCATCTCGTCGGCGCTCGACTCGAAGACGCGGATTGCGGCGCCGACGAAAAGAACCAGTCGATGGGCCTCATGCGCGCACGTTCAAATCCGCGGATCTTACCCGCGCGGATCTCTCGCAGGCCAATCTTGCACGCGCGGATTTGCGGTTCGCCAAGCTTGCGAACGCCAATTTCTCGGGGGCGAGCCTACGCGACGCCGACGCCAGCGGTGCGGATTTGCGCGGCGCCCTTCTTCACGGCGCCGACGTGTCGGGCCTGGACCTCGATTCTGCTCGCGTCGACAAGGCAAGCGTTCCCGCTCTCGCCAAGGCGATCCACCTTGATCGCGCTTTCCGCGAGTGATCCGATTGCGTCGCTCCGTCGTCGGGGCCGACGTGTCAAGCGCGCGGAAGCAGAATCTCTCCCTTGCCGAGCGCGGCGAGATCGCCCGCAAGACGCCTGAGCGGCCGGCGAAACAATCTCGCCAGCTTTGTGCTCGCCTGAGCGACATAGTCGGCCAGAAGCCGCGCCGCGACCAGGTCATGTTCGCCGCAATCGCCGAAGGTCGGCGAGAAAAGCGTCGCGCCTCGCCCGATGAGGATCGTGCCGCGGCCCATCAGATAGCCGGGTAGGTCGCCGGCTTCGCCGCCGATCGCGAGCGTGCCCGCGATCATCCGGCTGCCGGCATAGGCGCCCGCGCGACCTTCGATCAGAATGATTCCGCGCCTCAGCCGGTCGCCCGCGCGGTTCCCCGCGTCGCCGCGCACACGCAAGATCCCGCCGCTCATGCCGACGGTCTCGCCGCTCAACGGCCCTGCGAGCCGCTCGCCTACGTCGCCTTCGATTGTGAGCGTCCCGCCCTTCATTCCCGAACCCGCGAACGGGCCGGCGCGCCCGTGAATGGTCAGCTCGCCGCCCGACATCAGCCGGCCGGCTTCGACGCCGACCTCGCCTTCGACACGGATCGAGCCCGCGGCGAGCCCCATGCCGATGCGATCGAAACGCTCAGCTCCGCCTTCGACGACGATCTTGGCGGGATCGCCCTTACGGATGCGGAAAACGTCTCCCGCCGCGACGCGCACGCGCGTCGTTCCGAGTTCGATGGCGGCGATTTCCGCGACCGTCTTGCCGGCGAGATTTTGCGGGACCAATGGCGCGAGATCGAGGCGCTGGGCCGGCGCCGCGCGCAGCGAGAAGGCAAGCGCGCTCAACGGACGAGGTCCTTGAGATGATAGTGATGCCGGCCGAGCTTGCCGCCGTAATTGCCGGCGCCGACGCGCAGCGCGCCCCGCTCGGGGCCGAGCTCGACGATCGCGGCGAGCCCCGCCCGCGTTGCCGCGGCGACGGCTTCGCTGGTGAGCCCGTCGATGACGATTTCGAGCACCGAGGCGATCTCGGGCGTAAGCGCGCTGTCTGTCGCGCCCTTCAAGGTCGGGCAATAAAGGTCATTGGTCGAAGCGCTCGCGCCTTTATATTTCGAGCCGACCTTCGACCCCGAACGCGCGATGCCGCCCGGAAACGGCATGATGACGTCGGCGACCTCGCGCATCGCCTTCACCGCCGCCTCGGTCGCATGAAGCGTCTTTGCCGGGCTCGCGCCCATCACGATGAGATTGCCGCCGCCGACCGCCTTCTTGGTGAGCCAGGTCGTCGATTCACAGACGAACTCGCCATCCATCACCGGCACGCGCCAGTACCGGCGAGGGCCGAGCCGCTTGGCGATCTGCCAGCCGTCGCCGAAGAAGCGGATCGCGTCGCCGAGCTTGAGCTTGTCGTCGCCCGCGTCGAGCCCGGCGTAGCAGGCCGAGCCGGGGCTGGTCAGCACGCATTGCCCGACCCGGTTTTGCAGTTGCTTCTGCAGTTCCGCGGTCGAGACCGCGAACATGAGCACGCGCACGCCGGGGCGTCCGTCCGGCGTCTCTCGGGCTGAGCGCACGCTCTCGACCCCCGCCTCGCAGCCGCAGCCGATCACCGAAGTGGCGAAACCGGTCATCGTCTCGGCCGCCTGCTTGGCCCAGCGCGCGGTCGGCGCAGTAATGACGAGCGCGGTCGCGCGCATGTCGAACGCTTCCGCGAACGTGTCGTCGATGGCGACGCCATTGATCCTCAGCTCGCGCATGCGGCCGCCTCGAAGGGTTGCGGCCGCCCGATCGCGCTCTCCGGCACGCGCAGAAGATCGGACTTGAGGCCGTAACGCGCGTCGTAATATTCGCTCATTCGCCGCCGCATCGAAGCCTCGACCACAGGCGCCACATGCAGCGCGCGGCCATAAGCGTAACGCGTCACCTCGCCGTTGAGCACGGCGAGCTCGCCGTCCTTGTAGACGCGAGCGGCGGCGCGGAACATCTGCGCGATGTCCGTGCCCGGACGATAGAGCGCGACATCGGCGCGCGCGCCTGTGCCCAGATGGCCGCGATCGGTGAGGCCGAGCAGTTTGGCGGGCGCCGCGCGGGTCATCGTCGCGATCTCGCTTAAAGTATATTCGCGCGTCAGCGACGGCAGCGTCGTCACCGCGAGCGCCTCCTTCGGCAGGCGGGACATCCACTGAGCGCGCACATCCTTGTCCATCAACAAAGCGAAGATGTCGGGATAGGTGGTGAACGGCGCGCCATTCGGATGATCGGTGGTGAAGAACACCCGCGATGGGTCGTCGATGAGGAGGAACAGCTCGAGGCCGATCGCGAATTGCACCGCGTTATGAAACCCGCCGGCGCGATATTCGTAAGGCACGATTCCGAAGCCGTTCGAATCCCCATCGGCGATGGCCCATTTCTTCGGCCGCGCCTGACCGCGAGCGGAGAATTGCCTGAGCACGTCGGACGAGATCGTCACGGTCTGCCCGAACATCACTTGGCCCACGTCGATGGTGACGCTCTTGGCGGCGTTGACCGCCTCGGCGAGCTGAGGCGCTGCGGAGGAAAAGCCCTGCGGACCCTCTTTGCCGTAACCGTAGAACTGCAGGTGCGCGAGATGCAGCGGCAGGTCCTCGGCGGCGGCGATCGTCGCGAGCGCGGTCTCGAAGTTTCCGGGCAAGCCGAGATTGTTGCAGTGAACATGCAGGGGATGCGGCACGCCCGCCTCATGGACCGCCTGTTGCAGCGCCTTGACGATCGCGCGGCTCGTCACGCCGTAATAGGGAACGACATCGTCGAACGAAAAGCTGCGGACGTTGTCCTTGAACGCCGCCACGCCGCCGGCGTTGACGACCTTGATCCCGAGCGCACGCGTCGTCTGCAAGGTCCAGGCGACGTGATCGCGGATCGCGCTCGCGCTTTCGCCGGACCGCAGGAGGCCAAGCACAAAATCGTCATTGCCGAGAATGGTCAGGATCCCCTTGTCGATGATCGGCGTATCGGCCAGTTCGAGATGCGCGTGCAAGGCGTTGTGCGGCGAGATCGCCGGCTCGACCACAGTCGTGAAGCCCATCTCGGCATAGAGCCGCCCGGTCTCGAATGTCGTCCATCCGACTTGGGACAGCGGCGTCTCCGCGGGGCGGCGCGCATGGGCGCGATGCTGTTCGGGCAGCAAAAGGCGGGCGGTGTTCACATTGGCGCCGGCGATATGCGAATGGATGTCGACGCCGCCGGCCATCGCGATGAGGCCGCTCGCGTCGACCGTCTCGTCCGCCCGTGCGCCGGGGGGCGGCACGACGATTGTAGCGTCGCGGATCCAGAGATCGCCGATTTCGTCGCGGTCGTTTGCGGGATCGACGATATGCGCGTTTCTGATGTGAGTCAGCATAGTCAGGCGTTCGCCTCTCCAAGGCCGGCCACGATGCGCTCGAGCGCCTGAGCGACGCTCGGCGCCGCGCTGCGCGCCGACGCAGTCACGGCGACGAGCGTGCCGGCGTCGGACGAGTGCAGGACCGCGTCATGATCGACGCCGGGGCGCCCGATCGTGATGCGCACCTTCGGCTCATTGGCGAACCGGATCGCCCGCTCGCACAAAGCGACGACGTTCGCCCCGCCGAGCCAGGCCGGCGGGGCCGCTCCGAAAGCGGAGATCCACAATACGCAATCGGTTTCTCCCGACGCGACGACTCGCTCAGCGTCAAAACGCCAAGGATCATGGACGGCCGCGCCGGCGCCGAACCCGGTCCGCATCGGAAAGTTGGTCATCCACCCGCAAGCGGCGAGCACGCCCGCGCCATTGTCCGGCGCGGGAAGCGGCAAGGTCGAGAACCGCGTCGTGTCGTTCAGGTCGCGCACGAGGCCATGGATCATCTCGATTTCGAGCGCGCCGAGACTTGACGCCGTCCAAATCGCGACGCCGAACCGCGCGGCCTTGATCGTCGTTGCGATCGAGTCGATCGTGGATAAAGGCAACCCTGATCGCGGTCCTCTGGGGATCGCGATTGGACGGTTTTTGACGCGAGCGCGCAGCGCCGCAAGATTGACTGCGAGCGTTGCGCCGACGCCTGCGGCGATGATCTCGATATCGCCGCGGAAGTCAGGAATTTTCGCGCGCGCCCGCGGCGCGAGCCAAATGATGCGCCGCTTGACATCCGCGCCTTCCGGCCGCGCCGGCGGCGCCAGCAGCCGCTCGTTCAGCGTGGGCCAGGTCTCCAAGAAGCCGTCGCCCACGAGCAGCACGAGGTCGGCGCGCACGCGCGCTTCGCCGGGCGTGGTCAGCATGATTCCGGTTTCGCGCATCGAGTCGAGGTCGCGCAACAGCGCCGCCGAATGCGTGTGCTCGATGACGCCGCCGACCCGCTCGGCGAGCGTGATCGCCGCTCTCGCCCCCGCAATGTCTGCGCCCAATCCGGCGATGAGCGGTTGATCGCTTCGCGCCAACAGTCGCGCAGCCGCAATCGCTGCGTCGTCGAACGACGCGGGCGCGCCATCGATCGATGCCGGGCCTTTCGCGCCGATTGGTTCTTTCAGCGGCATAGGCTCCCGATTGGTCCCATGTCAGCCGACGTTTGACGCGAGCAAATGCAGGCGCCGCCGGGAATTTGGGACTCGACTAGACAAATCGACAGTCAGCGGGTTCAATCGCACCGCAATTGATCGCAAGCTTTGCGACGAACAATAGCGCAGCCCAAGGAAATGCCTAGCCCTTGCCGCCAAGTTCTGGAACGGCCGAACAGTGGCGTCGATGACTGACCGCCGCGCGATCATTGTCGTGGCGTATTCG
>Ga0335075_10013992_pt1 | contig 12073 bp, 8 predicted proteins | sample Lox_Sample_24_FD_206723 | JGI IMG/M metagenome (GOLD analysis project Ga0335075, IMG submission 206723) | Soil microbial communities from Loxahatchee National Wildlife Refuge, Florida, United States - Lox_Sample_2.4 | ecosystem: Environmental > Terrestrial > Soil > Wetlands | place: USA: Florida... | reverse complement strand
AGCTGCATTGCGCATCGTGCGATGCTGGCGAAAGAACGTTCAAGGCGGAAATTCCTACTAGCTCTACTTACGAGCTGATCGGTGTATACCGTCTTCCGCAGTGGGTCGGAGACGACGGGTCCGTGTACTTCACCACCTCCGCGGGCCTGGTGCCGACTGATGTCAATGGTGTCGACGACGTTTATGCCTACAAAGAAGGTAGGCAGCAACTCATCTCTTCGGGTGACGCGAATTACTCCGCTTTGTTCATGGACATTGGGGACGGCGGGCGAGACATCTACTTTCTCACCAATCAGCCGTTGGTCGCTCAGGATACGAACCGAGCCAGCGATATCTACGACGCCAGGGTCGGCGGCGGCTTCGTCGTGCAAAACGAGGTCCCGTCTCCAGCATGCCTCGGTGAATCCTGTCAGTTGCCCGCCAGTGGCCCACCAGCCGCAAACAGCGCCGGAAGTGAAGCGATTCCCCCTGCGTCGAAGATGAAGGCCAAGAAGCATCCGAAAAAGAAGGCGAAGTCGCGTGGCTGCAAGCAGAAGATCAAGCGCAAGCGAGGAGCTGCGCCGACACAAAGCAAGAAGTCATGCCAAAAAGCTAAGCACGCCGGGTCGAAGAATCAGCACGGGAGGAACGGGCGGTGAGCTGCCAGCAACGGAATGCACCCGCGGGCGACCTTGACCTCACGGCAAAAGGGACTGACATGAAACGTTTGATGCTGATGGTGTGTGGAGCAGTCGTGGCCGTGGCGGTTGCGATCTGTGTCTTGGGGCTCACGGCCGGCTCCGCGAAGGCGAACCAGGTGGTTGAAACCGCGTCGGTGGATCTGTCTGGTCCAGGTGGAGATTTCGATCATCTGGCGGGCGCTCACCCAGACCTCACGTTTTCCTTCGGGGTGGCTACTAGACTGACCAAAGAAGGCGCCGAATGGCCTGCCGAGGGTGTACATGACGTGAATCTCGAACTGCCGCCCGGTCTGGTCGGGAATCCGACCAGCGTTCCCGCCTGTCCCCTTCAAGACTTTTACAGGTCCACTCAGTCGAGCACCACCCAGTGTCAGGTCGCCAGCCAGGTGGGATGGGTGGTTCTTCGAGCCAGCAACAGCAATCAGATCCAAGAACCGAAAATTTCGCTATACAACTTGGCCGCCAGTCCGGATCAGCCGGCACGATTCGCCTTTCTCTATCTCGGCGTCCCAGTGTTCATCGGAGCGGGGGTGCGGCCTGGGGATTACGGCATCGACTCCGGATCGAGAAATACGGACCAGACGCTTGGCATCATGAGTGTCACTGTGCATCTTTGGGGGGTGCCGGCCCTCAGCTCGCACGATGCGGAACGGCTTCCGTTCGGCTATACGGAATATCCGGTATTCGTCTTTCCGACGTCTTCACCGGCGCCCCCGAAGCCACTGCTCCGTAACCCGACCTTTTGCGGAGCAGCCGAGCCGTTTAACGCGAAGGTTGATTCGTGGGAGCATCCCGGAGCATTTGACGTGAAGTCGCTGAGCGCGGATCCCGGCGGCGTGCCCTTCGCCTTCGAAGACTGTGGGGCACTGTCGTTCAAGCCGACGCTGGCCGCGCACCCGACCAGCTCGTCGGCGGCGTCCCCCACGGGTCTGCAGGTGGAAATCACCGTTCCGCAGAACGAATCGCCCGCCGGTCAGTCGACCGCGGACGTGCGCAAGGTGGTGACCACGCTTCCCGCCGGCATGTCGGTGTCCGATTCGTCGGCGCAGGGGCTCGGGGCGTGCTCGATCGCACAGATCGGGATCGGGAGCAACGACCCGCCCGCCTGTCCTGACGCGGCGAAGATCGGCACCGTCCGGATCAAGACGCCGCTCTTGGAAGAAGAACTGGAAGGGGCCGTCTACCTCGCGCAGCAGAAGGAAAACCCGTTCGGCACCACCCTCGCCCTCTACATGGCGGTCAAGGGACCGGGCTTCTACCTGAAGCTTCCGGGCCGGGTCGACGCGGATCCGACCACCGGGCAGCTGACCGCCACCTTCGACAACACGCCTCAGCTTCCGTTCGAAAAGCTGCAGCTGGAACTGAAGCCGGGCCCGCGGGCCCCGCTGGTCAACCCGTCCCGGTGCGGCACCTACGCGGTCAAGAGTGAAATCGTGCCGTGGTCCGGCGCCGCGCCCGTGACCGGCGAATCGACGTTCCAGGTCAACGAAGGGTGCTCGACCGGAGGATTCAATCCGGTCCTGAAGGCCGGTACCGCCGATCCGAACGGCGGCGCCTACAGCTCCTTCCTGCTGCGGGTGCTGCGTAACGACGGCGAAGGGAACATCTCGCGGATCGACGCGAACCTGCCGGAAGGGCTCCTGGCGAAACTCGCCGGGGTGCCGCTCTGCGGGGACGCGCAGGCCGCCACGGGCGATTGCCCGGCGGCCAGCCAGATCGGCCAGACGACCGTCGGCGCGGGGGCCGGCCCGACGCCGGTGTTCGTGCCGGAAGCGGGCAAGGCACCGACCGCCGTCTATCTCGCCGGGCCCTACCGGGGCGCGCCTTACTCGCTCGTGGTCAAGGTCCCGGCCCAGGCCGGCCCGTTCGACCTCGGCACCGTCGCGGTGCGCTCGTCGATCTCGATCGACCCGGTGACGACCGCGGTGTCGGTGAAGTCGGATCCGCTGCCGCAGATCCTCGAAGGGATCCCGGTCAGCTACCGCGACATCCGCGTCGAAGTCGACCGCCAGGGCTTCACGCTCAACCCGACGAGCTGTGAAGCGAAGCGGATCACTTCGACGATCACCAGTGCCGAAGGCGCGACCGCGACTCCGTCGGTGCCCTTCGCGGCGGCGAACTGCGACCGCCTCGGCCTGCAGCCGAAGCTGGCGTTCAAATTCTCGGGCGCCCCGACCCGTCGCGGCGGCCACCCGAAGTTGACGGCGACGCTGACCACGAAGAAGGGCGACTCGAACCTGAGGCGGGTGCAGGTCACGCTGCCGGGGACCGAGTACCTGGAGAACGCCCACATCAAAACGGTCTGCACGAGGGTGCAGTACGCGGCGAGCCAGTGCCCGCAGAAGTCGATCTACGGGTACGCGAAGGCGTGGACGCCGCTGCTCGACAAGCCGCTCGAAGGGCCGGTGTACCTGCGCTCGAGCAACCACAAGCTGCCGGACCTGGTGGCTTCGCTCGACGGGCAGATCCACGTCGACCTCGACGGGCGGATCAGCTCGAACAAGTCGCGGATCCGCAACACGTTCGACTTCGTCCCCGACGCGCCGGTGACGAAATTCGTGCTGACGATGCAGGGGGGCGGCAAGGGCCTCCTGGTCAACAACACGAACATCTGCAAGGCGAAGCCGGTGGCGGAAGTCGAATTCAACGGCCAGAACGGCAAGGTCGCCAACACCAAGCCGCGGGTCCAGGTCGCGGGCTGCGGCAAGGGCGGCAAGAAGGCCAAGGGCAAGTAGGAGGCCCGCGGCGAGGGCGGCTGCCATGCCGCCCTCGCCGTTCTCCCGACGGCAGGTCGCCGACCCTGCCGGCGGTGCCGTTCGCGATCTGCGCGGGTGAGGCGCCCGGCTGAGCGATCGACCCGCGCCAGATCCGAGACAGCCGCGTACCGGCCCAGGCCGCTCGGCGGCTTAGACTGCGGGGCGATGGAGGAATCTGCCCGGTGAGGGAACGCCGAGCGATCGTGGGGCTGGCCGCGGTCATCCTCTGCTGCGCGGCGCTCGGGGTCATCGGGATCGGGGTCGAAGACCGCCTGGACCCGCTCTCCTTGAGCATCCCCGGCACGGCGGCCGCGGAAGCGGAAAAGCTCTCCGAGAGCCACTTCGGAGAGTCCTCGCCGGCGGTCGTACTGCTGCGCGGGCCGGAAGCGGAAGTGGACCGGCAGGGGGTCGCCCTGGTCCGGGCCCTGCGGCGTGAACCCGGTGCCACGGTGATCTCGCCCTGGGATCGCGGGTCGTTGGCGGCGCTGCGCCCGTCGCCGCGGAAGGCGCTGCTGCTGATCGACTCGCGCGTACCGCTGGCGACCGCGATGCGGGAGACCGTGCCGCGGCTGGAAGCGACGTTGGCGCGGCTGGTCCGGGCTCCCGTGACGGCCACGCAGTCGGGCTACGCGAGCGTCGCCCGGGCGCTGCAGGAAGAATCGCTCGACGCCTCCGAGCGGGCCGAGCTGATCGCGGCGCCGCTGCTCCTGCTCATCCTCCTGCTGGTCTTCCGCTCCCTGGTCGCGGCGGCGATCCCGCTCGCCTTCGGCGCGCTCACCGTCCTCGCCGGGCGGGGCGCCCTTTCGCTGCTCGCCGGGGCGATGACCATCGACGCGCTGTCGCTGGTCGTCTGCACGATGATGGGGCTCGCGCTCGGCGTCGACTACTCGCTCCTCGTCGTCTCCCGCTTCCGCGAGGAGCTGGCGGCCGGGCGGCCGCCCGGCGCGGCGGCGCGCGCCACCCGTGCCGCCGCGGGTCGCACCACCTTCTTCGCCGGCTCGACGCTGGTCGTCGCCCTGGTCTTCTCCGCCGCCCTGCAGCCCGGCTCGCTGCTGCTCTCCCTGGCCGTGGCGACCGCCGTGGTGACGGTGATCTCGGTGGCGATCTCGACCCTGGCGCTGCCGCCCCTGCTCTCCCTGCTCGGCGAGCGCGTCAACGGCGGCGCCATCCCGCGTCCCTCTCCCGGAGCCTCCCTCTCGGTGGCGGGCGCGGTCACGGCCGCGCTGCGGCGGCCGGCGGTCGCCGCGGTCGCCGTCGCGGTGCCGCTGGTCCTGCTGGCGCTGCCCGCCGTCTCCTTCGACACCGGCCCGCCGGGCATCGACGAGCTCTCCACCTCAAACCCCGCCCGCCAGGCCACGGAGACGATCGACAGCGCCGTCGGCCCCGGCTGGGAGTCTCCGTTCGTGCTCGTCGCGGCGACCGAACGCGGTCCGATCACCAGCCGCAAGACGCTCGACCTGCTCGCCGACGCGCAGCGGCGGATCGCCGCGCGGGAGGGCGTCCGCGCCGTGATCGGCCCGGCGCCGGTCCTCGCGCAGGCGAAGCCCCTGCGCTCGCTCGGCGCGAAGCTGACCGGCGCCGCCGGCGGAGCGGGCGCAGGAGGCGGCGGAAGCTCGACGCCGGAAGACCTCGAAGACCTCGGCCCGGGACTGCGGCGTGCCGCCGGCGCGGTGGCCGACCTGCGCTCCGGCCTGGCACACGGCGCGGCCGGCAGCGGGCTCCTCGCCGAGGGCTCCGAACGCGCCGCGAAGGGCGCCGGGGTGATCGCCTCGGAGCTGCGCCGCGCCGCGGGCCGCGGCGAAGAAGCGACGACGGCGATCGAACGGCTCGCCGACGGCAGCCACAAGCTCGCCGAGGGGCAGCAGCGCACCTCGGTCGGCACGCTGACCCTGGCGCTCGGGCTGCGCTCGCTGCTGCCGCGCCTGCGCGGCGGCGAGCTGGCGCGAAGCCGCAAGCTCGCCCACCGGCTCGAACGCGCCGCGCTCGCCGACCCGTCCCTGCGCAAGCCGGCGAGCGAAGCGCGGACCCTCGCCCGCGCGGTGGCGCTGACCCGCACCGAAGTGCGCCGCCTGCGCGAAGTCGCCCGCGAGGTCAACGGCGCCCTCAACCAGCTCGTCCCGGGGGGGCGCAAGCTCGAACGGGGCGTCGGCCGGCTGTCGAAGGCGGCGGGCGAATTGAGCGGCGGGCTCGCCCGCCTCGGGGGCGGCGCCGAACGCCTCTCGCGCGGCCTGAACGAACTCGAGGGGGGCGCCGGCGCGCTGCGGGACGGGCTCTCCGAAGGCGCCAGCCGCACCTACCCGCTGCAGACCGGCCTGCACCGGGCCGGGGTCCGCGTCAGCGCGCTCGCGGCGCCGCTCGCCGAGGGCGCCCGGCGCCTCCGCGCGGCCTCGCCGCACATCTTCGACTCCGGCTACTTCGTGCTCTCCGCGCTCGACGGGGCGCCGCCGCGGAGCCGCGCCGCGGCGGGGGAGGCGATCGACCTCGACGGCGGTGGGCAGGCGGCACGGATCCTCGTCGTCTCCACGCATCCCTTCAACAGCGAGGGCTCGCGCGAAGTCGACGCGATGCTGCACGGCGAAGCGCAGCGCCTCGCGGTCGAGGGCGGGCTGCGGACCGGCGTCGCCGGCGGCGCCGCCACCTTGAACGACTACGGCGCGACCACCGAAGCGCGGCTGCCGCTGGTGATCGGCGCCTTCGTCCTGCTCACCCTGCTCGCCCTCGTGGTCGTCCTGCGGGCGCCGCTGCTGGCCCTGCTCGCGGTCGCCCTCAACCTGCTCTCGGTCGGGGCGGCGATCGGCGTCGTCACCCTCGTCTGCCGGCTGCCGGCCGGGGTGCCCTTGGGCGGCCATCCTTATATAGACACGGTCGGCGCCGGGGCGATCTTCGGCGTCACCTTCGGCCTCTCGATCGATTACGCGGTGTTCCTGATCGCGCGGATGCGGGAGCGCTACGACGTCGACGGGGACCACCGGGCGGCGATCGCGTTCGGGATCGAGCGCACCGCCGGGGTGATCACCGGCGCGGCGGCGATCATGGCGGCGGTCTTCGTCGCCTTCGCCCTCGCCCCGATCGCGACGGTCAGCCAGATGGGGATCGGGCTCACGGTGGCGATCCTGCTCGACGCGACGGTGGTGCGGATCGTGCTGCTGCCGGCGCTGATGCTGCTGATCGGCGAGCGGGTGTGGGCGGTGCCGCCGCTGCTCGACCGCATCCTTCCGCGCCGTAGGGTGCTGACGGAATCATGAGAGAGGAACGGGGAAATATGGGGGCAGGGACATGACGCGGATCGTGGTCGTCGGGGTGCTGCTGGCACTGCTGGGAGGGGCGGTCGCGGTGGCCGCCGAACCGCCTACGAGGGCCGAATACGTGACCCGGCTGGAGGCGATCTGCAAACCCGACGCGGCGGCGACGCAGGTGGCGATGCGCGGCGCCCGCGGCGACCTCCGGGCCGAACGCCTCCCGGTCGCCACGGCGAAGTTCGCCAAGGCGACGAGGATCTTCGGCGGCACGGTGAAGAAGATCGCCGCGGTGCCCCGACCGCCGGCTGACGAAGCGAAGCTCGCCAAGTGGTTCGACTACCTGAACCGTCAGGAGTCATACCTGCGACAGATCACCGCGCAGCTGCGGGCCGGCCACGCGATCAAGGCGCAACGACTGACCGCGCGCTTCATCCACAGCGGCAACCTGGCCAACAACGTGGTGCTGGCCTTCGGCTTCGACTACTGCAGCTTCAAGTTCTCGAGATACGGATGAGAGGAGGGCGGCGAAGGGGGACGAGGCGCGCGCTCGGGGCGCTCCTGGTCGCCCTGGTCGTCGTCGCGTCCGGCGCCGCCACCGCGGGCGGCGAGCGCACCCAGGACGGCCACCTGATCGTCTCCCTCGACGGCGGCCTCTCCCCGCTGACCCTGCCGCGCGACCATCCCGCGCCGGTCTCGGTGCGGCTCGCCGGGGGACTGCGGACCACCGACGGGACCATTCTCCCGCGGGTCACCCGGATCGAACTGAGCCTGCCCGGGCAGGGGGTCCTCGACACCCGCGGCCTGCCGGTCTGCCCGGCGCGCCGGATCCGCAACGCGCCCACCGCGGTCGCCCTCGAAGCCTGTCGGGGCGCGCTGGTCGGGCGCGGCAAGCTCGAGGCGCAGGTCCACGTGCCGAACCAGCCGCCGTTCGCCGTGCAGGCGAAGCTCCTCGCCTTCAACGGCCGCGTGCGCGGAAGGCGCGCGGTCATCTTCCATGGCTTCGCCCCAAACCCGCCGACCGTGGTCGTGCTGCCCTTCCTCCTGCGCCTGGAAACCGGCCCGGTGCGGACCCGCCTGGTCGCCGACCTGCCGCCCGGGCTGGGTCCTTGGCCGCACTTCGCCGATTTCGAACTGCGGCTGTTCCGCCGCTTCCGCTTCGCCGGCCGCGAGCGCAGCTACGTCAGCGCCTCCTGCCCGATCCCGAAGCGGTTCACCGCAGGCTTCTTCTCCTTCGCCAAGGCCAGCTTCACGCTCGCCGGGGGGAGGAGGGTGGGGACCAGCATCACCCGCTCCTGTCGCGCCCGCCCAGACCGCTGAAAGTGGTCTGTTAATGTCCTCAATATATGGCGGGGGCCGGCGGGGGGTCTAGATCAGGGCAGGGAGAGGCCTTCGGCCGGCTGCTCGACGAACTCGAAGCTGACGTCGCCACCGCCTGTGGGCGGCGAGAGGAGTGGCCCGCGCAGGTCGGCGCGGGCATCTACGCCGGGGTCGACTTCGCCATCGGCCACCCGTCGGTGGTCGACGCGCTGCTGGTGCTGGAGACGACGGAAAAGTCGCCTACAAGCGGATATACGGGGATGATCGAGCGCCTGGCGCGGCTCATCTCCCGGGACGCGCCCGAGGGATCGCGCCTGCCGGGCAGCACCGACGAGGCGCTCGTCGCGGGGATCGTCGGGTTGGTCGGGGACCACGTCAGGGTGGGGCGCTTCGAGGCTCTCGAAGCCCTGCGCCCGGACCTCGTGCTGATCGCCTTGCTGCCGTATCTGGGGTTTGAGGAGGCTCGGGAGTGGGCCAACCGATTCGCCGCCGACGAAGGTAGTTGTTGACGAAATGGTCTGTATATGTTCTCATTGTCTGGTCGAACTTCCAGTTCGACGACCTCGGAGCGGATCCGTCGTACCCTGGACGTCCGCTCCTTCGCAGACTTTCAACCAAGCCCGGAGGGGTCCCCCTGACGCCCTCCGGGTCGTCTGCGGTCGCGTCGCCGCCGGTACTCCTGCAGCGCCTCCTCGAACGCGCGGCGGGAGAAGTCGGGCCAGAGCTCTTCGCGGAAGATCAGCTCGGAGTCGGCCAGCTGCCAGAGGAGGTAGTTGGAGAGCCGGCGCTCGCCGCTGGTCCTGATCATCAGCTGCGGGTTGTGCATCTCCGGCGCGTAGAGGCCGCGGGCGAACTCGTCCTCGTCGCCACCGTCGAAGGCCGCCGCGGCGCGGACGATCTCGGCCCGGCCGCCGTAGTTGAAGGGGACGAAGAAGCTGATGCGGCGGTTGGCGTCGGTCAGCGCTTCGGCCCGTTCCATGCGCTCGACCAGGCTCGGCGGCAGGGGCGCGCCGCGGTCGCCGATGAAGCGCAGCCGCACGCCCTCCTCGTGGAGCTCCGGGGTGACCGCGTCGATGTACTCGGCGAGCAGGGCGAGGAGGCCGTCGACCTCCTGGCTCGGGCGTTCCCAGTTCTCGGTGGAGAAGGCGTAGATCGTCAGCTCCTCGACCCCGAGCTCGACCGCGTCGCGTAGCCGGGCTCGCACGTTCTCGGCCGCCGCCCGGTGGCCCTCGCCGACGGGGAGGTCGCGCTGCCGGGCCCAGCGCCGGTTGCCGTCGGTGATGATCGCGACGTAGCGGGCGCCGTCGAGCGTCATGAGGCCAGCTTCAGCGCCGCGGAGAGGACGCGGACCGGGCCGCTCCCGGCCGCGGCCGGGCGTCGTTCGGTCGGGTCGGCGGCGCCGAGGTAGTAGGCGAGCACTCCATTCAGGATCGCTTCGTGGGTGGCGCGGCGGGGAGCGTCGCGCAGCGCCCGCCGGGCGCCGGCGACGAGGAAGTCGATCCGTGCCGGCGCCTCCTCGCCGGCGTGGCGCATGTAGTTGTGCTCGCCGTCGCGCGCGTCGCGCTCGCGGTCGACGAAGTCGTCGAGCAGCACGGTGAGCGCGCCGATCCAGGGGTCGTAGGCGGCGGCGATCGCCTCCGCCTCGGCGGCGCTCGCCCCCGGCGTGCCGGCCAGCGCGATCAGCGCGTGGGCGCCGACCGAGGAGCTGGCGCCGGCGGCAGCCTCCCACCAGCGCAGCCCCGGCGAGGCGTCGAGCGTCGTCGCCCAGGCCTCGAGCCCGGCGCCGCCCTCGGCATGGGTGTGGCTCTGCCCCGCGCCGCAGCGCCGGGCCGCCCGCCGCGCCGCCGGCAGGGCGGCGGGGGAGGGGAGGGTGGCGACGGCGGCCTGGCACTCGGCGACCAGCGCGTCGAGGTAGCCGCCGTCCTCGCCGCGGCCGTGGTGCGCGTACCAGTCGAGCGATGCGGCGCCCGGCGTCAGCGCCGTGATCAGCGAGTCGTGCAGTCGCAGGCCATCGGCGAGCTGGTCCGGGCCGCCTTCCTCGCCGAGGCTGTCGAGGTAGTCGACGGCGACCTGCAGCGCGGTCGTGGCGCGGATGACCGCCCGGCGCCCGCGTCGCGGCGCCGCCGTCGCCAGCGCCGCCGTCGCCTCCACGTTGCCGCGCTTCTCGGTCAGGGCGGCGGTCGCCTGCGCGCGCAGGATCGGGTCGGGGATCCGCGCGGCGCGCGCCTCCCACCGCGCCAGCTCCCGGTCGACGACGGGAAGGATCGTCGTCCGGTAACGGACCAAGGTGGCGACGGTGACCACCACCTGGAGCGGCGCCTCGAGCGCTCGTGGTACGTCGAAGGACTTCATAGATGAAGTGCTCAAGGGTAATCGTGTCGAGTCCATCGGTGTGCCGGCGAAGGGACGGTACGTTTCTGTTCTCCGGTGATCACGGGGGCGATCGTCGCGGCCCTCTAACCTCGTCGCATGGATACGCAGCGTCTCGGCGAGGTTCTCGCGGCGGCGGGTGAGCCCGCCTACCGCGCCTCCCAGGTCTGGGAGTGGGTCGCCCGCGGCGTGGAGGGATACGACGAGATGACGAACCTGCCCGCCGGGCTGCGGGAGCGGCTCGCCGCCGCGGTGCCGCTCTCGACGCTCGCCGTCCGCGCCGAGGCGCGCTCCGACGACGGCACGGTGAAGACGCTTTTCGACACCGTCGACGGGCGGCCGTTGGAGGCGGTGCTGATGCGCTACCGCGACGGCCGGCGCTCGGTCTGCGTCTCCTCGCAGTCGGGCTGCCCGCTCACCTGCACCTTCTGCGCGACCGGGAAGATGAAGTTCGGCCGCAACCTCACCGCCGACGAGATCCTCGACCAGGCTCTCCACTTCCGCCGGGTCGAACCGATCGACCACGTCGTCTTCATGGGGATGGGGGAGCCGACGATGAACATCGACAACGTGCTCGCCGCCTGCGAGCGGCTGCCCGACGTCGGCGTCACCAACCGCCGCACCTCGATCTCCACGGTCGGCTGGGTGCCCGGGATCGACCGGCTCGCCGAGTGCGAGATGCCGATCGGCCTGGCGCTCTCCCTGCACGCGCCCAACGACGGGCTGCGCTCGCAGCTGATGCCGGTCAACGACCGCTTCCCGCTGGCCGAGGTGCTCGCCGCCTGCGATCGGTACCGGGCCAAGCGCCGGCGCAAGGTCTTCGTCGAGTACGTGATGCTCGACGGCGTCAACGACCACCCCGAGCACGCGCGCGAACTCGCCGCCCTGCTCGACCCGCGGATCTACAAGATCAACCTCATCCCCTACAACCCGACCGGCGCCTACGACGGCTCCTCGCCGGAGCGGATCGACGCCTTCCGCGCGATCCTCGCCGAGCACCGCGTCCCCGCCACCGTCCGCCTCACCCGCGGCCGCGACATCGACGCGGCCTGCGGCCAGCTCGCCGCCAAAGCGACCCCGGCCTAGCCGATCGACATCGGGCTGGGGAGTTGACGGCCGCGATTCGTGGCCCTGCCCGCCCTCACCGGGGCTTACAGGAGGGACGGCCGGGCCCGGGCGTCTCGGAGGCGACCCGCGCAGGCTGAAGCCGCGTCCGAGACGCCTGGGACGGGAGGTTTTCAGGGGGAGGGCACGCTTCGGTGCGCTTCCGGGGGATGTCCGTCACGAAGACACCTCACCTCGGAATGCTCAGGAAGATCCGCGGAACATTTCGGTTGCTGGGTAACCGAAATGTTCCGCGGATCTTCCTGAGCGGTGGGTCTCCCGGCACCCATCACGAAGACACCGCGCGATCTCCCGTGAGGCGTGCGCCTCACGGGAAGGACGCCACGGAGACGTCACGGGTCCACCGCGCCCGGGAGGTGCCCGTGGAGCCTGACTCGGTCATAGGCCGAGTTTCCCTCTACGGCAAGGTCCTGACCGATGGGGAAAGCGTGTCGGATGCGACATCTCGGTGACGATCCTCACGTCCCCTTGGAGTTCGTGGCGTCCCCGTGGGCCGGGGGACGTCCGTGACGAGGACACCGCGTCCTCGGCGCACCTCTCCCGGCACCCCCCGATGAGTTCGCACTTGTCACCGCTATGCGGTGAC
>Ga0335075_10013991_pt1 | contig 12074 bp, 10 predicted proteins | sample Lox_Sample_24_FD_206723 | JGI IMG/M metagenome (GOLD analysis project Ga0335075, IMG submission 206723) | Soil microbial communities from Loxahatchee National Wildlife Refuge, Florida, United States - Lox_Sample_2.4 | ecosystem: Environmental > Terrestrial > Soil > Wetlands | place: USA... | reverse complement strand
TGGAGCTCGCGAAGCGGACCAAGGCCGACTTCGAGAACTACCGCAAGCGGGCGGCCCGCGAGGCGGCGTCCGCCCAGGAGCGTGGCATCGCCAGGCTGGCCAAGGAGCTGCTGCCGGCGGTCGATAACCTCGACCGCGCGCTGCAGGCGGCGCAGAAGGTGGCGGACACCAAGGTGGATGGCGCGCCACGTGCGGATAACGGCACCGCGACGCTCGTGTCGGGCATCAAGCTCGTGCACGACGACGTGATCGCGGCGCTGGCGCGAGCCGGCGTCGAGGGCTTCTCTCCCCAGGGTGAGCGGTTCGACCCCCAGTTGCATGAGGCGATCGCCCAGCAGCCCGTCGAGGGCGCCCAGCCCGGTACCGTCGTCGAGGTCTACCAGCGCGGCTACCGGCTCGGCGAGTTCGTGATCCGGCCGGCGCGCGTGGTGGTGGCGGCATGATCGCCAACGAGAACCTATGCCACCCAGACCCGACTACTACAAGATCCTCGGCGTAGGCAAGGGCGCCTCCGACGAGGAGATCAAGAAGTCCTACCGCAAGCTCGCGCGTCAGTACCACCCGGATCGCAATCCGGGGGACAAGAAGGCTGAGGAACGCTTCAAGGAGATCTCGCAGGCGCACGACGTCCTGTCCGATCCGGAGAAGCGCAAGTCCTACGACCGCGGCCAGGGTCCGCTCGGAGGCTTCGGACCCGGCGGGTTCGACCCGGGTGCGATGGCCGGCGGCTTCGGCGACATCCTCTCGAACCTGTTCGGCGGTGGCGCCGGGGCTGGAACGGCGGGTCGCACCGGGACCGGCGCTCGTGGCCGGGCCGGAACGGGAGCCGGGCGAGCCGGCCGCACCGCCCAGACGCAGGGCCGCGACCTGGAGACCGAGGTCTCACTGAGCTTTGATCAGGCCGTGCACGGCGCGCAGGTACCGCTGTCGGTGCCGACCTCGCAGCCGTGCCCGACCTGCCACGGCACCGGCGCCAAGCCCGGGACGGTCCCCAAGGTGTGTTCGGTGTGCGAAGGGCGCGGCATCGAGTCCCAGAGCCAGGGGATCTTCTCGATCTCCCAGCCCTGCTCGAACTGTGGTGGCACCGGCACGGTCATCGAAGATCCCTGCCCGACGTGCGGCGGCACCGGGGCCCAGCGCAGCGTCCGCCGGATGCGCGTCAACGTCCCGGCCGGTGTGCACGACGGCAGTCGCATCCGCCTGGCCGGCAAGGGCGAGGCGGGGATACGCGGCGGGCCGGCGGGCGACCTGTACGTGATCACCCGCGTGCAGGAGTCCCCGGTGTTCAAGGCGGCCGGCGAGAACCTCGAGGTCGAGGTGCCGCTGACCATTCCCGAGGCCGTCCGGGGCGCCGTCGTCGAGGTCCCCACGCTGAACGGCTCAAAGCGCCTGCGCGTGCCGGCCGGCACCAAGCACGGAACTGTCCAGCGTCTGCGCGGCGAGGGGCCGCCGCGCGCCGGCGGCAAGGGCCGCGGCGACATCCACTACCGCTTCGTGATCGACGTCCCCGACAAGCTCTCGCCCGAGCAGGACGAGGCCATCGATCGGCTCTCGAAGGTGATGAACGGCAACCCGCGCTCGAGCCTGTTCACCGAGGCCGGCAAGCGTGAGTCGAAGGAGGAGAAGCGCTGATGGCCGCGCGGCGGGTGAGGCGCACCACGCGAATCGAGGTCGCGTCCGACCGCGGGGTATTCATGATCTCGGTGGCGGCCGAGCTAGCCGACATGCACCCCCAGACCCTGCGGATGTACGAGGCGCGCGGGCTCATCGAGCCCAAGCGCTCGCCGAAGGGCACGCGCCTTTACTCCCACGCCGACGTCGACCGGCTGCGCCGCATCCAGGAGATGACGGCGGAGCTGGGGATGAACCTGGCCGGCGTCGAGCGCGTGTTCGAGCTCGAGGGCAAGATCGCGGGCATGGAACGCAAGATCAAGGGGCTCGAGAAGCGAGCGACCGAGCTGAACGCCGAGGTCGAGCGGCTCGAGGCCCTGCGCCGGGAGCTGCGGGCCGAGATCGTTCCCTACGCCAAGGGCGGCGCGATCGTCCGCAACGCGGACGTCAAGAGGTTCACCGTCCGAGTACAACGGCCGGACGCCGGGGCGTAGCCTCCGGCCACGTGAGCTCTGCCGGGCAACCACGCACGCTGGCCGGTCGCTACCGGCTGGATGAGGTCATCGGCCGGGGTGGGATGAGCACGGTGTACCGCGCCACCGACCTCTCGCTCGATCGCGAGGTCGCGGTCAAGGTCGCGATGGATCCGCTGCTCGAGCGCGACCCGGTGTACGCCGCCCGCTTCAAGCGCGAGGCGCGGGCGGCCGCCGCGCTGAGCAATCCGGGCGTGGTCACGGTGTTCGACGCGGGCGCCGACGGGCCCACCCGCTACATCGTCATGGAGTACGTCGAAGGCCGCGACCTGGCCGAGGTCCTGCGTGAGCAACCCGAGCACCGGCTCGAGCCGGCACGCGCGGAGCGGATCGCCGAGCGCGTCGCCGACACGCTCGCCGCCGCCCACGCGGCCGGGATCGTCCACCGCGACATCAAGCCCGGCAACATCATGGTCACCCCACGGGAGGAGGTCAAGGTGCTCGACTTCGGAATCGCGCGCCTCTCCGACGGCGTCACGCTCACCCAGACGGCGTCGGTGCTCGGGACCGCTCCCTACATGTCGCCCGAGCAGGCCATGGGCCAGCCCGCCGACGCGCGCTCCGACATCTACTCGCTGGGCTGCGTGCTCTACGAGATGCTGACCGGCACGCCTCCGTTCATGGGCGAGGTGGCCGCAGCGGTGCTCCACCAGCACGTGCGCGTTGCGCCCAAGCCGCCCAGCGAGCGCAGCCCAGGCATCTCGCCCGCGCTCGACGCGCTCGTCTTGCAGATGCTCGCCAAGGCGCCCGAGGACCGCCCTCAGAGTGCAGCCGAGGTGCGCGACCAGCTCGCCGGGCTCGACTCCGTCACCCAACCGACCAGCCCCCTGCCGCCCCCCGAGCCGGTCGTGCCGATTGCGCCGCGCCCGCCCATCCAGTCGGCTCCGCCCACTCAGCCGATGCCGCCGCCTCCCACCCAGGCTCCGCCCACGCGTCCGGTGCGGCCGGCGGGAAACAGGCCCGGACGTGGCGCGGGTCCGTGGGTAGTCCTCGCCGCCGTCGCGGTGCTCCTGCTCGGCGCCGCCGTCGCCTACGCCCTGACGAGCAATGGTTCGAGCAACTCGGGCTCGGCCTCGAGTTCGGGGCACTCGGCGGCGCCGTTGACGCACTCCTCGACGATGCCGCCGACCCACTCGCAAAGCACCACCGCCACCAGCACGACGAGCCCGACGAGCCCGACGAGCAGCACGTCATCGAGTACGACGAGTCCGACAACAACGACGACGATCACCACGACGACGACCCCGAGCGCGCCGGGACCCCCGACGCCAACGCCTCCCGGTCAGGGCGGCGTCCCGCCGGGGCAGGCCAAGAAGGGGAAGACAGGACCGCCGTAATCTGTCATAATCTAAGTCGTACAGACTTAGATTTCGCCGACCCCGAGAAACTCTAGAACGCCTATGCAACCAGACAGATTCACGATTAAGAGCCAGGAGGCGCTGCAGGCCGCCCAGCAGCTCGCCGACGAGCGGCGCAACCCTCAGACGATGCCCGAGCACCTGCTCGCGGTTCTGCTTGAGCAGGACGGCGGGATCGTGGTGCCGGTGCTGCGCAAGCTGGGGGTCGACCCGGCCGCCGTGCGCCAGACCAATGGCGAAGCGCTCGACGCGCTGCCGAAGATCCACGGCTCCGCGCGGCCGGAGCCGGCGGGCGGCTCGACCGAGCTCGTCCAGATCCTTCAGGACGCCGAGAAGGAGATGCGCGCGTTCAAAGGCGACGAGTACGTCTCGACCGAGCACCTGATGCTGGCCATCGCCGAGCACCCCGGCCAGGCCGGCCGCGTCATGCGCAGCGTTGGCGCCACGCGCGAGCAGCTGCTCAAGGCCCTGGCCGAGGTTCGGGGCAGCCACAAGGTGACCGACCAGAACCCCGAGGAGAAGATCCAGGCGCTCGAGCGCTACGGCCGCGACCTGACCGAGGCCGCCGCCCAGGGCAAGCTCGACCCGGTGATCGGGCGCGACGACGAGATCCGCCGCGTGATCCAGGTCCTGAGCCGGCGCACCAAGAACAACCCCGTGCTGATCGGCGAGCCGGGCGTCGGCAAGACCGCGATCGTCGAGGGACTCGCCCAGCGGATCGTCTCCGGCGACGTGCCCGAGTCGTTGAAGGACCGGCGCCTCGTCGCGCTCGACCTGAGCGCGATGGTGGCCGGCTCCAAGTACCGCGGAGAGTTCGAGGACCGGCTGAAGGCCGTGCTCAAGGAGATCGCCGACGCCGAGGGCCAGATCATCGTCTTCATCGACGAGCTGCACACGATCGTCGGCGCCGGCGCGGCCGAGGGCGCGATGGACGCCGGCAACATGCTCAAGCCGATGCTCGCGCGCGGTGAGCTGCGCGCGGTCGGTGCCACCACGCTTGACGAGTACCGCAAGCGCATCGAGAAGGACCCCGCGCTCGAGCGCCGCTTCCAGCCCGTGCTCGTGGGAGAGCCCACGGTCGCGGACACGATCGCGATCCTGCGCGGCCTCAAGGAGCGCTACCAGGTTCATCACAAGGTCCGCATTCAGGACTCAGCGCTGGTCGCGGCCGCCACGCTCAGCCAGCGCTACATCGCCGACCGCTTCCTGCCGGACAAGGCGATCGACCTGGTCGACGAGGCCGCGTCGCGCATCCGCATGGAGATCGACTCCAAGCCGATCGAGATCGACGAGGTCGACCGGCACATCATGCAGCTCGAGATTGAGCTCCAGTCGCTCGGCGACGACGACGACCCGGGCACGATCGCCCGCCGCGAGCAGCTCGAGCGCACCCTGGCCGAGGAGCGCGAGCGCTCCGACGCGATGCACGCCGAGTGGCAGCGCGAGAAGGAGTCCGTGGGCGCCGTGGCCGATCTCCAGGAGCAGATCGAAGAGGCCAAGATGGAGCTCGAGCGAGCTCAGCGCGAGGCCGACCTCGGGCGTGCCGCCGAGCTCCAGTACGGGACGATTCCCGAACTCGAGAAGCAACTCGCGACCGCCGCGGAAGCCGAGCACGATGCCGTCGAGACGGGTACGCATCCGCGCTTCCTCAAGGACGTGGTCGACGCCGAGGACGTCGCCGAGGTCGTGGCCAAGTGGACGGGCATCCCGGTCACCCGCCTGATGGAGGGCGAGATCGAGAAGCTCGTGCGCATGGAGGAGCGGCTGCACCAACGGGTGATCGGCCAGGACGAGGCAGTCGAGGCGGTGTCCAATGCGCTGCGGCGCTCGCGCGCCGGCCTTCAGGACCCCGACCGGCCGATCGGCACCTTCCTGTTCATCGGCCCGACCGGCGTCGGCAAGACCGAGTTGGCCCGCGCGCTGGCCGAGTTCATGTTCGACAGCCAGGACGCGATGATCCGGATCGACATGTCCGAGTACATGGAGAAGCACACGGTCTCGCGCCTGGTCGGTGCCCCGCCCGGCTACGTCGGCTACGACGAGGGCGGCCAGCTGACCGAAGCCGTGCGCCGCCGTCCCTACAGCGTCGTCCTGCTCGACGAGATCGAGAAGGCCCACCCGGACGTGTTCAACGCGCTGCTCCAGGTGATGGACGACGGCCGGCTGACCGATGGCCAGGGCCGGACCGTCAGCTTCAAGAACACCGTGCTGATCATGACCTCGAACATTCCGGGCGGCCGGGCCGGCGTGGACGCCCACTTCAAGCCAGAGTTCATCAACCGGCTGGACGACATCGTCGAGTTCCACTCGCTGAGCCGGGAGCAGATCTCCGAGATCGTCGAGCTCCAGGTGGCGCGACTGATCGCCCGGGTGCGCGAGCGCGGGATCGAGGTCGAGCTGACCGACGCGGCCAAGACGCTGCTCGGCAACCTCGGCTACGACCCGACGTACGGCGCGCGGCCGCTGAAGCGCGTGATCCAGAAGCGGCTGGTCGACCCGTTGGCGCTGGCGATCCTCGAGGGACGCTTCGCGTCCGGCGATGTCGTCAAAGTGGATGTTGCGGACGGCGAGCTGGTTCTCGAGCGAGCCCAGGCGGTGACGGTCGCGGCTTGAGCATGATCGGTCCGCATGAGGTACAAGTCGCTCATGCCTACTTACATCATGCTTTCGACGCTCAGCCCCGAAGGGGTACAGACGATCAAGAACAACCCGTCCCGGATCAAGGAGGTCAACCGCGAGGTCGAGCAGCTGGGCGCCACGGTCAAGGCCCAGTGGGCGACCCTCGGCCAGTTTGACTTCATCAACATCGTGGAGGCCCCGGACGAGAAGACGATGGCCCGGGTCTCACTCGAGCTCGGTTCGCGCGGGACGGCCAAGTTCGAAACGCTGAGCGCGATCCCGATCGACGACTTCATTGACGCCATCTGATCCGTACAGAGTCCTCGTCGTCGGGGGCGGCGGCCGCGAGCACGCGCTCGTCCACGCGCTCGCGCGCTCGCCGCGGCGGCCCGAGATCCTGTGCGCCCCGGGCAACGCCGGAATCGCTCGCGACGCCCGCGTGCTCGATGTCGGCGCCGAGGATGCCGATGGGATCGTCCGGCTCGCGGCCGATGAGCGCGTCGACTTCGTCGTGGTCGGACCCGAGGCGCCGCTCGTGGCCGGCGTGGTCGATGCCCTGACCGTCGCCGGCATCCGCGCGTTCGGGCCGACCGGCGCGGCAGCCCGGCTCGAGGGCTCGAAGGCCTTCTGCAAGGAGGTGATGGGCGCCGCCGGCGTTCCAACTGCTGTTTATAAGGTTGTTCAGGACGCGCAAGCCGGCCTGGACGCCATCGAGCGATATCCCGTGGTCATCAAGGCGGACGGCCTGGCCGCGGGCAAGGGCGTGATCATCGCGGCCGATGAGGACCAGGCGCGCGAGGCGCTGCATGACTTGCTCGTGGAGCGCAAGTTCGACACCACCCAGGTCCTCGTCGAGGAGTACCTCGAGGGCGAGGAGCTCTCGCTGCTCGCGCTGTGTGACGCGCAGACCGCCGTCCCGCTGGCCTCGGCCCAGGACTACAAGCGGATCTATGACGGCGACCAGGGCCCGAACACGGGCGGCATGGGCTCCTACTCGCCGGTTCCGGCCGTCGACGACGACCGCGCGCGCGAGATCTGCGCGGCGGTCCACCAGCCGGTGCTCGACGAGCTGGCGCGCCGGGGCATCCCGTTCCAGGGCATGCTCTACGCCGGGCTGATGATGACCGCCGACGGTCCGCGCGTGCTCGAGTTCAACGTGCGCTTCGGCGATCCCGAGACGCAGGCGCTGCTCCCGCGCCTGCGCTCGGACCTCCTCACCGCATTGGAGGCGGCGACGGTGCCGGGCGGGTTGGCCGGCGTCGAGCTCGAGTGGTCCCCGGAGATGGCGGTGAGCGTCGTGCTCGCGAGCGGCGGCTACCCGGCCTCATCGTCGAGCGGGGACGTGATCACCGGCCTTGACCGGGTGCCGGCCGGGGTGTCGGTGACCCACGCGGGCACCGCGCTGAATTCAGCCGGTCAGCTCGTCACGGCGGGCGGTCGGGTCATGAACGTGACCGGTTTGGGGGCCGACGCCGCGTCCGCCCGCGACGCGGCATATGCTGCCGCCGACGTGATCGAGTTCAACGGCAAGCAGCTGCGGCGCGACATCGCGCTGAAGGTCGCCCAACCGCTGGGAGCGCACCCGTGAGCGAGTTCCCTCGCGCCGCCGAGGAGACGCTCGTCGAGCCGGTGGCCGAGCTCGAGGAGATCGAGGTCGACGCGCCGCTGGTAGGCATCGTGATGGGCTCCAAGAGCGACCTGGAGCGGATGGAGGCGGCCGAAAGGGAGCTGATCGAGCGCGGTATCCGGTGCGAGGTGCGGGTCATGTCGGCCCACCGCGAGCCCGACAAGGTCGCCGAGTACGCGCGTAACGCCAAGCTCCGCGGGTTGCGCGTGATCATCGCCGGCGCGGGTCTGTCGGCGGCGCTGCCGGGCGTGGTGGCGGCCCATTCCGACTTGCCGGTGATCGGGGTGCCGCTGACCAGCCGCACCTCGGTGGCGGGAGGGCTCGACGCGCTCCTGTCGATCGCCCAGATGCCGCCGGGAGTCCCCGTCGCGTGTGTCGGGGTGGACAACGCCCGTAACGCGGCGGTGCTGGCCGCTCGGATCCTGGACAGCTAGCGCTAGAAGCCCCGGTCAGCCGGCGCTAGCCTTCCCGGTCGGGATCGATGCCCGACGTAGCGCATCTCTCATCGCTGGCAGGCAGTCCTCTCCTGGATTCGGCGGGCGAGCGACTCGGCAAGGTGGACGACCTCGTCGCGCGCCTGGATGACGGATCGGCCACGCCGATTGGCGTGACCGCGCAGATCGGCGGCCGGGAGCTGTTCGTTCCGATCGGCCGGGTCCAGCAGCTCGGTCCCTTCTCGGTCGAGACCTCGACCACCAAACTCGACCTGGCCCAGTTCGAGCGACGGCCCGGCGAGGTCCTGCTGCGGCGCGACGTGCTCGACCGCAGCCTGATCAACGTGCACACCGCCCGCCTGGTCACGGCCCGCGAGGTCGAGCTCGTCCGCGACGGGAGCGGCGCGTGGCGCGTGGCCGGAATCGATCCCAGCCTCCGGCCGCGGCTGTGGCGGCTCTTGCCGAGGCGCTTCCGCGGGCACGACACCGAGCACCGCCAGTTCGTCGCGTGGGGCGAGATCGAGCCGTTCGTCGGGCACGTGCCCACGTCGCGTCTGAAGCTGGCCACGCGCCGGCTCGTCCGGCTGCATCCCGCCCAGATCGCCGACCTAGTCGAGGCGGCCTCGCACGAGGAGGGGGAGGAGATCCTTCAGGCCGTCGGGCAGGACAAGGAACTCGAGGCCGACGTGTTCGAGGAGCTTGATGACGAGCACCAGGTCGAGTTCCTGCGCGAGCGCTCAGACCCCGAAGCGGCCGCCGTGCTCGCCCGGATGGAGAGCGACGATGCCGCCGATCTGTTGATGGAGCTCGACCAGGATCGTCGGCTGCCGATCCTCAACCTGCTGCCGGCGCCCAAGCAGGCCAAGATCCGCTCGCTGCTCAGCCACAACGCCGAGACCGCCGGCGGCATGATGAACCCCGACTTCATCGCGGTCCGGGCCGACACGTCCACCGCCGAGGCGATCGCCCTCGTGCGGGGAAGCGATCTGGGTCACCAGCAGGTCTCGAGTGTGTGCGTCGTCGACGATGCCGGCAAGCTCCTGGGCACCGTCTCGCTCGTCGATCTGGTCCGTGTCTACGGATCGCAGGCGGTCTCCGAGCTCGTCGAGTCATCGACGCCGAGCGTCGCGCTCTAGGCCGAGATCCCCGAGGTCGCGCGACTGATGAGCGACTACAACCTGATCGCCCTGCCGGTGGTCGATGTCGAGTACCGGCCGGTCGGGATCGTCGCGGTCGACGACGTGCTCGAGTTGCTCGTGCCCGAGGAGTGGCGCCGGCGCGCAGGGGTGGCCCGGGACTAACGGCTGCGTCGGCGCAAGAACTGCTCGCAGACGGTTATCGCGCTCTCGATCGTGCCCCAGTGGAGCGCGTCGGCGACGTCGTTGGGCCAGTGGTAGTTCATCGGGAGTTTCGTCTCGTCGATCGAAGCCAGCGTCGCGACGTCGTAGCCCGCGCGGAGCGGGATGATCGCGTCGGTCGCGGCGGTCGTGCGGAGACCGCGGACGATCTGCTGACCGGTGTCGGCGGCGGCGTCGGCGAGTGCCTCGCGCATGTGCGTCGGGTAGTCGCGCATACGCAGCATCCCCTCGCCCTCGATGACGATCAGCGTCGGCCCGCCGAGGCACTCGAGGCAGACCATCTCGGTCCGGTCCGGATCGAGCTCGGCGAAATGGCGCCGGGCGAAGCCCTGCATGCCCTCGCTGAACGATTCCTCGGAGCCGGTGGAAAGCAGCAGCACCCGCACGCCCTCCACCGGGCGTGCACGCAGGCGGTCGGCGAGCGCGATCACGGCGCCGACCGCGCTGAGGTTGTCGTTGGCTCCGGGCACCGACGCGCGCGTCCCGATGTCCGCCATCGCCGCAGTGGCCGCGGCCGCGATCGCGGAACCGGCGGCGAGCACCCGCCGCGCGCCGAGGATCGAGCCGGCGCACACCAGCACCGGGCCGAGCCAGACCGTGTACATCAACGGGAAGCTCCGTCCCGCCCGCGCGTGCAGCCGCGGCGCGAGCTTGAGCGGAATCCGCGGAAGGGCGGGGTGGAACACGAGCCCGGAATGCGCCGCGTCGTGGTGGGCGATGAACACGACCGTCCGCTCGGCGTCGGCGTCGCCCATCTCCGCCACCACGTTCCACGTCGCGCGGTGAGGCAGGACCGCGCGGCGAAACCAGCGATGGCCGTGACCGAGGTCGTCCCACAGGGCGGCGGCGCCGGCGCCGGCCAGGGCCCCGGTGATCGCGCGTCTCCAAATGCTGCCTCGACGCAGGGTGAGCCCGCCCGCCACGAGCGCGAGTGCGTTGACGAGGCCGATCGGCCACCAGTAGCCGCCATGCGCGCGCTCCTCCTCGACCTCAGCCCGGCACCCGAGCGCTCTGAGCCGCTCGGCGATCAGGTCCGCCGCGCGGCGCTCCCCGTCCGACGCCGACGGGCGCTTGAAGGAGGCGAGCTCGCGGATCGCGGCACGCCAGTCGCCGGGGTGATCGGATTCGGTGCTCATCGGGTTAATGCCGCGTAGATTGCCGACTCCGGGCCTGGAACGGCGCGTGGCCCATTGCTACGCTCGCGCCACCGGCCCATCCCGGGCCACAACCAAACATGGCGATGCACCCACACGAGCACTTAGACAACGACGACTTACCGCGAAGTAGCAGGCTCGCGGCCGGCGTCGTGGGCGTCGCTTCAGCACCAGGGGCTGATCCCGGAACCTGAGCGGCCTCCCGCCCGGTCGCGGCAACGCGGCCGATCGGCGAAAGGAGGTCGAGCAGATGGCGAGCGATCCGATGGGCCCTGCGCCGATCGCCCCTGCGCCGGTCGAGGCGCGCGAGCGGTTCGTGCTCGACCCGGCCCACGTCGGCGACATCCAGGGCGCGTTCGGCACGATCCGCCGGCACGACGACGCGCACCGCAGCTGGCGCGCCAAGGCGCTCGCGCTGCTCGCGATCATCGGGCCCGGCCTGATCGTGATGGTCGGCGACAACGACGCGGGCGGTGTCGCCACCTATTCGCAGGCGGGTCAGAACTACGGAACCAGCCTGCTCTGGGTGCTCATCCTGCTCGTCCCGGTGCTCGTCGTCAATCAGGAGATGGTGGTGCGGCTGGGGGCGGTGACCGGGGTCGGCCACGCCCGGCTGATCGTCGAGCGCTTCGGGCGGTTCTGGGGCTGGTTCTCGGTGATCGATCTGTTCATCCTTAACTTCCTCACCGTGGTCACCGAGTTCATCGGGGTCAGCCTCGCGCTCGGCTACTTCGGGATCTCCAAGTACGTCGCGGTGCCACTCGCCGCGGGGGCGCTGGTCGCGATCACCGCGAGCGGCAGCTTCAGAGCGTGGGAACGCTCGATGTTCGTGTTCGTGTTCGCCAACCTGCTGGTGATCCCGCTGTTCTTCCTGGGCCATCCGGACGGCGGCCAGATCGCCCACGGCTTCGTCGTACCCGGGGTGCTCGGCGGCGCCGACTCCACCTCCGTGCTGCTGGTCATCGCGATCGTCGGTACCACGGTGGCGCCGTGGCAGCTGTTCTTCCAGCAGTCGAACATCATCGACAAGCGGATCACGCCTCGGTGGATCAACTACGAGCGCCTCGACACCTTGATCGGCGCCGTCATCGTGGTCGTTGGAGCGGCCGCCCTGATGTGCGTGTCGGCGTTCGCGTTCGCGCACACGCCCTACTTCGGTCAGTTCATCGACGCCGGTGGCACCGCCGCGGGCCTGGAGAAGACGCTCGGCCCGCCCGCCGGCGCGTTCTTCGCGCTCGTGTTGCTGAACGCATCGCTGATCGGCGCCGGCGCCCTCACCCTCTCCACGAGCTACGCGTTCGGCGACATCCTCTGGACCAAGAGCTCGCTGCACCGCAGGTTCTCCGACGCGAGGGGCTTCTACGCCATGTTCGCGCTGGT
>Ga0335075_10013990_pt1 | contig 12074 bp, 10 predicted proteins | sample Lox_Sample_24_FD_206723 | JGI IMG/M metagenome (GOLD analysis project Ga0335075, IMG submission 206723) | Soil microbial communities from Loxahatchee National Wildlife Refuge, Florida, United States - Lox_Sample_2.4 | ecosystem: Environmental > Terrestrial > Soil > Wetlands | place: USA... | reverse complement strand
CCGCCGCACTATGGTTGTCGCGGCAAGATTGCTGTCCTCGGCTGGCGCCGCAACTGCGTCGCAGCTGCGCTGCGCGGCAGCTCACATAAAAAAGACCTGTTAAATCTTCCACGCGGCTTGGCGACCGTGGATGCGGAAGGCTCCGTCGTCGCGCTCGGCCTGTTCTCTTGCCGGCAATTGCTGGCTCATCTCACGCAGTTTGTCTCGACCATGCCCGATCAAGATGCCGCTCATCGCCGCATCCTGAATTATCTGCGCGAAGCGAGCACGCCAATGGCAGTGATGCCGCCGACCGTATTCAGTATCAAGCGGTTTGCCGATGGCGTGCGGATGGAGTTTCGTCAAAGCGAATTGCCGGTCGCTTCGGCGACTGTGGTGGACATCGCCTTAACGCAGATGCTGGACGCGGAGGCGGAGTCGATCGGCTGGTTGGGTCTGTTGTTTGGCCGGCCGCAACCGCCGCCGCCGCCACTGCAATTTATCGTTCCCGCGCCTGTTATCCCTCCCGCGCCTCCCGCAGCGCCTCCTGTCCCACCTCCACCCCCGCCAGCGCCCGCTCCGAAAGGATAACTAACCGGGGACCGGATCGTTTCGCGCGCGGGACGCGGTTGGCAAAAGCCAATTCTGCCGCAGCCACTCGTAATCTTCGGGCGTGTCCATGTCCCACAACACGCCGGCGCTATCCACCGGCACTTCCAGCGTCTCGGCCACATGCTGGCGGACATAAGTGTTCAGGCCCAACTCGGCGGGCCAGGCGCGGATGGCGGCGACGTGCTTCCAGGCGAATAGCGTCGGATGCCCCCGGCGGCCGAGGTAAGTGGGAATGACGATCGAGAACTGCGGATGAGCGGCATAGGCCGACTCCAGCTTCGCCGCCACGGACGCATCCAACGCCGGATGATCGGCGGGCACGAGCAGCCAGGTATCTTCGGGGCGCGGCTGAAAGCGCTCCTCCAGCCAATGTAGTCCATGTTCGACGGTGCCCCGCATTCCGGTGGGCTGCGTCTCCACCGAGCAGACGTAGGCTCCTGCGGACTCGGCCAGGGGCGCCAGCTCGGCGACATGCGGCCCAATCAGAACGAGGATGTGTTCGATCTCCGCTTGACGGAGGGCGGCGAGAACGTGTTCGAGGATGGTGCGCTCGCCGAGCGGCAAGGCGAGCTTGGGCCGGCCCATACGGCTGCTCTTGCCGGCGGCAGGGATCACAGCGAACTTCATAACCCCTCGACACTGAGTGGCGAACGGCCGACGTCAGCCGGCCGTCCGCCATTTAGGTTCTTTAGCGCTTTCGGGCCAGCTGTACCACCAGGCGCTCCAGCAGCGTGCGCGGCGGAAGTTGGCTGGAACCTTTGAGGCCAAGATCGGTTTCCAGCAGCCAGTCGTAGACCAAATCGAGGCGGCGGCGGCCGAGATGGCGAACCTGCTGCTCGGCGCTTTTGCGGCCGAACGGCGGCACTCCCGCATGTTCCAAAGCATCCGGAACGGATTCGCCCTGGCTGTGCAACCGTGCCGCCTGGGCCAAACGCCGCAGCTGCATACTGAACGCGCCCAGCAAACGCAGCGGTTCTTCGCCCTGATCGAGCAGGCGATCCAGCAGGGTTAGCGCCGCGCCTATCTGGCCAGCGCCAATGAGGTCGAAAATCTTCCAGGTGTTTTCGGCCCGGCTCTGGCCGACCAGCTGATCCACGTCCGCCGTATCGATGCGGCTGTTGCTGCCGGCGTAGATCGCCAGCTTGGCCAACTCCTGATCGAGCAGCCCCATGTCCGTGCCGACCAGATCCACCAGCAGCCGGGCAGCGGGCGCCGACAGTGGTTTGCCGTGCTGGGCGGCGCACCACTGGGCGCACCACTCTGGCAGCTTTCGCGCTTCGGGCGCCTTGCACACGAGCGTCGCCGCTTCCGGCAGCAGCTTGGCCAATTTCGTGTTTGTAGGCCAGGATTGTACCTCAAGCACTAGCACGCCGGTCTTCGACGGCTCGGCGAAATACTTCTCCAACCGCTGCCGTTCGCGCGTCACGAACGGCTCGGCGCGATCGATGACGACGAGGCGACGCGAGCTGAGAAATGGCAAGGTCTCCAACTCATCGTGAATCTCTGCCCAGATCGCTTTGTCGCCGTCTCGGCTCGAAAAGCCGAAACCATCGTCGTCAGCTCCAAGCACCAACTTCCGCAGCATCACCGCCACACGGCGCTTGAGGAAATGCTCGTCGCCGTGGAGGACGTAGATCGGCCGCGGCTTGGCCTTGTCCGCGCCTTGGAGAAAGCTCAGGCTGTCCATCCATTCACCGAAAACGAAAAGCCGCGCTCACTTCGCCACTTCGAGTACGATCTGCCGGGCGAACTTGTACGCCAATCGCAACGTGTTGGCCCGCACTTCCATCTGGCCCTCGTTGAAGTGCCGGCCCAGCTCGGACTTGGGCAGTCCGGCAATCTCCAGGGTCAAAGGCAACAAGCGCATAAATTCCGAGACTTTCTGCTGCTGGCGATCGACATTTGCTTCGACGTTCATGGTGTCTTCCCTCTCAGGACCGGAGCTTAGGGGATCAGGATACGCTCACTGTAGAGCGCAATCTCAGCATACCCCGGCTTCTTGTCGTTCTCAAGTCTGGACAGCCGGCTGCGGCATATTCAGCACTTGTTGCAGTAGCGGCGGGGTGCGGCCGAATTTCGACTTGAACTCGTCGAGCGTCGGCGCCAAACGCACTTGCACTTTAGCCTCGTGGTGCGCGGCGATCGACGCCAATTGATGCTCGAAGAACGGATTGCGGAAGCGATCCAGCACCTGCCGAGCAAACTCCGCCGGACCATCAACTCGTCCCTCCAAGACCGGCACGATTTCCTCGAACAACAATCGTTCCAGCCACGGACCCAATTCGGCATCGAGAACGGCGTCGCGCACCGTTTTGAAACCGCGCGGCCACGCCTGGATGAGAAGGGCCGTGTGCGCTCCGTTAAGAATGCGCACTTTGCGGAGAAAGTATGGCAACACATCCGGCGTCCACACAACCGCGGGATGACGGATAAACGGCGTCGCCTTTTTCTGAATGGCCCATAGGGCATACGGCTCGCACACGGCCAGCAGGGAATCCTCGGCCCGCAACGGATGATCGGCGGGCGGATCGACGACGATGCGATCTACCAACGTGTTCAGCCAGAGGCACTCGTGTTCCAACCAGGCGGCGAAGGAATCCGCCAGATCCCAAGCTCGTGCCAATTGCAGCAACAGCCCGCGCAGTGTATCGGCGTTGTGTTCGCGCAGCTCGCAGGGAACAATCGTCAGTGCCGACCCGCCTGCCTTGTAGCGCTCGTGCAGCACGGCCAGCAGCTTCGCCGGGAAGGAACGCGGCGGCGCATCCGCCGGTTTGTCGGCAGGATCGAGGTTGTAGCCGGATTCCGTCGTATTGGACAGGATAATGCGTAGATCGGGTGAGCGAGCCAAGTCGCGGACTTCGTCCCACTGCGAAGCGGCGACGAGAGCGCGGCTGATACTGGCGGAGGTTTCGACTTGATCGACGACCTTGGCGCGCTCGAACCCGCGAACGGCAACATGGTAGCGCCCCCCTTGGCGATTGAGCGCCGCCGCTCGTTCGTCTCCTGTCGATTGCACGATGACGATGCGGCCGACGTTTTGGCCTTCCTCATTGGCATGATGGATGAATAGATCCGCGAAGGCGCGGAGAAATCGGCCAGCGCCGAATTGCAGAATCGTTTCCGGCTGTGCTGTCATGTTCGTCGTGGGGTCAAGTCCAAAATAGAACGCGGATGACGCGGATGCGGCGGATTCTCGCGGATTGGAGTTTGGTCTGATCCGCGATAATCCGTTGCATCCGTGTCATCCGCGTTCTATTTCTTAACCGAGCAGCAGGCTGGGTTCCCAGCCGACACGTTCGGCGGAGGCGCGGAGCTTTTCCAGGGCGCGGTTCTGAATCTGCCGCACGCGCTCCTTGCTGATGCGGAGCAAATGACCGATCTGGCGCAGGCTGTGTGTGCCGTTGCCGGTCAGACCGAAACGCAAATCGAGGACTTTGCGTTCGCGCGGCCGCAGATTCTCCATGAGAAAATTCAACGCTTCCTGACGCTCGGAGTTCTCCCGCTGCGTGGCGCTATCATTGTCCGGCATGGCCTCGGTCAGTTTGAAATCGCTGTCGTCATCGAGGACGGCGTTCAGAGAGACCGGCGTGCGCGTCGCCGTTTGCAGATGGGTTAGGTGTTCGAGGCTGCTGCCGGTGCGTGAGGCCAATTCTTGCGGGCTGGGCAGGTGCTTGCCGCCGTGGGCCAGCGCCTCGGACTCCTGTTGCAGCAAACCGAGCTCCTGCAAATGGTGCGGCGACAGGCTGACCAGATGGCTCTGGCGGGCGACGGCGATCTGCAAGGTCTGACGAATCCACCAAGTCGCGTAGGTGGCCAGGCGTGTGCCGTGGCTGACGTCAAAGCGGTCGATGGCCTGCATCAAACCGCAGACGGCTTCCTGGAGCAGATCGGCGTAGCTGAGGGCGTGGTGGCGGAAGCGCTTGGCAACATGGGCGGCGAGGCGGATGTTGGCCGAGGCCAAGCGATGTTTGAGGTGAATGTAGCGGTCGTGCAGGCGACGAACCGCCACGACTTGGCGGGCGTCGTTGTCGCAGTGATCGCGGATGAACTGAGCCATGGGCCAAGGCTCCAAAGCAGGGCGATGCTGGCGGAGGCGGGAGAAGTTGCGGATGAGCACCCGCACCAGTTCGCATTTGATTTCCCAGAAGTCGGCGAGCAATTCGCGTTCTTCTTCGGGAGTAAGCAGATCCGAAGAGAAAATGGTGGTTGGTGGCGCCACGGGTGTCATCTCTTCGGTCCCTGGTTGGCGCTTCCGGCGTCGCGTCTTCATGGCCGTCTTTCCCTACATCTAGAGGCTTATCGAGTCTCGTCCCCAATAACGACTTGCTGCCGCTCTCCATAAGCGACAGCAAAAACTACTCCTGTCCCAAACCGCAGAACAACGCGACATGCTGCGCTGCTAACGGCTCGGGACCGGCTTGCGTGACGGCGCGGTCGGCGTCGAGGATACAAGAAACAAACGCCATCCCTGGGTGGGATTGGCCCAAGTTACGAGGCTGGCTCATCCGTGAGTGCGGCCCCACTCAGGCCGGCGTAGAGGGCATCCCAACGCGGACACAAGCGCCTAGGAGAGAAGACCACCGGGTTCGGCTGGCACTCCCTTGCTTCCGTTAGCGGGCACGAGGGTGGGTTCTCCCTGTTCTTCCTAACATGCCGGCCCATTGTAAAGGTCCGATGACGCCATATCAAGATTTTTTATCAAAAAGTAGCAAAACTCTTTTGGGAACGCTTCTTCCCACTGTGCCGCTCCGAACATCGCACGAGCCGGAAGCGTAAGCGACGGAACGCGGAAACCGTCGCTTACGCTTCCAGCTCGTCCTTGCCGCTCTTTGGCTTTTCGCGGTTGCGTGAGCTAGAATAGATTTATTCTTCTCTCCCGGATTTTTAGGAGCGGCTGAGGGGGTCGCCTGTGAATGCCCAGAAGTCCTCGCTCCTGATCGTCGATGACGAGCCGTACATTTTGTCGATGTTGACGGCTTTGTTGGCGGCACAGTTCGAGATCCATACCGCCGACTGCGCCGAGGCAGCTCAGGTCGTTTTTTCGCGCCATCCGATCAATGTGATTCTGACCGACCAGAAGATGCCGCAACAGACCGGCATTCAACTGCTGGAGTGGGTCCGCGAGCACTATCCACGCACCGTCCGTCTGCTGATGAGCGGCTCTGCCGAGCTGGAAGACGCCATCGATGCCATCAACCGCGGCCAAGTCTATCACTACTTGCTCAAGCCCTGGCGCACGGAAGAACTGCTGCAAATCGTCCGCAACGCCGCCGAAAAACTCCTGCTGGAACACAGCCGCGATCAGCTCCTCGAACAGCTTCACAAGTTCAACGGCGAGCTAGAGCAGCGCGTGCTCGAACGCACACGCGCCCTGCAAGAAGCCAATCAATTGCTCGAACAACGCAACCGCGAGCTGGAACGCTTGGCGTTGACCGATCCGTTGACCGGCCTGCTGAACCGGCGCGCCATGGAAGAGTTGGCGCGCTTCGAGTTGAAACGCCACGCACGCTATCCCAGCGCTCTGACGATCGGGCTGATCGACATTGACCGCTTCAAGGACATAAATACCCGCTATTTGCTGCCGGGCGGAGACGAAGCGCTCAAGGGTTTGGCGCGGATCTTGACCAATTCGCTGCGCGAGGTGGATTCGGTCGGCCGTATCGGCGGCGATGAGTTCCTCATCATCGCGCGGGAGACGAACGAGGAAGGGGCCAAGCGTCTGGCGGAGCGCATTCGCGCCACGGTGGCGGCGACGCCTATTCCCTACGGCGACCAAGTCATCCAAATCTCGGTCAGCGTCAGCTTCGCCGTGGCCGAGATCGATGCACCAGCCGAATTCGACGTCATGTACCGAATGGCCGCCAGCGCCATCAAGGATGCCAAGGACAATGGACGCAATTGCTTCGCTGTCTGCCGAGTGTCTGCTGCGTTATCCCAAAATCAGCTTCCCGTTTAGCCGCGACCCGTAGGGGAGAGCGTCACGCTCCCCTGCGGGTCGCGGCTAAGAAGTGGTTTCAAAATTGGCGAGATGCGCCGTGGTTTCTGATTTCCGCTCCCATTGCGAATTAGATTTGGCCTCGCTCGCATCGGAGTTGACGAAAAAGAGGGCGAAAAGGGCGAAAAGAAGGTCGGGGGGCCGATTAGACAATTCGTCTAATCGATCCCCTTTTCGACCGCCAACGCCGCCAAGAATCAACAGAACGCCGCCGCCTGTTCCCGCGCCCACTCATCGAACGTGATTGGCTTTCGACCAAGGATGCGTTGAACGGTGTCCGTGACGGTTGCAAGACGCCCTGCGCGAATCGCGCGGAAAATGGACAGGCGGGCCTCAATCAAAGGCTGGGGGGTGCCCCACTCGATCTGCTGTTGGCACGCCTCTTCATCGGAGATTGCTTGGAAATCGAGCGGCTTCCCGATGGCGGCGCTGATCTTCGCGGTCATCTCGGCGTAGCTCAGCGCCTCAGGGCCAGTGATCGGCAACGACTCGCCAGTGTAGTCACCCGTTGTCAATGCCTTCGCCGCGACCTCCGCGATGTCGTTGGAGTGAATGAAGGGGATCTTGCCGTCGCCAGTGGCCGCACGAACAACCCCTTCCGTCCTGATCGACCTTGCCCAATAGAGAGCATTCACCATGAACCCCGTCGGCTGAACGAACGTGAACGCGATGCCGCTCGCGCGAATCGCGGACTCGCCCTGCGCATGCCACACGCCCGTCCCGACGTTCTGCTCCCGCGCGTCGAAAGACGAGAGTTTGACGAGATGCTTCACGCCCGCGGCCTTTGCCGCCTTGGCTGCCGCCTCATCTCGCGCTGCGAGGTTGTGACCCGTGTTGATTAGCAAGAGCGCGTCGATTTTTGTGAGTGCAACCGTCAGCGTCGCGGCATCCGCGAGATCGCCAACGAAGACATCGACTCGATCGCCGTAACGCGCTCGCGCCTTTTCCGCGTCGCGCACGAAAACGCGCGGCCGATCGCCACGCTCAAGAAGATGTTCGACGACAAGGGAACCGATATTTCCCGTTGCGCCTGTAATGAGATAGATCATGAAAGCTCCTTTGCGAAATTGGTCGTTTGCGAGATTCGATGCCGCCGCAAGACGATGCACGTCTGTGCTGCTATTCTTAACAAATGACTGACGGTCAGTCAATAACACGCACCGTGCATTTCGACTACTTCTGATGGATTCGAGGCCGTACAATGTTGACACCGCGTTTTGCTAAGCGCGGTGCCGCTCAGTGAGTTGACCGGCTAGTGGTAAGTTCTCCAGCATGAAGCGAACCATGCCCCAAGCGAAGGCAAAACCGCGGACCAAGCCGCCCCAAGAGCGGCGCGAGGAGCTTATGAACTCCGCGGAGAGATTGTTTCTCCAACGCGGTGTTGGGGCGACGACAGTCGATCAGATTACATCCGATGCCGCCGTTGCCAAGGGAACATTCTACCTCTATTTTTCCTCCAAGGAGGAAATCCTTGCCGCACTTCGCAACCGCTTCGCGCAAGATCTTCTCTCTACTATCGAGGCAGGAATTGCCGAAAAAGCGGAAAACGACTGGAAAGGAAAGTTGGCAGCCTGGGCCCGGTCCAGTGTCGCTGGCTATCTTGGCTCCATCCGGCTCCACGATATTGTATTTTTTGAATTTCGACCTCCCTCGCGGGAAGGTCTAACCAACAATATAATAATAGATCATCTTTCTGGACTCCTTCAAGCCGGCGTTGATGCGAAGGCATGGTCGGTCGATGAGCCGCGCTTTACCGCCGTCTTTCTGTTTAGTGGTTTCCATGGTATTGTGGATGCTGCATATAGCAGGGATAAGCAGGTCAATCGAAGTCGGTTGGCGCACAAATTGCAACAGCTCTGTTTCCGCGCTGTCGGGCTGCCAGATGGTTGAATAGGCTTCCCAAACTATGTTAGGGTCTCTACCCAGGTCGGGGCTAAAACGATGATAAAAAAGATCTTAAAATAAGCAATTTTTGGGCCGCCCGCCGCGTCTGTCCCGCCAGATGCCACAATTCGCCGAACAACGTGGGATGACGCAACAGCCGTGCAAGCAGGCGCGGCGGTGAGACACGCCCACGATGCAGCAACTCGACGAGATGAGGAGAAAGAGCGGTTTGCCAATCGTCGGATACGACGCGCAGACAGGCGAACGGTACGTTCTGTTCGTGGCAGAGGCGCGCGGCGACGCCGCTTTCCATGTCCACAGCGATCGCATCATGCTTCTGTCCCAATCGTTGTTTCTCCTGGGGAGCGCCGACCAACTCCGGCACGGTGAGCAATCGACCGGAGGGAATGTTCCATCCGGCCAAAGCGTCCCGGCGAAGCGCCGGCCAGCGATTGCCTTGTTGATCGACAATTTCGGTTGCTAGCACGAGATCGCCGACGCGCAGTCCTGGCTGGAGCGCTCCGGAAAAACCGACCGATAACACGAAACGCGGTCGATACGGCATCCAAGCGAAGTGCGGACTACTCAGGCACCAGCGCAGAGCCGTTTCCATCGCCGCCTCCCCGACGCCGGTTTCCAGCATCAGCACCGAGGGACGAAAATGATACCGAATGAAGGTGTCCGCACGAAGAAAGCCGTCCGGACCTGTATTTGGAGAAAAAGGCTCCGGCTCCCCTTTTCCGCCCCACTCCTGTGAACCACAGAATTGAGCGCGGCAAGGAGCGCCGGGAACGCGTTGCTGAAACGGATAGGCGCGGCGGAAGTACATCGACTCGCGCCGCAGGGCGAAGACGACACAAGGGATCGTGATTGCATCGACTGACGGTATCAACTCAGTTGCCATAACAGCATTTTCAGACTGTCTCCCATCCGCTTGTTGACACCCAGCGCAGCGGACGGTTCGTAGCCGCAGTGGACCATGCAATGTTCGCAGCGCGGATCCTTGCCGTAGCCGTACTTTTCCCAAGCGGTGTTATCTATCAGATCCCGGAACGTCGCGTGATGCTCGTCGGTGATGAGATAGCACGGGCCTTTCCAGCCCTTGACGTTGCGCGTCGGATTACCCCAGGCGGTGCAGGTTAGTTCGCGCTTGCCGCTGAGGAACTCCAGGTAAACGGGAGACGACATCATGCGATATTTTTTCAACAGTTTCTCGGCTTCTTGGAACTTGGCGCGGATGTCGTCGCGCGTCAGAAAAATTTCTGCGGCCCCCTTGGGGTTGGTCTGATGGACTGCCGTGTAGCCGTAGGCGGGCGACAGCATAAATCCATCGACGTTCAGCTTCGTCAGGTAGGCGAACAAGTGATCGATCTCTTCGAGGTTGGTTTCCTTGTAGATGGTGGTGTTGGTGCAGACGAGGAAGCCGGCGCGCTTGGCGGCGACGATGCCCTCGACAGCGGCTTTGAATACCCCCTTGCGTTCCACGGCCAAGTCGTGCGTCTCTTCCAAACCGTCCAAGTGGACGTTGAAGAAAAAACGGCTCGTCGGTCGAAACTCATGCAAATGTTTGCGGATGAACATGCCGTTGGTGCAGAGGTAAATGTGCTTGCGCCGCTTGAGGATGCCGCGGACCAAGGCGCCGATTTCCGGATAGATGAGCGGTTCGCCGCCGCAGATGCTTACGATGGGCGCGCCGGCCTCATCGACGGATTGCAAACACTCGGCGACGGTCAGCTTGTCCTTGATGGTCTGCGAATATTCGCGGATTCGGCCGCAGCCGGTGCAGGTCAGATTGCAGGCGTGCAGCGGTTCGAGCATCAGCACCAGCGGGTAGCGCTTTTCGCGGGCCAGCGTCTTGCGGGCCATGTAACCGACCATGCTCGTCGTCAGACTCAGCGGAAAACGCATGAATAGACCTCCCAAATTAAACCACGGATAACACGGATAACACGGATAAAAATAAACATTGCACAAATATCATTGAATTATTTTCTTTTTTATCCGTGTTATCCGTGTTATCCGTGGTTTAATTTTTCTTCCGATACGCGATACCCGACAATGGATGGATGTCGGGTGCTTCGTTCGTAACGTGCCAACGCCATAAGCGGGAAGTACAACCGATAAAGGTGATACTTCAAGTAGAAAACTTTTGGGAAGCCGGTCCCAGTGAATAGATCTTCGCGCCAATTGCCGTCCGCTCCTTGCGTGTCCAGCAGATAGTCGATGCCGGCGCGAACGGCCTCACTGTCGCTTTCGCCGGAAGCGAGCAGGGCGAGCAAGGCCCAGGCCGTTTGCGATGCCGTCGGTATGCCTTGGCCGGCGAGGGACGGATCGTCGTAACTGCGGCATGTCTCGCCCCAACCGCCGCCGGTTTGCTGCACCTTTCGCAGCCAGGCGACGGCGCGACGAACCATCGCATCCTGCATGTCGAAGCCGACGCTATCCAAGCCGCACAACACTTGCCAGGTTCCATAGAGGTAATTGACGCCCCAGCGGCCAATCCAGCAGCCGCGCTCATCCTGCGTTTTCCGCAGGAAATCGACAGCCCGGCCAACCTGCGGATGTACGACGCCGAAACCGTAATGGCCGAGCGCTTCAAGAACGCGCGCGGTGATGTCCGGACAACTCGGATCGAGCATGGCGTTGTGATCGGCGAAGGGAACGCGAGTCAGCACTTCGCGGTTGATGTCGCGGTCGAACGCCGCCCAGCCGCCATCGCTGTTCTGCATGGCTAATAGCCAGCGCAAGCCACGCTCGACGGCGGGCCGGCCGTTCCTCGTGTTCGCCTGTCCCGTCTTGGCTAGGGCCATGAGAACCATCGCCGTATCGTCGGTGTCGGGATAGTAGGCGTTGCGATACTCGAAAAACCAACCGCCCGCCTCTAGTCCCGGATTGGTCAAGCTCCAATCGCCCTTCTGCCGCACTTCCTTGGCCAGTAGCCAACGAGCGCCGCGCTGGATCGCTTCGCGGGTGGAGGGTGGAGCACTCGCTCCGCGAGTGCGTTCCGAGTCGCGGAGCGACTCGACCACCATTTCGGCGTCGGCGAGAGCATTAAGCGTCAAAGCTGTGTCCCACACCGGCGAAAAGCACGGCTGCAACCGCAGTGTGTCATCTTCCTCGATCATCAGATCGTCCAGCTGCGCCAGTGCCCATTTCATCTCCGGGGCGTCATCGCGGACGCCGAGGCAGCGAAAGGCGATCACCGTGTAAATCATGGGCGGGAAGATGGCGCCCAGACCGTCGCTTTCATGCAGATGCTCGCGCATCCAGTCGGCGGCGCGTTTCAGAGCGCAGCGGCGGATTGGTCCTAGCCACGGCTCAATCTTCTTGTACAAGAAGTCGATGCCGAGAAAAAAATTGGTCCAGCTCAACAAGCGTCCCGACGGCTTTGCCGGCCACAGCGGCGTATCCGGCGCATGAATGAAGAGTTCGGCGATCCCTTTCATCTCCTGGAGGCGACGCACCGGCTTGCAGGCGGAGAAAATGCTGAGCGGCACAACGATGGTGCGCGTCCAGCTGGACATGGCGTAGAGATTGATGTACGACCAGCGCGGCAGCAACGCCATCTCCGGAGGGACAGAGGCGCAATTGGCGTAGGGGAACT
>Ga0335075_10013989_pt1 | contig 12074 bp, 8 predicted proteins | sample Lox_Sample_24_FD_206723 | JGI IMG/M metagenome (GOLD analysis project Ga0335075, IMG submission 206723) | Soil microbial communities from Loxahatchee National Wildlife Refuge, Florida, United States - Lox_Sample_2.4 | ecosystem: Environmental > Terrestrial > Soil > Wetlands | place: USA: Florida... | reverse complement strand
TTCACAATGTGGACATACTAGATGATACATCCAGCTTGGTATATACACATGGCAGCAATAAACAAGACATATCTAACGACTCCTAGGAAAAGACAATTGCTACTGAGTCTTCGCCTCCAATGCTTGAAAAGGGAGATTCAGGCAGCACCTCTAGTAAAATGCCAGAGTCTACTAATGTGCTTACATCTTACGGGAACGGTGACCTGTCCGCGTTAACATCAGCGGGGCTCAGCGCTCAGCGCCCTAGCCAATACATGCAGACGGAGGAGAAGCAGTATAGACAAGTCCTAGAGGCAAACGAGAATTACCTAGGGCCAGAACACGAGGGCACGCTAACGAGTGTCAACAACCTAGCCCGGGTGCTAACGGATCAGGGTAGGTATGAGGCAGCAGAGGCAATGTATCGACGAGCTGTAGATGGGAGGGAAAAGGTGCTTGGGCCAAATCATCTAGACATGCTAGCGAGCCTTAATAGCCTAGCTTGGGTGCTGCGAGAGCGGGGAGAGTACAAGGCAGCAGAAGCAATGCAGCAACGAGTGATAGACAAAAGAGAGGAGATGCTTGGGCCAGAGCATCCAGATACGCTAGCAAGCATTACTCACTTAGGCTGGGTGTTCCGGCTGCAGGGAAAATATAAGGCAGCAGAGGTAATGTACCGGCGAGTGCTGCATGCAAGAGAGAGAGTTCTTGGGCCAGAGCATCCAGAGACGCTAGTGAGCGTCCATAACCTAGCTTGGGTACTATGGGAGCAAGGCAAATATGAGGTGGCAGAGGCAATGCAACGACGGGTGTTAGATGGATTAGAGAAGATTCTAGGACCAGAGCATCCAGACACACTGTCTAGCGTTTGCGATATAGCCTGGGTGCTAAGAGAGCAATACAAGTACGAGGCAGCAGAGGCGATGTACCAACAAGCGTTAGACGGGAGACGGAAAGTGCTTGGGCCCAAGCACCCAGACACATTATCTAGCATTTGCGATATAGCCTGGGTGCTAGGAGAGCAAGGGAAGTACGAGGCAGCAGAGGCGATGTACCAACAAGCGTTGGACGGGAGACGGAAAGTGCTTGGGCCTGAGCACCCAGACACATTATCTAGCATTTGCGATATAGCCTGGGTGCTAGGAGAGCAAGGCAAGTACAAGGGAGCAGAGGCAATGCACCAACAAGCGGTAGACAAGAGAGAGAAGGTGCTTGGGTTAGAACATCCAGCTACACTAACAAGTGTTTATAACTTAGCTGATGTACTGTGGATGCAGGGCAAGTATAAGGCAGCAGAGGCAATGTATCAACGAGCATTAGATGGGAGACAGAAGGTGCTAGGGCCAGACCATCCAGACACTCTAGAGAGCGTTAGTGGCCTAGCCTTAGTATTATGGGATCAAGGTAAATATAAGGTATCAAGGGTAATGCATCAACAAGTATTAGATAAGAGGGAAAAGGTTTTAGGGCTAGAGCATCAACATACATTAACAAGTGTTAATAACCTAGCATGGGTACTACGGGAGCGAGGCGAGCTTGAGGTAGCAGAGGCAATGTATCAAAGACTTTTAAAGAGGCAGGAGAAATTGTTAGGTCTAGAGCATCAGCGCACATTAAAGAGTGTCGGCAATTTGGCAATGGTACTAGGGGAGCAGGGAAAGTACGAAGTAGCAGAAGCAATGCATCGACGAGTTTTAGTTGGGACCAGAGCATCCAAGCACGCTAGCGAGCGTTAACAGCCTAGCAATAGTGCTAAAAATGCAAGGCAAGAACGAGGTAGCCAAGGCATTGCACCAACGAGCTCTAAATGGAAGGGAAAAGGCGTTAGGGCCAGACCATCCAGCCACATTAACGAGCGTCAACAATCTGGCGGTGGTGCTGTGGGAGCGAAGCGAGCATGAAGCAGCAGAGGTCATGCACCGACGAGCATTAGACGGGAGGGAGAAGGCACTCGGGCCAAAGCATCCTGACACTTTAGAGAGCGTTGACCATCTCGTCTTGGTGCTTTATGAACGAGGCAAATACACGGAGACGATAGCTATGCACCAACGAGCGTTGGACTGGAGAGAGAAGGTGCTAGGGCCAGAGCACTCGGACACGCTAATGAGCATGTACTCCCTTGCTCTCCTGCTTCAGAGCCAAAAGAAATACAACGATGCAACTATTCTCTTCCAAAAAGCTTGCATAGGCTATGATAAGACGCTTGGATCCAATCATCCTACTACTGTAGAATGTTCTAAGCATTACTCAACATTCCTTGAGGAAATAGGGAGACAAAAGACATCATGATAGTTTAGCGTTATATATATTCATTTCAGCACCGTGCCATTTCACTGTGATCCCGCGCGTACTAATACCGTAAGTGGTGTAGTGCTGCCACGGTAGTAGCATGGAACGGTGCAGGGGATCCACTTTGTGGGCAAGGCGTTGCTTAAGGAAAGGGAAGAATAGAATCTAAGTACGAAGTGCAGATGTATATATCTAAATAGTGACATATGCTCCTTCCTCAGGCAGTGAATACATACTGCTGCAGTGACAAAAGCTAGGGCTAGACTTCTAAAGGATAAGAACGGCAAGCCCCACCACTGAACGAGCTTATGATTTCGAGGCCGCAGGGATATAGAAAGCCCTCCTAGCAGGCTGGAGGTTCTGGAATACCTTCAGCGGGCGTCTGCGACTCGTACCTTGTTGCGCGAAGCCTGATAACCTTGCGTAATTTATGGAGAGCACACCCCAATTCCAATCTAACCAGTCGAGAAACCCGGGGGCTTGGAACAAAAATACGAACTCGTAAGCACATGTTACCTACGCGGAATTATAGATGGAGAGGCTTTTGCATTAAGTTTTGGAGAGCAAGACATTTTCTTGGTCTGAAAACAAAATAAACTATTTGAATCGCGAGGTTATAATAGGCGTTTGTGTGCGCAGCATTAAATTGATTGTCTTCCTTAAAGATTGCTCCTGAATTACGGAGTAGAACGATCATTATATATATCCTAGGACTTCATACTAGTAAGCCCTGATATTTCCCCTCATTTGCAAGTCTTAATACGGCTTGCTTGCCCTATGCAGGCTGTGTGGTATTGCTAGGATTACTGGCTCATGGCCACGACAGCTGTAACTCCAACAAACACTGTTCAAGAACTGTCAATATGGCGATGGATATGGTTGGCCTTTCGTTTGCTGCGATCTATCTTTACCTCGCAAACAGAGGCCACGTGAAACAGCTTTGGGAGCCCTTCAGATTTGGAGGTCGAAGCACTAAGACTTGCAGTTATTTAGTAGTTTAGAATCCGATTTTGTTTTGTGCAATTCTAAAAGTCTAAAGCAGAGGCTCAGGATGGCTGTGCTGATTGTGCCTTCGGAGGATTGCTGAGTCTCAGGCGACGAATAAGCGATGGAAGGGGCTGGTATTGGAGCGGCCCGTGCACGGTGCTAACCTCGCGCAATGTAGTCCTATGCCGCTCTTATTTTTCAAAGTTTTGCCTTTCCTACGATGAGGGCCGCTAAAGTTGTACGCTGTCAACCACTAGAGATGCCCTATAACCGTAGTGGAATTATCGTCTTGGATGGGTTAACGTGGTCCTGGGTTGAGCCCACAACTAATCTAAAGGTATGATGAAGAAGAAAGAGCCCAAAATTCTATATACAGCAATTAAATGCATCTGTTGAATAGAGGGATGAAAGTGTTCAAACTTTGAAAAATAAGAGCGGCATAGGACCGTGCACGGGCCGCTCCAATACTTAAGTTCCGACCACCGACAGTTATCCAGCACTTTCTTTCAAGCAAGCAGCTTTTACCCGGACCAATTTAATAAGTTAATTTCATAAAAACAATAATGTAATATAGTTAGCAACTAGTTCGCAACTGCTCTTCTCTTATCAAGCAAACAATGCAAACTACAACCAAATTCCGTGCTGGGTAAAATCAACGCGCTAGCGAAAAGCCACCCAAGTGGGTCCTCCGAAACTACCCCCGACATAATGTAACCCTAATGGAAGGCAGCAGCTAACCGTCTGCTCTTTAACTGACCTTCCCATCCATCTCGCGGGGACTTAGAACTTGCGGAGAGTCGGATTCTCTCAATTAGGTCTAAATGGACGGAGAGCCAAATGCGAGACTTCTAGCTCGACGAAGACTGGTCCTATTATAAACGTGCTATTTCTGAAGACGAATTGAACCGTCGCTCAGCCTTGCATCGAAAGGAACCGAGTTTGAACTGCCAGCTGGACATAATACTTTGAAGGTTCGAGCGCTATACAGAAATTGATCAGGAATCCTCCAATCGTTTTATCTCTGCTACTATCCTGCCCTAAAATGGAGAGTGAGAATGCACCAGACTCGCAAGCGCTAAACAAGCCTCACGCCAAAGGCCTCTCGTTGCTTGTCAACCCGGACAGACCTGCTCTAGAGTAAGCATCGCTCATATCGCCCAGCTTTAACCTAGCACTAATCAGAGAAAGCATCGTGTTTGTCCATGGTTTCACGGGGCACCCAGAACGCACCTGGACTCATAAGGCAGAGCGGATGGAGGACCAACACCGACATGTAGTTGAGGAGGGAGGTGAACGTCCGGCGAAATTCCGAAAACTCTTTACCTCCTTATCATCCTCTCAAGAGAGAAGCGGAACCCGCAGGGCAGTATATTGGCCCCGAGATCTCGTACCCATCACAGCCCCGCATGCACGCGTCCTCACGTACGGCTACGACACACACGTTCGACATTGGTTGGGTCCTGCCATGAGCAAGAGTACAGTCCATGACATTGCATGGGACTTTCTGGTCAGCTTGGAGGCGGCACGCCGCTCAGAGCCGCTGAGGCCGTTGTTATTCATCGCACACAGCCTAGGGGGCATCATCATCAAGGAAGCACTCAGAAGATCTTGTGGCTGTGAAATGATCCAGAGTCATCTTCACAATATCTTCAAATCTACCGCTGGCATTATATTTTTTGGAACTCCTCACGGTGGTGCAGATCCTCGTGGCTTTCTTCAGCACATTGCTGAGAAAGTCATCAAAGCTGCAGGTTTCTCGGCTAATGAGCAGATTGCTAATTCTCTTTTGCCCTTTTCAGAGCTGCTCAGGGAGTTGCGCGAGAATTTCGGCCCTATAGCTCGTCAGAAGAACTGGATCATATATTCTTTTCAAGAGCAATATGGGATGACAGCTCTCAGTGGCAATAAGGTAGGAAATTCAATATATCCTAATCAAACAGCTTACTCATGTATCAGGTTGTCGAGGATGCATCTTCATGTTTAAATGATCCTGGTATCGAAGTTACCCAGCATATTGCCAATAATCATATGGATATGTGTCGATTCAGTAGAAGCGACGATCCTGAATATAGAAAAGTCGTTGCAGCTCTCAATCGGGTTCTGGAACGCATCACAAATTTTGCTAAATCAGGAGAGAGATCAGAGAATGCAACAGAGCAGCGACGAGGGTTTCTTGATTCCTTGAGGTTTGACCAGATCGATGCCCGTCACGCGACGATCAAGACTGCTCACGCTAAAACATGCAAATGGTTGCTGAAAAAATCTGAGTATCAGGACTGGCTCGACTTTAACAATATCTTTGAACACCATGGCTTCTTATGGATTAAAGGGAAGCCTGGTACTGGAAAATCGACCATAATGAAGTTTGCCCTTGCACAAGCCAAGAAGACAATGACAGACACAATCATTATATCGTTCTTCTTTAATGCAAGAGGTGAAGATCTGGAAAAGTCAACAATAGGGATGTACCGATCTTTGTTAGTCCAACTGCTTGAAAAAACCCCAGAGCTTCAGAATGTTTTTGATTCCTTTGAATCAATACTGTCTGGTAAGGGTGATTCTCACAGATGGGACATCGAGATACTCAAGAGCCTTTTTCGCTGCGCTGTAGAGCAACTTGGGCAGCGGCGATTGACTTGCTTTATTGATGCACTAGATGAATGTGAGGAAGATCAGATTCGAGACATGGTGGCCGTTTTTGAGCACCTTGGACAACTTGCGGTTTCAGCCCGAGTACAGTTTCGTGTCTGCTTCTCCAGTCGCCACTACCCGCACATCACAATTGAGAAAGGGCTGCAGCTAACTCTGGAAGGCCAAGACGGTCATAACGAGGATATCGCCAACTATTTGCACAGCGAACTGAAAGCTGGACATAGCAAGCAGGTCGAGCAAGTCAGAGCCGAGATAATCGAGAAGGCATCCGGAATTTTCATGTGAGTTGTCCTTGTCGTGCAGATGCTCAATAAAGAGTATGATCGAGGCCGCATACATGCGCTTCGTAAGAGGCTTCAAGAGATCCCGGCGGGGTTGAACGAATTGTTTAAAGATATTTTGATGAGGGACTGCCAGAACATGGAGGAATTGTTGCTTTGCATCCAATGGGTATTGTACGCGAAGCGACCGTTAAAGCAGGAGGAACTCTACTTTGCAATCTTATCTGGAGCGGAACCTGCGGCGTTGACGGCATGGAATTCCAAGGAGATTACGAAACAAGACATGGAACGGTTCATTCTAAGTTCCTCGAAGGGGCTCGCCGAAGTGACAAAATCCGAAGGTCAAATTGTTCAATTTATTCACGAATCGGTCAGGGATTTTCTTCTCAAAGAAAATGGTCTGAACAACCTTTGGTCTGACTTTGGGACCACCTCTCCTAGTTTGAGCCATGAACGGCTGAAGCAATGCTGTTATAATTACGTGAAGGTTGATATATCGACGCATACGCTTCTCAACATGCCACTACCAACTGCGTCTTCCACGGAAGCCGCAGATCTCCGCCAATGGGTATCTGAAAAGCTCCCGTTCTTTGAATATGCAGTTCGCAATGTGCTTTATCATGCTGATCTTGCAGAGGGTGGCGGAGTCCCGCAACATGCCTTTATTAAGCATTTTCCTCTTAGACATTGGATAACCCTTGATAACCTCATTGAAAGATATCAGATTCGTCGCCATACCCCCAACGCATGTCTATTGTACATTCTTGCCGAGAAAAACCTGTCAAGCCTCATTAGGATCCAACTAAGACGAATCTCGAATATGGATATTATGGGAGAGCGTTACTGCTTCCCAATATTTGCAGCCTTGGCTAATGGGAACGAAAACGCCGTCAGAGCACTTTTAACACTAGATACGGACTCGCGGTCTAACGGTGATGTGCCTCATGATGATGATTCCCAGTACCATCAGGGCTTCCTAAAACTCATCGAAAATAGACGTGACATCAAACCCATAAATGAACAGACTTTGCTCCATTATACCGCCGAACGTGGTGATATTCCTCTCGTAAGGCTTCTGATTGCCACTGAAAAGGTTGATCTTGACGCAGGTGATAAATATTGTCAGACGCCACTGTCGGTGGCAGCGCAGAATGGCCACAAGGCAGTGGTTAAACTACTACTCGCTACGGGCCATGTCAACAAAAATTCAAAGGACATTAATAATCAAACGCCGCTATCATTAGCAGCATTTAATGGTCACGAGGCTGTGGTTAAATTACTGCTTGCAACGGGCCGCGTTGACTTAGATTCAAAAGATAATGATGGGCACACGCCGTTATCGTTGGCAGCAAGGAACGGCCACGAGGCAGTGGTTAACCTACTGCTCACGACCAGCCGCGTTGACTTAGATTCAGAGGACATTGAATTTGGTCAGACACCGCTATCATGGGCAGCAAAGAACGGTCATGAGGCAGTAGTTAAACTACTGCTTGCTACAGGCCGCGTCTACTTAGATTCAAAGAACATAGATGGCCAAACGCCGCTGTCGTTGGCAGCACAGAACGGCCACGAGGCAGCTGTTAGACTACTGCTCACGACGGACAGAGTTGACTTAGATTCAAAGGACACAATATTGGGTCGGACGCCGTTATCGTGGGCAGCAGAAAACGGTTACGAGGTAGTAGTTAAACTACTACTTGCGGCCGGCGACGTTGACTTAGATTCAAAGGCCAACGATGGTCGGACGCCCCTATTGTATGCAGCAGAGAACGGTCACGAGGCAGTGGTTGAACTACTGCTGGCGACAGACCGCGTCGACTTGGACTCAAAGACTGATGACGGTCGAACGCCGCTTTGGTGGGCAGCAGAGAACGGTCATAAGGCAGTGGTTAAACTATTACTTGCAACGGACCGCGTCGATTTAGATGTAAAGGACACGATATTCGGTCGGACACCACTGTCATTGGCAGCAGGGAACGGCCACGAGGCAGTGGTTAAACTACTCCTCGAGACAGGCCGCGTTGACTTAGACTTAAAGGACACCACATACGGCCGGACACCGCTATCATTAGCAGCGGAGAACGGCTACGGGGCAGTGGTTAAGCTACTACTTGCGACGGGCCGCGTCGACTTGGATGTAAAGGACACCTTATTCGGTCGGACGCCGCTATCGTGGGCAGCAGGGAACGGTCACGAAGGAGTGGTTAAACTACTACTTGCAACTTGCCGCGTCGACTTAGGTTCAAAGTGTAATCATGGTCAAACGCCATTATCATATGCAGCGGAAAACGGCCACGAGGCAGTTGTTAAACTACTCCGCGCGACGGGCCTTGTTGAATTAGATCCAAGGGACACTACGCATTCGTCGGATGCCGATATCGTGGCCAGCAAAGGACGGTTACGAGGCAGTCGTCAAACTTCTCCACGTGAAAGGCTCCATCGACCCGGATTCGAAGGCTAATAATAGTTAGACGCAGCTGAGATGGCTTTGTTATAGAGTGATCTGCATGACTCTACAACTTCGAGATTTAGTACAACACTTTAGCACCATCCCGCCGCTGTGTGAATCTGGCTATGGTTAACAGGTACACTAGTCGCCTTAAGCCTACTCTATTAATGCGACTTTACCGCCGAGAGTGATTTTTGCCTTGCTTCCCATGTATGAATTTCTCAGTTCCTTATACAGACGAACCTTGGTATGAACCCTCCCCCCGACTTAAATTTACATTTGTATGAATCTAATGATATCTAGGGAGCACGCTAGCCGCCATACCCCTACGCCCCTTAACGTAGTAGCTTGTGCTAGCGCACTAACATGCTAATCCTTCTTGAATGAGACGTTGCCTAAGAGGACCGCCAGGCGGTCTATTTCCCTTGCCTAGCACAACTTTGCCTCTAAGGCTGAACCTTGCCCTGTATAAATAGTAAGAAGAGTACTTGGCGGGAATGCCCTCAATATCTGTGCTGTTGCTACTTACCTGCTTTGGATTCTATGCAAAATCATCCATTGCCTTTTATGCAGAACAGTAGAAAGTGTGTCTTTGAGTGCAAGTCCTTCTAGTGAGCAGAAATAGAATAAGGACTTTAAAGTACTAGCACTATGTGATTGTATACAATATAGCTACATTTTGTGAGCGTTGAACAAATCGTCAGTAATTCAGGAGACTTACATAAGATGCAACGTCCACTGAAAGCTCGTAGAAAAGTGAATTGAATTACTACCCTGTACTCAGCTTAAAGCTGAGTATTTATACACCAATTTGCCTTAACTGTTGCATATCAGCAGTCATAGGCTCAGCGTGCTTGCTTAACAATACGAGTTTGTAGCGCCGTTCGTCACAATCTATCATAGTTTCCAAAATCTATCCCGGCAAGAATCCTTGTAAGAGAAGGGATTCCTGTTTTGCAAGTCAAAGCTCGAGAATACGACCTGGGTAGGTTGATCTCAAGGTGCCAAAATGACCCGCCAGAGGTGCCAGAACCATTTCCCTCGGTTGACTCAGGTCATACTCAGGCTGCTCAGCTGAGCCAGCTGAGCCGAGGGTGCTCAGCGCCTGAGCAAGGGCACCGAGATCTACTACCCGAATGTTGACGCTAAGAGCCATAGCTTAGTGTGAGTCTACCCATATAAACAGGTTTAAAGATATTTTCTTGCCGGTTCTCTAGTCGCTGAGCGTGAGTAGACGCTGCTTTAACCTGAGCTGAGGGTGAAATGCCTTGACCACGCCCTGAGCTGTCTAAAGCATATATCGAGGAGCTCGTTGCAACAAACATTATATACATTGATAGTCAAACACATAGGATCATTTTCTATACTGCAATGGTTTCTTCTATCTTCACTCATTGCAGGAAGGAATCTACTAGTCTATTAAGCTACAATGACTAACTTCCTCCACATCTCGGCCACCCAATTCGAGGACATCTCAGGAGACAAATCCACGAAACTCTTTATCATCCGCAGGTAAATCAGATATCCTCGCTTTCCACAAGTGCTTGCATCAGGTGCTACACCTTCGCTCAGCATCTGTCCTACACTCAGCTTCTAGACATCGCTGAGAGAGTCCGTGATGGACCGAGCACCTAAGAACTCATTTCCATTGCCTAAGAGACTAGCTTGATTTTCCTCGTTGGCCTCTTCCAGGGAACTGTCGAAGGAGAAGATGACCAGGAGAAATCTACAACACTTACATCTGCGTCTCCGACCCCAGTCTAATCGTCCAACATCGCAAACTACATTCATATATTTCTCCACACTTCTCCTATAACACTTCTTACATTGCTCTTCTCTTTATACGGCTGGACCGCCAGCATCCTCATCTGCTACGACAATAACATCACTGAAAACGTGCGCGACATGGTTCTACTAGGCGCCGATATCCACTTTGCGCCGCACACCGCTAGCTACACACCCCTTCTCACGGCTATGCACCGGTTTCACAGACCCCGCGTTGTAGGAAAGCGGCGAGAGGGATCCCACGAGTTTGAGGGCGGAATTTCGACGGGCTTAAGGGTTGCAGTGGTCGATGAAGTGATTGCATGATAGAGTATACAATAAGAGGATCTAGATCATCTTCACCAATCCGATTGGTATAGATGACAATCAGGTCAAGCATGGGGTCTCGGTGATACTTGATCAGTTTAGGGATGCAGTGGTGGAATGTTGCGAGCTAGGAGAAGGGGAGTTTTTGGCGGACTTTGTGTACCTCTGAGAGGCCACGGAGAAGTAGTAGGTCAAAGTATGGGCAGTCGAGGCAGGAGTTATTCAGCAGGACAATTGGAGGAGAGTCCAAGGGCGTCTGGACGTGGCTTGGAGGAAAGAATATTGATATATTGCAGGATACTTTTTCCTCCAGATGTATGGCATTTGATCTTTTTAGACATTCGTCACCCCTCGTTGTCCTCGCTACTGACTGTGGTGGGCAAATCGTCAGTTCCTAGGTATATGGTACTGTTATAAGCTTAGCTTTGGCGAAGTCAAGTTAGACTCATGCACCGGCTGCTCGTTCGCTGCCATCTCATGTGGTAGCACATATACTTGTAGCTCGTAACATTCTTTTATGGGCAACTCTTTTGGTGGCACAGGCTCGGCATGCAGCTCGGCCTTTGCTCTGCCTTCCGGCTTGTATGCTTGGCGGCTCGCCTCTTTCGATAGACGAAGAGTCTGGATCTGAGGGTAAGGACCACCATAGAGACGATAGGAATAGTAATGACAGCCGCAAGAGCGCCGCTAGAGTGCTAGGATTTGCTTGAGCGCATGAGAGTTGGAGTTGAGGAGAATGAGACAGCCGTAGATGTGGCAGGCGCAAGCTGCGTACTGCTTGGAGTTGTAGATACAGTGAAATTGGCCACGGTAGACGTCGGAGGCGCAGTTAATGATAAGTGATCAAGGTAAAACTTGAAGTGCTCACACTTCCATTAGCCTGTATAATTAGCAGTTAGTAATCAGAAGCGATACCCGATCTATCGCCATTTATCGAAGCAATTACGAGGTTTCTTCGTGAAACGGTCGATGTTGTGCATCCGCTATGGAATTCTCGAAAGCGACCAGTTAGTGGTGTTACATTATGCGAAGTCGATTGTCATCTGCATTTTAAATCCCAAATATAACAGTTCTTTGTTTTTGCAGAGGATACTGAGGCACGTGACTACGAGATGATGCGCGCAGGTCATTCTCACTACTTTGCAATTCATGTTGCTCGTTGTCAGCTCTAGGTTCAAGCTTCTGCTTTATCTATCGGCTCGTAGCGATTTTGTATGTAGAAAAATATTAGGAAGTTGAAGTGACTCTCAACATTCGCCTCGATTTGTCAGAAGATATTTTTGACCAAGTAAGACGGGGAGATCTAAATTTATTCGGCATTCGGTGCAATTAAAATACCCTTCCGA
>Ga0335075_10013988_pt1 | contig 12074 bp, 8 predicted proteins | sample Lox_Sample_24_FD_206723 | JGI IMG/M metagenome (GOLD analysis project Ga0335075, IMG submission 206723) | Soil microbial communities from Loxahatchee National Wildlife Refuge, Florida, United States - Lox_Sample_2.4 | ecosystem: Environmental > Terrestrial > Soil > Wetlands | place: USA: Florida... | reverse complement strand
TGGTGCCGACGGTGTAGCCAGGCCCGTTCTGAAGTGCCCGCTGGGTCGCCGGGCTGTTGGGGCCGCCGATCTGAGCCGATCCGGTGCCGATATTATACCCGGGCCCACTCTGAAGTTGTTGCTGGGTGCCCGGGCTGCTCGGACCGCCGATCTGCGCCGATCCGGTGCCGACGGTGTAGCCCGGCCCGTTCTGAAGCTGCTGCTGGGTGCCCGGGCTGCTCGGACCGCCGATTTGCGCCGATCCGGTGCCGACGGTGTAGCCGGGCCCATTCTGAAGCTGCTGCTGGGTGCCCGGGCTGCTCGGTCCGCCGATCTGCGCCGATCCGGTGCCGATGGTGTAGCCGGGCCCGTTCTGAAGCTGCTGTTGAGTGCCGGGGCTGCTCGGGCCGCCGATCTGCGCCGATCCGGTCCCGATGTTGTACCCTGGCCCGCTCTGAAGCTGCTGCTGGGTTGCCGGACTGTTGGGGCCGCCGATCGTCGGGCCGCTCTGGGCCAAGGCGACACCAGCCGTCATGGCCAGCCCCAAGGCCATGCCAGCCGCGCCCGTGATGCTTCGTATTGTCATTCTACATGCTCCGCTTGGAGGGTTTTCACTCGTCGCAGGCGTCACGCTTCCCCTGGCCACCAGCCCAACATGGTCCCAACCGCTCGGCAGACCAGGCGCACCGCACACCTCTGGCGACCTGCCCGGGCGGTGGCACGCTTCGTCATGGAGCCCCCGGCTGGCACAGCCGCATGGACGCACATCAATACAGGCTGGACGAACCGTCAAGTTTAGCCGCAACGACCGCTCACAGATATGGGAAGGGTAACGAGAAAAGCCAGCCCTCTGACCGCGGAGGAGACAGCATGATCATTGCCAATCGCCATAACTTGCCCCCGCCGAACCCGCATCGCGAAGAATATGCTGCCTGAATTGCGGTTCACCGAAACGTGAACAGCCAACGGCCCTCGCGATGAAATCCTCCAGCGCCCGCACCGGCACCATGTCGCCGAATACGCGCCGCCGGCCTGCCCGTAGCGCCGCCACAAATCCGGCCCGTTCCCGCGCATCCGCCAACCGCACGGCTTGCTCGACATAGGCGTCCGCGTCGGTTGCGATCCGATCTGCCAGTCCCATGCAGGCCAGGATCGCCGCGCTGTGCCGTCCGCGCATCAGCGCCGAGGGCGTCGTGACCACCGGCAGGTCGCGGGCCACCGCTTCCAGCGTGGAATTGCAGCCGGACCAGCCGATGCTGTCGAGGAACACGTCCGCCGCCCGGAGCAAGCCGGGAAACTCCGCATGGGGCACCGGCGGGATCAGCACGCAGTGGCGTTGCCAGTCCAGCCCGGCCGCGGCGAAGGCGCGTTGCAGCCGCACCCGAAACATCGCGTCGCCCTGACTGCCAGGCGAACTCAAGAACAGAAATTGGGCGGTGGAAACGCGAGCAGCGATACGCGGCCATATGGCGTCATGGCGCGGCAGGTATTTGCTCAGCGACTGGCAGCACAGATAGACCGTCGCATCGTCGCGCACCCCCAATGCGGGACGATCCGCCACGGTACCATCGTCATGCGGTGCGGTATAGCAGATGCCCAGGCCGGGCAGCCGCACCAGCCGCTCCGTGTAGTGCGCATCGCCGTCCGCCGGCTCCATGGCCTCGCTCGACAGGTAGTAGTCGATCGTCGGCAGGCCCGATGTATCCGGATGGCCCCAGGTCGTGCACTGCACCGGCGCCAGCCGCAGCGCCGCCAGCCGCACCGCCGTCTGCTCCATTCCTATGTCGAGATAAATGAGCGCGTGTGGCGCGTCGGCCAGGATGCGCGCGCGCCAGGTGGCGGCATCGGCCAGACCGCGTGCGAACCCATCGCAGCACGCGGCGATGCGGTCGCTGACCGCGTCGCGCGCGGGGCCAAGCTGGTAGCCGAACACCGTGAACCGCGACCGGTCGAGCTGCGTGATCCAGCCGCCATGGGTCTTCGATACCGAATGCATGTGCAGATAGGCCGACGCAAAGCCAACGCGGATTTTCTCCCCTGGCCGCGGCTTCGGTGGCATTGGCGCGTCTGAAAACCCCTGCGCATTCGCAAGCCGCGCGATGATGCCGCCATAGCATTGTTGCAGGTCACGGTCGTTCTCCCCCTGGTACGCCAGCAGGAATGGCTGCGCGAGCCCGATCGCCAGGGCACCGCGCGCCAGCGCGGCCGGGGTGGCGTCCGCCGCCACCGCGGCGATCTGGCGCAGCGCGTCGGCATACGCCGCACGGCGACCGGCGATATCCGCCTCGTCGTCATGCACGCGCGACAGAAGGGACATCGCCTGCGTCAGACGCGCGCCGATGTCATCGGGATCGGCGCGCAGCGGGATCGCGAGCACGCGCTGCGCGTCGTGTTCATGGCCGGCGATGTGCAGCAGGTTCGCCAGCCACAGCAGCGAGGGATGATCGGCATCCAGCGCCACAATCCGGTCGGTGATTTCGCGCACCATCGCGGTGTCGCCGCACCGCATGGCGCGGTCGGCGAAAGCGACCAGAACCGACGTGGCTTCGGCGGGCGCGCCGGTCTCCGCCAGCAGCGCCGCGAGGCTGAACCAGGCGGGTATGTAGTCCGGATGGTTCTGCGTCGCCTCGCGCAGGCGGGCAAGGGCGTCGGCGGTGCGGCCAAGACGCTGCAAGGCAATGGCGAGGTTGTGGGCCGTGCGGCCCTCGGGTGCGAGGCGATGCGCCGCCTCGATCAGTACGGCCGCCGTCGCAGGATCGTCGGCGAGCCGCAGCAGGCCGGTCCCGTGCAGTGCCTCCACCGCGTCCGGCGACAACAGGCTGCGATAGGCGGCTTCCGCGGCCGCCAAATCGCCGGCTGCATGGGCAAGGCGCGCTTGCTCAAGCTTTGGATCCATGGCGCGGGAACGTGCCACGCGACCCTTAACGTTGTGTTGAGGCGGCGCGGCGTCAGTGCCGGTTGATCAAACCGTGCTACCCCAGGCCACCGGCCATGGCCCATCCCTACTGGCAGGGTCAGCGCGGCGCTTGGCCACGCGGTGCGGGACCGAAGACGCGCCACGGCACAGCCATACTGGCAGGGCCGGCGCGGCACATCGCCAACGCGAGGGCGCATCGGCCCGCTAGCCCAGCTCCGGCAACGGCGCGGCCTTGCCGAACAACCAGCCCTGGCCGTAAGCGCAGCCAAGCTCCTCCATCAATCGCGCCTGTGCCGTCGTTTCCACCCCTTCCGCGATCGCCTGGGCACCCACGGACCGCCCCAGTTCCAGCATTGATCGCACCAGGTCCCGCCCGCGCTTGCCACGCCCCGCACCCTGCACGAAGGCGCCGTCGATCTTCAGGTAATCCACCGGCAGGTCGCGGATATAGCGGAACGCGGCCGCGCCGGCGCCAAAATCGTCCAGGCACACGCTGATCCTCTGCGCGCGGAATTGTTCCAAGGTTGCCGCAGCCGTCGCGATGTCCTGGATCTCGGCGGTTTCCGTCAGCTCGATCAGCAGGCGGCGGTAGGAACCGAGCGGCAGCAACTTGCGCAACTGGCGCCGCGCCGGCTCGCTCTGCACCGACAGGCCGGAGATGTTGGTGGCGATCGAGCACCCCTGCACGCGATCCAGCAGCCGGATCACTTGTTCCAGCACGGCCATGTCGAGCTCCTCGGCAAAGCCAAGTGCTTCGGCGCAGGTGACGAATTCCTGCGGCGTCTGCCACAGCGCGCCGGCGCGCGATTGCGGCCGCAGCAGGGCCTCGTAGTGGTGCACCGACTGGCTGCGCAGTGCCACCACCGGCTGGAACAGAAGATCGAAGCGCCGCTCGGTGATGGTCTCGCGCAGGCCGGCGGCGTTGTCCTGGGCCCGCCGGATGAAGCCGGCAAGGCCGCCATCGAAGCCGCTTTCCGTCACCGCGGCCGCGCCGCTGGCGGCAAACTTGTTCAGGGCAAACCGCACCGCCCGCACCGCTTGGGTCGCCGACAGATCCGTCGGGGCGAGGCCGATGATCCGGCTGTCGACGGCCACTTCGCCGGCGCCGGGCCGTGGCCCCAGCAGCGCCTGCAGCGTCGCGGCCAGCAAGGCTGTGTCCAGGTGCTCCCGGGTCAGTACACCGAAGCGGCCTTCGCCCACTTCGCCCACAACCGCCCCCGAATCGGCCGCACTGCTCAGCATCTTGCCAACGGCTTCGTGCACGGCGCTGTGCCGGGCATCGCCTCTGGTGTACGTCTCCGGCGGCAGGCCCCGGATGTCCAGCAATCCCAGGCCGCCCGGCTGTGGCGAGCGCAGACGAGCCTCCACTTCCTGTGCAAACAATGCGGCCGGCTGAGGGCTTGCGCCGGGTGCCGGCGGCTCGATGGGCACTGGGCCCAGAGTCACGCACAGCCGGCGCCGCGGCCCGGGCAGGTTCAGCACCGCAAGCGCACAAGGCGTCGTGGCGGTGTCATTGAGCCGCAGCGTCACCGGCGGCGTGTGGCCGCGCAACGAGGCGCTCACCAGGGTGCGTGCCAGCGCATCGTGATCGGCCGGAGCGATCAACGATTCCAGCTTGCGGCCGACGAAACGCTCGGCCGGTTCGCCGAACCGCAACGGGAATGTGCCGGCCGCCCAGGTGATGGTCGAGTCCGGCGCGATCTCCACCAGCAGGTCCGCTGCCGCGAAAGCAAACGCCGCCAGGCGATCCCTTGAGATGGGGCGGTCCGGAAGCGCGGCATTCGACATGGCAACCTGCGGTGCTGAGTGACGCCATCATCCCCATGAAGCATTGACGGGAGGTGAATCATGACAGCGGCGCGGCACGTCCCCTCGCATTTGTCGAATGCGCGTGCCGGAATGCGCCCGCCTGAACGTGCGTGTCAGAATGCGCGTGCCAAAATCCGCGCGCCGCAATGCGCCTGCCGAAATGCGCGTTGCCGCCGCCCTGCACGCGTGGCAGGCTGCGCGTCCTGCCGGGCTTGGACCGAATGCGTTGGCAGTCACGTGCGCTGCCAGCGTCGGCCAGGTTGCAGCAACCAGGGAGGCCAAGGTGGCAAACGTGCCATTCTCAGCGGCCGAGGCCGCGCTCGAAAACCAGCGCTTCGGCCGGCTTCAGCTTCGCGTCGCAATATTATGCACGCTGGTGCAGATCTGCGACGGCTATGACGTGAACTCGGTCGGCTGGTCGGTGCCGTCCTTGATCCGTGCCTGGCACCTGCCGCCGCCTCTTTTCACGCACGCTTTCATGTGGTCGAGCATCGGCATCCTGGTAGGCGCGCTGTCGGCGGGGCCGATTGGCGACCGGGTCGGACGGCGCCCGACGCTGCTGGCCAGCCTCACGATCTTCGGCCTGGCGTCATTGCTCAGCGCGGCGTCGAACACGCTCGACGTATTGAGCCTGTCGCGCTTCTTCACCGGGCTTGGGATCGGCGGCGGGTTCTCCATCGCGGCGGCGCTGGCCGGGGATTACGCCCCGCACCGGCTGCGGGCGACGGTTATCATGGTGACGTTCACCGGCGCGCCGTTGGGCGGATTCCTGGGCGGGCAGGTCGTGGCGGCGCTGCTGGCGCCGTTGGGCTGGCGGATGATCTTCGTGCTGGGGGGCGCGGTTCCGCTGATCCTGGTGCCGGCGATGGCGCTGTGGCTGCCGGAGTCGCCGCGTTTCCTGGCCGCGCGGCAGCGTTTATCGCCACGGCACGCGGCCGTGCTCGATCGGCTGGCGATCGATCCGGCACGCAGCGGTCCGGTGGATCTGGCCAAGGGCAACCCGGTACGGATGCTGTTCAGCCAGGGCTATGCGCTGCAAACAATCCTGCTGTGGATCATTTTCTTTTGCAGCCTCCTGAACCTGTTCCTGTTCGCCTACTGGCTGCCGACGGTGCTGAACCTGACCGGCCTCACGCCGGGGCAGGCCGTGTTCGCGTCCAGCCTGCAAAACTTCGGTGCGCTGTTCGCCGCGTTGTATCTCGGCGTCGCGGTGGACCGCTTCGGCCCCGAGCGCACGCTCGGCCTGCATTATGCGGCCGGTGCGTTGTTCGTCGGGGCGATCGCTCTGTTGACGATGCCATACGTGGTGCTGATGGCGATGTGCTTCCTCGCCGGCCTGACGGTCATCGGCAGCCAAACCGGCGCGAACGGGGCATGCGGCAAGCTGTACCCCGCGCGAATGCGCGCGAGCGGTCTGGGCTGGGCCCTGGGCATCGGGCGGTTGGGCGGGATCGCCGCGCCGCTGCTGGGTGGCTGGCTGCTGACGCAGGGATTGCCGCCGGCGCGGATCTTCCTGTGCGCGTGCGTGTTCGCACTGATCGCCGCGCTCGCCACGGCCTTGCTCGCGTGGCGCGGAGGGCGCGTGCCGGTGGCGGGGGCAGCGGAGGCCGAGGAGGCGGCGTCGTAGGGCCGATTTTCACCCGTGAACGGTCCGGAAGCGACAGCGGCGCGTTTCCGCCGGGGCGGAGCAGACGCGGGGAAGTCTGACCCTTGGTTCGCGTTCTTCGAACCATCCGAAAACGCGAAGCCGCGCGGTCATCGGGCCTGCATGTGAGCAGGCCGTCTTCCGGGTCTGGGCGCCGTTACGCGCCGACCTTCATCGCGACCTGGCCAACCAGTGACAATGGCGGCGGCATCGTCACGCTCCATGTGGTGCCTTGCCCTCCCATCGTTTGGCGGTGCTCGGCGTTCCCGGCGTTGCGCGACTGTTTCGCGAGGCCGCTCTGGTTGCCGCCGTGATAGGTGAACTGGGAATCCAGCACCAGGCGGGCAGTCGTCTCGTCGTCGTGCTTGTACTTGCTCGTCTCGGGGCTTGAATACTGGAAGTGCCAGCAGACGTAGACGCCATTGAGCAATACGTCATTGAGGAAGGGCGTGCAGGTCCCGCAGGGCTCGCGCTCGGTGTACACCAGGCCGATGAAGCCGAGGTGGGAGACCGCCGCGGGTGTCTGGTTGGCGCCGGGGGCCTGCCCGGTGACCCAGTTCGGCACCGCTATCTGGTTGTACGGGCCATACTGGTTGAGGATGCACCAGACCTCCTTCTCCGAGTGGTAGTTGTTGCTGGATTCGCTCACCGGCAAGATCAGAAAGCCAGCCGCGATCCAGAACGTGGCGTAGTTCACGCCGGAGGTGTCGTTTCTGAAATTCCGTAACGCACGCACGTATTGAGAGAACGGGGACGTCGCGTAGTTGTCTGTCAGGTGGTGTGAGATGAACGGCATCGGAACCAATCCTGGCTTGCGCGGGACACGCAACGTTTGCACGAAGTTGCGCGCATTTCAAGCAAAACCCAGACACGTTCTTCAAACAGGCGCCTGCGCATGGAAGGGCTGGCTTTCACGCAAATATTTTGGGAGATTCACCATCGCCGCCAGAGATGGCACAGTAGCCACGACGCTGCATCCGATTCAAGCTTATGCCGGTTCCGCGACCCGAAACGCGCCATCCGCGACGGGTGAACCGCGGCGGGCCGTTTTGGGAACATTGACGGTGATGTACATGGGCCGGACAAAAGCGCCAAGCGTGCGGGACGATCGTCCGTCGTATGAGGACGCGCTCGCCGCCTGTGGCGTGCTGGGGGTGCTTGCCGCTTTCGAGCCGCGCGTCGCCGGGACGCCGCCGCTTGGGCTCGACGTGCCGGGCAGCGACATCGACGTGCTGTGCTTCGCACCTGACGCGCAGAGATTTACCGATGCCGTATGGCACGCTTTCGCCGATGCGCCCGCGTTCACCGCCAGGCAGTGGGTGGACCCGCCGCGTGCCGTGGTTGCGTCTTTCGAGGCGGCCGGCTGGCGAATCGAACTTTACGGCGAAGCGATTCCCGTCGAGCGGCAACGCGGTTGGCGCCACTTCGCCGTTGAACGCCGGTTACTCGCGCTTGGCGGCCGGGACTTGCAGGCGGCGGTGCTTGCCCTACGCCAGCGGGGCATGAAGACAGAGCCCGCATTCGCGACTGCTCTTGGATTGCAGGGCGATCCCTACCTTGCATTGCTCGAACTTGGAGAGCAGCGGGATGAGATTCTGATTTCTGTACTATCGGACGCGGGGTTCGGCGGCGTGGCCGCACCAAGACTTAACGACCATCCGGGCCAATAGCCGACACCGAAGAAGCACCAGACGGCCCCACGCATGTCATTGCGAATTCACCGCCGGCCTGGGGCCGACCCGCCCGGGCACGATGGGGTTTTTGTTAGTTGACCACCGGCCGGGCGGACGACACGCGCTATAATTCTAATATCCTGCTGTGCGGTCCACGACTTGTGCCATGGGCTGTCCATCCAGGAATCGCCGCAGGTTCTCTAAGAACAATTGCGCAACGATCTTGTCGCGCGTGGGGTGCCCGCCGCCGATATGCGGCAGCACCAGGATGCCGTCGGTGCCCCAGAACGGATGATCGGCAGGTAACGGCTCCTGCCGGAACACGTCCAGCACGGCGCCGGCGATGCGCTTCTGCTGCACGGCCGCGATCAGGTCGGCGTCCGCGATCAGATGGCCGCGGCCGAAATTCAGCAGGTACGCGGTCGGCTTCATCTTCGCCAGGCGCGCGGCGTTCATGAAGTTCTCGGTCTCGGGCGTCGCCGGCAGCAGCAACAGCACGTAATCGGACTGCGCCAGCACATCGTCGGTGCGTTCGGGCGAGAACACCTCGGCGACGTTGGCCAGCGGCCCGGGGCGGCGCTTGGTGCCGATGACCCGCATGCGCAGCGCGGTCGCCAGCCGAGCGACCTCCTGCCCGATCTCTCCCAGGCCCAGGATGCCCAGCGTCTGACCGTTCAGCGGCATCGCCATGCGCCGCGTCCAGCGATGCTCCGCCTGATCCTGCGCGATCGCCGCGTACGGCTTGGTCAGATGGAACAGCGCGCCGAGGATGTTCTCGGGCATCGAATCGCGATGCGTGCCGCGGGCGCAGGTGAGCGTGAGGCGCGGCGGCAGGTCCGGCAGTGCCAGCCAGGTCTCCACGCCGGCGGTCAGCGCCTGTGCCCAGCGCAGTTTTTCCATCTTTGGCAGCAGGCCAGGCGGCGCGCCCCAGGCGAGCATGGCTTCCGTGTCGGCACGTTGCGCCTGCGTGGGGGTGTCCTTGCGCGACAGCGTGTCGATCGCGACGCGCTCGGCGAGGCCGGCGGCGGCGATGGCTTCGATGTAGGGGCCGGGGGCGTCGGTCCAGAGCAACAGGCGGGTCGGGTGCGGCATGGGGTGATCCTGGCGATGGAAGCGCGGACGCTACAGCAATGCGCCGCGCCACGCGACGGCGGTCGTACCGGCAAGCTCGCCTGGGGATCACAGAATCGGCCGGTCCACGTTCGGCAAATGGCAGCGAAGCCGCCAGGCGCCATCCGGCAGGCGCGGCTTTGCCGGCCATTAACCGCGCGCCGGCACGGGCCGAACATGCCGGCGGCTGTCCGCCCCGCCGATTTCAACGCTTTGTCAACGCTTTGCGTCCATGCTGCGCGCGCCATCCTGCGCGCGGAGATATGGATCATGAAGCTGCCCGATGTGCGGCACTGGCTGGGGCTGGACCTGATCCAGCGGGCGGGTTCTCCCGCCCGTGCCCCGCCGGTCGCGCCCGCGCCCGCTATTGTCAGGCCGCCGCCGCTGGTGGTGCCCGCGGCAACGGATGCCGACGAGGACAACCGACTTTGGTCCCCCGCACGCCTGGAAGTGGTGGAAGCGCTGTGGGGCGATGGCTTCCAGTTCCCGGGCGGCGAGGGGGAAACGCTGCGGCTGGTCAAGCCGCTCGGCCTTTCCGCCGCGTCCAGCTTGCTGCTGGTCGGCGCAGGCAGCGGCGGACCGCCATGCAGCGTGGCCAGCGACCTGGGTGCGTGGGTCACCGGCTATGAGTCGGACCGCGATTTGCTCCGCGCGGCGATGGAGCGCGCGCAGCGGTCCAAGGTGGCCAAGCGGGCCCGGGTCGCGTCCTGGGACCCGGAATCGCCACATTTCGAACGGGGCTACTACCATCACGGCCTGGCGCTGGAGCCGCTGCGTGACGGCGCGCTGGAACCGACGCTCGTTGCCTTGGCGCAGGGGCTGAAGCCGCTCGGCCATCTGGTGCTGCTGGAGACGGTGGCAGACAAGCCGCTGGACCCGGGCGATCCCGAGGTGGCGGCGTGGCAGCGCCTGGACCGGCGGCGGCTGGACCGGCTGCCCACGGAGGTCAGCATCACGCGCGCCCTGGGCCGGCTGGGTTTCGACGTGCGGATCGTGGAGGACGTCTCGCGCCGGCACATCCGCCAGGCGGTGGAAGGCTGGCGGCAGGCGGTGCGCGGGATGGAGCAGGTGAAGCCGACGCACGGGGAAGCGGCACAATTGGTGAAAGAGGCGGAGCTGTGGCTGTTGCGTATCCGGCTGCTGCGAAACCGAAGTTTGCGCCTGCTGCGGTGGCACGCGATCGGCACGGCCTGAGGGTGCCGCGCGTCGCCGCGGCGGTCACGCCCGTTCGTCGCTCTGCCGCTTCTCCAGCGTATTCAGCAGATCCCAGATGCGTGCCATGTGGCTGTCGCGGTCGTAGAGCTGGTACAGCGTGCCCGCCAGCCGCACCGGGTCGCCCGAATAGTACTTCTCATACAATTGCTGCCGGCCCGAGAATGACGACACCGCGGCATCGTACGCCAAACGGAACAGTTTGATACGAGAACGTGAGTCGGCATTGGCGGCCTGGAAATAGGTGGCGATGTCAGGCCAGGCCGCGCTTTCCGTCTCGGCATAGGACGGCACCGCGACCAGCCCGCCTGCGCCCAGCGTCTGGATGATCTCGCAGGAGCGGCGGAACATCGTGGCGTACATCATCCGCACCGTCCAAAGCGGCATGGCGGCCGGCGTGATCACGCCTTGCGCGTTCGGCGCCGCATCGGCTTCGGATGCGCGCAGGCAGGCGCGGTTGAATTCGGTGAACTCGATCAGTTCCGCCAGCATGTTCTGGACGTGCAGGTGCTGGTCGATGTTGGTGGTCTTCGCGATGGTAAAGCCCAGCCCCATCATGAACTCGGCTTTCGCCAGGTTCTTGGTGGCGAACTGGTGCATCACCTGGGGGTAGACCCCCGTCGTGTTGTAGAGGTTGTTGCATAGCTCGGGATCGCGATGAATGAACACGCGTTCCCACGGCACGTGGACATTGTCGAACACAACCATCGCGTCGGTCTCGTCCAGCCGCGATGAAAGCGGATAATCCATCGGCGACGCCGCCTGCTGGTGGATCACCGCCGGACGGCAGATGAAACGCAGGCCTTTCGTCGTCACGGGAACGCAGAATCCGAACGCATAAGGCTTGCCTGCCTCGTTGTTGGTGACGGCGGTGGACGGCATCACCATCAGGTCGTTGGCGAACGCGCACAGCGTGGAGACCATGCGCGCGCCGTGAATGACGATGCCGGCATCGGTTTCCTTCACGATGCGCGCCGCCAGGTCCTTCTCCTGTTGCTCCACCGGCCGCGAGCGATCCACCTGCGGATTAACGAAAGTGTGCGTCATCGTCACGTCGGTCTCGCGCGCATGCTCGTAATAGGCGCGGATGTTGTCGGCGAAGCGCCGATCGCGGTGGCCGAAGGCGTCGCTGGCCGAGGCATAGCCTGATGTCATGACGTTCATGTAGTCGGGGCTGCGGCCGAACATGCCGGCTGTGGCGTCGGCCCAGACTTTCACCATGCCACGGCGGCGCACCAGGTCGTCCGCCGAGGCGGGCTGAATGAAGGACAGGCCTACCGGTGCCCCGGTGGTGGGGGATTTGTAGGTCATGGTGGCATGCAGCGCAGGATCGTGCTGCATGTCGTACAACTCGGCCACGGTCCGCGCCGCCGCCGCGAAGCGGGGATCGCGCGTCACGTCGGCGATGCGTTCGCCATCGATCCAGATCTGCCGATCATCGCGAAGGGAGTCGAGAAAGGCCGCGCCGGTGCGGATGGGCATGTAGTGAAACTCCCGATCGATCGGCGGAACATCGCACCAGCCGTTCGCATGTCATTGATCCAAGGTCTCAGACCCCGAACCGGAAAAATGCAAATCAGAGAAGCGCCGCACGCCCCCCCTCATGTCATTGCGAGGAGCGAAGCGACGGTCGCGGTAGGGACTGGCCTTGCGGCCAGCCCCCCGCACAGATCCCGGCGTGCGGCTTTCCCGCACCGGGCTCCTGTCTCGGGTTACACTGTTGCGCCGT
>Ga0335075_10013987_pt1 | contig 12075 bp, 4 predicted proteins | sample Lox_Sample_24_FD_206723 | JGI IMG/M metagenome (GOLD analysis project Ga0335075, IMG submission 206723) | Soil microbial communities from Loxahatchee National Wildlife Refuge, Florida, United States - Lox_Sample_2.4 | ecosystem: Environmental > Terrestrial > Soil > Wetlands | place: USA: Florida... | reverse complement strand
CTCGCGGTAAGATACTTCGCTCCGCCGGGCGCATCCTTCAGCTTGTGAGGCGCGGTGCTGGCGAGGAAGAACAGCGCCATGTCAGGCGTTTGCGCTTCCGTCGCCTGCCAATAGATTGAGTTCCTCCGCGCGACCGCGATCTCGATCGGAGTCGTCTGCTTGCCCCCGATCAGGGGATTGAAATGCAGCAGCCATTCCTCGCTGAACAGGCCGATGTTGAGATAAACGCGATTGAGCGCCCCCAGCACCCCAACAGAATCCGCCCCGTCTTTCAACACCCGCGGCGAATAGGCAGTCGCCGGCGCCGTGAAGTACTTTGCCAGCGGCGACGACGCGGGCACGAAATCGTTCAGCTGTTTGTTATTCAGACTGCCTCCGGCCAGCGTCTCTTTGCCGAAGCGCAGCGCCTGATCCAGTCGCGGACCCACGTCATAAATCGCGTTCATCGTACGCGGGTTATTAATGTTATCGGTAGATACCAGGGAAGTATCCAGAGTTCCCGGCAGCTGACTGTGAAACAGCTGAAACGCAAAGTTGGTGGGATCGGCCTGCCAGTCGAAGATGCGATCGACCCAGAAATACTGCGCACCCACATTCGAGGAGAGGTTAGCCCATTCGGGATGTTCGGGATCGGTCGGCGGATTAACCGGATTCGGTCCAACATGGCAGAAGCCGCAGGACATGCCGACCCGGTAAGGTCGAATCAGATTCTTATCGTTGTAGTAACTCGGATCGGTGTAGTAGCGGACCGGGTCCCACTTCTTTGCGGCGGCGGCGTCAAAGTCCGGGTTCGGAAACAGCCGCAGGCCTACAATTCCCGTAGCCCAGCCGTAGTAGGAGCCGGCGGGAAGGTTTTTCCCGCGCGCCCCGATGCGCACGCCCGGATATTTCGCTTCGTTCTCGAAGGGATCCGGCGGGCATGTTGGATCGCGCTTGTCGAGCCACAACCCGTATCGCTGCGGGTCGGGGCCCGTCGCCTTGATGAAGCATGGCTCGTTGTTCAGGCCGAAGTAGGCCCAGCGGTTATCGCGGGAGTACTTCAGTCCCGGATAAGAGGACAGCGTCTTGAGCAAATCGAGCGCGCCGAAACTGCTGACGCTGAGCTTATCCCAGAGGCGGTCATCGCCCCCCGTCCACACCAGCCACATGTTGCGGCCCTTGATCTGGTCGGGAGTGAGTGCCAGGCCGCCATCCATGTCGTGGAAATAGTCTTCATCCGCACCTGGAAACGACGCCACATCGCGATGCGCGCGCATCGCTTCGTCCTCGACAGTTCCGGGGCGAGGCTGTTGTGGACAGCCCGCAACCAGAAGCGTCGTTGCGGCGAAGAGCACAAGGATACCGATGCGCCTGCCTGCGGGCATGCCGGCACCTCCGAGTGACTACCCATTTTTCAGACAGAACGGCACTTACGAGAACGGGCTACCAGGGAGAGGTTCGTGCCAATCTTGAGCGAGGATTATGCTGCGCGCCTCGATTGCTGTCAAGCGGTTTCTCCGATTTTCCAGAGAGTGTGCCGGTATGCAGTTACCTGCGCGCTCGCCTGATTCCGGTCTGTTCATTAGCACAAATGTACAGCAATTACCCCGGAGTTACTGTCCCGACGGTTACTTGACAGCCGGACTATCATGAAGGGAACACTCACCGCCCCGGTAACCCGCTGGAGGTTGCCTGATGCCTTTTACGCGTCCCGTGGTGCTGATCCACGGCTATTCCGACAAGGGGCAATCCTTCGAAGGCTGGCGTCAGGCTCTGATCGCGCTTGGCGCTGATCCGGTCACGCTGAACGTTTGCACCTACATCTCCCTCAACAATGAGGTGACGATCACCGATATCGGCGAAGCCCTGGACCGCGCCCTCGAATATCAGTTGAAGTGGGAAGACGGACGGCCCAGGGAGTTCGACGCCATCGTGCATTCCACTGGCATGCTGGTGCTGCGTTCCTGGCTGGTGAACTATGGCCCGCGGCGCGGGCGGCTGAAGCACCTCGTGGGCCTCGCGCCCGCCACCTTCGGCTCACCGCTTGCGCAAAAGGGCCGCAGTCTGCTCGGTTCAATCTTTAAGGGCAATCATGATCCGCTGAGCCCGGATTTTCTGAATGCCGGCGACCGCGTGCTCGACGCACTCGAACTGGGCAGCCGTTTTACCTGGGACCTGTGCCATCGCGATTTGCTCGCCGACCCGCCTTTCTATACCACCGGCAGCGACTCGCCCTATGTGGCGGTCTTTGTGGGCGACACGCCCTACACGGGCATTCGCGAGGTGATTAACGAGCCGGGCACGGACGGCACCGTACGATGGGCCGGCGCCGGCCTGAATACCCGCAAGGTCACGGTCGATCTCACCAGGCCGGCTGCGGGCAGCACAGCCAGGCAGACCGTAACCATAAGTCCGTGGGCGAACGGCCGGCTCGATATCCCGATCATCGGCGTCCCCGGCGCCGATCATGCCACCATTCTTTCCAATGCGGGATCGACGAGCGCCGGCGGCGTTTCCCTGGTGCAGCTCGTCGCTGACTTTCTTCAGAACGTGAATACAGAAGACTCCTTCAATACCTGGTTAACCGGAGCCCGCAGCTTCGGTGCCGCAGCCTTGCAGAAAATGGACGCGTCCGGAAACTCCGATGCGAAGGGATGGCAGCAGTTTGTCATCCGCGCCATCGACGAAAACCGGGACCCGGTCACGGACTACTCGGTTACGCTCTGCCGTGACGCCACCGGCCTGCCTGGAGCTGTGTTGCAGGAATTCGAGACGGACGTGCATCCCTACCGCGCCGATCCCAGCTTCCGCTGCTTCCATGTCAATCTGCCCAGGGAAGTGTTGCCCGCGCTTTCTGAATCGGGGCCGCCGGCCGGCCAGGTGAGCCGTCTCTACATCCGGCTCAATGCATCCACCGGCACTCCCCTGTTGCAGTATCAGCCGTATGACAGTCAGGGCCGGCCGATTCCACTCAATCCGAAAAACGGTGACCTGATGCTGGACATCACCGCTTTGGCCGCCGACCAGGATCGGCTGTTCTTCCCGTACACGACCACGCTCATTGAGATTCTCATGAATCGAGACACTGAGCCGCTGGACGCAGTCAGCCAGCTGCTCTACTTTTTGGACGACAAAGGAATTCCCCGTTCGCAGAAGCCGGGTGGATGGCTGTCTCGCATCATCTGATCTTTCTGCATGCCGTCGATCTGCGCCGCTCGCCGGCTCAATCGGGCGCGCGGCACATTGTGAGGCTCCACCATGCCCAATGAGGCGGCCCCGCAGACACATTCCGGCAGAGTCTGGACCGTTCTGATGAGCTGGATCGGGCGTGTCACCGCAATCGTGGGTCTGTGCGTAACGCTGGGGGGTGGAGCGACCTGGCTCGTCGCTCATCACCGGCAGCACGCGCAACGAGCGGCGCAACTGGCGCTGGCCCAGGCGCAGGCGGACCAGGGCGATTATCAGAGCGCCCTTGCAACCTGCGCCGCCCTTCTGAAGTCGGATCCGCTCGACCCCATGGCTCTTGAAAGTCAGCTCAGCTCAGCCATGCTTTGGGCGGAGAACTTCAGCGTGCTCGTCCCGGAGGGCCAGAGCGCCGCGCAGGCGGCTGGTCCTGCGCTGGACCAGATCGTCGCCGTTCTCCAATCCGGCCTCGCTCGCAGCAAAGGAACCCGCGCTGCCGACGTGCTGGCGCACCTCGGTTGGGCGCACTGGCTCAATCAACACATCGCCGAGCGCGAATTCGGCTCCGCCGCCGTGCAGGACTTTCTCGCGGCTCTGGCCGCCGATCCCGGGAACGTCTACGCCAACGCAATGCTGGGAAACTGGATGCTGCAGAACGGCGGCGACTTTTCTGAGGCCGTCCGCCATTTCCATATTGCCGTCAACACCCAAAAAGCTCTGCCTTTCGTTCATCTCCTGGAGATCGGTGGGCTGACCAGCTACGACGGTCTGGGGTCGCGACGCGAGCTGATCGTAGCCGCGAATTCCATGCGCCTGCACGGCGAGGCGCTTAGTCCCGACGAGCGCAGCCGCGTTTTTGCGTTCTGCTGCGATGTTGCGGATACCGAGCGCGCCGAGCTTGTCGAGTCGCTCTCGGCGGTCCCGCCCCAGGACGCATGGCTGACCTATTTGTGGCTGGAAGGGTCCCCTTCCGGCACTTCGTCGATCGCCCTGCGAGAGCTGACCCACAATTACATTCAGGCCAGCCTTTTGGAAATCTCCGGGCAACGGCCGCAGGCCCTCCGTCAATACCGGGTCCTGCAGCAGAAACTCCGCAGCCAGCCGGACATCTCGCTGCAGGCCGACGTCGATGCTGCAGTGGTGCGGCTGGCGCGCTCCCGATGACCGCCTGCAGATCGGCGATCCGGATAACTCCGTGGCGATGGATCTGCGGCCTGGCTGATGAGATGGGGCCCCCTGTATAAGCAATTGTCATCACGGGAGCTGTGATCGTCACGATATCGGCGGCAGGGTTGGCTTTTGTTCCGCCGTTTCGCAGGCTGCTCGGGTGAGGTGCTGCCGGCTCGCGGCCACGCAGTCGACATGCGGCAGGGAGAGCCGAGGTGAAGTGAGGCGCCAACACCCGCAGAACTCCTGCCGAATCGGCAACCAGCCCGCAGTAGCACCCCAGGGGGGTTGGCCCCTGCGGCGGTACTCATCGATAACACCGCGCTTCCTCGCCGGCTGCGGCGCGTTCTACAGATGGATCTTGACCGGCCAGGTCTTCCACACGTCGGAGCAGTAGTCGCGAATGGCGCGGTCGGAGGAAAACTTGCCGATACGAGCCACGTTCAGGATGGACATGCGCGCCCAGTGCTCGGCGTCCAGATACGCCGCGCTGACCTGGTCCTGGCAATCGACGTAGGACGCGTAGTCGGCAAGCAGCATATATTCGTCGCGCGTGAGCAGCTCGTCGACCAGGGGCGCGAACAGGGTTCGATCGCCGCGGGAAAACTCGCCGCCGGCCACGGCATCCAGAACCTCCCTGAGATCGCTGTTCGATTCATAGATGGCGCGCGGGGCGTAGCCCTCGCGCCGCCGCGCGCCCACCTGGGAGGCGGTGAGCCCGAACAGAAAGAAGTTTTCCGCGCCCACCTCCTCGCGGATCTCGATGTTGGCGCCGTCGAGGGTGCCGATGGTCAGCGCCCCGTTCATGGCGAATTTCATGTTGCCGGTTCCCGAGGCCTCCTTGCCGGCCAGCGAGATCTGCTCCGACAGGTCGGCGGCAGGATAGACGCGCTGCCCCAGCTTCACGTTGAAATCGGGGAGGAAGACGACGCGGAGCCTGCCGGCGACGGCGGGGTCGCAATTCACGATGTCTCCGACGGCGTGAATCAGCTTGATGATCAGCTTGGCCATGCGATAGCCGGGGGCGGCCTTGCCGCCGAAGATGAAGGTGCGGGGCACGATGGCGATTTTGGGATCGCGCTGCGCCCGCTGGAGCAGGGTAAGGATGTGCAGCAGCTGCAGGTGCTGGCGCTTGTATTCGTGCAGCCGCTTGACCAGCGCGTCGAACATGGAGTCGTGGTCGACGGCGATCTCCAGCTTTTCGTGGATCCAGGCCGCGAGCTGCAGCTTGTTGTGCCGCTTGATCGCGCGCCACTCGTCGCGGAATTCGGGATCGTCGGCCAGCGGCTCCAGGCGGCGCAGCTTTTCGAGGTCGTAGATCCAGCCATTGCCAAGGCGCGCGGTCAGCAGCTGCGCCAGCCGCGGATTGCTGAGGACCATCCAGCGGCGGGGGGTGACGCCGTTGGTCTTGTTGGAGAACTTCTCCGGGCTCAGCGCATAAAAGTCGCCCAGCACGCTTTCCTTCAGCAACTCGGTATGCAGAGCCGCGACTCCGTTGATGGCGTGGCTGCCCACGGCGGCGAGGTAGGCCATGCGGACGTATTTCTCCCCGCCGTTGTCGCTCACCAGGGAAAGGCGCTGCGCGCGCTCCTCGTCGCCGGGAAATTTCGCGCGGACCTGCTCGAGGTGGCGCCGGTTGATCTCGTCGATGATCTCGGCGTGACGCGGGAGCAGGGCGGCAAACAGGCTGCGCGGCCACTGTTCCAGGGCTTCGGGCAGCAGCGTGTGATTGGTGTAGGAGAGCGAGTTCACCGTGACGTGCCAGGCGGCCTCCCACTCCATGCCATGCTCGTCCACCAGCAGCCGCATCAGTTCGGCCACCGCGATGGCGGGGTGGGTGTCGTTCATCTGGATCGCAAAGTTGCGGTGCAGCTCCCCGAGCGGGCGGTTCTGGTTGGTCTGAATGCGGACGATGTGTTGCAGGCTGCAGGAAACGAAGAAGTACTGCTGGGCGAGGCGCAGCTTCTTGCCCTGCACCCCCTCGTCGTTGGGATAGAGGATCTTGGAGATGTTCTCGGAAGCCACCTTGTCGGCCACGGCGCCGAAGAAATCGCCCTGGTTGAAGGTTTCGAAGACGAAGCTCTCCACGGCCTGGGCGGACCACAGCCGCATGGTGTTGGCGGTGTTGGTGCGATAGCCGAGGATGGGGGTGTCGTGCGGCACGCCGCGGATGACGTGCTCGGGAACCCACCGGATGTGGAGTTTGCTCCGGGGATCGACCTCGGTTTCGGTCCGCCCCCCCAGTTTCACTTCGACCGCGTCTTCGGGCCGCTCCAGCGCCCAGGGATTGCCGAGGCGGAGCCAGTTGTCGGTAGATTCCACCTGCCAGCCGTCGCGGATCTGCTGGTCGAAGATCCCGTATTCGTAGCGAATGCCGTAGCCGATGGCCGGAATGTCGAGGGAGGCGAGCGAATCCATGAAACAGGAAGCGAGGCGGCCCAGGCCGCCATTGCCCAGACCCGGCTCCCCTTCCTGCTCGATCAGGAGATTCAGATCGATGCCGAGGCGTCGCATGGCCTCTTCGGCTTCGTCGTAGATTCCCAGGTTGATCAGGTTATTCGCGAGGTGCGGTCCGGTCAGGAACTCGGCGGAGAGATAGCAAACCACCCGCACGTCCTGCGCCTGATAGTTTTTGGTCGTGGAGATCCAGCGTTCCACCAGGCGGTCGCGGACCGTGTGAGCCATCGCCATGTAGAGGTCGTGCACAGTCGCCCGTTCCACCGGCCGGCCCTGCACGAAGAGGAGGTTTTCCAGGAACGACTGCGCCAGAGCTTCCACGCCCGGCGCAGTTCTCTGACGCGGCTGCAAATCAGCCGACTGCGCTACTGCGGTTCCCTGCTCCGACATGAATTGCCCTCCTCCGGATCGGCGTTCGACGAGTATCCGGCCACTCAACTCCAACATAGCCCCGCAGCCGCGCAGTTGGGCGTGAATGATCGGGAAATTGCCGGTTACCGACGTGCGAAAATCTCTCCCAGCCGGCGGTTCGTTGCCGCGATGGACCGGGAGCCCGGACGTCACCCTCTGCGCCGTCGAGGGAGCGGCGCGCGGCGATGCGCGCCGCCCGGTTTCGCCGCGGAAGATGAACGCCACAATAAATCTCCGGCTTCAGCCGCTTTCCACAGCGGTTATGGCTGAATTCACGCGGCGTTCTTGCGGGATTCATGCCGTTTTCGCGAACGGCGGATATCTCAAGCGCTATGACTCACAAAACCCGGCTGTTATGCGCTCTCTTACTGGCAGGCTTATCGTTTCTGGCGTGCGGTCCAGCCCGCGCTCAATATGAGGATGGCAGTCTGCTGGGAACCATCCGCGACTCCAGCGGAGCAGTGGTAGCGGGGGCAGCGGTGACCGCTACCGATAACGCCACCGGCATTTCGGCCAGGACCGTCAGCTCGGCCACCGGCGACTATGAGTTCCCCTCGCTGCGCACCGGCGTCTATACAATCTCGGCAGCCTCCCCTGGATTCGCCCAGGCGGTAGCCCAGGATATTACGGTTTCGGTCGGCGGCCGCCAGCGGATTGACCTGAAGCTGGTGCCTACCAGCGCCGGAGAAACGGTGGAAGTGCATGGCGTGGCCCTGCAGCTGGAGACGGAGTCCAGCCAGCGCGGGCAGACCATCACCAACTACGAGAGCGAAGCCCTGCCGCTGGTCAGCCGCAATTACTCTGACCTCCTCGGCCTTGTCACCGGGGTTCGCCAGGCGCCGACGGCCGCCACCACCAGCTCCATCTCCAGCCTGGTCCGCGCCGGCGCCTACAACGTGAACGGGCAGCGCAGCATGTTCAATAATTTCCTGCTCGACGGCATCGACAACAACGCCTACGGCGAGAGCAATCAGGGCTTCGATAACCAGATCATCGCCATCCCGCCGGATTCGGTCGCGCAGTTCAGCGTCGTCACCAACAACGAGAATGCGGAATACGGGCGCGGCTCCGGCGCCACCGTCAACGTTGCCTCCGCCAGCGGCACCAACACCTTCCACGCCACGCTGTACGAATTCATCCGCAACACCGATCTGAATGCAGCCGGGTTCTTTAAGCCCACCGTGGTCAGCAACACCGGCGCCGTCACTGAATTCAGAAAGCCCGCCTTCAACCGCAACCAGTTCGGCATGAACTTCGGCGGTCCCATCCGCAGGGACAGGCTCTTCTTCTTCCTCGACTATGAAGGTTTCCGCCAGACGCTCACGCCGCTCAGCGTGCTCACGCTGCCCACGCAGAATGAGCTCAACGGCATTCTGGTGGTGCCCGTGAAAGATCCGCTGACCGGCACGGTCTATCCCGCGGGACAGCCCATTCCGTCTTCCGACTTCGACCCGCTCTCCCGCCAGATTGTCGGCTACTTTAAGCAGATTCAGGGCCTGCCTGTCTCCGGCATTGCCTCGACGGGCCTGGCCACGAACGACTATGCCGTGGAAGCTCCGTTCACGGATAACTCCGACAAGGGCGACCTTCGCCTGGACTATCAGCAGAACTCGAAAACTTCATGGTTTCTCCGCATCAGCGACCGCAAGGAGACGGGCGTCAATTACCCCACGATCCCGCTCCCTCTCGATGGCCAGACAAATGGCACCATCCGCATTCTGGATCAGCAGATCGCGCTGGGCTTCACGCGCGTGCTGAGCGCCAACCGGCTGGTGGACGCGCGCCTGGGGCTCTCCGGCACCAAAGCCGGCAAGTACACGCTTTCCATCGGCCACAACGACTTCACCATCCCCGGTCTGCCGGACAATCCGGTTGTGGCGGGCGGCCTGCCCTCGGTGGGCATCTCCGGTTTCACCGGCTTCGGCCGGCAAAGCACCAACCCGCAGTGGCAGAACCCCGCGCTGCTCGACCCCAAAATCAATTACACCTGGGTGCTGCACAACCATTCCCTCCAGTTCGGTTACGAATACGAGCACGTGTGGATGGCGGTGAACGATAACAACCCGCTCTACGGCTCCTTCAGCTACGGCGGCGGCTACAGCGTCGACAGCGGCTCCGCCGTCTCTGACAATTACTGGGCCGACTTTCTCTTCGGCACCACCAGCACCTATCAGCTGGCCAACTACTTTGTGACGCACCTGCGCCAGACCATGGATGCCGCCTACGCGCAGGATGACTGGAGGGTGACGCCCAGCCTGACGCTCAACCTCGGCCTGCGCTGGGAGTACGGCTCACCGTACTCCGAATGGAAGAACAACATCTCCAACTGGGATCCTGCCTCGCAGACGGTGATCACCATCACCCCCGGCGCGGTCGCAGGCAACGGCATCACTCCCGTGAGCCCGGGCGGCGTCTACGGGAAAACGCTGATCAATCCCGACTACGGCGACTGGGGACCACGGCTGGGATTTGCCTGGGCCTTCGCCAACAACATGGCCCTGCGCGGCGGCTACGGCATCAGTTATACCCACTACACCCGCGCCGGTTCCGGAGACATCCTCGGCATCAACGCTCCCCAGGCGCAGTTTGCCAGCGTGGTGCAGATCAAGCCGAGCACCACAGACCAGTGCTCCACGCCGCCGCCGGCGCAGATCATCGCCACCGGCACCACCACGCCCAGCTGCTACGCGGCGGCCAGCCAGGGATTCCCCTCCGGCCTGGTCACCGCCTTCAATCCCGCCACCGACAATATCACCTGGGTGCCGAAGGATCGGAACGACAGCTACGTGGAGAGCTACTTCCTCAGCATTCAGCGCCAGTTGGCAAGGAACACGCTGTTGGACGTCGCCTACGTCGGCAACCATGGACTTCATCTGGAGGGCTTCCTGAACGGAAACCAGAAGAATCCGGCTGACGGCTTCGCCCGGCCCTTCACCAGCTGGCCCAGCGATATCACTGAGGCCCTCAACGAATTCTTCTCCAACTACAACGCCCTGCAGGTTCGTTATGAGCAGCGCATGAACCACGGCCTGACCCTGCTGAACTCCTTCGCCTGGGAGCACTCGCTGGACAATGCGAGCGCTTCGCTGGAGGGCAACACGCCGTCTCCGCAAAATGCCTACAACATCCGCGCCGACTACTCGCAGTCGGACTACAATCTGCCCCTCGAGAACACCACCAGCCTCGTCTACGAACTTCCCTTCGGCAAGGGCCGCACCTTCCTCAACAGCCTTGGCGGCCTGGGCAACGCCGCCCTGGGCGGCTGGCAGGTCAGCGCCATCAATACCATGCAGGCGGGCACCCCCTTCAATATCACCTACTCGCCCAACAGCGCCCAGGCGGTTTCGCCGCAGATCAGCGCCACCTACCGCGGCGCCAACGAGTACCGGCCCAACCTGGTGCCGAACCAGAAGGTCACCCAGGGCCGATCGAACCGCGCAGCCAACACCGGCTACGTCAACTACATCAACTACTCCGCCTTCGTGCTGCCGCCCATCAGGGACGCGGCCGGCAACGTGCTCAGCCCCTTTGGCGACGCCTCGCGCAATCCTGGACGGACGCCTCCTTTCTACGAGACCGATCTCGCCCTCAACAAGCGCTTCTCCACTCCCTTCGAGGGGCTCAAGGTCGAATTCCGCGCCGAGGCCTATAACCTCTTCAACCACACCAACCTGTATCTGCCCAACACCGTCTCCGGCTCGCAGGGCACCACCACGCAGACGCTCGGCGTCGGAGCCACCCCGACGCTGGGCGCGATCAGCGGAGGCGTACCCACCGGCGGAGGTCAGATCTCGAGCACCTTTGAGCCCCGCATTCTGCAGTTCGCCCTGAAGATCCTCTATTGACGCCAGAACTGCGCTCACCCGGGCCGCTCGGATTTGCATCTCCGATGCGGCCCTGGGGTTTAGCGTGGCGGCCACACGCCGCGTCGGGTGCGGCCGCGCGCGCCGGGAAAGCTCCGCCCGCGCGAAGACTGCCCTTAAAGCATTTTCAGGGTTGCTGTAAACCGAAGCCGGGATATCGAGTCGACGCGGCCAACAGGGAGCGGCGACCCTGGCGAGAAGCGACAAAGGTACGCTAACCCTGAAAATGCCGTAGCCGCTGCGTACACTGGAATCAACTGACCATGAACCCATCCCCAGGCGGACCGCGCTCCCGCATCTTCGGCGGCGCGCGGCTCACGTTTCTCGTCGTGCTGCTGGCCGCGCTCGCGGTGTGCATCGTCTTCCTGTGGCTGACGCACGGAGCCATGACGGACCTAGCGTTCCAGCGGGCGCAGGCCAGCCAGTCGCTGGTAGACATTGGGCCCTGGCAAACCGCCCAGGCGCTGGCCGCGCAGGCGGTGACCGCCGAGGAGCAGCAATACGCGCGCGCGGCCGAGGGCCTTGCCGATCACGAAGTCGATCAGGCCTTCGCCGCCGCGCTTCGTTCCGCGGAGCTGGAGGAGAGCCATCAGGCCCTCACCGGGCGTGCGCTGCTGCTTTCGCAGCGGGTTGCGCAGCTCCAGAGCGAGATCGCACAGGACAAGACGCAGGTGGATCGGCTGCAGGCGAAGGCCGCGAGGTCGGCGACGACGGCCCGCACCGCGGCCGGCTCGGCCGTGGGCAGCGACGATCTGCAGGTCGCGGAGGCCCAGCTCAGCCTCGACAGCGACGAGCTCGCTGACCTGCAGCGCGCGCTCGATCGCGCCACCGGCAGCCTCAGCCTGCGCCTGCAGCAGGAGCTGGCCGCGCACCAGGCGGCCATGAAGAAGTACGACAGCGAGCAGGCCGGCGCCAGCCCCATCGCGGTCGTCTCCGTTCAGAGCCATGGCGCGCTGGCCGGCAGGCTGCGCGCCTGGTTCGGCCAGATTGGCCGCTGCGATTCCATCGAGCAGGC
>Ga0335075_10013986_pt1 | contig 12076 bp, 9 predicted proteins | sample Lox_Sample_24_FD_206723 | JGI IMG/M metagenome (GOLD analysis project Ga0335075, IMG submission 206723) | Soil microbial communities from Loxahatchee National Wildlife Refuge, Florida, United States - Lox_Sample_2.4 | ecosystem: Environmental > Terrestrial > Soil > Wetlands | place: USA: Florida... | reverse complement strand
CGCGAAGAGGACACCGAAGTGCGGTCGGCCATTCAGCAGGTGGCACTCGAGCACCGCCGTCGCTATGGCTACCGTCGGGTAACCGCGGAGCTGAAGCACCGCGGGATGCAAGTGGACGACAAGCGAGTAGCGCGGATAATGCGTGAGGATAATCTCCTCGCGGTGCAGCCGAAGGATCTTGTGACCTCCGCGGATTCTAACGATGCGCTGGAGTCCTACCTGAATTTACCGCGGCGGATGCGGCTGAATTCAGTCGATCAGCTGTGGGTGGCGGACATCACCTACATCCGAGTACAGGGCGAATTCGTCCACCTTGTGGCTATCTTAGATGGCTACTCACACAAGGTCGTGGGCTGGAAGGTGGATCGTACGCTCACCCCCCGACTGGCGGCCGAAGCCCTCGAAAGCGCGATCGACCTGCGCCGTCCTCTGCCAGGAGTAGTGCACCACTCCGACCGCGGTGTGCAGTATGCTTCGCCGGAATACGTCGCGATTCTCAAGCGCCACGGTATGGTTCAGAGCATGAGTCGGCCGGCGAACCCCTACGACAACGCCAGTTGCGAGAGCTTCATCAAGACGCTCAAGCGTGGGCGCGGTATTTGTTGGCGTAGTTTTCCTCACTTTGGGAGACCGCCGTTCCACAGTTAGCTTGGGTTCAGCTAACTGGCGGAGCGTGCGGCCTGTGTCGCGCGCAACTGCGGAACTGTCATTCGGCGGCGAACTTTTCTGGTGATGCATCGAATATTTGCTTGTGTTCGCGCACGCAAAAATAGTAGGTCTTTCCCTTGTAGGTCGACGACAGGGATCGATCAATTTCCATGCCGCAGATGGCGCAGACAGGATGATTCGCGGTCTGCTTGATCGGCTTGGCATACTCGGCGTTGGAAGACGGGTTCAGCCAGCCCTGACCCTGGTATTCAAGCAGAGAGGCAGTCTGGCTTGCTACATCCCGGCCAAAGTAGCGCTCGACCACCCGCAAGGCGAGGTCCATTCCCGAGGTGAGGCCGCCAGCCGTTGCCAGATTGCCCGATTCAACAAAGCGGGCTCCGCGCTGAACATGAATGTCCGGATACTGCATCGCAAGGTCGACGTAAGCGCCGTGATGAGTGGTGGCAGCCTTGCCAGAAAGCAAACCAGTGCTCGCAAGCACAAAGGCGCCGGTGCAAACCGACATCGTAACATCGGTGTTCTTGGTTGCATTGCGAATCCAGGCTTTGGTCGTTTCGCTGGCCGGACTCTGTGCTGGGATAACGATAACCTTCGGAGCGGGAGCGTTGGCAATGGTGTAGTTGGGAATGATCTTCAATCCACCGCTCGCAACAACGGGAGCCGCGGACTCCGCCACGGTGTAGAGACTGAATGCATCATACTTCCGGTCGGGAATGCTGACCCTTTCAAAGACTTCCCACGGGCCGCAGAAATCGATAACGACAGCGCCCTCGGAGATAAGGAAAGCCACCGGAATAGAGCCGTTGGCTGGAGGGGTTAGCGGATTGAGCGCGGCGCTGTCCTTGGCCGCGCCGAATGTTGCGGCGGTCAAGCGGGGAAGAGTCAACGAGCCGGCGGCGGTCAAGCCGAAGGCTGCGGAAAGCTGAAGAACTTCTCTGCGGTTCATTTGAAAACCACCTTTCAATCGACGCTAGGCCAGAAGTCGATACTCCCGCTTGATGGCCACTACGAGCCGGTCGAGTTCTGCATTTGTGTTATAGAGTGCCGGGGTTACACGCACAGCTGCTCCCTGCGTAATGCCTTTCCGGGCGACGGTCAGGACGTTGTACTTCGCCAGGAAAAAATCCTGGATCTTCTTAGCCTGTTCGAAGGTCTTCATGCCTTTCAGCCGAAAAGATGTGGTGGCGCCATAGCGCGCCGGGTCATCCGGAGTGAGGATTTCCACGCCATCGATCTCGCGAACTCGCGATACCCAGTAGTTCCTGAGATATTGGAGACGGGCTCGTTTTCGCTCGACGGTCAGCTGATTGTGAAAGGCTATGGCTGTCGGAATGGTCAACGTGGCGGCGAAATTGTAAGTGCCTGAGTCGATGCGGGACCTCACATCGTCAGCGGAATCCTCGGTATTTCCCAGGCAGGGCTCGATATCGTTCAGCTTGCTTTTGCGGATGTAGACCGCTCCGGTGCCTAGCGGTGCACCAACCCATTTGTGAAGGCTGAAGCCGGCGAAGTCGGCGTCGATCTCCTTCACGTCTACCGGCATCTGGCCAACTGCCTGGGCGGTATCCAGGATGCATGTGACCCCGTGCTCGCGGGCAAGCGCAATGATTTCTTTGACGGGATTGACCAGGCCCGTGCGATGACACAGATGCGTAACAAGCATCAGCTTCGCGTTTGGCGTCTTCTTGAGAACGTCTTCATATGCGTTGAGAATGTTGCCCGTGGTTGCAGGCTCGGGGATGGCGAAAGTTATGACCTCGACTCCTCTGCGCTCCCTTAGGAAGCGCATAGTGTCCTGCATCGTGTCATAGTCAAGGTCGCAAAAGATAATGCGGTCGCCAGGCTTCAATACGTTGTATCCGGAGATCAGGTCCTGCAACGCTTCCGTGCCGCATCGGGTCAGAGCTATCTCGTCGATCTCTGCGTTAATGAGTTTCGCCACAGAGGCACGAACACTTTCGAGTTCAGCAGGCAATGACTCGCCTGGTATTACGCCGCGAACGAAGGGGACATTTCTCCGGTTGACATAGGCCAGCTTTCGAAAATATTCCTCGGAGACCGGCTTCGCCATGACACTCCAGTAAGCGTTCTCAAGGTTGATGATGCTCCGGTCCACGTCGTACCACTTGATGAAGTCGGTCTCGTCACTACTTTCCGCGTCAGCGACGGTGGCGATTGCGGACGAGTGCATCGCACTGCCGAGCACGAGTGATGAGCCGGCGGCTTTTAGGAAGTCTCGTCTGTTTTTCATTTGCAAGAAGCCTCTCCCCATAACAGCACCTCAGGCGGCAGACAAACCGAGCCAGCGGCTGACAGATGGAATACGCGAGAAGACAAATTTCTCCATCAGAATGACCGCAATGAGAGAAGCTGCCATCGTCGGCAAGTAGATTCCCAACGCGACGGTGATGGCCACCATCGCAAAGGTCCACCGTGGCTTGCCCAGTGGAATCGGTGCTCCGAGGATACCTTCAGGCCGCCTTCGCCACCACATCATCACAGCGCTGAGGCAAAGAATTATCAGGCCGAGTGCGGTGCACAAATTTACAAGCTGATTCAGCCAGCCGTAGAGATGGCCTTCGTGCGCGGCGACTCCGATGCCTACGAAGCGGTCGATGATGGGACGCTGTCCGAAATTCAGGCGGGTGAGAATCGCGCCGGATGCAGCATCGATGGTGATCTGATCCCGCAACACGCGGTCCTGCGAATCGGATTTGGCGGTCCAGGGGCCGTGCGGATGCGTTGGCGGAGAAATGAGAGCGGGGAAGGCAAAGTGCAGCGGCTCCGTTGAGGCGAGAACCTTGTCGATGGCCGCGTAGGCTCCGGGAGCAGGAGCGCTCTGATCGATATGCTTCATGTGGGCTGCGTGTTCATCGAGTGCGCCGGCATTGTTGTTCATCGCAAGTCTTTGCGCAATTTCTGACGAACGGCCTGTGGTCCAGTCCTGATGGACGATCACTTTGCCCGAGATCCTTCTTGCAGCCTTCAGATAGCCGCCCCAGCTCTTTGCCCAGGGCAAGCCGCTCAACAGAAACAGCAGCGCGAGACTGGACACCCATACTCCGGTGACCGCATGAATATCCCGCCAGAAGAGGCGCCGTCCTTGTCCTAAGCGCGGATAGAGCAGCCCTGCAAGGCCCCTGGACTGGTGTGGCCACCAGAGGTAAAGCCCGGTGAGGATCATGATGATGGCCCAAGATGCAGCGGTCTCGACAATGTAAGAGCCGCGATCCCCAAGGAGTAATTCACCGTGCAGGTGAGAGACGACTTCCATGAGACGCTTATCCTCGTCGTCCACCTTCATCACCTGACCGGAGTAGGGATTGACGTAAACGCGGTACTCCTGCGACTTGCGGCCAACGATAATCTGCACGGCGGAATTGTTACCGCGGGGAAGCTGGTAGTAGTGGAGGTTCGATCCCGGCACGGCGGCAAGTGCGGATTCAACCTGCGCGGCTGCACTGATCCTTGATGCCGTGGCTGCAAGATGTTCATAGGGGCGGTCGAACCAGGCTTCTATCTGCGGCTTGAAGAGGAAGATCGATCCTGTTACCGCCAGCCACAGAACGAACGGGATGCAGAAGAGGCCCGCATAAAAGTGCCAGCGCCAGATCGTCCGGTAGTTGACCCACGATTTCTCAACGTTATATTTGACGGCTTCTGCGGTGGCCATAAGCAGTTTCTCCTCACACCGTGTTCATGCGACCGGAGCATGTCTCTGCTCCGGCCACGGGGTTAGAAAATAATGCGCGCGGCAAGCTGAACGCTGCGGGGATCACCTACAGCAGTTGGCTGCCCGAATGCCGCGTTCGGGTTGGCGGGATACGATCCAGACCCCCAAGTAGCATTCGGTATCATGTTGTTGCGATGGTTGAGCGAGTTGAATGCTTCCGCCATTCCCTGAAGCTTCACGCGCTCGGTGAGCGCAAAGGTGCGGCTGAGGCGCGCGTTGAGCGTGACAAAGTCGAAACCCGCGCCTGCGTTTCGTCCGATGACGGCACCGGGGAGAGCTTCAGTGCACGGGTTAAGGCCGCCGTTATCCGAGAGATTGTAGCCGGGAGTGCAAGGGCGCTGTGTAGTCGCCTGCTTTGATGTCGTGCCCGTGGTGATGTTGAAGGGCAGCGGTGAGTAGTACTGGAGAATCCCGGTCAAGAGCCATCCGTGGGTAACGTGGTCTACCCATCCATTTGCCGGTGTGGTTGGCGAATTCAGAATCGCGTTGAAGACTACACGATTGCGCTGGTCGTCGTCGGCGCGGCTGCGGTCCTGCCCGGGGCTGAAGTTGTTGATCGGAGCGCTGAAGAAGAACTCACTGATATCGTCAATTGCCTTCGACCACACATAGGAGATGCGGGCAGAGCCCCAGGAAACAGGGCGCTGCTCGAAAGACACCTCCAGACCGTTGAAGTAGGAATCAAAGATCGAGCTGTAGGGTTTGATATTGCCACGCGTGGGATCGGGGCGCGAACCATCCGGATTGATGTTGGTGTTGATTGAGCCGATGAGGTGCACTCCGCGCAGATACTGATAGCTGATGCCGAGAGTGCTTGTGGATGTCAGTTGCTGTTGTACGCTCAGGCTGACCTGATGCGAATAAGGCGTACTGATATTCCGGTCCATGAGCGAGTAGTTCTCTTTTGCTCCGGCAGGGGGTTCATTGGCGACCTGAGGGAAGGTCGGTGCCTGGGCCTGGCCGGGAGAGAAGGTGTAACTCAGCAGCACAGCCTGATTGGGATCGATGGTGTTATCCGCCGAAAGCAGGGCATTGGCAAGCGGACGCAGCGGGATGCGGTCATAGAAGATTCCGTAGCTCGCACGCACGACCGTTGTTCCATTCGCTTGTGGCGACCACGCGAAGCCGATTCTAGGGGAGACGTTTCCAAGCGCGGTGTTGACGGTGTCGAGGAATTCAAGATCGTAGCGCACGCCTACATTGAAGGTGAACCGGGGTGAGAGCTTCCACTCGTCCTGCGCATAGAAGCCGAGGTTTGGGTTATTCTGCTGCACCGTCGGATTGCCGAAGTTCTGCGTAAATCCCTGCGTGTTGTAGCTTCCGTTCAGAAAATTCGTCATGGACGAGAACGAATAGGAGCCGCGAAGGGACTGCGGATACGTGATTGTGTCGTCGTTGTATAGAAAGACGATGCCGGTTTTGAAGGTGTGCGCGCCTCGCTCCAGCAGGAGATTGTCGACGCCCTCGTAGAGATAGTTCAGACGCGCGGTTGGCGAAGAGGTGGAACGTCCGAATACCGCGACGCCGGAAATGGTAACGGCAGGACCGACCAGGTCGTTCGGCGGTGCAGTCAGGTCGTCATAAATGAACTGTCCTCGGGTTTCGTTGAAGGTGCGCGGGGAAATCGCAAGGATATTGCTCAAGGCTATTGTGTGGTCTGTGTCATAGACAGAAGTTCCGTTGCTGACTGCATTGAGGCCACCTACACCGCGCGCATTAATGCTGCTCAATTTGTAAAAGCTGTAGCGAGCGTTGAATTGGTCGCTATCGCTGAAGCGGTGATCTCCGCGGACAAAGACCGTGTCGGTGTGCAGCGTCGTGGGGTAAAGGGTTGTCGGCGTCGAGCTGATGGGGAGGAGAGGGGCCTGATAGCCGGTGGCGATCAGCCTGGCATTGATGGCGGCGGCATTTACCGGTGTGATGGTGATGACGCCATCGGTATTCAACCGGGCTTCTTCAAAATTGCCGAAGTAGAAGGTACGGTCTTTCTGAATCGGCCCTCCGAGGCTTGCACCATAAATGCCCTGCGTGAGCGGCAGCTTGCTTTGAGAGAGTGCATTCTCAGCATTCAGCCGCTGATTCCGTAAAAACCCGTAGGCGGTACCATGCAACTGGTTGGTTCCGCTTTTAGTGACGACGTTGAAATAGCCACCCAGGGCGCGGCCGAACTCGGCCTGTCCACCGGATGTGACCACCTGGAATTGGTTGACCACGTCCATTCCAAAAACACTGCCGGCAACGCCGGCCGCATCGTCATTTGCAGAAAGCCCATCGACGATGAAGCTGTTGGAGAAATTGCGCTGGCTGTTGATGGAATATCCCTGGCCGGGGACGGCGGACGTCTCTGCAAGTGTTTGCGTGCTGCCAGTGTTTGTGGGCGAGACGCCAGGCAGGAGCAGCGATAGATCGAGATAGTTGCGGCCCTCGAAGGGAAGGTTGGTTGTTTCCGACTGAGAGACTGTTTCGCTGATCTGGCTACGGTCCGTCTCAATTACTGGGGACTGCGCAGTGACCTGCACGTTGGCGGTTGCCTGAGAAAGCGATAGCCGGAGCGTCAGATCAAATGCGGCGCCGACCGAAAGCTGCACCTGCTGCGTAGTGGCGGCAAAACCGTCCGGCTGGACGCGAACTGTGTATAACCCGACAGGCAAATAGGGAAAGCGGAAACGTCCTTGATCATCAGTGCTGACGGTAAAGGTCTCGTTAGTGGCAGTTCGCAGCGCGGATACAGATGCGTGCGCAACGACGGCGCCGCTGGGATCGAGCACGCGGCCAGTCATGGAAGCGGCAGTCAGGGCTTCCTGCCCGTGAAGGCAGAGGGGCAGAAACAGGAAAAGCGTCAGGGTAAGAACAATGACGCGCCTTTCTGAGGAAGTCATGTCATCTCCAATGGAAGCGGTGCAGCCGGATCGGGCATGCATCTGCAAAGCACGATCTGCACGCTGCGGGAGCTATGCCAAACCGGGATTTCCGGACCAGAACCGACTTAGCCAGAGGAGTTCACGAGCAGAAAAACGCGCGACTCAAACTAGGCCGCAGGCATCGATCGGTGCTGGAAAAGTGAGATTAGGAGAGAACGAGGACTGGTGGGCCGCGCTTCTGCCGGGAGCGGGTCTCGGAGATGCGCAGTCTGGACTGCGTCTGCGCGAAGACAGCAGGATGGGCGACTAATGCAGCAAATACAGCCTGCGATGTCGGGAGTGTGAACGAGTGGCCGTGTGCCCCAATCATGGCGGCTGGACAGTACGGGCATTTCTCAGGCGGCAACCTGAAGGCTCGTTCGCTTCCAGCAGACTGAGCGCGCTCGGCCATACTCATTTCGCAATGATGCTGGCCGTTCCTGCGGCAACAGGTAGGAACATTGAATCTGTCGCCCATGCTCGATCCCGCTGACAAAGGCGCGGCCTGCAAGCCGCAGACAAGCATCAGCAGGATTGAGACAAGCTTTCGCATCACTCCTATTCAAGCATGGGATGGGCATTCCGTAAACGAAGCGGATCAATCTGACGGGCTTTTGTCTTCTCCAGCGTCCTTGGATCAGGCATCTTAGGATTGAAGTCGTCTCAAAGAAGTGCTTCTACTCTCGGGCAGCGCGGACTGAATCAAAGCTCTCACTCTCTGACGCGGAATCGCCGATGTGCTCACTTAGTTTGATAAGCGCGATTCGATCGACGACATTGCGCCCACACCTATGCTTCCAACGAGCGCACCATGCCGATTCATTAATTCGAGTTGGTGCTCTGAACCGTCGATGAAAAATGTGGGGACTTTTGTGGGTAGACTGGTTCAAAAAAGCGCTAAATTGTGGGTAATCCCCACAATCTCCGGTCAGAGTTCAAGTCTCGTAATTTGCTGAAAATGAGCAGCATAGAGTAAATCTGAGCAACAGTAAAATGTTCGAATTTCTAACTGTTAACCGAAGGGTTGTAGGTTCGAGTCCTACCTGAGGAGCCAATCTCCTATAAAATCAAATACATAGAGGCAACCATCAATTCGATGGTCATCGAAACTTGGACCAACTTGGTCCATTTCTTGTCACACCAGATTCTCAGTACCGGGCTCAGCTGATGATCGCCAAGTAGAGTGGATTGTCGCGCGCTATCCGCGGCATGCAGAGATAGAGTTCGGGCACACTAGCGTCGATCGGGACCCAGACTTCGGCGCGGGTGTCTCCTAAGGGATAGCGGAATTGTTTGGGCATGACTCCGATGACGGTGGACGGAGTTGAGCCGATGTGCACGGTTTTGCCCAGTACCTCGCGATCGCCTGCGAAGCTGCGCTGCCAGATGTCGTAACTCAGCAGCACGACGTTGGGATGGTCTGTGATCTGCTCGTTCTGCAGAAAGCTGCGCCCTATGATTTGGCAGCAGGCAGCCGCGGACATTGCCGATGTCGCATTTACCTGGAGCTTCGTAAACATCCTCGACGTTCCCGGAGATTTTGGATCGACGCAACAATGCGGCTCAAGGGCCCGACCTCCATTTTGATTCTAAGGTGACGGTTTCCCCGCGATGACGATATTTCATGTTAAACATCGCGAACTGCGCGAGGTCGTGCGCGCTGGCATACAGTTCTCCCGACGCGAAGCCTTGCATGGCACAGGCACCTCCATGAAGACGAGCTCTTTCAGGTGATCTACGGCAGCTTACGCATCGAGTTCGAGAATGACGCCGAGGTGATTCTGAAGGCCGGCGAATTCTGCGTAGTTCCGAGGAGCGTCCTTCACAATCCAGTCGCAGAAGTGGAATGCGGAATTGTTCTGATCGAAACAATTTCAACGAAACACACTGGTGATGTAGTCACGCATCGCACAAAATCGATCGCAGAGCAGTTGAAGTAATCTGATGCACCTGAACGTGAAGACATCGCGAAGTTCGCGCGAAATGCGGTGACGGTGCCTTGATCGCAGGTGGAACAGCGAATACGGGGCGCCGCTTAGCGGCCATTTTAGGCCGGGTCCGGCAGTTGCGCGTGGTCGCTGAAGCGGTGAATACCCGGAGGTCGCTGTTAGACTCGCTCTATGTCAATCAAAGTGTGCGTGGCGGGTGCAACTGGCTGGGTTGGTCGGGCTCTCGTCAAAGAGATTCTCGCATCGAGCCGCTTCATCTTGTCGGGCGCAATATCCAGAGGTGCTGCAGGGCAGGATATCGGGGCCTGTCTTGGCCTCGAGCCGGCAGGCGTGACGGTTTCGAAGTCATTGAGCGATACCCTGTCGCAGCCTCTTGACGTTGTTGTGGATTACACATCGCCGGGCTCGGTGAAAGAGCGGACATTGCAGGCGCTCGACCGCGGCGTTCGTGTGGTGATCGGCACATCTGGATTGACGGCCTCTGATTACTCCGAAATCGATGAATTGGCCAGGAAACGTAGTTTGGGAGTGATCGCTGCGGGCAACTTTTCCATCACGGCTGCTCTGGCTAAACATTTCGTGCTTTTTGCGGCAAGATTTCTGCCGTCATGGGAAATCATCGACTATGCCCACGCGGACAAGATAGACGCTCCCAGCGGAACGACGCGCGAATTGGCGGAGGAACTCGCTTCTGTCGCACGGAATCGGATCGAGATTCCAATCGCGGAGACCCACGGTGATTCGCAATCGCGAGGCGCTACCATAGCCGGAACGCAGATTCATTCCATACGTCTACCAAGCTACGTGATTGGATTTGAGACGCTCTTTGGATTACCCGATGAACGTCTGATCATCCGTCACGACGCCGGTTCCGGGGCGATGCCATACGTGGCTGGCACGATGCTGGCAATCGAAAAAGTCGTGGCGACGACAGGACTGACTCGAGGCCTGGACCGTTTGCTGTTTGACAATTAGGTTGGATGGCGATGTCAAAGCCGCGGTGGCAAGTTGTAGCACCGCGCGCGGCTACTCTTCCAAAGATTCAACATTTACTCGACCTGCCATTCGAATATCCGCACGGATTGGAGCTGTCCGTATGATCGAGCCCTTCCTTCCACCCTATTCGCAGTCGGCAGTGGACGACCTGCGCCGTCGCTTGCGGCAGACGCGATGGCCGAAAACCATCTCTGGCGCCGAGTCGTCCCTGGGGGTGGATCGCGAATCGCTCGAAGATCTGTGCCGCTATTGGATGGATACGTTCGATTGGAAGGCCCAGCTGGATCATCTCTCGGGTCTCCGTCACTACCGCTACAAAGCTAAGGATGGCGCCGTCCACTTCATCTATGAGAAAGGCACCGGCCCATCTCCAATGCCGCTGATTCTCACCCACGGCTGGCCCGGGTCGTTTCTTGAGATGCTTAAGATTCTGCCTCTTCTGGCCGATCCTGCAGCACATGGCCGTGACGCGGCCGACTCGTTCGATGTAGTCGTCCCATCACTACCTGGATTCGGCTACTCCGACAAACCTGCACAACTCGGGATGGACTTTCTTCGTATCGCCGAAATCTGGGCCGAGCTCATGGATGCTCTCGGGTATCAGAGATTTGCTGTCCAGGGCGGAGATCTCGGCGCCGGCGTGAGCACTGCTCTTGGCTTGCGCCACAGCGAGCACATCATCGGTATCCATCTCAATTACATCCCCGGTTCCTACCGTCCTTATTTGCCTCCCGACACGACGCCGTCCGCAGCCGAGGAGCGCTTTCTAGCCAACGCTGCAAGCTGGTTCGACGAAAACGGAGCCTACGCACATTTGCAGGGGACGCGCCCGAACACTCCAGCCCACGCACTCAACGACTCGCCTGCCGGCCTTGCTGCATGGATCGTAGAGAAATTCCGTGACTGGTCGGACTGCGATGAGGATGTCTATCGCATCTTCACCCGCGACGAACTGCTTCGAAACATAACACTCTATTGGATGACCGAGACGATTTCTTCATCGTTCCGCTTGTATTACGAGGGAAGAAGAGCTCCGCTTCGCTTCTCCGCTGACGATTTTGTTCGCGTCCCGTGCGGCATGTCTCACTTTCCGAAGGAGATCATATTCCCGCCGAGAGAATGGGTAGAGCGCGGCTTTAACGTGCAACGTTGGACCGAAATGCCCCGTGGCGGCCATTTCGCGGCTATGGAGCAACCGGAACGCCTGGCCGCTGAAATCCGGGCGTTCTTCAGACCACTTAGGCGGTGAGCGCCCGGGACCCATCGAATCCACTTAAGCGGGTTCAAATAGAGCCATCGCGCTCGCCGAATCACAAGATGTCTCGACAGGCGGTTGATTTGATTCGGAGATGCTGGAGCTCCAGATCGGTATTCATACATGCATCATCTTAATCACGCAAAACAATATATTGGACATGATGAATGTAACCAGGCACTCTGTTGTCCAGAGGCAGTCCGTGCATACTACTCACCCCACGTCGCCAATCGATTTCCAGAATTCACTCTCGGCTCCGCCAGTGATTGAAATTCGATCGCTTGCACCCGGCGATGACGCCACCGCATTCCGGACGCTTAATGAAGAGTGGATTACGCGGTATTTCACTCTTGAAGCCAAAGACCGCGAGACCCTAAACAACCCTGTGCACTCCATTCTCCTGAAGGGCGGCCACATCTTCATGGCGTACGCAGGCGCCGAGGCGGCCGGATGTGTCGCGCTGATCCCCTTGCAGGATGGCGTTTACGAGCTTTCCAAGATGGCGGTTTCTTCTCACCTGCGCGGCAGAGGTATCGGCCGCCATTTGCTTCAGCACGTGATTGCGCAGGCCAGA
>Ga0335075_10013985_pt1 | contig 12077 bp, 6 predicted proteins | sample Lox_Sample_24_FD_206723 | JGI IMG/M metagenome (GOLD analysis project Ga0335075, IMG submission 206723) | Soil microbial communities from Loxahatchee National Wildlife Refuge, Florida, United States - Lox_Sample_2.4 | ecosystem: Environmental > Terrestrial > Soil > Wetlands | place: USA: Florida... | reverse complement strand
CGCGTTCACCCTGTTGCACACCGGCCCCGACGGACCCGACGAGCCGGCCGCGTTCGCGGCGCAGGTCGACGCGCTCGGTGTAGGCACGACGCTGCTGATCGACACCTACGACGTGACGACCGGTGTGACCAGCGCCGTCGCCGCCGCCGGCACCGGCCTCGGTGCGGTGCGCATCGACTCCGGGGATCTGGGCGTGTTGGCGCGTCAGGTCCGAGCGCAACTCGACCGACTCGGAGCGACGGAGACCCGCATCGTCGTCTCCGGCGACCTGGACGAATTCGCCATCGCCGGGTTGCGGGCCGAACCCGTCGACAGCTACGGCGTGGGCACCTCACTGGTCACCGGGTCCGGAGCGCCGACCGCGAGCATGGTCTACAAGCTGGTCGAAGTGGACGGCATCCCGGTCGAGAAGCGCAGCGTCCGCAAAGAGACGCACGGCGGCCGCAAGGAGGCGCTGCGGCTGTGCCGTCCGACCGGCACGATCACCGAGGAGATCGTGCATCCGGCGGGGCATCCGCCGCAGACCAGTGAGCCGTCCCGGGTGGTGACGATCCCGCTGGTGCGCGACGGCAAGGCGGTGGTCGACGTAGACCTGGGCGTGGCGCGCGACCTGGTGGCCTCGGGCTTGCGAAGCTTGCCGTGGGAGGGTCTGATGTTGTCGCACGGCGATCCGGCGATTCCCACGACGCAGATCCCCGCGCGACGCATCGACCACCAGGAGTAGCCACGCCCAACGAGCTACCGGCGTCCGTGCCCGAACTGCTGGCCACCGCGGTCGCAGCACTCGGGGGCAGTGAACGCAGCGGCCAAGTGCAGATGGCCGCCGCGGTTGCCGACGCGTTCGAAACCGGCGAGCACCTGGCGGTGCAGGCGGGAACCGGGACCGGAAAGTCGTTGGCCTACCTTGTTCCGGCGATTGCCCGCGCGGTGTCCGACGAGACGCCCGTCGTGGTGTCGACAGCGACGATTGCCCTGCAGCGCCAGCTGGTCAACCGCGATCTGCCACAACTGGTCGACGCACTCACCGACACGCTGCCCCGCGCGCCGCAATTCGCCCTGCTGAAGGGTCGCCAGAATTACCTGTGCCTGAACAAGATTCACAACGGATCGGCTTCGAGTACAGATGACGAGCCACCGGAGGAGCTTTTCGAGCCGCAGGCGGCCACGGCATTGGGGCGCGACGTGCAACGGCTCACCGCGTGGGCCTCGACGACAGACTCGGGTGACCGCGACGACCTCAAACCGGGTGTCGCCGACCGTTCCTGGTCACAGGTCAGCGTGTCCTCGCGGGAATGCCTCGGCATGGCACGTTGCCCGTTCGGCACCGAATGCTTCGCCGAACGCGCCCGAAGCCGGGCAGGCCAGGCCGATATTGTCGTGACCAACCACGCGCTGCTGGCCATCGACGCCGTCGCCGACTCGGCCGTACTGCCCGAACACCAGCTGCTCATCGTCGACGAGGCGCACGAACTGGCCGACCGGGTGACCGCGGTGGCCACCGGCGAATTGACCGCGACCGCACTGGGAATCGCCTCGCGGCGCATCACCAGGCTGATCGAACCCGAGCTCATGCAGCGGTGGGAACGGGCCTCGACCAACTTCACCATGGCGATCCAGAACGCCACGGCCGGCCGCATCGATCACCTCGACGACGAACTGGCCACTCACCTCACCGCGCTGCGCGATACGGCCAGTGCGGCACGCTCGGTGATCGACACATCGCCGGCCGATACCAAGGCAGCGTCGGCGCGTGCGGAGGCCGTCGCAAGCCTCACCGAAATCGGTGACACCGCGTCGCGCATGTTGATGTCGTTCGCGCCGGCGATCCCCGATCGCACCGACGTGGTCTGGCTGGATCACGAGGACAACCGCGGTTCGACGCGTGCGGTGCTGCGGGTGGCGCCGCTCTCAGTGGCCGGGCTGCTGCGCAACCGGCTATTCGCCGACGCCACAGCGATATTGACGTCGGCGACGCTGACCGTCGGCGGCTCGTTCGACGCGATGGCGACCGCCTGGGGCCTCGCCGACGCACAGGATGACACTGAAAAACGTTGGCGTGGAATCGATGTCGGGTCACCGTTCCAGCATGCCAAAGCCGGGATTCTCTACGTCGCAGCCCATTTGCCTCCGCCCGGTCGCGACGGGACCGGCTCGGCCGAGCAGCTGAATGAGATCGCCGACCTCGTCAACGCGGCCGGCGGGCGGACGCTCGGGTTGTTCTCGTCGATGCGGGCGGCACGCGCCGCCGCCGAGGCGATGGCCGAACGACTTTCGACGCCGGTGTTGTGCCAAGGCGATGACAGCACCGCCGCACTCGTCGAACAGTTCTCCGCCGACGCAGCGACGTCACTGTTCGGCACGCTGTCGTTGTGGCAGGGCGTCGACGTGCCCGGCCCGTCGTTGTCGTTGGTCATCATCGACCGCATCCCGTTCCCACGGCCGGACGATCCGCTGCTGGGCGCCCGGCAGCGCGCGGTAGCCGCACGCGGCGGCAACGGATTCATGGCCGTCGCCGCCAGCCACGCCGCGCTGCTGCTGGCCCAGGGTGCTGGGCGGCTGCTGCGCGGCGTCGACGACCGCGGCGTGGTCGCGGTGCTGGACTCCCGGATGGTGACCGCCCGCTATGGCGGCTACCTGCGAGCCTCCCTGCCGCCGTTCTGGTCGACAACCGATGGCACCGCAGTGCGCCAGGCGCTGGAGCGATTGCGAGCAGCCCAGGAGGCCCGCTCAGCGGGGTGAAGCCAGGGCGACCAGGCCGAGTTCGGCCGGGGAAGCCAGCATTGGATGATTCGGCAGCACCCGCACGGTGTAACCGACCGCGCCTGCGACCGGCAAAGTCGTCGTCGTCGAGAAAACGTGGTCACCGCCGGACGCGGTGCCGGTGTATGGCATCTCGACGGTGATCGGGTCCACCAGCGCGTCGCTGGTGTCCACCCTGCCGACCACCGCCTGCACGGTGACCTCGTCGGGCCGCAGGCCGGCCAGCTGGACGGTCGCGGTCAGCGTCAGCTTCGATCCGAGGACGGGGATGTCGGGCAGCCCGGTGCTGTCGACGTCGGTGACCTCGATGTGTGGCCACGCCTCGAACACACGCCGGCGGTAGTCGGCCAGGTCGCGGGCCGGGTCGAACGCCGCCCGCCCGTCGTCGTCGAACGTCACGGTGCGGCGCAGCGACTCTGCCGCCGGCACGTAGTAGCGCTCGGTGTAATCGCGAACCATCCTGGAGGCCAGGACTTTCGGGCCGAGCGTCTGAATGGTGTGGCGGACCATCTCGATCCACCGGCGGGGTACGCCTTGCTCGTCGCGCTCGTAAAATGTCGGCGCCACCGACTTCTGCAGCAGGTCGTAAAGCGCCGCCGCTTCCAGGTCGTCGCGACGGCCCTCGTCGGCCACCCCGGAGGCCGACGGTATCGCCCAGCCGTTCTCGCCGTCGTACCACTCGTCCCACCACCCGTCGCGGATGGACAGGTTCAGCCCGCCGTTGAGCGCGCTCTTCATCCCCGACGTGCCGCACGCCTCCAGCGGACGCAGCGGGTTGTTCAACCAGACATCGCAGCCCCAATACAGCAGCCGTGCCATCGACATGTCGTAGTCGGGCAGGAACGCGATGCGGTGGCGCACCTCGGGCCGGTCGGCGAACTGCACGACCTGCTGGATGAGCGCCTTGCCGCCGTCATCAGCGGGGTGCGACTTGCCGGCAACGATCAGCTGGATCGGCCGGTTTTCGTCGAGCAGCAGCTGTTCCAGCCGGTCGGGATCGCGCAGCATCAGCGTCAGCCGCTTGTAGGTCGGGACCCGTCGGGCGAACCCGATGGTCAGCACGTCGGGATCGAATGCCGTTTCGATCCAACCTAATTCGGCTTCGGGTGCGCCACGTTCGAGCCACGAGCGACGCAGCCGCGCCCGGACGTCCTCGACCAGCAGCGTGCGCAGCTGCGAGCGGATCCACCACAGGCGCCCGGCGTCGACCTGGTTCAGTCGTAGCCAGACGCCGGGGTCGCTGAACGCCGCGTCGTCCGGTCCCGCCAGTTCACGACCCAGCTCCAACCATTGCGACGCCGCCCACGTGCGCGCATGGACACCGTTGGTGATCGAGCCGATCGGCACTTCCTCGGGATCGAAGTCCGGCCACAGCTCGTTGAACATCGCGCGACTCACTCGGCCGTGCAGCAGCGAAACGCCGTTGGCGCGCTGGGCCAGCCGCAGGCCCATGTGGGCCATGTTGAATTTCTCCGGGTCGTCCTCGGCGCCCAGCGCCTGGATCCGGGCCAGCGGCACGCCGGGCAGCAGCGCCCGGCCATCAGCATCCGCGAAGTATTGCTCCACCATCTCCATCGGAAACCGGTCGATGCCGGCCGGGACCGGCGTGTGGGTGGTGAACACCGTACTGGAGCGGACCACGGTCAGTGCGGTGTCGAAATCCAGCCCGGCATCGACGAGTTCGCGGATGCGTTCGGCGCCGAGAAATCCGGCGTGACCTTCGTTCATGTGGAACACCTCGGGCGCCGGCAAACCCTCGATCGCCGTGAAGGCGCGGATGGCTCGGACACCGCCGATGCCGGCCAGGATCTCTTGCTGCATCCGATGCTCTTGATCGCCGCCGTAGAGGCGGTCGGTGACCCCACGCAGTTCGTGCTCGTTCTCCGAAATGTCGGAGTCCAGCAGCAGCAGCGGAACGCGACCGACCTGGGCCACCCAGACCTGCGCGTGCAGCCGGGCCGCATCCGGCAGCGCCAGCTCAACCAGTGCAGGAGCGCCGGTACTGTCGGTGAGCAGTCGCAGCGGCAGCCCCTGCGGGTCGAGCGCCGGATAGGTTTCGTGCTGCCAGCCATCGGCCGTCAGCGACTGCCGGAAGTAGCCGGAACGGTAATACAGGCCCACCGCGACCAGCGGGAGTCCGAGATCCGACGCGGACTTCAAATGGTCGCCGGCCAGGATTCCCAGGCCACCCGAGTAGTTCGGCAACACCTTCGCGACCCCGAACTCCATCGAGAAGTACGCGATGCCGTTGGGCATCGCCTCGCCGTTGTCTTGTTGCTGCTGATACCACAGCGGGCGGCTCAGATAGTCGGTCAGATCGGCCGCCAGGTGATCGAGCCAGTCCAGGAAGCCGCCGTCGACCGCCAGCTCGTCGAGCCGGGCCGGGCTCACCGCGCCCAACAGCGCAACGGGATCTTGACCGCATTGCGCCCACAGCGCCGGGTCTATCGCGCCGAAGAGGTCCTGCGTCGGCTTGTCCCACGACCAGCGCAAGTTGATCGACAGCTGTTCGAGCGCCCCCAGGCGTTCCGGAAGGTGAGCACGGACCGTGAACCTACGGAGGGCTTTCACGCATCACTACCTTACTGACATCAGACCGGGGTTCGCTCGCCTAACCGAGAGCGCATCCTGCCTCCGCGTGTGGTCCGACACTACGGTGGGTATGGGGCGCAAAGAGTCCTACGCCTGAGGAGCAACTCGCAAACCGGAAGGAAGTGGCGGTGCCCGGTCGTGTCGAGATCGATGACGTCGCGCCCGTCATATCGTGCGGTGCGTATCCGGCAAAAGCTGTGGTCGGCGAGGTGGTTCCGGTCCGCGCCGCGGTGTGGCGGGAAGGCCATGACGCCGTCGCCGCGACGCTGGTGGTGCGTTACCTCGGGCCGCGCTACCCGCTCGCCGGCGAAGCCCGACGGCTCAAGGCGGTGCAGGCCCCTTTAAAGGCTCCGTCAGTCGCCGAAAGCCCCGTCGATCCGCTCCCCCGGGTCAAGCCGCTACTCCTGGCAATGCAGATGGGCGTGGAGCCGTACGTTTTCCACGGTCAGTTCACTCCCGACAGCGTCGGGTTGTGGACGTTTCGGGTGGACGGCTGGGGTGACCCCATCCACACCTGGCGGCACGGTTTGGAGGCCAAGCTGGAGGCCGGCCAGGGCGAGACCGAACTGTCCAACGACCTGCTGCTGGGTGCACAGCTACTCGAACGCGCCGCCACCGGTGTTCCCCGTAATCAGCGCGATCCGCTGCGTGCCGCGGCCGAGGCCCTGCGGGCACCGGGCGATCCGGTCTCGCGGGCTGCGCTGGCGCTAAGTCCCGAGATCGACGAGCTTTTGTCGCAGTACCCGCTGCGTGAGCTGATCACCCGTGGCGAGCAGTACGGGGTGTGGGTGGACCGGCCGCTGGCCAGCTTCGGCTCGTGGTACGAGATGTTCCCGCGCTCGACCGGTGGCTGGGACGCCAACGGCAACCCGGTGCACGGCACCTTCGCCACCGCCGCAGCGGCGTTGCCCCGTATCGCCAAGATGGGCTTCGACGTGGTCTACCTGCCGCCGATCCACCCGATCGGCAAGGTGCACCGCAAGGGCCGCAACAACACCGCGACCGCGGCCCCCGGTGACGTCGGTTCGCCGTGGGCGATCGGGAGCGACGAAGGCGGCCACGACGCGGTGCATCCGCAGCTGGGCACGATCGACGACTTCGACAAATTCGTCGCGGCGGCGCACGACTTGGGCATGGAGGTCGCCCTGGACCTGGCGCTGCAATGCGCGCCCGATCACCCGTGGGCCAAACAACATCGGGAATGGTTCACCGAGCTGCCCGACGGCACCATCGCCTATGCGGAGAACCCGCCGAAGAAATACCAGGACATCTACCCGATCAACTTCGACAACGATCCCGCCGGACTCTACGACGAGGTGCTGCGCGTCGTGCTGCACTGGATCGACCACGGGGTCAAGGTGTTTCGGGTCGACAACCCGCACACCAAGCCGCCTGACTTCTGGGCCTGGCTGATCGGCCAGGTGAAATCAATTGATCCCGACGTGCTATTTTTGTCCGAGGCGTTCACCCCGCCGGCCCGTCAATTCGGGCTCGCCAAGCTGGGCTTCACCCAGTCCTACACCTACTTCACCTGGCGCACGTCCAAGTGGGAGCTCACCCAATTCGGCGAGGAGATCCCGTACGTCGCCGACTTCCGTCGTCCCAATCTGTTCGTCAACACCCCAGACATCCTGCATGCCGTCCTGCAGCACAACGGCCCGGGCATGTTCGCGATACGCGCGGTGCTGGCGGCGACGATGAGCCCGGCCTGGGGCGTGTACTCGGGCTACGAGCTCTTCGAGCACGAGGCCGTATGGGAGGGCAGCGAGGAGTATCTCGACTCCGAGAAGTACGAGCTCCGGCCGCGCGACTTCGAGGGCGCGCTGAAGGCAGGACGATCGCTGGAGCCATTTATCGCACAGCTGAACAACATTCGCCGGCTCCACCCAGCTCTGCAGCAACTGCGGACCATCAAGTTTCACTCTCTCGACAACGATGCTCTGCTGGCCTACAGCAAGTTCGACCCGATCACCGGCGACTGCGTGCTGGTCGTCGTGACGCTCAACGCGTTCGGGCCGGAAGAGGCGACGTTGTGGTTGGACATGGCCGCATTGGGTATGGAGCCCTACGAGCGGTTCTGGGTGCGGGACGAGATCACCGGCGAGGAATACCAATGGGGACAAGCCAACTACGTGCGTATCGACCCTGGTCGCGCGCCGGCCCACATCCTCAACATGCCGCTCATACCGTCCGAATCACGAATGACGCTGCTGCGCCGGAGGTGACGCCGCGATGAAGCCCACCGACCAACTCGCCAGGACCCACCTGGCGCCCGAACCCCGCGACCTAGCTCGCCTGCTGGCCGGGGAGCACCACGACCCGCACAGCGTGTTGGGCGCGCACGAGTACGGCGACCACACCGTCATCCGGGCCCTCCGGCCGCACGCCACTGACGTAGTCGCACTGGTCGGCGACGATCGGTTTCCGCTGCAGCACATCGACTCTGGGCTGTTTGCGGTGGCACTGCCGTTCATCAACCTGATCGACTATCGCCTGGAAGTCAGTTACCACGGCTCCGACCCGCACACGGCTGCCGACGCCTACCGCTTCCTGCCGACGCTGGGCGAAGTCGATCTGCACCTGTTCGGCGAGGGACGCCACGAACGCCTCTGGGAGGTGCTGGGCGCCCACCCGCGCTCGTTCAAAACCGCCGACGGTGTGGTCGAGGGTGTGTCGTTCGCCGTGTGGGCCCCCAACGCCAAGGGCGTCAGCCTGATCGCGGAGTTCAACGGTTGGAACGGCAACGATGCGCCGCTACGAGTACTGGGCTCGTCGGGCGTGTGGGAGCTGTTCTGGCCGGAGTTCCCCACCGATGGCCTGTACAAGTTTCGGGTGCACGGCGCCGACGGCTCCGTCACGGACCGGGCTGACCCCTTCGCGTTCGCCACCGAGGTGCCACCGCACACGGCGTCGCGGGTGAACGTGAGTGATTACCGCTGGTCCGATGGCGACTGGATGACAGCGCGCGCTCAGCGCAATCCGGTGTTCGAGCCGATGAGCACCTACGAAGTCCACCTGGGCTCGTGGCGGCCTGGGCTGTCCTACCTCGACCTTGCCCGCGAGCTAACAGAATACGTTGTGGCCCAAGGGTTTACCCATATCGAACTCCTACCTGTCGCCGAGCACCCGTTCGGCGGATCCTGGGGATACCAGGTTACGTCCTACTATGCGCCGACCTCCCGCTTCGGCACCCCGGACGAATTCCGGGCGCTCGTCGACGCGCTACACCAGGCCGGAATCGGCGTCATCGTGGACTGGGTCCCGGCCCACTTCCCAAAGGACGCCTGGGCGCTGGGCCGTTTCGACGGCACACCGCTCTACGAGCACTCCGATCCCCGTCGCGGCGAGCAACTCGACTGGGGTACTTACGTGTTCGACTTCGGCCGTGCGGAGGTGCGCAACTTCCTGGTGGCCAATGCGCTGTACTGGCTGCAGGAGTTCCACGTCGACGGCCTGCGCGTCGACGCCGTCGCTTCGATGCTGTACCTCGACTATTCGCGGCCCGCCGGCGGCTGGACACCGAATGCGTACGGCGGGCGGGAGAACCTGGAAGCCGTGCAGTTCCTTCAGGAGATGAATGCCACCGCGCACAAGGCGGCGCCGGGAATCGTCACCATTGCCGAGGAGTCGACGTCGTGGCCGGGCGTGTCGAGGCCGACCAGCGTTGGCGGCCTTGGCTTTTCGATGAAGTGGAACATGGGCTGGATGCACGACACCCTGGACTACATCGGCCATGATCCGGTGCACCGTAGCTATCACCACCACGAGATCACCTTCTCGATGCTCTACGCATTCAGTGAGAATTTCGTGCTCCCGATCAGTCACGACGAGGTGGTGCACGGCAAGGGCACGCTGTGGTCGCGGATGCCGGGCGACGACCATGTCAAGGCGGCGGGTTTGCGCAGCCTGCTGGCCTACCAGTGGGCGCACCCGGGCAAGCAACTGTTGTTCATGGGTCAGGAATTCGGGCAGCGCGCCGAATGGTCCGAGGAACGTGGCCTGGACTGGTTCCAGCTCGACGAGAACAGCTTCTCCAACGGGATCTCGCGGCTGGTCAACGACATCAACAAGATCTATCGCGGCTGCCCGGCGCTGTGGAGTCGGGACACCACGCCGGAGGGGTATTCCTGGATCGATGCCAACGACTCCGCCAACAATGTGCTGAGCTTCCTGCGGTACGGCAGCGACGGCTCGGTGATGGCCTGCGTGTTCAATTTCTCGGGCGCCGAGCACAGCGGCTATCGTCTGGGCCTGCCCAGCGCGGGGCGGTGGCGCGAAGTGCTCAACACCGACGCGACCATCTACAACGGCACCGGGATCGGCAACCTTGGCGGCGTGGACGCCAACGATGAGCCGTGGCACGGTCGTCCGGCATCCGCGGTGTTGGTGTTGCCGCCGACGTCGGCGCTGTGGCTGGAGCCTGAAGGCAACTAGTACAGCGCGTTGGCGAGGTTGCGCCGCCCGGTGATGACGTCGGGGTCGGCGGGGTCGAAGAGCTCGAACAACTCGATCAGCCGCGTGCGCACCGAGGTCCGCTCGTCACCGGACGTCCGCCGCACCAACGCGACCAGCCGGTCGAAGGCGCCCTGCACGTCCTGGTTGAGGATCTGCACGTCGGCAGCGGCGAACGCGGCTTCGATGTCCGAAGGATCGGCATCGGCGGCGGCCACAGCCTCTGGCCCCTGTGCGGTAGCGCGCATCAAGAAGGCGAGTTGGCGTATCGCGCCCTTGGCTTCGGCGTGGTTCGGATCGTCGTCCAGGATGGCCTGATACGAGTCGGAGGCGGCGGCGAAGTCGCCGTCCTGCAGCTGCTGGCGCGCCTGCGCGAGCGCTGGGGCGACTGCCTCAGGTTCGTCGGAATCCGTTGCACCGCTGAGCTTTCCCGCAGTCGCCGACAGTAGTGAGTCCACCCAGCGGCGCAACTGTTCGGGCGGCTGCATGCCCTGAAAGCTCGAAAGTGGCTGCCCCCCAGCCAAAGCCACGACGGTGGGGACCACTTCGACACCGAAGATCTGGGCCACTCGGGGAACCACGTCGACGTTGACGCTTGCCAGCGACCACTTGCCGTTGTCGGCGGCGGCCAGGCCGGAAAGTATGTCGGCTAGTTGCAGGCAGACATCGCTGCGCGGCGACCACAGCAGCACCACTACCGGCACCTCGTTGGACCGCAGCAGCACCTGTTCTTCGAAGTTGGCTTCGTTGATCTCGATGCCGATGGGCGCCGACTCCCCCGCGGCGGTATCGCCGCTGGACGGCGCGCTTTGCTTGAGACCGGACAAGTCGACCGCGCCGGCCATCGCAGGACCAATCGGAGGTCGAGGACGGGTCACGTCGTTAAGTTTGGCACGTCGCGGTGTGGGACTATTCACCCGGTTAGGGCGCCCCGGCCCGCTTCGGGCAGCCGTATGACCAAAATCACACGAACCGTCAATTTTGCGTGCGCACACGCTGCCAGCAACCATTCACGCCCGCAGCAAATGGGCCCGGCGCACGCCCCCCTACCAGCCAGTAACTAGCCAGCCCGCAGAATCAGCGCGTCGCCTTGGCCGCCCGCTCCGCACAGCGCCGCGACGCCGTATCCCGAACCCCGGCGGGACAGCTCGAGAGCCGCGTGCAGCGCGATCCGCGCGCCCGACATGCCGATTGGATGCCCGATGGCGATCGCACCGCCGTTGACGTTGACGATGTCGGGGTCGACGCCCAGTTCCCGCGTCGAGGCCAGTGCCACCGCGGAGAATGCCTCGTTGATCTCCACGACGTCCAGTTGGTCGACGGAGATGCCTTCCCGGCTAAGCGCTTTTTTGATCGCGTTGGCCGGCTGCGACTGCAGCGTCGAATCCGGGCCGGCAACCACGCCGTGTGCACCGATCTCGACCAGCCAGGACAGGCCCAACTCGGTGGCCTTGTCTTTGTTCATCACGACCACCGCGGCGGCGCCGTCGGAAATCTGCGAAGCCGACCCGGCGGTGATCGTGCCGTCGCGACGGAACGCCGGCTTGAGTCCGCCCAGCGATTCGGCGGTGGTGTTGGCGCGAATGCCCTCATCCTCGTTGAACTGCAGGGGATCGCCCTTGCGCTGCGGAATGCTCACCGGCACGACTTCGTCGGCGAAGATGCCGTCCTTCCACGCCGCAGCAGCCTTCTGGTGCGACCGCGCAGCGAATTCGTCCTGCTCGAGGCGGGTGAACTTGTCGACTTCGTTGCGCTGCTCGGTCAGCGCGCCCATCGGCTGGTCGGTGAAGACATCGTGCAGGCCGTCGTAGGCCATGTGGTCCAGAACCGTCACGTCGCCGTACTTGTAGCCCGACCGGCTATCCATCAGCAGGTGCGGCGCTTTGGTCATCGACTCCTGGCCGCCGGCCACCACCACGTCGAACTCACCGGCCCGAATGAGCTGGTCAGCCAGTGCGATGGCGTCGATGCCGGACAGACACATCTTGTTGATGGTCATCGCCGGGACGTCCCAACCGATACCGGCCGCAACCGCCGCTTGCCGGGCGGGCAACTGACCGGCCCCGGCGGTCAGTACCTGGCCCATGATCACGTACTCGACCAGTCGACCCGGCACTTCGGCATTTGGAAAAGCCTTCTCCAGCGCGCCGGCGATCGCGACGGCGCCCAGATCACTGCCGGAGAAGTCCTTCAGCGAACCCATCAATTTGCCGACCGGGGTACGGGCTCCAGCAACGATCACCGACGTCGTCATAACTACCTCCAGGGGCGGG
>Ga0335075_10013984_pt1 | contig 12077 bp, 12 predicted proteins | sample Lox_Sample_24_FD_206723 | JGI IMG/M metagenome (GOLD analysis project Ga0335075, IMG submission 206723) | Soil microbial communities from Loxahatchee National Wildlife Refuge, Florida, United States - Lox_Sample_2.4 | ecosystem: Environmental > Terrestrial > Soil > Wetlands | place: USA... | reverse complement strand
GCGGTTATAAACACGAGGAGGCCCACACCATGAAGCGGCAGATCCCCTTCGCCGTCGTCCTTTTCCTGACGGCCGGCGGACTTCCCCTGGTTCTCGGTGACAACCCGGCCGCCAAGCCCAAGATCGAGCCAAAGGCCGATGAAATCCTCAAGAAAGCGTGTGCCTATGTGGCCGATCTCAAGCAGTTTGGCGTGAAGATCGACGAGACGTTCGACGAGATGAACGCCTCCGGGCAAAAAATCCAGCTGAGCAACCGCCGCGCGGTGCTCGTCCGCCGGCCCAACGGTCTGTTCGCCCGTTCCGTGGGAGACACCTCGAACCGCCTGTTTTACTTCGACGGCAAATTCATCACCCTGTTCGACCCGACAGCAAAGGTGTACGCGACGCATGAGGCGCCGGCGACCCTCGATGCCATGTTCGACTTTTTACACGAGAAGCTCGGCTTCAGCATCCCGACGGCCGACCTGCTGTTCAGCGATCCCTACAAGGTGCTCACCGAGCACGTGGACGCGGGCGAGTACATCGGCCTGCACCACGTCGGCGAGACGAAGTGTCATCACCTGGCCTTCCAGCAGCGGCGGATCGATTGGCAGCTGTGGATCGCTGCCGGCGACAAGCCGCTGCCGCTGAAGTTCCTGCTCACCTATCGGCGAATGCCGGGCGAGCCACAGCACACTACGGTGTTCAAGTGGGACCCGTCGGCCAAGATCGCCGAGGATGCCTTCGTGTTCAAACCGCCCAGCGGCGTCAAAAAGATCGCCTTCCTGACCCAGCAGAATGCGCCGCCCCCGAAGAAAAAGCCGTAAATTCCTGGAAGGTTTCCCGAACCTGATTCTCCCCTGAGAGGAGTCCATCATGAGAGTGCTTCGGATTCTGGGCTGGGCGACGACCGTTGCGTCGCTCGCCCTGGCGAATCGGGCAGACGCCCAGATCATGTACGGAGGGTCGCTGCGGTATGGCGGCGGCATCCGGTACGCGGCCAGCCCCTTTGGATCGGTGGTCAGTATGCGCGGTCCGTTCGGCGGCCGCGTCACCGTCGCGCAGGGGCCATTCGGAGGCGGCGCCGTCGGCGTGCGCGGCCCGTTCGGAGGCCGCGTCGGTTTCGTGCGGCCGCCGGTCGTCCCTGTCTTCCCTGTCGCTCCCGTCGTCCCCGTCGCGCCGGTAACGGTCGTCCAGCAGACGGTCCTCAACCCGGCCCCCGCTCCTCTGCCGTACAGTGCTGCGTATCTGGCTCGCATTCCACCGGGATTTTCCACCCTGGCAGTCGGGGGAACCAATTATTACTACACGCCGTTTTTGCCCCCCGGCGCGCAGGCCACCACTGTGGGCGGGACGGCGTATTTTGTCAGCAATGGGATTTCCTACCGGCCTTATTTCCTCGGCATGCAGACCGTCTACCTCGTCGTCGAGCTCTAATCCGCCGCTTACTGCGCTGCGCGCTTGGCTCGGCTCTCTTGCCTGCGCCGCCTTTAAGTCCTTATGATAAGCCCCGAAACGCCTCAATCGGGGAAACCAAAACAGGAGGAACCCTCATGACGCAGGCAGCGACCTTCCGCGGCCGAATCTACGACGACATCACGCAAACCATCGGCGCCACGCCGTTGATTCGACTGCGGCGCGTGGCCGGCGATGCCAAGGCCACCGTCATCGCCAAGATGGAGAACTTCAATCCGCTGTGGTCGGTCAAGGACCGTATCGGTGTGGCCATGATCGCCGCCGGCGAGCGCGACGGCCGCATCAAGCCGGGCACCACCATCATCGAGCCGACCAGCGGCAACACCGGCATCGGCCTGGCCTTCACCTGTGCCGCGCGCGGCTACAAGCTTATCGTCACCATGCCCGAAAGCATGAGCCTGGAGCGCCGGCGATTGCTCAAGGCGTTCGGCGCCGAGGTCGTGCTGACGCCGCGCGAGACCGGCATGAAGGGGGCCATCGACAAGGCCAACGAGCTGCTGCGGACCATTCCCAATTCGTTCATGCCGCAGCAGTTCGAGAACCCGGCCAACCCGGAGATTCATCGACAGACCACGGCCGAGGAGATCTGGAACGACACGGCCGGCAAGGTGGACATTCTCGTTTCCGGCGTCGGCACCGGCGGCACCATCACCGGCGTCAGCGAGGTCATCAAGAAGCGCAAGCCGAGCTTCAAGGCCGTCGCCGTCGAGCCGACCAGCAGCCCCGTTATCACGCAGACGAAGAACAAGCAGCCGCTCAAGCCTGGTCCGCACAAGATCCAGGGCATCGGCGCCGGCTTCGTGCCGAAGGTGCTCAATGTCGAAATCGTCGATGAGGTGATTCAGGTCAACGACGACGACGCCTTCGCCATGGCGCGTCGCATGGCCCGTGAGGAGGGCATCCTCAGCGGCATCAGCTCCGGCGCCGCCGTTCATGTCGCTGTGCAGGTGGCGCAGCGCGCGGAGAACGCCGGCAAGATGATTGTCGTCGTCCTGCCCGACCTCGGCGAGCGCTATCTGAGTACGGCGCTGTATCCGGAGTGACAAAACAAGCCGCTTGCGGCTTAGCGGCTCGCGCTAAGCCGCAAGCGGCTCAGGTCTTGGCCGCTTGTAGCGTGTTGTACAACAACATGGTGATCGTCATCGGCCCAACACCGCCCGGCACCGGCGTGATGGCGGACGCTACCTCACGCACCGCGGCGAAATCCACGTCTCCTACCAGCGATCCATCCGGCAAACGGTTGATGCCCACATCCACGACCACGGCTCCGGGCCGCACCATGTCGGCATGCAGGAAATTCGTCTTGCCGATCGCCGCAACCACCACGTCGGCGGAGCGCGTCACGGCGGCGAGATCCTTGCTACGGCTGTGACAAACCGTCACCGTCGCATCGACGCCCTTTTGCATGAGGATCAGCGCTAGCGGCTTACCGACGATGTTGCTGCGTCCCAGAATGACGATGTGCGCGCCGGCGACCGGGACATTGTTGCGGAGCAGCAGCTGCAAGACGCCGTGCGGCGTGCAGGCGAGGAAGCGCGGCCGGCCCGCCGCCAGCAGACCCAGACTCTGTGGGCCGAAACCATCGATATCCTTGTCCGGCGACACGGCATCGACGACGGCCGATTCGCGGATGTGCGACGGCAACGGTAATTGGACGAGAATGCCGTGGACGGCAGGATCGTCGTTGAGACGCCCAATCAGAGCGAGCAGCTCCGCCTCGGGGGTGGGGGCCGGCAGCTCATGCAAAAAACTGGCGATGCCGACCTTGTCGCAGGCGCGGCGCTTGTTGCGAACGTAAATCTGGCTGGCGGGATTGTCGCCGACCAGCACGGCGGCCAGGCCGGGCCGAATGCCGCGCGTTCGCAGCAGCTCGGCCGTCTCGGCTGCGATCTCCGCTTGCATCGTCTGCGCCAGTTGTTTGCCATCCAGCAGCACGGCCGTCATGGTGAGCTTCCGATTAGCGACGCTTCGCAGAAGCGTCTGTTGGCTCTGACGCTTCTGCGAAGCGTCGCTAAACAAGGCGCTGCACCAGCTGCGGCAGGATCACGCCGGAAGGGCCGCGCAATCCGAGACCGCCGCGGCGACTGGCGGAGGTGGCCTCCGGATTGACCTCGATCACCGCGGCGCCAACGTCGCGCGCGGCATCGATCAGGCCGGCAGCGGGATAGACCAGGGCGCTGGTGCCGACAACGAGAAAACATTGGCACTCCGCGGTGGCCTTGGCCGCTTCCTTCCAGGTTTCAACCGGCAGCATCTCCTCGAACCACACCACGTCCGGACGCAGCAGCTCGCCGCACTCCGCACAGCGCGGCAGGTCGGGCAGCTCCTCGTAACCGCGGTCGACGAGGTAGGTACAGGCAGTGCAGCGGACACGGCGGAGACTGCCATGCAGCTCGAGCACGCGGCGGCTGCCGGCGGCCTGGTGCAAACCATCGACGTTTTGCGTGATGAGCGCGAATGGCTCGCTTCCGCTTACATCCCTTGCTTGTGCTTCGGGCTGGGCGAAGCGGTCCTCCAGCGCTACCAGCGCACGATGACCGGGATTGGGCTGCACGCTGCGGAGGTTGGCACGGCGAGCATTGTAAAAGCGCCAGACGAGGGCGGGATCGCGCTGAAAGGCGAATGGGGTAGCCACGTCCTCGACGCGATGACCCTCCCACAGCCCGCCGGCGCCGCGAAAAGTGGCCAGGCCGCTCTCCGCCGACACGCCCGCGCCGGTAAGCACGGCCACACGCTGCGCCTGACGCAGCCTCTCGGCCGCCCGATCCAGGGCAACATCCAGATCATCCGTATCGATGGGAGGATGCATGTCTCAATCCGTGGCTAAGCGCTCTGCTAGAGGATAGCGGAGCCGCGCGCGTCTGACAAGAAGCGTCCTGACTTTCCTTCTTGAAGGAATCGCCGCTGTTGTCTCTTCGCTTTCCTCTCCAGGCCGCGCCGATACGAAGGATCGGCAAATGCGCTCTTGTTTTCTCCACGATATGCCGATATGCCTTCTAGCCGTTCCTCGCCCTGGAAACGCCGATAACCCGGGCGCTGATTCCTCCACGGGCCTCCTATGGGCTTATCAAGACCCATGTTGTCGCTGCGGACGGTGCTGCTCCTCGTGAACAGTCTGGCTCTCATTTCGTCTCAAGTGCTCGCGCAGGCTCCGGATTTGGAATCTTCCTCGGCGGAGGATTTGTGGAACGTCCCTGAAACGCAGAGCGTCTTCGATTGTCCACCGCCTGCGGCGCCGATCAGCCAGGTGCCGCGTCTTCGTCTGTTCCGCTTCGCGCCGGGCTTCCTCAGCGATCCACTCGGCATGCAGGAGGATGAGATCGAGCTGCCGGGCGTCCCGAGAATGCCGTCGGCCCCCCCCGGCTCGACTGCGGAAACGAACGACGGGCCCGGATGGCTTCAGGTTGGCATGGGGGCGGACAATCCCTATTTCGATCTGCGCCGGCCGGGCGACCCCGGCGGCTTCGGCTATTATCGCGTCAACACGCAGGCGGCCTTGCTCGATTCGCCGAAGACCGCTTGCTCGTTCGGCGTGCAAACGGTCATGCCGGGCGGCGTTCAATTCGCCGGCGTGCCGAAGGGACCGACCGTGCTCAGTCCTGCCTTCGGTGTCTTCCACGCTCTCAGCGATTGTCTTGGCCTTCAAGGCTTCGTATCCCGGAACTTCCTCCTCACGAACAACGACGGCGGCGCGGTGCTTCAGCGCAACGTCCAATGCGGCCTGGCGCTGCAACGGCCGCTCCTCGCGGACGGGCCGGATGGAATGCGGAATTTCTTCTTCTCCGTCGGAGCGCTGGGATGCCTCAGCGCCGATAACCTCAGCAGCTACAAGCTCCAGCCCGGATACGACCTGTTGCCGGGATTGCAATGGCACGTCAATGACAACTGGTGGCTCTCCAGCGCCCTGTTCGTGCCGATGGGGTCTGCTCGCAGCGCACCCGGCCAGTGGCAGCTAACCTGCTCCCTTCGCTTCTAACACGTCGATTCTTCCTTCCGCTTGGATACACTCCAATACGCCGGTACAATATCGGCTACTGTACTACTGCCTGTCGAACCCCTCAGACACCTGGAGGATACGTATGAAGGGCTATCGTCTGGTATTCTCATTCCTCATCGTGGTAGGCTTGTCGGCGTGCTTGTGGGCGGCGGACCCGCCGCCATTACTCACCGCCCAGGGCACGGTCGAGAAGGTCAATGCCAACACGCTCACCGTGCGGCCGCGCGGGCCGGACGGGAAGTTCGGCAAGAGCCTGGTCCTCAAGATCACGGGTACCAGCACGGTCCGAACATTGACGCCGCGCATGCAGAAAAGCAGCGTGATCATGGTGCAAACCGACACCAAGCCCAAGGATTTGCAACCGAAGCAAAGCATTGCTCTCGTCTACACCTTGGTCAAAGACAGCCCGGTGTTGTTGACGGCAGTCGTCCAGCCGCCCAGCGCGAAATGACCGGCCCACGCGGCCTTTGGGGAGGTTCCATCCGTGCCTGTGCGCGTTAGCTGTCCTCATTGCCGCACGCCCTGTCTGGTGGCCGAACAGCATCTGGGAGTGCCGGTCAAATGCGGTCGCTGCGGCCGAACGTTCACAACGCGCGCCGATCCCTCGTCGAAATCGCCGCCCGCGCGTCTGGACCTCGGCGCGGCCGCGTCGCCGACGGGGGGCCGCCAGGCGAAGGAACACCGATTTCTCGTGCAGCACCTGGTCCGTTCAAATCTCGATGACCGGCATGAGCTGGCGGTGCTGGTGGTCGCCGACGGCAGCCAGGCGATCCCCGCCGCCGCCGCGGCCCTGGCGCCGCTGCTGGGCCAAGTCCTCGACGGCGCGAGCAAGGACGCGGGAAACGCCGCGGAATCCATCTCTGCCGCGTGCAAGAACCTCGGCTCTACCGTGGCCGTCGTCGTCATCTGGAATGGCCAGGTTTCGATGGGCGTCGTCGGCGATTGTCCCATCTATCATCTGAACGGCGGACGGCTGACGCGGCTGCGGCGTGGTCCGATGAAGCTGGCCGCCGGCGATTGGCTCGTGATCGCTTGTGAGGATCTTCTCGACGAGCGGACGCTGCAAGCCGAGCTTGGAACGGCGCGTTCCTCCGCGGTCGAGCTGGCCCAGCGTCTGGTCGGACACACCCGCGGTGCCAGCTTTGCGGTCGTCGTTGTGCGCGGTTACTGATCCTCGCCGCTCATCTGCACCAGAAATGCGAGGTGCTCCAGCTGCACGGTCAGGTCCACGGAGACGACGCTGACCTCGGCGGGCAAGCGCAACACCTGCGGCGTGAAGTTGAGGACGCCGCGAATGCCGGCGTCGGCCAGCGCCTCGGCCACGCTCTGCGCGGCTTCCGAGGGCACCGTCAGCACGCCCAGCTCGGCCTTCGTTGCGGCGACGACGGCCGGCATCGTCTCCAGGGGATGCACGGGCAGCCCCTCGATCGTTTCCGTGAGCTTGGCGGGCTCGGCGTCGAAGAGGGCCACGAAGCGGAAGCCGCGCTCGATGAATCCCTGGTAGCGCAGCAGGGCGCGGGCCAGGTTGCCGACGCCGACGAGAGCCGTGGGCCAGTCGCGATCGATGCCGAGGGCGCGGCGGATGGCGGCGATCAGCTCAGGAGCGGCGTAGCCGATGCCGGGATGGCCGAGGTTGCCGAGGTAAGCGAGATCCTTGCGGACCTGAGCGTCGCTGACGCCCAGCGCTCCGCCGAGGAGACTGCTCGATACCTTGTTCGTTCCTTCGCGAAGCAGGCTCTCCAGCCGCCGCAGATAGAGGCTCAAACGTCCGACGCTGGCTCGCGAGGGCTTGGCTCCGCTCGCTCCATCGCCTCCTGGCACCTCGCCTTTTTTGCTCATGTGTGAATGCTAGTATTCCCTTCGCGGCGGTCAAGCGTTCGTTTAGCCGCGACGTTTATCGTTTCGCGCGAAACGTAAACGCGCTCCGCTGCTCGTCGCGGCTAAACTGGGAAAACGAGGCGAGTTCTACGAGGAACGAGAGCCAAAGCACCATTTCCCTCACGGCGCTCGGATGGTACAATCCTTCGCGGAATTGAGGCTCATCAGGAACTGATGCGACAGGAGCGAACGTCATGGAAAAGAAATCGCGTCTGGGTCGGGGTTTGGATGCGCTCTTGAGCGGCGAGGGCAGCAGTACGGCGACCGCAGGCACGCAAACGCAAGTGTCCCTCGAAGTCATTGAGCAAAATCCCTACCAGCCCCGCAAGACGTTCGACAGCGACGAGCTGGCGGCCCTCAGCGCCAGCATCCGCACGCACGGCGTGCTCCAGCCGCTGGTGGTTCGGCAGGTAGGCGAGCGCTATCAGCTGGTGGCCGGCGAGCGGCGCTTACGGGCTGCGCGAGAGGCTGGACTGAACAGCGTCCCCGTCACCGTTGTTGACTTCAACGATCAGCAGACTCTCGAAGCTGCTCTCGTCGAGAACATCCAGCGCAGCGATCTTAACCCCATCGAAAAAGCGCAGGGCTTCAAGGATTACCTGACGCGCTATCACATGACGCACGAGCAGCTGGCGGCGCGGCTGGGCCTGGGGCGAGCGACCATCACCAATCTGGTTGCGCTGCTGGAGCTGCCGGCCGAGCTGCAAGACGCCGTTCGCGTCGGGCAGCTGAGCACCGGCCACGCCAAGATCCTCAAGGGCATCAGCGATCCAGCCCGGCAGATCGCGGTAAGCAAGGAGATCATCGCTCGCGGCCTGTCGGTGCATGCCACCGAGGCCTTTTTGAAGCAGCTCGCCTCCGAGGAGAAAGCCCAAAGCGACAACGAAGGCGGCGACCTCGGCAAGGAGCGCACGCCGCCGGAGAAGACGACGCACGTGCAGGGCATCGAGAACGAGCTGCGGCAAAAGCTCAGCTTGCGTGTCGAAATCCGCGTCAAGAGCAAGGACAAGGGGCAGATCGTGCTGTCCTTCGAGTCCAACGACGACTTCGAGCGCGTCGTCGAGGTGCTGCGACGCTCCGCGTGAACCAGCCGGAGGTTGTGGTTGTCCTGGCGAGTGGTTCCGCTATGCTGAAAGGAGCGGGGGTTAGCTCAGCTTGGCTAGAGCGCTTGCCTTGGGCGCAAGAGGTCGCACGTTCGAATCGTGTACCCCCGACTCGCGGAAAGATGAGAGGTTGCCTTGGCGCGCAAAAACACATCAGAAAACGGCCACACTCGGCTCGAAGACGCGATGGCGACCCTCATCCAGAACCAGGCCGCATTCGTGGCACAGCTTTCGGATAGCGAACGTTACCACTTGAAGTACGAACGCGAGACCGCCGAGCGGTTCGCGCGCATTGAGACGCAGATGGCGGAGATCATCCGAGTCCTTAACGAGCACGGTCGGATACTTACCGAGCATGGTCGGTTGATCGAAAGTCTGACCGATGCGGTTCGCGAGTAGATTGGTTTCAAAGGACAACAATGAGGCGGTGAAGTACACTCAAGTATCTCCACCAGGACGGCCTATCGGCTTCGAGGATTCCGCATCCCTTGGCGAACACGTAAGATGATCCACGACGCACTTCAAGTCAGTGTGCAACATCTCCAACAGGGCAATGTCGATGAAGCGGAGGAGACGCTGCGCGAGCTGCTCCGCGAAGAAGTGGGCAACGTGCAGGGCTGGTGCCTGCTCGGCCGCATCCGCCAGGCACGCGGACGGCCGGACGAAGCGCTCAGCCTGTACCAGCAGGCAGCCCAGCTCGAGCCGAACAGCGCCGACATACTCACCCTCGTCGGCTCGGCCCTGGTGCAGCTCGGGCAGGGCGATCAGGCGCAGACCTATCTGGAGGAAGCCCTGCGTCTGAATTTCTGCCATCCGGAGGCGTACAACACCCTCGGCAAGGTGCATCTGCTCAACCGCCGTATGGACGAGGCGCTGTCCTGCTTCCGCGAGTCGGTCCGGCTCGAGCCAGGCAATGTCGAGGCGATCAACAATCTGGCTCTGGTGCTGATTGGACAGCGGCAGCTCGACGAGGCGCGACCGCTGCTTGAGCAAGTCGTGCAGAGGCTCCCAAACTCGTCCGCCGGACATTTGAGCTTGTCGGCGCTGTATTTTGAGCAGGGCGACCTGGAACAGGCGTTGGAGTTGGCCCAGCGCGCGATGCAGCTCGATCCCCAGCACGCGGCCGGATACGCCCAGCTCGGCGCGGTCCTGCTCAAGATGGACCGCTACGACGAAGCGGTCGGTCCTTTGCAGGCGGCGCTGCGCATCGCTCCCCAGCAGGTGCAGTCGCTGGAGCATCTGGGGCTGGCCCTGAGAGGGCTCGGTCGCCTGAACGAAGCGGAGAGCTGTCTACGCAAAGCGGCCCAGCTCGATCCCGCCAACACGCGCGTCCTGGGCAACCTGACCGGCATTCTCTCCGGTCGGCAGCAATGGGAGGAAGTGATCGCCATTGCCTCCGCTGCCGTGCAGCAAAACCTCGTCTCGCATGATTTGCTGCACAATCTCGGCCTGGCCTACCATCATCTCAAGCGACCGCAGCAAGCCATCCCCGCGTTGGAACAGGCGATCCGTTTGCAGCCGAACGCCGATACCTTCGCCGTGCTGGGCTGGGCTTACCTGGATGCGGGCCAGCCGGAGGAAGGCCGCACGCGCTTCGAGAACGCGCTGCGGATGAAGCCGGATTCCGCCGAGCTGCTGGCGGGGCTTGCCGGGGCTTGCAAGGACCTCGCGCTCCAGGACGAGGCCATCGCCTGCTACCGCAAGAGCCTGGCCTTGAAGCCCGATCAGCCGGAGACGCACAGCGCCCTGGTGTTCAACCTCCATTATTCGCCAAACACGACGCCCAAGGAGATTTTCCAGGAGCATCGGGCCTGGGCGATCCGCCACGCTCCCACTCCGCCGGGGTTCCCCCGTCCTCATCCCAACGAACGCGATCCGGAGCGCCGCCTCCGCATCGGCTACCTCTCCGCCGACTTCTGTAGCCATGTCGTGGCCAACTACGTCGAGCTGATTCTTCAGGCCCACGATCGCCAGCGCTTCGAGGTGGTCTGCTACGCCAACGTGGCCCGTCCCGATGCCAAGACCGAGCGCTTGCAGACGCTGACCGATCACTGGCGCAGCATCTACTGCGTCGGCGACGACCAGGCCGAGCAGATGATTCGCCAGGATCAGATTGATCTGCTGGTGGATCTGGCCGGACACACCGGCGGCAGCCGCTTGACGCTGCTGGCCCGCAAGCCCGCTCCGGTTCAGGTGACGCACTTCGGCTACATGAACACCACCGGCCTGACGACCGTGGACTACCGCCTCAGCGACGCCTTCTGCGATCCGCCGGGCGCGACCGAACGCTATTACACCGAGCAGCTGGTCCGCTTGCCGGAGGTCGCGTGGTGCTACCGGCCGGACATCGTGCTGGACGTGAATCCCCTTCCCGCCGCCTCGGCGGGGCACGTGACCTTGGGAATGTTCAATAACTTCCCCAAGGCCACGCCGCAGGCGATCGACGCCTGGGCGCGCATCATGAAGCGCCTTCCCAGCTCCCGACTTCTCCTGGTGTTCACCGCCGGAGCCAAGGCCGAACAGCGCCTGCGCGATACGTTCGCCGGCCACGGCATCGATCCGTCGCGCTTGACGACGCAGGGCCGCCAGCCCGGCGCGGATTATTTTCGGCTCTATCAGCGCGTTGATGTCACCCTCGATCCCTTCCCGTACACCGGCCTGTACACGACGGCGGACTCGCTGTGGATGGGGGTGCCGGTGATAACGCTCCAGGGGCCAACCTACGTTACGCGGCAGGCGGCAAGCCTGCTGGCTCATGTCGGTCTGCCCGATCTGATCGCGCACACGGTCGAGGAATACGTCGAATCGGCGGTTCGGCTCGGTACGAACCTGTCGCAGCTGGCTTCAATACGGGCAGGGCTGCGCCAGCGTATGAGCCGCTCCAGCCTTATGAATCCGGAGCGTTTCACGCGGCAGCTGGAAGAGGCGTATCGCGGGATGTGGCGGCAATGGTGCGTCCGGGCCGGGGCGGACAAGACGATCTGAGCGGGAGCGTAAGCCCCTGAGAGCGCGTGGCATTCAGGGGGCTTACCTCCCCGCTCAGATCATGTTGTCCTCCGGTTACTAACCCACCATGTTGGCGTAGTCGATGCCGGCGGTGAGAGCGCTGTTGACCAGGCCGTCGGCAAACGCGACGTTGGCCTGGATGTTCGCAATCAGCGCCGACGTGGTCGTCGGCAAGTCCTGACCCAGGAACTCGTGCGATAGCACGCCCAAATTCGCCAGCGCCGACGCGTCGTTCTGCAACAACAGCGCCGCCGTGTCGATGGCGATCGTCAGGGCCGCTTGCAGTACCGTCGGCGTCGATGCTGCCTGCGTCGGTGTCGTGGACTGCGTCGGTCCGGTCGGTCCCGTCGGGCCTGTTGGTCCTGTCGGTCCCGTCGGCGTCGTCGGCGTGACCGTCAGCAGGCCGGCCGTGCTGGTGGCCGTGCCGGCGCTGTTGGTGAACACCGCCTGGTACTCGTTGCCGTTCATGGCATCGCTGACACTGGTCAGCGTCAACGTCGGGCTGGTCGCACCGGCGATGTTGGTGAAGGTGGCACCGCCGTCGGTGCTGACCTGCCACTGCACCGTCGGACTGGGAGTGCCGCTGGCTGTCGCCGTGAATACGGCGTTGCCGCCGTCATCCACGGTCTGGTTGGTGG
>Ga0335075_10013983_pt1 | contig 12078 bp, 11 predicted proteins | sample Lox_Sample_24_FD_206723 | JGI IMG/M metagenome (GOLD analysis project Ga0335075, IMG submission 206723) | Soil microbial communities from Loxahatchee National Wildlife Refuge, Florida, United States - Lox_Sample_2.4 | ecosystem: Environmental > Terrestrial > Soil > Wetlands | place: USA... | reverse complement strand
ACCGGGCGCCGGCTCATGCCGGCCATGCCCGCGGCGAGCGTCTGCGCGGTGCGCTGATCGAGTAGGCATCGCCCGACAGCGGCGCGCGCCGCATCGCCCCCGGCTGTTGGTAGCCTGGCGTCACGGCGTGCTAGAGTCTGCGCGCGATACGTGGAGAGCGGCTTGCGATGCCGATCATCCCGATCCTTCGAGCGAATGCAGGGGAAAATGACGGTAAGGCCTCGCTTGTCTTCCACGTGTATGGGGCTGCTCGCCGCCGCGCTGCTGGCGCTCGGCATCCGCGGCTCCAGCAGCGCGCCGCTCCCCTCGCTCATCTATCCTGCGGCCGTGCGCGACTCGCAGATCGATGACTATCACGGCATCGAAGTGCCGGATCCCTATCGCTGGCTGGAGGATATCGACTCGCAGGGAACGCGCGGCTGGGTAAGCGCCGAGGAGCAGCTCAGCCGCCGGTTTCTCGATTCGATCCCGGGCCGGACCGATCTCGGGGAGCGGTTGCGCAGGGTCTGGAATTTCGAGCGCTGGAGTCCGCCCGTGCGCTACGGCTCCGCCTGGCTGTTTACTCATAACGATGGTTTGCAGAATCAATCCGTCGTGTACGTCACGGCGGACCCCGCCGGTGCGGCGCGCGTGCTCATCGATCCCAATGCACTGTCGCCCGACGGCACCGTGGCGCTGCGCCAGCTGGCGATGAGCTTCGATGGCCGGCTGCTCGCCTATGCGCTTTCCGATGCGGGATCGGATTGGCAGACCTGGCACGTGCGCGATGTGGCGAGCGGCCGCGATCTGCCCGACACGCTGCGCTGGTCGAAGTTCGGCGACGCGAGTTGGCGCAAGGACGGCACCGGCTTCTACTACCCGGCTTACGACGCGCCCCGGCCGGGCCAGGGACTGAAGTCTGCAAATCAGTACCAGAAGATCTATTTCCATCGATTGGGCACCGCACAAGCGAGCGACCCGCTGATCTACACCCGCAAGGACAGTCCGGATTGGATCCTCGGCGCGAAAGTGACCGACGATGGCCGCTATCTCGTGATCGAGGCATCGCTCGGAACCGATCCGCGCAATACCGTGATGCTCGAGGATCTCACCCGCCGCGACGGCCGGCTGGAGCCAATCATAGCGGCGCCCACGGCGACCTTTGACGTGATCGGCAACGCGGGCACGACGCTCCTGGTGCGCACCGATGATGGCGCACCGAGGTATCGAATCATCGCCATCGACCTCACCCGCTCGGACCCGCGCCACTGGCGAACAGTCGTCCCGCAAGGCGCCGGCACGCTGCGCTCGGCGACGCTCGTGGGGGGCGAGCTGATCGTCCATCGCTTGCAGGACGCCCATAGCGCCGTGCAGCGATATTCCCTGGCAGGCAGGCTGCTCGGCGATATCGCACTGCCGGCTCTGGGGACGGCGCAGGGCTTCGAGGGCCACGAGAGCGACACGCAGCTCTATTACAGCTACAGCAGCTTCAGCACCCCACCGGCCGTCTATCGAGTGGATCTCTCGGACGGCAAGGTAGCGCTCTGGCGATCACCGGCGCTCAAGGACTATGACCCCGAGAACTACCGAACCCGGCAGGTGTTCTGCCGCAGCAAGGATGGCACGCGCATCCCGATGTTCATCACCTCGCGCAAGGACGCGCGGCCCTCGGGCGCAAATCCCACCATCCTCTACGGCTATGGCGGCTTCAATGCGCCGCTGACGCCGAGTTTCTCCGCGCTCGCTGCCGCCTGGGTGCAGATGGGCGGCGTTTACGCCGTCGCGAATTTGCGCGGCGGCGGAGAGTACGGCCGAGCTTGGCACGAAGCGGGCACCAAGACCCACAAGCAAAACGTATTCGACGATTTCATCGCGGCCGCCCAGTACCTGAGCGCATCGCATTGGACCAATCCGCGGCGGCTTGCGATCTATGGCCGCTCGAACGGCGGCTTGCTGATCGGCGCCGTCGAAGAGCAGCGGCCCGACATTGCGGCGGCCGCGATCGCTCAGGTCGGAGTGATGGACATGCTGCGCTTTCGCGAATTCACCGTGGGCCGGGCCTGGGAATCAGACTATGGGTCCGTCGATAACCCGCAGGAGTTCCGCGCCCTGTACGCGTATTCGCCGTACCATAACGTGCATGCGGGCGTCGACTATCCCGCAACGCTGATCATGACCGGCGATCACGACGATCGGGTATTTCCGGCGCATAGCTTCAAGTTCGCGGCGGCGATGCAGCACGCGGACCCGCATGGCAATCCCATCCTGCTGCGCGTCGAGACGCGCGCGGGCCACGGCCAGGGCCTGCCGACCGCGAAGCTGATCGACCAGGTGGTCGACATCTACTCGTTCGTGCTGCGTGCCTTTGGGGTGAGCGAGCCGCAGCCGCCGCCCGCGGCCCGTTCTCCTGGCCGCGGAGAGGCGCCGTGATCTCGAGCCAGCGCTTCTTCCCGAGCCCTCGCGCATCGAGCGCCCGCGCGTCGAGCCCCCGTCCCTTACCGGGCTGCGCCTTTGGACTCTTGCTGCTTGCCGCCTGCATGCTGTGCGCCTGCGAGGAATCGAACGACGGATCGAGCAAGGTCAACGGCTCCATTCACGTACTCGCCGGCGAGTCACCGGGCGCGGTCGAGACGGTCAACGGCAACATCGACATCGACCCCGATGCGGCGGTCACCGCCGCCAAGACGGTGAACGGCGCCATCCGGCTGGGCGCGCATGCGACGGCGGACTCACTGACCACCGTGAACGGCGGCATCCGTATCGATTCCGCAGCGCGTGTCTCGGGAGGCGCGGATTCGGTCAACGGCAGCATCACCCTCGGTGAGGCCGCGCAGGTGGGCGGATCCCTCGAGAACGTCAACGGAGCGATCGATCTGTCCGCCGCCCACGTGGCGGGCGGCATTGCCACGGTCAACGGCGACATCGACGTCGGCGCACGCTCGCGCGTCGAGCGCGGAATCCTCGTGAAAAAAGCCGACAACGCTTTCATCCATTTCGGACAGCAGGTGCCGCGTATCGTCATCGGTCCCGGCGCTTCGGTCGGCGGAGAGCTGCGCTTCGAGCGCGAGGTCAAGCTCTACGTGAGCGATCGCGCTACCATAGGGACCGTGGTCGGTGCCACCGCCATCCGCTTCAGCGGCGATGCACCGCCTGGATAACCAAGGAAATCATGCGCATGAACCCTCTGACTTCTCGAGTTGGACGTCTCCTCACCCTCCTCGGCACGCTTCTCCTGAGCCTCGGGTCCGCCGCCGCGGCGGCGCCGGACCCGGCGCTCAAAGCGGCGGTGGCCAATCCCGCGCGCAGCCCGAATTTCGTGGCGCGCGACAAGTTCCGCCACCCCTTGAGGGAGCTCACGTTCTTCGGCCTCAAGCCCAACATGACCGTGGTCGAGCTCTGGCCCGGCGGCGGCTACTGGACCGAGATCCTCGGCCCTTATCTGGCGAAAACCGGCACTTACTACGCGGCCCTCGAGCCGTCCAGGGGTGCAGAGGCGGAGAAGGCGAATGCGAAGTGGCATTCGCGGGTCGAGGCCATGAAAGACCAGGTCGGCACGATCCATGAGACCGCTCTCGGATCGGGACACTTCGACATCGCGCCGCCGGGCTCCGCCGACCTCGTGCTGACATTCCGCAACCTGCACAACTGGATGGATGGGGGCTACGCAGAACAGGCGCTGGCTGCGTGCTTCACGGCGCTGAAACCCGGAGGCGTGCTCGGCATCGAGGAGCACCGGGGCCGCAACGACAAGCCGCAGGATCCGAAGGCCGCCGACGGCTACGTGCGCGAGGACTATGCGATCGCGCTCATCAAGAAGGCGGGTTTCGTGCTGGTGGCCTCTTCCGAGATGAACGCCAATCCGAAAGACACCAAGAACTGGGTGGACGGCGTATGGACGCTGCCGCCGACGCTCTCGCAAGGCGACAAGGATCGCGCCAAGTACCTCGCCGTGGGCGAGGCGGACAACTTCGTGCTGAAATTCCGCAAGCCCAAGCAGTGAGCGCTACACTTCCGGACCGATCACGATCGGCGAGCCGTCGCTGAAGCGCGAGAGGCGAAATGGCGTGGGGTCGACCGATGGAGTTTGTCCGGTCGCGAGATCCGCGGCGAGACGGCCTGCACCCGGACCGATGCCGAATCCGTGTCCCGAGAAGCCGGCGGCGACGGTGAGGCCCGGAATCGCTCCCAACGTGCCGATGTAGGGCACCACGTCGGGCGTGACGTCGATGTATCCGCCCCACTCCTGCACGATGGCTGCGCTCCGGAACTGCGGATAGAGCCGGATCATGGCGCCGAGCGCCTCGCGATTCAGGGCCCTGTTTGGCGCAGGATCGAGGACTCGCGTCCGCTCGAACGGACTCGGCCGATCGAGCGGCCAGGAGCGCGGCGTGCGCAGCTCGCGCCAGCTCTGAGCATTCAGACGCGGCCTCAAGTTCCCACCCTCCTTGCGCAGCGTCGGCAAGTACTCGCGCAGATAGCGCATCGAGTCCGGGACGAGCGGCACGATGTAGCCCGTGCCGCGGGCGATGGTATAACCGCCGTCGAGGCGCTTGCGGTAGCCCAAGTCGTTCATGTAAGTGCACGTGTCGGGTCCCTGCGCCACGGGAGCGGTGCGCATCACCGACGAGAGCACCTTCAACTGAGGCAAGCGCACGCCCAGGCTCGCGCAGAACAGGCTCGTCCACGCTCCGCACGCCAGTATCACCGCCTCGCAGGCGATCTTGCCGCGCTCCGTGATGACCGCGCTGACCCGACCCGCGGCGCGCTCGATCCCGCGCACGGCGCAATGCGCGAGCATGACGGCACCCATGCGCTGTGCGGCCCGCGCGATCGCGGGCGCCGCCTTCTGTGGCTCGGCGCAGCCGTCGGTGGGCACGTGCAGCGCGCATCGATAGCTCGTGCGCGCGCCGGGCATCAACCGTCCGAGATCCTCGCCGCGCACGATTCGGGCACCGATATCGAAGGGACGCGCCATCTCGAGCCATTCATGGAAGCGTCGTTCATCCTCTTCGGACTGCGCGACGTACATGACCCCGCACTCGCGAAAGCCCGTCGCGCTGTCGGTCAAGCGGTCCATGTCCCGCCACAGGCGCAGGCTCTCGACGATCAGCGGCATCTCCCGCGGGTCGCGCCCCGCTTGCCGGCACCAGCCCCAGTTGCGGCTCGATTGCTCGCAAGCGATGTAAGCCTTCTCGCACAGGGCGACGGAGATTCCGCGGGCGGCCAGTGACAGCGCCGCGGACGTGCCGATGATGCCCCCGCCGACGACGACCACGGCGGTGGATGCGGGCATTGCCTCATCGGGCGTTATCGAGTCGACATAGGGACCCATGAGCTCTCGCAGATGCAAACTTGCCATTATACTTCGCAGGAGCGAGCATGTCGGCCGCGCAGCCATCGGGCGCAAATCATGCATGCGGACTCCTCCATACCGATAATCGATGTAGCGGCGCTGTTTCACGCCGCGGACGGCGCTCGAGCGCGCACCGATCAGGAGATTCTGAGCGCCGCGGCGACGGTCGGATTCTTCGTCGCCCGAGGCTTCCCGCAAGCGGTGCCCACCGATCGGGGCACACGCTCGGAGCTGCTGCGCCTGTTCGACTTGCCGGATTGGGCGACCCGGCCCCTGTGGCGCCAGAAGTTCGACGCCTCCCGCCGCAACGTCTACCGCGGCTGGTTCCCGCTGCAGCGCGGCTTCCTCACCAGCAAGGAAGGCATCGACATGGGCCCGGACGTCGCCTATGGATCGTCGCTGGTTCGCGCCGACGATCCGCTGCGCGAAGCGACGCCGCTGCCCCCGGAGGAGACGTTGCCCGGCTGGCGGGCGGCCGTGGCGCGCTACTATCTGGGCATGGTCGAGGCCAGTCAAGCGCTCATGCGCTCCATCGCGCGCAGCTTGAACCTGCAGGAGCGCTTCTTCGATCAAGCGTTCGACCAGGGACTCTCGACGCTGCGCCTCATTCGCTATCCACTGCGCAGCGACACCGATCAAGCCGCGGCGGCGGATCCGGCCGTATGGGTCGCCCATCGAGGCACCCGCCGCTACCTGACCGGCGCACCGCACGTCGATTCGGGATTTCTGACGCTGCTGGCGCAGGACGGCGCCGAGGGGTTGCAGGCCCGCCATCGCAGCGGCACCTGGCTCGATGTGCCGCCCATGGAAGGTGCGCTGGCGGTGAATTTCGGCAAGGTGCTCGAGCTCTGGAGCGCTGGTCGGCTCAAGGCCACCGAGCATCGAGTCATCGGCACCGGGGTGCCTCGGATGTCGATCCCGTTCTTCTACGAAGCGCGCGCAGAGGCCGAGATTCGGCCCCTGCCGCTCGATCCGGCAGACTCGTTCGAGCCGTTTCTCTACGGCGATTACTTGTGGGCGACGACCACCCAGTTCGTGGAATTCAAGGGCATGGAATCCTTGCGCGAGCCGCGGCGCGCCAAAGCTCGAGTGACCGCGGGATCTTGAACTTTCCTTTCGCGCCCACAGCCATGGTGAAATGCGCCGCCCGTTCTTGAGCCCGCTCTGGCTCGCCGCCACGCTGCCGCTTTACATGGGCTTTCGCCTTTTGCCAGCGCTCACGGCGCGACCCACCGGTCTGTGCGCGGGCGCCGCCTTGCTGATCGGTGCGTGCTTTCTCATACCGCAGTCGGTACGCCGCGGCAGCCGATTCGCGTGGCCGGGCCTCATCGCACTCGGATTCTTCTCGACGCTCTTCGTCATGACTTTGCTGCGCGATCTGTTTCTGCTCGGCGCGCGACTCCTTATGGAGGCAGGAGCCTATGCGGCGCTCGTCCGGCCGACCGCCCAATACGCCCTCGCCTCGACGGCGCTGATCACGGTGATCGGATTCCTCGTTTCACGCCGGCCGCGCGTGGTCGAGGTGGATATCCCCATAGCGCATCTGCCCGGGCCGCTGGACGGGTTCTCGATTGCGCAGATCAGCGACGTGCACGTGGGACCGACCATCCGGCGGCGCTTCGTCGAGCGACTGGTCCGGCGCGTGAATGACCTCGAGGCCGATCTCATCGCCGTGACCGGGGATCTGGTGGACGGATCCGTCCGGCAGCTCGCCGCGCACACCGCGCCGCTCGCGGATCTGTGTGCGCGCCACGGCGCCTACTTCGTCACGGGCAATCACGAGTATTACTCGGGAGAGAGCGCCTGGACTCGCGAGATTCGCAGGCTCGGCCTGACGGTGCTGAAGAACGAGCACGTCACCTTGCTGCACGATGGGGCGGTGCTCGTGCTCGCCGGCGTCAACGATCTGGGAGCGCATCACTTCGACCCGCGGCAGCGCAGCGACCCGGCCGCCGCACTGTGCGGCGCGCCGGCGAATGCGGGCGCGAGGATCCTTCTCGCCCACCAGCCGGGCTCGGCGCCCGCCGCCGCCCTGGCCGGATTCGACGTTCAGATCTCCGGTCACACGCACGGCGGACAATTCTGGCCCTGGAATCACTTCGTGCGTTTTTTCCAGCCCTTCACCGGCGGCCTGCATCGCCTGAAGAATCTCTGGGTCTACGTGAGCCGCGGAACCGGCTACTGGGGTCCTCCCAACCGCTTCGGCGTGCCGTCCGAGATCACTCGCATACGATTGGTGGCCGCTCCGTCATAATGCACCGCGATGGAGCCCTTCCTGGTGTCGTTGTCGACGGTGGCGATCGCGGAAATGGGCGATCGTACCCAGCTGCTTTCCTTGATGCTGGCTGCCCGCTATCGCGCGCCCTGGCCCGTGCTTTGCGGCGTGCTGTGCGCGACGCTCGCCAATCACGCAATCGCCGGCCTCATCGGCGTTCGGCTTGGACACTTCCTCAGCCCCGCGCGGCTCGACATCGCAGTCGGCGTCAGCATGATCGCGATGGCGCTCTGGTCGTTGAAGCCGGATAGGCTCGAGGAGGACCCGAGCCGGATGAGCCGCAGCGGCGCGTTCATGGCGACACTGGTTGCATTCTTCGTGACCGAGATCGGCGATAAGACCCAGATCGCGACGCTCGCCCTCGCCGCCGCATATTCGAGCCTGCTTGCGGTTGTCGCGGGTACGACGGCGGGCATGCTGATCGCGAATGCGCCCGTCGTGTTTCTGGGTCAGGCGTTCGCGCAGCGGCTACCGCTCAAGGCGCTGCACTACGGGGCGAGCGCAGCGTTCCTGATCCTCGGGGCCGTCTTCATCGTTCGGGCCGCTCACCACGCGGCCTGACCGCAGGCAGCCGCGAACGGTGCTGTTGCGCCAGCGAGGCCAATTCGCGGATCCGGCCTAAGGCGCCTCGCCCGCGGAGTCCTTCTCCATCAGCTCGAGACGATTTCCGAAGGGATCCTCGAGAAAGAAGCGCCGGCAGCCCTCGATCGGGGCGTCATCGTCGATCACCGCGCGAGCTGCGGCGGCTTCGCAATCTCGGGCAGGCCCAGCACATCGCGATAGAACGCCCGCGCGCGCTCCTCACCGCCCGGCGGCATCGCCAATTGCCGCGGGCGCACCGCACCTGTACGATGTGCTGCGACGCGCCATCCCGGGATTCGCCCGGCGGGCTCGCCTCACAAAACAAATACTCGAATCAATTCACCTTGGGAGAATCTTCATGACGCGCATGACTCAGCGGTTTTGTGCACTCAGCACTCTGCTATTGCTTGCAACGCTCGCCTCCGCCGACGGACGCAACTACAACGATGGTCCGGTCGTCAATGTCTCGGCGATCAAGACCGTGGATGGGCACTTCGATGATTACATGCAATGGCTTGCCACGACTTGGAGGAAGCAGGAAGAGGCGGCCAAGAAAGCCGGGCTCATCACGAAGTATCAAGTGCTGGTCGCTCAGCCGCAGGGCCCGAGCGATCCGGACATCTACTTGGTGATCGAATACAAGAACTGGGCCGCGTTCGACGGGCTCGGAGGCAAGCTCGATGCGGTCAGTGCCCAGGTCGAGGGCTCGATCGAGAAGGCCAACCAGTCCGAGGCGGACCGCGCCAAGATCCGCACCGTGCTTGGATCACAGACCATGCAGGTTGCGGAACTGAAATAAGGGCCTCGCGTTCGCGGGCGCGGCGACGATGCCGCGCCCGCGGATTGCCGCCGCGGTGCGTTGCTCGAGAATGTCGAATTTGCCCGCTCCTTGGGGGTGCTCTATGCTCACGCGCGTGGCTGGCCAAAGCCTGCCCCGGTAGCATCGCAAGAGCACTGGTGAGCTCGAGTGGACCCGAGGAGGATCCGTAGTGGCATCCGGATTACGAATAGCCCGCGTGCAAACGCGCCGCTGCGCCGGCGGCGAGGGGCCGCTGTGGGACGCGGCCGAGCAAGCCCTTTATTTCATCGATAACAGCGGCCAGAAGATCCACCGGTACGATCCAGGAGCGCTGACGACGCGCAGCTGGGAGATGCCCAGTGTCATAACCGCGATGGCCCTGCGCGAGCGCGGCGGCGCGATCTTGGCGCTGCGGAGCGGAATCCATTTCTTCGACTTCGATACGGATGAGTTCGAGGTGCTCAGCCCGCTGGCATCGCCTCCTCCCTTCGTGTTCAACGACGGCAAGGTCGACGGCCGGGGACGCTTCATCCTCGGCGCATGCACGGCGAATTTCGCGAATCCGGCTCCCGATGGTGGGCTGTACACGTTCGGCCCGGATCGCCGTCTTCAGGTGCTCGACACCGGCGTGCACTTCTCCAACGGTCCGTGCTGGTCGCCGGACTTCAAGATCCTCTACTTCTCCGACAGCTGGCTTCACACGACCTACGCCTATGACTACGACATCGAAACCGGAAAGGTCACCAACAAGCGGCTGTTCGTCGATACCCACGATCTCGGTGGATTGCCCGATGGGGCGACGGTGGACCGCGACGGTCTGGTCTGGATCGCGATCTATCGGGGCGGCAAAATTGCGGCCTTCCGGCCCGATGGCGCTCTCGAGCGAATCGTGGAGATGCCGGTTCGGCTGACCTCGAGCGTCATGTTCGGGGGACCGAATCTGGATCAGCTTTACGTGACGACCATCGAGAAGGGCTCCTTCGGCGAGCCGTCGGAGGAAGGGGCGGGCGATGTGTATGTCATCGAGGGCCTCGGCACACGCGGAATGCCCGAGCCACGCTACGCCGGGTGAGGGAGTTCGCGTCCGATCCCGCATCCGGCACGAATGCGACCGGTGACGCCGATGGCGCCGAGTCAAATCGAGTCCGCCGCCGGGGATGCTCGCGTCGTCCAATACCAGTCCAATACTCGCAGGGCACGAAGAGTGTTCCAGCGGCTCGGGCGGCCCTCCGCCTCGTCCATCTCAACCGGCATCTTGCCGTAATATCGGGTCTCGACAGGCCACCTGCCGTGCTCGTCGCGCTTGCAGGCGACCAGGTCGATCGCTTCGGCCAGCCGCCCGTCGGGAGCGATTCCGGCGGCTCGCAGATACTCGAGACCCCGCAGCACGTCGTAATGCCACCACGTCGGGAAGGCAAAGCGCGTCCACACCCCTCCTCCTTTGCGATCTCGCTCGATCGCCTCCCCGGTCGACCTGCGGCGCAACAGGCGGCGCTCGAGAAGATACTCCTGCCCACGGATACGAGCCTCGGTCACGTCCGCGCGGCCCCCCGTCGTGCGCTCGTGCGCGAGCAAAGCTTCGAGTACGCAGATCGTGGTGTTGAACGAGGAGCGCATCGAGCCGTTGACGGCCTCGCAGTTCCACCCGCCGTCGGACAGCTGCTCGGCGAGCAGCCGATCGATGATGCCACGGACGTTCTGGCCAAAATAGGCGCCCGCAGCCGCGACCTGAGCGTTGATGCAGGGCTCGACCTCACCTTCGAAGAAGGCGCGGCCGTCGCATTCAGGCGGCCCGCACCCCTGCCACGTTACCCGATCATGGATGAGGTCCAACGCTGTGCGTGCGTGGTTGCTCGCAGGATCCAGGCCCATGTCTCGCAGAAGCATCAGAACGTGCATGGTCGAATTCCAGCCGCGATTCCACGCCGCGCCGCCCCAGCAGCCATCCGCCCCCTGCAGGGCGAGAAGCCGCGCGCCGAATCCCTCGGTTGCGACCTTGGCGCGCTCGGCCTGAACCTCGCTGGCAGGTGCATCGGTCAGGTCGCGCATCGCCTGCCAGCGGATCGAAGGGTCCGAGTCGAGCAGCCAGCCTATGACCGAACGTCTCGAGTCCGAGGCCTGCCGTTCGACTGGATCAGTCTGCATTTGCAATCTCTCTTGCGCATGACCTCTCGATCACCGCCACCAAGGGCCACGGGCAAGTTTACCGCACGGCATGGGTATTGCCCGGCTCAGAGGAGCGTATGAGCGGGCCTTTAGACCCAGCCGGGCGCGTGGCGACGATCCTCGGCGCTAGGTTGCCGAGCGCCATCGGTGCGATGTCGTCCCGCAACTACCAGGCTACCGGCCGGCCGAGATAATCGAGATAATGCAGTCCGCGCTTGCCCTGGGTGGCCAACAGTGTGCTCACGACGTTGGGGACGCTCTCCTCGACGCTCAGTCGAGCATCCGGCCCTCCCATTTCGGTGCGAACCCAGCCCGGCGCCATCAGCACCAGGGTTCGCCCATCGGCCGAATGGCGCGCCGCGAAACTGCGCATGAACATGTTCAGCGCCGCCTTGCTGCCGCGATATACCTCGCGCTTACCGATCGTATTGTTCGTGACGCTACCTTGCCCCGAGGACATCACTCCGATCATGCCGTCGACGCTCACCCGGTCACATAGCGTCTCCACCACGCGCATCGGGCCGAGCGCGTTGGTCACCATGACCCGGACGAACTCCTCCGTCGCCACCTCACCGATCGTCTCGGCCGGATCGTTGGTGACCCCGGCGTTGACGAACAACATGTCGAATGTCCTGGACGCAAGGCGAGAGCGCATCGCGCCTATCTGGGCCGGCATCGTGATATCGACGGTCTCGATGTCGATTCTCCCGGATGAGCGCTCCGCAAGCTCATGCAATCGGGTTCGAGCCGTGCCCCGGACGGTACCGACGACGTTCCAGCCGCGGGCGAGGAACTCCTCGGCTATGGCATAACCCAGGCCGCGCGAGGCGCCGACGAGAAGCAGATTCCTGCGCACGGGAGGCAGGGATGCCATCACAGCCTCCTCACAGCCTCATGCTGAGCTCGACGTCACCCGCGAATGGC
>Ga0335075_10013981_pt1 | contig 12078 bp, 10 predicted proteins | sample Lox_Sample_24_FD_206723 | JGI IMG/M metagenome (GOLD analysis project Ga0335075, IMG submission 206723) | Soil microbial communities from Loxahatchee National Wildlife Refuge, Florida, United States - Lox_Sample_2.4 | ecosystem: Environmental > Terrestrial > Soil > Wetlands | place: USA... | reverse complement strand
CGGGGCGCGCCGAGCTTGGTGGCAGAGGCTGATGAGGCGGTGAACGGGATCACGTCCGACCGGCAGCTTAACCTGCTCGCCGCCACCCGTAGCACCGGCTTGATGACGGCGCCGACGCCACCGGCGAGCCGTCGTGTGCCCCCTCGCGGAATTCTACGACGATTCCCGGCTCGCGCCCTACAACTACAGCGGGCTGTCGTCGGCCACCTCTGCATACCTCCCGCATGTGTAGAAATACGCCATGGCGGCGATTCGGGCGCGCGGGACCCGCACAAAGGCACCAGATTCCGCGGCCCAACGCCGCCTGATCGGCTACGCGCGCGTCTCGACCGAAGAGCAAAGGCACCGATCCGCAGGTCGACGAGTTGCACGACGCCGGTGTGTCGCCATCCACCAGGAACGCGCCTCCGGCGCCGACCGCAGCCGCCCCGTGCTGGCGCGGCTGCTACGGGAGATCGCGTCGGGCGAGACCCTGGTCGTGGTGCGGCTGGATCGACTGGCGCGATCGGTCAGCCATCTGCTCACCGTCATCGAGCAGCTCGATGCGAAGGGCGCCTATTTCCGCAGCCTGCGCGATCCGATCGACACCACGACGCCGCAGGGCATGTTCTCCCTGCAGGTGCTCGGCGCGGTCGCTCAGCTCGAGCGGGCACTGATCGCCGAGCGGACCAAAGCCGGGTTACGGTCTGCCCGCCTCCGCGGCCGGATCGGTGGCAATCCGGGCCTACGGGCGCGTGATCCCGAGGCCATCCGCAAGGCGCGTGCGGCGCGGGATGCGGGGCATCTGAACGCCGTTCTGGCGCGGCTCGATGACTGGCTGCCGATCGTGCGGCGGATGCGGCCCGGCCAGCACTGGGGTGACGTGGTGCGCGTGCTGAACCGGACCACTGGAATGTCCTGGACCCCCGAGCGTCTTCGCCGAACAGTCCGCCGGCTCGTAGGGGAAAAGATCGTCGAACCGGAGTTGCTCGACCCGGCTCCCCGGAAACCGGCTGGCGATCGCCTGGTCGTGCTGGTGGCCGGCATCGCGTCCGCCGCGCCGGACCGCACCCTGCAGCAGATCGCGAGTCAGCTCGAAGGGATGCGCGAGCGCACGCTGCGCGGGGGAACCCGCTGGCACGCATCATCAGTCCGCCACCTGTTGCGGCGCGCGGAGCACCTCGGGCTGCTCGGCGCCCCCTCCCCTCCCCTGCCCTTCCCTCCGACGGTCATGCGTGATCGAAGTCGGCGGCCTCTTCCGGCCCCCCGGCGCCAGAGACGTTCCAGGTAACCCCTCGGCACTAGCTTCCGACCAAAGCAACGCGCTGCGAGAGGCGCTCAACGCGGCCCGTACCCGAGGTACAGCGCTGAAGGAGGAGCTGCTGGCCGATGCAGAGAGCTGAACACGGCCGGCATAGCGGCATGGCCTGGGATGTCCGAGGAGGGGATCCGACTGAAGTGGAAACGCCATGGGCTGGAATTCGCCAAACGTGGCGTCCGCTATCCTGGTTGGCAGGTCCTGCCGGACCGGCAGCTCCTCCCTGCCCTGCCCCGCCTCTTTGCCGTACTTGGCGACGACCCATGGCGTCTGTTCCGCTTCCTGCAGCAGCGCGACGGCGAACTCGGCGGCGAGCGGGCCCTCGAGGCACTGCGCCAGGGGCGCATAGAGCTCGCAGCCGCAGAAAACGCCGCCAGGGGCGCCTTTGCCTGATTGCCTGATTGTCCTGAGCTCGCGGCGGTTCTCGACATGTATCGCGTAGCGTTGGTCTAGAGACGCGGTATTTGCGTTGCACGGCCCAAGCCGGGAGCTGGTCAGAGTGAGATCTGGGTCGTTTGTCCTGTCTCGGGTGGGTTGAGTGGGCTGCCAGGTCATCTTGTGCTGTCTGGCTTCCGCTGATGTCCTGTCCTTGTTGTCCCGGTTTTCCCGAGTCGCCCGCTCGTCCGGCCCGTCCTAATATTCCTTCTCGGCCGCATTTCGGTGCAACTGGCGCCATAAGTTGGCTCCCCCACCCGGTGTTCTGCATAGCCGAACGGGACACTTTTGTCCTGTCCTTGTTGTCCTGGTCTTCCAGGATTGACTGCCCTGTCCGCTTGGCGTTCTTTTCGGTGACATCCGGTGGGGCACCTTCGACCCGCATTCCCGCCCGGGCAGAAACCTTATGTCTCGGTTGTCCTGGTCGTCCTCTCCTGGTTGTCCTGCGCTGCCGCCACAGATCGATCAGCCGGCTTGGTCTGCTAAGCCTTCCCTCCGATCTCTAATTGCTCTTCCGGCTTTGGGTGAAAAGGTGTATCTGGTTGCTCCGATTGGGCGTCTAGGCTGGAAGGGCAAGGTTTATTCGGGGAGAGCTTCTTGCTCCCCGCGTGATCCACCCGCTCAACAGAGCGCTACTACTGGGGTGCAGTCGATGATTCTCGTTTGTGGCGGCGTCAAGGGAGGAACGGGGAAGACCACCACAGCCGTCAACATCGGGGTCGAGCGCGCGCGCCGCGGCGCAAAAGTGCTACTTGTTGACGCAGACCCCGACCAGGAATCTCTCACTGACTACGTCGCGAATCGAGACGAGCGCGGGGCTCAGCCCGGGCTAAATGTTGTGCAAGTGAAGGGCACTACGACCTCAAAGACGCTCCTGGCTCTCGCGAAAGAATATTCCGATATCATTGTGGATTGCGGTGGCTTTGACTCCGTGGAGCTTCGGCAGGCGGTCTTGGTCTGCCAAGTGTGGATTGTTCCGCTGAATCCAACTCAGATGCAGGTCTGGACAATGCCGAAGCTGAAGGAACTGCTCGACGGTGCAAACGCATATCGTGGCGACGCGCAGCTTACCGCGTACTTGCTCGGGATGCGGCTCTCGACTAATTCATTGAACCGCGCTCGCGCTGACCTAGAGACCGTCGCAGCTGAGTTTGAAGGCTTTGGTGTTCTGTCGACAGTCGTCCATCAAAGGGCAGCCTTCGAACGTGCCGAAGCTTTAGGGCTCGCAGTGACGGAGCTCGATAAGCCCAGCGAGTCCGACCGGAAGGCCCGAGATGCGATCACCCGACTTCACGACGAGCTGTTTGGAGAGGCGGCGGCTGAGAGCGGCGCGTTAGCCAATGTCGACTAGACCGCCGATATCGGTACGGCGGCCCGCCCGACCCACCGACCCAGCTCCCAGCGCAACCATGCCCATAGCTCACTCGCCGATTCCCAATATTGATCCAGATGCCGCCGAGGCGGTGGCATTCTCAATGCGCGGTCGCCTCACGGCGCCCGAGGGAGATGCTGCGGGCCGGAAATCTGCCGCACCGGAGCCGCCCGCCGCGGAGTTGCCACATCCGGATGAGGGATTACCCTATCCCACTCCGACTCAAACGACGAGGGATGGTGATCCGTCGCAGTTGCCAGCCAAGCTAACGGGCGAAGAGCCCGATAGTGCCGTCAGAGAGCACGCTCTCGCGGCAGATTGGATATCGGTCAAACTACCCCCGGAGGTGGGGAGGCAGCTCGCTGCAATCGCCGACCGCCGAGGATCAAAAAGAACGCTTGTCGCAATCGAAGCTCTGTCTGAGCCCCTCCGGTCGCTGGCTGCGGCACACAGGGCAGGGGCGTTCCCGGAGCTTCCAAAAGTGGTATCAGGGACAGTCCGCTCGTCCATTGCCTTTGCGCTCCCCCCTAACCTGTCCGCCGATCTCGATTATGTGCTCCGGGTGAGACGCGCCGTCAGGGCGCAAGTCGTGACGCGTTTGCTGGCGCCCGCCATTGGAGCGCTCTTTGACCTCGAGGTTGCCGGTCGCTCCAAATAGGGGAGGGGGTTTTGCAATTTCCCTGGGGTGGACTCGGATTGCGGGTCTGATCTCTGTCGGGGCCGAGTCGGATGCGGCTCCACCTGCATACTCAGCGCTCGGCCCCCTGATCTTTTCCGGGGAACTCCCTGATTTTTGTAGGGTGATCCACAGAACTCTGTCGGGACGCAGACCTTGGTCGCTTCTTTCGGAATCAACTGGTTATGGGACTTATCCACTGATATTTATCGGGCAGACTAGTATCAAGAATCAAATAACTCCTTGCAAGCCCGAAAAAGATCAGGGCGACAAACAGGAAAAAGGCAAGCAGATTGCGGTTGACATCGGACGGAGTGCTGGCATGGCCGAGGTGCACACGCTGATACTGGCCTACGGAAAAGACGCCGCATTGAAAGCAGATGTTGACCGAGCTGTCGTGGAAGCCGCGGCCGGCTATCTCAGCTCGGAAGAGACCGATATCGGCTATCTCTTCAGTGGGTGGGCCCAAGCGGCACTTCCCCATCGTCGTCTACCCGACGACGCCGCTTGGCAAGTATCGACTGACCGCGTCACGCTAATCGTGCAACCAGGCCTCCGACCCGCACTCGGCGGAAACCCTGTGTCTGTGGGCGTCCCATACGGGTCGCGCGCGCGCCTCATCCTCCTCTATCTCCAAACCGAAGCAGTGAAGACGAATAGCCGGGAGGTCGAGCTCGGTCGATCACTGCACGCGTGGCTGCGGCGGTTGGAAATCCCGATCGGCGGGAAACAGATGACAGCCGTCAGAGACCAAGCCGAACGCATATCGAGGTGCCGCCTTTCTTTCCAAATCAGGCAAGGATCTCGCACGGGCCTCGTGAATCAGCATATCCTCGACACAAGCATGTTCATTGAAGACGAGAGCAGGCAGGGAGCTCTTTTTGTCGAAAGAGCTACCCTCTCACAATCATTCTTCGATGAGCTAAAGAAGCACCCCGTCCCTGTTGAAGAAGCAGCGGTCCGACAAATCGCCAACAACTCACTTGCTCTGGACGTTTACTGCTGGCTTGCCTACAGACTACATAGTCTAACCGGATCTATTACAGTCAGCTGGAAGGCCCTACACGCTCAATTCGGGCGGTCGGTCGCTCGCTTGGATCACTTCAAGGACCACTTCCGAAGTGTCCTTGCATTGGCCCTGAGCGTATATCCGGACGCAAATGTCGAAGAGGCCGATTCGGGGACTGGCCTCATCCTCAGACCGTCGCGGCCACCCGTAGCGCCAACACGAGCGCGACTGACTATCGCCGTCTCCCGGTAAAGATCAGTCCATCCTCCTGTCATTCACTATCCCCAACGCGGGCCGTCTCCCGGAAAAGATCAGCTTTTGCCGCGAGTCGCCGTGAAGTGCCTCCCGACAAAGATCAGTCCTCTGTAGCGGCAATGACGGCCCCGTCAACGCCAGTTGCCTCCCCGGGAAAGATCAGCTTTGCCGCGTCTCCCGACAAAATCGGTTCCTTGCGGGTACCCCGCCTCCGGTCGCCTATCCAGACTTGGCTATCTGAGACCTGAGGGCCACAGTAGTGTCTGGACAAGGAAGACATCCGGGACATCACGGACAGCACACTACGAGTTGTGGCGGCCCCCTTGGAAGGCGAGCCAGGGGTTGGGTTCCAGCCGGCACGGCCCTCATCAAGCAGTAGCGTCCGATCACGATCGGACAAGCGTATCCCGAAAAAGATCAGCAATTCTCAGGAGTCGCCGCATCGAGTATCCCGGTAAAGATCAGCTCCTCCCCGCAGAGAACCAAAGAGCCCGGCCCGCTCTGTGCGCTCCGCAGCCAGTCTGGAAATGACGGCCCACCGATTGGAGAGATATGCCGGCAGGGTAGGGGTGTACTACGGAATGGCCCGCGTACAGTTTCCACCATCTAACGGGTTGGCGGATCGACTGGCCACGACAGCATAGCTGGCTCGATTCGGAGCGGGGCAGGGGAGGGGAGGGGGCCAATCAGCACGGCAGGTGCATCTTCAGCGGAAGTCCTGGCGGGCGCAGTGGAACGGGTGACCTTCCACAATCCGGAGAACGGGTTTTGCGTGCTGCGGGTCAAGGCGCGCGGCGAGAAGGACCTGATCACCGTCGTCGGGCGAATAGCAATGATCACCGCGGGCGAGTTCATCCAGGCGAGCGGCGGCTGGGTCAACGACCGCACCCATGGCCAGCAGTTCCGGGCAACCTTCCTCAAGACCAGTGCACCGACCTCGCTGGAGGGCATCGAGCGCTATCTGGCGTCGGGGCTGATCCGCGGCATCGGCCCGAGCTACGCCAAGCGCCTCGTCCGTGCATTCGGCGCCGACGTGTTCGATCTGATCGAACAACAGCCGGATCGGCTGCAGGAGGTGACGGGGATCGGCCGCAAACGGGCGGCGCGAATCATTGCCGGCTGGGCCGAGCAGAAGGTCATCCGGGAAATCATGCTGTTCCTGCATGCCAACGGCGTCGGCACCTCCCGGGCGGTCCGGATCTATCGCACGTACGGCAACGAGGGATCACCGGACGATTTGTTCAAAACTGCACGCTAAGCGAGCCCGGCGCGGTGCGCGGCGACGATTCGTGACACTGTCGGGGCGCTGACATTGTAGAGGCGGGCCATCTCGGCGCAGGTCTTGCGGCCTGAAATAACGCTCTCGGCGATTTCGTGGCGCTTGGCAGCATCGAGCTTCTTGCGCCGACCGCCGATGCGGCCTTCGGCGCGTGCGGCCGCGAGGCCTGCCGAGGTGCGTTCCCGGACCATGGCCCTTTCGAACTCGGCAAATGCACCCACCATCTGCATCATCATGCGGCCGGCCGGCGTGGTAGTATCAATCGCCTCGGTGAGGGAGCGGAAGCCGGCGCCCGCTTTCCCGATTCGCTCCATGATGTGCAACACATCCTTCAGCGAGCGCGACAAACGATCGAGCTTCCAGACGACGACCGTATCACCCTCGCGCAACTGGTCGAGCATGCGATGCAGCTCGGGTCGATCCCAACGCCCACCGGACGCGATCTCCTCAAAAACGCGCCGGCAGCCGGCGGCCCGGAGTGCCCGAGCCTGCAAAATGTTGGTCTGGTCGTCCCCTTTGGATACGCGAGCATAGCCGAGTAGCAGGCCTCTGCCCGCCGGTCTGGTGGCCTTTGCGCGCGATCGCGGATGACGCCGTACATTCATTGTTTATTCGCTCGCAGCGCCATCTCTTCCGCCGCCGTAATCGCGGCTGAGCGGGTCGGGAATGGCCCAACATCGTGCATGGCGGTATCCGGCAGCCAGGCGGGCAGGAACCACCATCCACCCGGTTTGTAGCTCCGCGCGCTGCGGATCGCGCCTATCCCGGTCGAGTAGAGCCAGCCGGCATCCAGCCCGTCGCGCTCCCAGCCGGGCGGTGTGCCCGTCGGCTCATCTTTCACAAACGGTCGTTTGCGCACCGGATCGCGAGCCATCGGTTTTCCACAGGAATCTTCTTTCACAATCCTGTTTCAGAATTGCGGTGAAAGGCAAGCCCTTTATGAACGGCCCTCCACCATCCTCCCGGAGGCCCTATGTCCCGCCGAACCCTTCTGTCTGCCGAACAACGCGTCCGCCTTTTCGGCATCCCGAGCGACCCCGCCGAGATGGCAAAGCATTACGTGCTAAGCCCCGAGGATCTGACGCTTATTGGAAGCAAACGGCGCAGTGGCAACCGACTCGGATTCGCTGTTCAGCTTTGCCTGTTGCGGTACCCGGGCCAAGGCCTGGGCTTTGGCGAGCATCCGCCGGAGCCAATGATCGCCTTCGTCGCCCAGCAGATCGGTGCTTCGCCGCCCGCTTTTGCTGATTATGCGCTTCGGGACCAGACACGACGAGAGCATGCGGTCGAGCTGCAGAAGTTGCTGAGCCTGCGCAACTTCCGTTTGCTGAACTGGCGCACTTGCTTGCAGGTCGGCACCAATGCCGCCTGGGCGACTGACCGCGGCGAGCCGATCGTGCAGGCCATGCTCGCACACTTGCGGGCCGAGCGCGTGCTCATCCCGGCTGCGGCAGTGCTGGAGCGAATTGGGCTCGCCGCACGGGTGCGCGCCCGCAAGCGGGTGTTTCAGACCCTCGTAGAGGGGCTGACCGACGCGGCGCGAGAAGCGCTCGAAACCCTGCTGGCGCTCGATCCAGCGCTGCTGCGATCCCGATTCGCCTGGCTGCGGGACTACGCAGAATCGCCGGCGCCAAGCAATCTGCTTGGGCTGCTCGATCGACTCGAATACGTGCGCGACCTTGGGATCCACGCTACTGGCGCCCGGCAAATCCATCCCGCCCGACTCGGCCGGTTGCTCGCGGAAGCCGCAGTGATGACGGTACAGCACATCGCCGATCTGGAGCCGGCGCGCCGCATGGCGATCCTGGTCGCGCAAGTCTCGGACCTGGAGACGCGACTCGCAGATGCGACGCTCGCCATGTTCGAGAAGCATATCGGATCGCTGTTCAGCAAGGCGCAGAACCGGGACGAGCGGCGCTTCCAGGCCACCAAACGCGATGTCGCGAAAGCCCTGCTGCTGTTTCGCCGCACCATCGTCGCGCTCAAGCAGGCGCAGGCGACCGGCGAGGACGGCGTCGCGGCCGTCGATCGCGAGGTGGGAATGAAGCAGCTGGACGAGGTCTTGCCGATAATCGGCACGGCAGCCGAAGTCGCTGATCAGGACATCCTGGTCACCGCAGCCGAGCGTTATTCTGTGCTGCGCCGGTTCAGTCCGCGCTTCCTGGCGGCGTTCGGCTTCGAGTCGAACGTAGGGCGAGACCCCGTACTGGCGGCCGTCGAGATCCTGAAGGCAATGGACCGCGCTGGCACCCGCACGCTGCCAAAGCGTCCGCCGGCAGCCTTCCTGCCGGCGAAATGGCGCAAGCTGATCTTCGCCAATGGCGCCGCCGACCGGCGGCTGTACGAAGTCGCCGTGCTGGCCACGTTGCGCGATCGATTGCGTGGCAGTGACATCTGGGTCGCAGGCAGCCGCGATTATAGGGCTTTCGAGGATTACCTGCTTCCTGCCGAAACCGTCCGGAACGTCGGCATCGGACAAGAGACCGATGCTACGCGCTTCATCGAGGCTCGCGCTGCGGTACTGCATGAGCGGCTGAACTTTGTGATGGCGCGAGCTGCGCGTGGCGAACTCGACGGCGTCGAGATCGAGGATGGCGTCCTCTACATCGCCCGCATGAAACCGGCCGTGCCAGAAGGGGCACGCGACCTGGCGATCCAGCTCAACGGCATGCTCCCCCGGGTGCGCATCACCGAGCTCCTCAGCGATGTCGATGCCTGGACCGGGTTCGCCGACCGCTTCACACATCTGCGCACCGGCAATCCCGCCGCCGGCAGACCGGCGCTGTTGGCGGCGGTGCTCGCCGACGGCACCAATCTTGGCCTCTCCCGCATGGCCGACGCATCGCACGGCATTAGCTACCATCACCTTGTCAACGTGGCGCAATGGCATATCAGCGACGACAACTACGTCGCCGCACGGGCGGCCATCATCAACGCGCACCATAAGCATCCGATGGCAGCAATTTGGGACGATGGTACGACTGCCTCGTCGGACGGGCAGTATTTCCGGGCCGGCGGCCGCGGCGAAGCGAGCGGCTCGATCAACGCCAAATACAGCAACGACCCTGGCTTCGTGGTCTATACGCACCTCTCGGGCCACTACGGTCCATTCTATACGCGGGTGCTCTCGGCGACGGTGAGCGAGGCGCCATACGTCCTCGACGGCCTGATGTATCATGTGCACCAGACTGATCTACGCATCCGCGAGCACTACACCGACACCGCCGGCGCCACTGATCACGTATTCGGCCTCTGCTGCCTGCTCGGGTTCTTGTTCGCGCCGCGGATAAAGGACCTGAAGGAGCGCAAGCTCTACACAATCGAAAAGCCAAGCACCTACCCGCTGCTGGAGCCACTGATCGGCGAGGCGATCGATCCGGCCGCTGTGGTCGGACAGTGGAGCGAGCTCATGCGCATCAAGGCCTCGATCGAATCTGGCGCGGTGCTGCCGTCGGTGATTCTGCGCAAGCTCGCAGCGGCCGGTCCTTGCAATGCCCTGTCGCGCGCCTTGCGCGCGCTCGGCCGCCTCGAGCGCACGCTGTTCACATTGCAATGGCTGTCCGACCCTAACCTGAGACAGCGCAGCCATGCCGGGCTGAATAAAGGTGAGGCGAGCAATTCGCTGCGGCGAGCCGTGTTCTTCCACCGCCTGGGCGAGATCCGTGACCGCACGTTCGAGAACCAGAGCTTCCGTGCGTCCGGGCTCAGCCTGATCACAGCAGCGATCGTGCACTGGAATACGGTTTATCTCGACCGCGCCGTGCAGCAGGTCCGGGGGGAAGGCGTCGCCATTCCGAACGACCTTTTGGCGCACGTCGCCCCGCTTGGCTGGGAGCACATCGCATTGACCGGCGATTACGTCTGGTCTGGCGTCAAACCCGAGCCGGGCTTCCGTCCGCTACGCGATGTTCACGCAGCGTTCCTGCCCCTGGCGGCTTAGCGTGCAGTTTTGAGCAAATCGTCCGGTGACCCCAACGACGCTGTGCAGGTGATCAGCGAGAACCCGTATCGCCTGGCACGAGATATTGGAGGCATCGGGTTTCGCACGGCCGACCAGATCGCGGGCAAAGTAGGCATCGAGAAGACGGCGATGATCCGGCTCCGCGCCGGTATCAGCTACGCCCTTGCCGAGGCCATGGAGAAGGGGCACTGCGGGCTGCCGGTGGAGGAACTCGTGACGCTGACCGGCGACCTGCTCGATGTTCCGCGGGAGCTGATTGACACCGCTCTTGCTCTGGAGCTGGACGTCGGCGCTGTGGTGTCAGACTCGCTCGATGGCCGCCGGTGCGTGTTTCTAACGGGACTGTATCGAGCCGAGCAAGCCATCGCCAGGCGGCTGCTTTCCCTCGTCCGGGGACCCCCTCCCTGGGCACGCATCGATCCGGCGAAGGCGATCCCGTGGGTGGAGCAGCGCACGGGCCTCTCGCTCGCAGACAGCCAACGGGAGGCGGTCCAGTTGGCGCTGCACAGCAGAGTGCTGGTGATCACTGGCGGGCCGGGTGTCGGCAAGACCACGCTGGTCAACTCGATCCTGCGGATCCTGATCGCCAAACAGGTTCGGGTCGCGCTCTGTGCTCCAACCGGGCGAGCTGCCAAGCGGCTGTCGGAGAGCACGGGCCTCCAGGCGAAGACCATCCATCGCTTGCTGGAGACCGACCCCAGAACCGGTGAATTCCGTCGCACCGAGGAGCATCCACTGGAGTGCGACCTGGTCGTGGTCGACGAGGCCAGCATGGTCGACGTGCTGCTGATGCGCTCACTGTTGCGCGCCGTCCCTGACGAGGCGGCCTTGCTGATTGTCGGCGATGTCGACCAGCTTCCCTCCGTTGGACCCGGGCAGGTGCTCATGGACACCATCCGCTCGGGCGTGGTTCCGGTGGTGCGGCTGACGGAGGTTTTCCGCCAGGCGGCAGGCAGCCGGGTGATCACCAACGCGCACCGGATCAACCGCGGCGAGATGCCGGATCTCCGCCGAACCGCAGAGGTGTCGGACTTCTATTTCGTGGACGCCGCAGACCCCGACGATGCCGTGCGCAGGATCATCGCCGCGGTTCGGGACCGTATCCCGCACGCCTTCGGACTTGATCCGATCCGTGACATCCAGGTGCTCTGTCCGATGAATCGCGGCGGCCTCGGTGCGCGGTCACTCAACATCGAGCTGCAGAAAGCCCTCAACCCGCCGGGCGAAATCCGCGCCGAACGCTTCGGCTGGACCTTCTGTCCGGGCGACAAGGTCATGCAGGTGGAGAACAACTATGATCGCGACGTCTACAACGGCGACCTCGGGATTGTCCGCGGCATCGACCTGGAACAAAGCGAGCTAATTGTTGACTTCGAGGGGCGAGAGGTGAGCTACGGGTTCGGGGAGCTCGACGAGCTGGTCCTGGCTTATGCAACGACGATTCACAAAAGCCAGGGCTCGGAATATCCGGCCGTGGTCATCCCACTGACCACCCAGCACTACACCATGCTGATGAGGAACCTGCTGTACACCGGCATCACCCGCGCGAGGCGCCTGGTGGTTCTGGTCGGCCAGAGGAAAGCTTTGGCCATTGCGGTCCGCAATCAGGGAACGCGTCGCCGCTGGTCCAACCTGCGAGAGTGGCTGCTCGATAAGCAGAACACGGGCATCACCGCTGCGCTAACGGCCGCCGCACCATAACGAACGGATCGGTGCGACTCGGCGCGCTGCTGTACGTTCACGGTCGTGAACGTCGAGGCACCTCTCTTCGGGCTCTCCCAGCGTTTGCCGCCG
>Ga0335075_10013980_pt1 | contig 12078 bp, 11 predicted proteins | sample Lox_Sample_24_FD_206723 | JGI IMG/M metagenome (GOLD analysis project Ga0335075, IMG submission 206723) | Soil microbial communities from Loxahatchee National Wildlife Refuge, Florida, United States - Lox_Sample_2.4 | ecosystem: Environmental > Terrestrial > Soil > Wetlands | place: USA... | reverse complement strand
AGCGCGGGCAGCAGCATGTGCTCGGCCGGCGCGCCGCGGCCGCCGCCGTACCCGATGAACTTGACCACGATGCTGGCGGGCTCGGCCGCCGGCCTGATGTACCACGCCCGCACGGGATCGCCGCCCGCACCGGAGAACTCCACATCCATCACCCGGAACGGCCCGTACACATCCGGTTCGTACGGCGTGAACGTGGCCGGCTGGGCCTGCGCCCGCGCCAGCTCGAGGCGCTGGGCCCACCAGGCGTCCAGCCCGGCCGGCTCTGGCGTGTCGGTGCGGTACTCGCGGAGCCGCTCCAGCGGCATGTCATACCAGGGCATAGGGCCGTTTCTATCACTGTCCCCGCAGCGCCCGCCGGCCTCGTGGCCGATGCCACATCGCCGCGTTGGCTACCGGGTTCCGGATTCGGTAGACTGCATCGGCGCCAGTACGGCAGACTGGGCGCGCCCATGGGGTATGGGGTAATTGGCAGCCCGACAGGTTCTGGCCCTGTTAGTCTAGGTTCGAGTCCTGGTACCCCAGCTTTCTTCGTGGCACGGATGGCCTAAGGTGGCCTCCGTGCCACGTTTGCTTTCCGCCGCGGAACGGCGACCTGGTCGCCGCGGCGGCCCGCCTGACCGCGGCCGCTTGACGCTGCCTCGTGTTGGCTGCACTCCCTCGGAGGCGGTAAGGTATTTCCGCTCGGCCCCGTCGTCTAGAGGCCTAGGACGCCGCCCTCTCAAGGCGGTAACGCCGGTTCGAATCCGGTCGGGGCTACACGTGCCATGTTCGCCGAGCTTCGCTCGGCTTCCCAGTTTCCTGGTATCTCCCGGGGGGGCGACCCCCCGGACCCCCCGATGCCGGGCTTTGCCCGGCGGATCGGGGTGCGGCACGCGCGTGGCGTTTCGGCCGGCATCGCCGTGTATCATCGACCGCGTGTCGCGGTGGTATAGGCGCTTTACGCAGGCTCCGGGTGGGGCCGAGCGTACTGGCGTGCGCTTATCATCGCCCGGAGCCAGCTGAAGGACGGGGCAGCGACGTCCCGTCGTGAATGACAGGGCGTAGCTGGCTCCCGGCGGACACGGGCGGCGGCGTCGCCCGGGAGGAGAAGACCCCGATGTCACGCGTCAGGGATACCCGGATCGTCGGCTACGAGCCGCTGCTGTCGCCGGCCGCGCTGCTCGACGAGCTTCCGCTCGGCACTGCCGAGGCGGAGACCGTGGAGCGCACCAGGGCCGAGGTCCGCGCCTTGCTTGACGGCGCCGACGACAGGCTGCTCGTGGTCACCGGCCCGTGTTCTGTGCACGACCCGAAAGCGGCGCTCGAGTACGCCGCCCGCCTCACGGCGCTCCGCGACCGGTACGCGGACGACCTGCTGATCGTGATGCGCGTGTACTTCGAGAAGCCGCGCACGGTGACCGGCTGGAAGGGCCTCATCAACGACCCGGGCATGGACGAGAGCTTCGACGTGCACCGCGGGCTGCGCACTGCCCGGCGGCTGCTGGTCGACATCTTGAGCAGCGGCCTGCCGGTCGGCTGCGAGTGGCTCGACCCGATCACCCCGCAGTACATCGCCGACGCCGTGACCTGGGGCGCCATCGGGGCGCGGACGACGGAGAGCCAGGTGCACCGGCAGCTCGCCTCGGGCCTGTCCATGCCCATGGGCTTCAAGAACGGCACCGACGGTGACGTCCAGGTCGCCGTCGACGCGTGCCGCGCGTCCGCGGCGGGGCACACGTTCTTCGGCGTCACCCAGGCGGGCGCGGCGGCGCTGGTCACGACCTCGGGCAACTCCGACACGCACGTGATCTTGCGCGGCGGCCGCAGCGGCCCGAACTACTCGGCCTCCCACGTGGCCAAGGCGCTGGACCTGATCACGGCGGCGCGGCTGCCGCGCCGCCTGATGGTGGACGCGAGCCACGGCAACAGCAGCAAGGACTACCGCCGCCAGCCCGCGGTCGCGGAGTCGCTGGCGGAGCAGATCGCCGCGGGTGAGCGCGGCGTGTCCGGTGTCATGCTGGAAAGCTTCCTGGTGGCGGGCCGCCAGAACCCGGGCCGCCCGGCGACGCTCACCTACGGCCAGAGCGTGACGGACGCGTGCATGGACATCGAGATGACGGCCGCCACTCTGGAAACCCTCGCCGCATCGGTGGCACGCCGCCGCCACTCCCGATCCGCATTATCCAGAACGTAAGCGCCTTACTCCGGTACGCCAGCCCTCTCCCGCCGCGTTGGCGGACCTGCCGATTGCGCAATCGGCCCTGATAGAGCAGGCCAATTGCGCGATCGGCATGATGAGCCCGGGGTAGGCGGCCCTGAGGCTAAGCGCCGGGGACGGTGGGGAGGCCCGCGATCGCGGCGTCGATGCGGTCCTGCGGCAGGTCGAAGTCGGTCATGTCACCGGATAGGTACCGCTCGTAGGCCGTCATGTCGAAATGCCCGTGGCCGCACAGCGCCGTGAGGATGACCTTCTCCTCGCCGGTCTCGGCGCACCGCTTGGCCTCCTCGACCACGGCGGCGATCGCGTGCGACGGCTCCGGCGCGGGCAGGATGCCCTCCGACCTGGCGAAGGTCACCGCGGCGGCGAAGCATTCCCGCTGCGGCTTGGCGACCGCCTCGAACAGCCCGAGCTCGTACATGTGCGACAGCAGCGGCGACATCCCGTGGTAGCGCAGCCCGCCGGCGTGCACCGGGTCGGGGATGAAGGCGTGGCCGAGCGTGTGCATCTTCAGCAGCGGGGTGAACCCGGCCGTGTCGCCGAAGTCGTACGCGTACACCCCGCGGGTGAACGACGGGCACGCGGTCGGCTCGACGGCCCTGATGACCGGGTTCATCCGCCCGGCCAGCTTCTCCCGCAGGAACGGGAAGAACAGCCCGGCGAAGTTCGACCCGCCGCCCGTGCAGCCGACGATCAGGTCGGGTCCGGCCTCCTCCCCGGCCATCTCGAACTGCGCGAGCGCCTCCTGGCCGATGACGGTCTGGTGCATCAGCACGTGATTGAGCACCGAGCCGAGCGAGTAGCGGGTTTCCGCCGAGCCGCCCGCCGCCTCGACCGCCTCGCTGATCGCGATGCCGAGGCTGCCCGGCGAGTCCGGGTCGTCGGCGAGCACCTTCAGGCCCGCGTTGGTGGCCCGCGACGGGCTCGGGTGCACGGTCGCGCCCCAGGTCTCCATTAGCGTCCTGCGGTGCGGCTTCTGGTCGTAGGAGGCGCGCACCATCCAGATCTCGCAGTCCAGGCCGTACTGCGCGCAGGCGAACGCCAGCGAGCTGCCCCACTGCCCGGCGCCGGTCTCGGTGGTGAGCCGCTTGGTGCCCTCGCGCGAGTTGTAGAACGCCTGCGGGACGGCGGTGTTCGGCTTGTGCGACCCGGCGGGGGAGACGCCCTCGTACTTGTAGTAGATCCGGGCCGGCGTGTTCAGCGCCTTCTCGAGGCGATGCGCCCGGAACAGCGGCGTCGGCCGCCACAGCTTGTAGACGTCGATGACCTCGCCGGGGATGCTCACGTACTTATCGCCGGTGACCTCCTGGCCGATGAGCTCCATCGGGAAGAGCGGCGCGAGGTCATCAGGCCCGACTGGCTGGCCCGTGCCCGGGTGCAGCGGCGGCGGCGGTGGCGCGGGCAGGTCGGGGATCACGTTGTACCACTGCGCCGGGATCTGGGACTCATCGAGGATGAACTTCGTCCGCTCGCTCACTCGGGCCTCCGCTTGTCGGTCTGGTCATGGACAGCTGCCAGCACCTTACGTTGCCCGGCAACCGGCCGGATAGTGTCGGAACATGCCTGATGTGCCCGAACTGTCTTCAGCGGTGCGCGCCGCGCTCGCGGCCGGGCGGCCGGTGGTGGCGCTCGAGTCGACGATTATCTCCCATGGCCTGCCCAGGCCGGCGAATCTCACCGCCGCGAGGTCGTTCGAGCAGCTGCTCACCGAGACGGGGGTGACGCCCGCCACGATCGCGGTGATCGACGGCGTGCCGAGGGCCGGGCTTGACGACGCCGGCCTGGAGCGGATCGCACTGGACGAGTCGGTGGTCAAGGTGAGCAGCCGCGACCTGGGGCTGGCGATGGCCGGGAAGCGGACGGCGGGCACCACGGTGGCCGCCACGGCGGTGCTGGCCGCGAAGGCCGGGATCCGGGTGTTCGCGACCGGCGGGCTCGGCGGCGTGCACCGCGGCTTCGCCGAGTCGGCCGACGAATCGGGGGACCTCACCGCGCTGTCCAGGACGCCGATCACCGTCGTGTCAGCCGGCGTGAAGTCGATCCTGGACATCCCGGCGACCCTGGAGCGCCTCGAGACGCTCGGCGTGGCGGTCGCCGGCTACCGGACGAACAGGTTCCCCGCTTTCTACCTCACCGACTCCGGCCAGGATCTCGACTGGCGGCTGGACACTCCGGAGGAGATCGCCGCCGTCATGGCCGCCAGGGACCTGCTCGGCGACGAGTCCGCGCTGCTCATCGGCAACCCGTTGCCGCCGGACCAGCAGCTCGACCCGGAGCTGCACGACCGCGTGCTCGCCGAGTCGCTGGCCGCCGCCGAGGCCGCCGGGATCCGCGGCAAGGCGGTGACGCCGTTCCTGCTCGACCACATGCAGCGCGCCACCGACGGCGCGAGCGTGCTGGTCAACCTGGAGATCGCCCGCGGGAACATCACGCTGGCCGGGCAGATCGCCGCCGCGTGGGCCAGCCGGGCCTGACGAGCGCGGCCGGGGGTGCCGGTTGCCGCGAGTGCTAGTCGTCGGGGACGTGGTCAACGACGTCCTCGCGCAGGCGGCGTGGCCGCTCGCGCTCGGCGACGACAACCCGGCGGTGATCAGGAGCAGGCCGGGCGGCTCCGCGGCCAACCAGGCCGCGTGGCTGGCCACGCTTGGCCTGGACGTGGTGTTCGCTGGGCGGGTGGGCGCGCGGGACGCCGAGTTCCACCGGCGGGAGCTTGCCAGGCTCGGCGTCGAGCCGCTGCTGGCGGCCGACGAGTCGGCGCCCACCGGGTCGATCGTGGTGCTCGTCGGACCGGACGGCGAGCGGACCATGATCACCGACCGGGGCGCCAACCTGCGGCTGCGTCCGGCCGACGTCCCGGTCGCGCTGCTCGACGGCGCGGCGCTGCTGCACCTCACCGGCTACTCATTCTTCGAGCCAGGGCCACGCGAGGTCGTCCGGGGGCTGCTCGCCGCGGCGCGGGACAGGGGAGTACCGGTCACGGTCGATCCCGGCTCCGCGGCGTTCCTCGCCGCGCCCTCGGTCGGCCCGGCCGCGTTCCTCGGCTGGACCAGGGACGCCGCTGTCTGCTTCCCCAACCTGGACGAGGCGGCCGTACTCACCGGCGCGGACGCGCCGCCGGCGGCGGCCGACCCGGCCGCGATGGCGGCCGACCCGGCCGCGATGGCGGCCGTCCTGGTCGGCTACTACCGCGCGGTCGTGATCAAGCTCGGCGCGGACGGTGCCGTGTTCGCGGCCCGCGGCTCCGCGCCGGGGCGGGTCGCCGCCGAGCCCGCCGCGGTGCGCGACACGACGGGCGCCGGTGACGCGTTCTGCGCGGGGTTCCTCGCCGCGTGGCTTGGCGGCGCCCCGCTGCCGGCCGCGTGCGCCGCCGCGGTCGGCACCGCAGCTCGTGCCGTCTCCGGTCTCGGCGGCAGGCCTGGAGAGTGACTGCCTTTCCTTGAAAAGTGAAACATGATGTCTCAAAGTTTCTACTGCCACGTAGTAAGACTGGCTACGATCGGCTTGTGGGGAGACGGGTAAGCACCCCCGCTGCAGGCATGATGCCATCAAGGCCCAACGTGGCGCGGGTCTACGACTACCTGCTCGGGGGCAAGGACAACTTCGCCGTGGACCGGATCTACGGCCAGCGGATCGCCGCCGCGATGCCGGGGATCGAGGCCGGCGTGCGCGGGCAGCGGGCGCTGCTCGGCCGGGTGGTCCGCTACCTGGTGGGGACCGCGGACGTCAGGCAGTTGCTTGACATCGGAGCCGGGTTGCCAACGGCGGAGAACGTGCACCAGATCGCCCAGCACGTCGACCCGGCCACCCGCGTGGTCTACGTGGACAACGATCCGATGGTGCTCAGCCACGCCAAGGCGGTGCTCGCGGAGAACCCGTTCACGGCCGTGGCGGAGGGGGACCTCCGCGATCCCGCCGGGATCATCGGCCATCCCGTGGTGCGCGCTCACCTGGACTGGAGCCGGCCGATCGGGCTGCTGTTGTCCGGCGTCCTGCACCAGGTGATGGACTACGAGCAGCCAGCCAGGCTCACCGGCGAGCTGATCGCCGCGCTGCCGTCGGGCAGCTACGTGTTCATCCATCACCTGCTCGATGTCGACGTCCCCGGCGTCGCCGCGCTGAAGGAGTTCATGACGCGGGCGTTCGGCCGCGCCGAGTTCCGCACGCTCGACCGGGTACGGGAGCTGTTCTGCGGCCTGGAACTAGTGGAACCCGGCCTGGTCCGGGTCCGCGACTGGCGTCCCGACGGTGCCGCCGCCACGGGGAACGACGTCGAGCGGGCCGGGCCCGGCCTGGCGTGCGCCGGGGTCGCGCGGAAGTTCTGACGGCGATCCGCGGCCCTTGTCCTGGCGGGCATTTCGCCTGTTAACGTAGGCGTACGCGGTAGTCTCTTCCCTGAGAATGTGTGAGTTTGCAGATAGCGAGAGTGGTCTGAGTGGCGGATGATCAGGTAGCACGCGACGTTCCGGTCGTGGTGGCGCTGCCTGCCGAGATCGACGTCACCAACTGCGAGCAGGTGCACGATCAGCTGATCGCGGCCTTCGAGCCTGGCGTCGGCATCGTGATCGCCGACATGACGTCGACCATCTTCTGTGACTCGTCCGGAGTGCACGCGATCATGCGCGCCTACGAGCGGGCCGCCGCGAGCGACATCCAGCTTTCGCTGGCGGTGACCCAGGCGGGTTCCGTGCCCCGGGTGCTCCAGCTGACCGGCCTCGGCCGTCTCATGCCGGTCTACCCGAGCCTGCAGGAAGCGATGAGCGCCGCTTAGCCGGTTCTGCGCAGCACGATCATCGCGACGTCGTCCTCGCGCGCGCCGAAGACCGACATCACGTGGTTGGCGAACGCCTCGACGTCGGCGTCCGCGACCTCCTCCGCGGCGGCGCGGAGTATGTCCAGGTTGGTGTCGAGGAAGATCTTCCGGTCCTCCACGAGGCCGTCGGTGAACAGCAGGGCGGTGCCGCCGGGAGGCAGGAACGCCGTCTCGGTGTGCGGCTCGTGCCGGGTCAGGCCGAGCACCAGCCCGCCTTCGCCGACGTAGGCCGGGCTCGGGCCGCCGAGGAGCAGCATCGGCATGTGCCCGCAGTTGACGATCGAGAGCTCGCCGGTCGCCGGGCGGGCCAGCACTAGGCACAAGGTGGCCATCATGCCCGGGTGGTAGCGCCGCAGCACCTCGTTGACCAGGCTGGTGATCTCGACCGGCGAGTGCGCCTCGGTGGCGAAAGCGCGCAGCGCGTGCCTGAGCTCGCCCATCACGGTCGCGGCCTGCAGCGAGTGCCCCTGCACGTCGCCGATGGCGATCAGGACCCCGTCCCGCCAGGGTAGTGCCTCGTAGAAGTCCCCGCCGACCTCGGCCTGATCGCTGGCCGGCAGGTAGCGGAACGCCATCTGCAGGTCCGGCACCTGCGGCAGCGCCGCGGGCAGGAAGCTGCGCTGCAAAGTCAGCGCTACCAGGTGGTCCTCCGCGGAAGAACGCAGCGCCTCGACGCCGAGCGCGACCGACTGCGCGAGCTGGCGGAGGATCTGCAGGTCCTCCTCGCCGGACAGGCCCGCGCAGTCGACAACGATCGCCGTCGGCGGCTTGCCCGGCCTGACCCGCGCCGCGGCCACGCAGACGTCCACGCGCAGCGTGCTATCGGGCACGAGGGCAAGCCACTCCTCCCGGTTGATGTTCTCACTGGCACTGCTCCCGGCCGGGCCCAGCACGTGCTCCATGACGCGGTCCATCATCCCTGGCGGGCCGCCGCGCCGGACAGGCACGAGGCCGCCGGGCAGCGCCGCCATCCGGCGGAGCTGACCGTCGGGCATCTCCAGCATCAGCACCGCCGGGACGGAGAACATCCTGGCCGCGCCGACGGCCGTCGCCGCGGCCAGGCCGTCGAAGGTCTCCGCGGCGTTGATGTCCAGGGTCACGCTGGCCAACTCGGTGAGCAGGGTCGCCGTCCGCTCGGCGCGGGCCCTGGCGCGGTAGTAGCGCAGCACGGCCGTCACCGTGGCGAGCAGCTCTTCAGGTTCCGAGGGTTCCGTGAGGTACGCGTCGGCGCCCTGGGTCAGGCCGTGCGCGCGATCCGTGACGTCGATCGCGGTGGCGGACACCTGAACCACCGGGGTCGCGGCAGTCGCCGGCTCGTTCTTGATCTGGCGGCAGACCTCGAAGCCGCTCATGTCCGGCAGGTTCACGTCGAGCAGTACCAGGTCGGCGCTGGTTACCGCGGCCAGCGCCTCGCGTCCGGTACCGACCTCGATGACGGTGTGGCCCGCCCGCCGCAGCCACGTGGCCAGCACGTAGCGCTTGGCCTCGTCGTCGTCCACGAGGAGCAGCGTGCCCGGCGGCTCAATCATCGCATGCTCCGCATGACGCGCCTGATCGTGAACGCGAGCCGTTCCCTGGTCAGCTCGTCCTTGCGGAGGAGCGCCGCGGCTCGCGACGGCGGCGTCTCCTCGTGGCCGGTGATGACGATCGCGGGCAGCCCCGCGGGCAGCCGCTCGAGCAGCGCCTTGCCGTCCATCCGGGGCATCGCCAGGTCGGCGAGCACCAGGTCGGGACTGGCCGCGGCGACCACCTCGAGCGCGTCGGCGCCGTCCGCCGCCTCGATCAGGCGGTCCGCGATGCCGGCGAGCATCGCCGTCAGCACCCGGCGGAAGGCTGCGTCGTCGTCGGCGATCACGACGGTGCCGACGGTCGGAGTCCCGTGCGGCAAGGTGAGCACCGCGGTGGTGCCGCCCCCGGGCTCGCTGGACAGCGTCAGCTCACCGTCGAGCAGCCCGGCGAGCCGCCGGGCGTAGGGCAGCCCCAGCCCGGTGCCGCCCCGCCTGGCGCCGGGCACCTGGTAGAACTCTTCAAACACGCGTTCCAGCTGACTGGCCGGGATTCCTGTCCCGGTGTCGGAGACCTGGATCTCAACCCGGTCGGGGACCGTACGCACGGAAAGCCGCACCTCTCCGCTATCGGTGTACTTGATGGCGTTGGACAGCAGGTTACGCAAGACGGCGGTCAGCGCCATCTCGTCGGTCAGGATCGTAGCGGGCGCGTCGTCGGCGCTGACCACCACGGTGACCGGCTTGCCTTCCGCCATCGGCCGGACGAGGCCGCGCAGCGCCGTGAGCAGCGCCGGCAGGCTGACCTCGGCCGGCTCGATGACGAGCTGTCCCGACTCCGCCTTGGCGACGTCGAGGAGGTCGTTGACCAGGGTGAGCAGCGTACCGGTCGAGTTCCTGATCAGCTTCACCTGGTACAGCTGCTCGGCGCCGAGCCCGCCCCCGGGGTCGGCGAGCAGCCTGGTCAGCCCCATGATCGAGTTCAGCGGCGTCCGCAGCTCGTGGCTGACGTTGGCCCAGAACCTGTTCTTCGACTCGGAGGCGAGGCGGAGCTCTTCGGACTTCTCGTCGAGCTCCCTGTAGAGCGCGACGACGCCCCTGTTGGTCTGCTCGAGCTCGTCCGACAGCTCGGTGTAGAGGGCCACCACCCCGCGGTTGGTCTCCTGGAGCTCGGCGTTGAGCAGCAGCAGCTGTTCCTTCTGCTGCGTGAGGTCGTCCAGCGCCGCGATGAGGTCCTGATTCTGCCGCCTGAGCTCCTCGAACGAGGACTCGGTCAGCAGGGCCGCCAGCTGCTCGCGTAGCGCGCGCTTGTCTGGTGCGCTGTGCAGCGGGCGCCGTTTGGTCATCCGGATAAGTTTTCCCCTGGTCTCTACCGTGTCCATCAGCCGAGCCGCCGCGATGATCCCGTCCTCCGGCGGCTCTCCGTCGACCGTGACGGTGAGCACCAGGCTGGTCTTGTCCGCGCCGAACGCGATGATCGCGGTCTGCCCCGCGGTGAGCGTGCTGCGGCTTACCTCGCTGAGCGCGGTGGCGACCCGTACCTGGTCCTGCTGCTCCAGGGCGAGCCCGGCGGCCAGCTCGCGGCCGAGCCGCCGTGCCGCGAAGACCCCGGGCAGGTCCCGGACGTGCAGGCTGGCGAACTCGTCGGTCATGGCTTGAGCACCAGCACTCCGGCGTCGTCGCGGCGCGTTCCGGCCTCCGCGAGCAGCGTGGCGCCGATCACTAGCGGGTCCCTGGCGTTCAGTCCAGGCAGCGCACCGGGTTCCCAGCGGTTGCTGATGCCGTCTGAATGCAGGATGATCGCCGCACCCGGCGGGGCGGTGTACTCGAACTGGCGGATCGTCTGCGCGCGGTGGCCGGCGATACCCGGCACCGAGAGCATGCTCTTCCTGGTGCCCTCGGCCAGGATCACCGCCGCGACGTTGCCGAGGCCCGCGAACCGGATAGCACCGCCTGCCAGCCGCACCACGCCGATGGCGCCGCCGCGGGTGCTGGCCATCTTGCGGTGCGCGCGCTCGACAAGCGCGGCAGGCTCGCCCTGCGAGTCCTCGAGCACCGCCGCCACCCCCTGCGCCGCGGCCGTCGCGGCGAGCGGGCCATGGCCAAGTCCGTCACACAGCACTCCGGTCACGCCGGCTTCCGTCTCTACGGCGCCGAAGACGTCGCCGCAGTCGGTCTCGCCCGTGATCGGCCGGACCAGCCCCGCGTAGCGGGCCCCGGCCTCGCCGGGGGCCGGCCAGAACCTGGCCACCAGCGCGGTGCCGTGGCCCGGCATCGAGTACAGGTCGCAGAAGTCCGCGAGCCGGTTGATCGCACCGAGCCCGATGCCCAGGGTGCCGCTGGTGGAATGGCCGTCGCGCAGCGCGGCGCCGGTGTCGCGGAGGCCAGGGCCCGCGTCGATGGTGACCAGCTCGACCCCCGGGCGGGCGCCGTCCCTGGCGATACGCAGCAGCATGGAGCCCTGGCGGGCGTGCTTGTGCAGGTTGGAGGCGGCCTCCGTCACGGCGAGCGCCAGTTCGTCCATGCGGCCCGCCGGGAACCCGAGCCGGCCTGCCAGCGACTGGGCGGCGCCCCGGCAGGCGGCGGCGGCGCTGGGATCCTCGACCCGCAGCCAGCGCAGGTCGCCGGGCGCCTGGGCGGTCAGCGACCGGCTCACCGCGACCATTTGACGACCGTGACACTGGTCCCGGTGCCGGGAGTGGAGGCCAGCTCGAACTCGTCCACCAGCCGTCGCGCGCCGGACAGCCCGAGTCCGAGACCGGTACCCGTGCTCCAGCCGTCGGTCAGCGCCAGTTCGGTGTCGGGGATGCCTGGCCCCTCGTCGGTGAAATAGAGCTTGACCCCCACCCGCCCGTTGGCCGACTTGACCACTTCGACCCGGGCCGTGCCGCCGCCCCCGTGCACCAGCGTGTTGCGCGCGAGCTCGCTCGCGGCCGTAACCAGCTTGGTCTGGTCGACCAGGGAGAGTCCGTTGTCCGCCGCCGCGTTCCTGACGAACTGGCGAACCCGCACCACGTCGTCCCCCGACTGGATTGGCAGTTCATCCATCAGGACTTCCCGTTCAGGATCTCCAGCCCCTTCTCGGCGTTAAGCGCGGTGCGCACCCCGTTCAGGGACAGGCCGAGCTCGGTGAGCGTGATCGCCACCGCAGGCCGCATGCCGACAAGGACCGTCTCGGCGTCGAACAGCCGTGAGATCGAGCCGATCGTGGTCAGCATCCGGCCGATGAAGGAGTCGACGATCTCCACGGCGGTGATGTCGATGATCACGCCGTGCGCGCCGCTGGCGACCAGCTCGTCCGCCAGGTCTTCCTGGAGGCGGATGACGCTCTCGTCCTGCAAGTCGATCTGGATGGACACGAACAGGGTCTGCCCGATCTTGAGGATCGGCACCCGCTCCATTAGAGCGGCACGACTTTCAGCCCGGCCTGGCGCAGCGCGAGCGCGAGCGCATCGGCGAGCGACGCCTTGGTGGCGATATCGCCGAACTCGATGCCGAGCGACACGATCGTCTGCGCGACCTGCGGGCGGATGCCGGAGATCGTGCAGTCCGCCCCGAGCAGGCGC
>Ga0335075_10013979_pt1 | contig 12079 bp, 9 predicted proteins | sample Lox_Sample_24_FD_206723 | JGI IMG/M metagenome (GOLD analysis project Ga0335075, IMG submission 206723) | Soil microbial communities from Loxahatchee National Wildlife Refuge, Florida, United States - Lox_Sample_2.4 | ecosystem: Environmental > Terrestrial > Soil > Wetlands | place: USA: Florida... | reverse complement strand
GACGCGGTGTACGAGTTCCCCGGCGTGATCTGCACGTACAGCAATCGCACCGGCAACAGCTACAACGGCGCCGGCAAGGGCTACGGTATCGAGTTCTACGGCACCGATGCCACGTTGTTCCTCGACCGATCCGGCTTCGAAGTGATCCCGGAGTTCGGCGGCACGAAGACGGCGCCCAAGCCCCAGTACCTGTCCGAACAGGATCCGGTGGCGCCGGCATGGAAGCGTGAGTGGAACGCGCCGTCGAAGGGCCACGTGATGTCGATGCGGGCCGGCCAGTCGGACCAGAACCTCACCCACATCCGCAACTTCCTCGACTGCATGCGGTCGCGGCAGCGTCCAGCATCCGACATCGAGATTGCGCACCATTCGACCGCGATGTGCCTGCTCGGCAACGTCTCGTATCGCACCGGCCACAAGCTCACGTGGGATGCCGCGAAGGAGCAGTGCGTCGACGACCCGAAGGCCAACGCGTTGCTCACGCGCGAGTACCGCGCGCCGCACACACTGCCGACGGTGTAGGAACCACCCACGTAGCCTAGGGCCTGCCGCCTGCAGCCTACCTGCGGTCGTAGGCGGTAGGCGCGTAGGCTGTAGGCCCTGCAGGCTGTAGGCCCCACGAACCCTGATGACTCGCAGCTACCCACGCATCGCGGCGCTCAAGACCGCCGACCTCTTCAAGGCGCACGTCGCGTCTCTCGGCATCACGCTGCCGTTCGACGACGTGCTCGAGCGCGCGCCGGAATCGCCTCTGGCCGAGGCGACGACGACGTCGGCCGGCCTGGCGGGCAATCGTTTCAGCATCCTGCCGATGGAAGGCTGGGATGGCACGCCCGACGGACGACCGAGCGACCTCACCCTGCGGCGCTGGCGCCGCTTCGGTGAGAGCGGCGCGAAGTTGATCTGGGGCGGCGAGGCTTTTGCGGTTCGTCATGACGGCCGCGCCAACCCCAATCAACTGTGCCTCGGCCCGACGTCGGAGGCCGACCTGGTCGACCTGCGCCAGGAACTGATCGCCGGTCACGAGACGACCGGCCTCGACACACGCGACCTCGTCATCGGCTTGCAGCTCACGCACTCGGGCCGCTACGCCCGGCCTGATGCCGACAAGCGACCGAAGCCACTGGCGGCCTACCCGCATCCGGTGCTCGACCGGCGCGTCAGTCCCGACGGTCCGGTGCCGCTGCTGTCCGACGACGACCTCGACGACCTGACCGCCCGACTGGTGCAGGCGGCGGTGCTCGCGCAGCGAGCCGGCTACACGTTCGTCGACGTCAAGCATTGCCACGGGTACCTCGGACACGAGCTGCTGTCGGCGCGGACGCGCGAAGGGCGCTTCGGCGGCGACTTCGCCGGACGGACACGCCTGCTGCGGCAGACCGTCGAGGGCATCCGGCGCGATGCGCCGGGTCTGGCCGTCGGCGTCCGCCTGTCGGCGTTCGACACGACGCCGTTCCGCAAGGGCCCCGGTGACATCGGCGAGGCCGAAGCGTCACAGCCGGGTTACCCATATGCCTTCGGGCGCTGGGACGGCACCGCCGCCATGCCCGACCTGGCCGACACCCGCGAGTTCCTGACGCTGCTCGGCGAGCTGGGCATCGACCTCGTGTGCCTCACCGCCGGCAGCCCGTACTACAACCCGCACATCCAGCGGCCGGCGACCTTCCCGCCGTCGGACGGCTACCAACCGCCCGAAGATCCGCTCGTCGGCGTGGCCCGACAGATTGCCGTGACCGCGGCGCTGAAGCGCGAGTTCCCGCAGCTGCGCATCGTCGGCTCGGCCTACAGCTACCTGCAGGACTGGCTGGCCAACGTCGGGCAGGCGGTCGTTCGCAGTGGCGGGGCCGATTTCATCGGGCTCGGCCGCATGGTGCTGTCGTATCCCGACCTGCCGCTCGACGTGCTGCGAGGCCAGGCGCTGAAGCGCAAGGCGATCTGCCGGACGTTCAGCGACTGCACGACAGGGCCGCGCAACGGCCTGATCTCCGGGTGTTTCCCGCTCGATCCGTTCTACACGGCCCACCCCGATCACGCGCGCCTGAAGGCCGTGAAGGCGGGCGCATGAGCGGCTACGTGCCGGCAGCGACCACGGCCAGCACCGACGCGACGATCCCGCGCGGACCGCAGCTCACGGCGGCGATGACCGCCTTCTCCGCGCTGTTCGCCGTCGTCGGCATTGCGCTCTACGGCCTGCCGTTCTTCTACGATTTCTTCGTGAAGGACCTGGGCTGGACGCGCCAGCAGGTGACGTCGGGCAACGCCTACAGCAAGCTGATCATCGGCCCGCTCTTCGGCTACGTCGCGGGCTGGTTGATTGATCGCTACGGACCGCGACGTCTGCTGCTGGTCGGCATCCTGATGGCCGGCGGTGCGCTGATCGGCCTCGGTCAGGTCTCGACGTTGGCGGGCTTCTACCTGTTCTACGTCTTCAACGCGCTCGGCTACGTCTTCGGTGGCCCCTTGCCGGCGCAGGTGCTGCTCTCGCGCTGGTTCACGACCGGGCGTGGCAAGGCGATGGGGTTCGCGTACCTCGGCATCGGCATCGGCGGCACGGTGGTGCCGGGTCTGGCGTACTGGCTCACGACCACCTTCGGCTGGCAGCGTGCGCTGCAGGTGCTCGGCCTGCTGATGATCGTCATCGCGTGGCCGCTCGCCTGGTTCGTCAAGGACGCACCACCCGCCATGGCCTCGGGCGGAGCTGCGGCGAAGACGGCAGCACCGCCGTTGGGCGAAGTGCTCCGTTCCCCTGCCTTCTACCTGCTGCTCGTCGGGTCGATGTGTTCGATCGGCGCCGTCGGCGGCACGATGCAGAACCTCAAGCTGTATCTGAGTCTCGACCAGCACTACGGCCAGGGTGAGGTCGCCCGCATCCTCACGCTGGTGTTGGCCGGCAGCATCATCGGTCGTCTGCTCATGGGATGGCTCGCCGATCAGTGGGCCCGCAAGCACGTGATGTTGCTGATCTACGTGATCGTGGCGGCGGCGATTCCGCTGCTGTTGCTCGCCGACTCGTGGACGATGCTGCACGTGTTCGCGATCCTGTTCGGCATCGGTCTCGGCGGCGACTACATGATCATCCCGCTGATGGCCGCCGACCTGTTCGGCGTACAACGACTCGGGCGCGTGATGGGATTCGTGCTCACTGCCGACGGTGTCGCCGAGGCGTTCTCGCCGATGCTCGTCGCCGGCCTGCGCGACCGCATGGGCAGCTATCGGCCAGGCTTCCTGTTGCTGATGACACTGGCCGCGATCGGCGCCGGCGCGGTCCTGCTGTTGCCCAAGAAGCAACACGCGTAGAGAATTTCAGAATTTCAGATCTCAGAATGTCATCACCACCTCCACACTTCGAAGGTTGGGGGTGCTGGTTGAAATTCTGAAATTTGAAATTCCGAAATTGAGAGTGCTCCCCATGGACCGTCGTGACTTCATTCGTTCGACCATGCTGACCGGCGCGGCCGCTGGCCTCGGCAACGTGGTGCCGGCGACGGCCAGGACGCGCCAGGTCGCGCCATCCGATCGGTTGCGCCTCGGCTTCATCGGGACCGGCGCGCGCGCGCAGGAACTGATGGACGCCTGCGCAGCAGTGCCTGGCCTGCAGGTCGTGACCTTGACCGATGCCTATACGGGTCGCGCGGAACGGTCGCGGGCGCGGACGGGCGGCACCGCGTCGATCGTCGCCGACCATCGGACCGTGCTCGACGACCGCACCGTCGATGCCGTCTTCATCGCGACGCCGGATCACTGGCACAAGACGATGGCGGTGGCGGCGCTCGACGCCGGCAAGGACGTCTACATCGAGAAGCCGCTCACCTATACCGCCGACGAGGGCCGCGACATCATCGCCGCCGTCCAGCGCACCGGCCGCATCCTTCAGGTCGGCAGCCAGGGTGTGAGTTCGGCGCAGCAGATCGCCGCGCGCGAGATCGTCAGGAGCGGGCGACTCGGACAGATCACGCTGGTACGCGCCAACTACAACCGCAACAGCGCCGGCGGCGCGTGGCTGTATCCGATCCCGCCCGATGCCAGCGAGCGCACCGTCGACTGGACACGCTTCCTCGGGTCGGCCCCGAAACGTCCGTTCAGCCTCGAGCGCTTCTTCCGCTGGCGCTGCTACTGGGACTACTCGGGTGGATTGGCCACCGATCTGTTCGTGCACCTCACGACCTGGATTCACTACGTGCTCGACGTGGAGATGCCGACGCAGGTCGTTGCGGCCGGTGCCACGCATCGCTGGAAGGGCACGCACGAAGTGCCCGACACCATCGACGCGATCCTCACCTATCCGCAGGGATTCACGGTGACGCTTGGCTGCACGCTGAACAGCACCGGCGGGCAGGAGGGCGTCAACATCTACGGCACGAAGGGTGCGCTGCACCTCACGGATGACGACATCCGCTTCACGGCGGAAACCGGCGGCGAGAACAACCGCTGGGTGGTGCGGTCGTGGCCGGAAGCACTGGAGCGGGCGTACTACGCCGACCCGAAGAATCAGGCGATGGAAACGCCGGCGCTGCAACCGCAGCACAAGGTCGCCACCAGCGAGTCGTGGACGACGAGCGGTGAAGACGCCACCGTCTCGCACGTGCGCGCGTTCGTCGCTGCCGTCAAGTCACGCACGCAGCCGGTCGAAGACGCCCGGGTCGGCCATCACGCCGCCGCTTGCGCGCACATGATCAATCAGTCGATCCGGGAGAACCGCACCGTGAGGTGGGATGCGGCGAAAGACACGGTGGCCACAGCGTAGGGGCCGCCACAGCAAAAGGTCGAAAAGGTCGAAAAGTTCAAAAAGAGCAAGAAGTCAGGCAAGGACAGAAGGACGCAACCATCCCGCATCATCGCAGCAGCAGCACGCGCTGACAGCAGGACGTTCCGCGCTGCAATAGGCCGTCCTTCTTGATCTCTTGGCCTTTTCGCCCTTCTTACTTTGGCAGCGTCACGGTCGCTCTACAACAATCGTCTCGCAAGCACACCCCACACCGCATACGCCAGCCGGCGCCGGTGGTGACGGGCGATCGGGCCGTTCCAGAACGGGGCCTGCACGATCTCGACACCCGGAGGCATGTCGCCCAGTGGCAGCGGATGCTTGTCTTCGGCTGCGTACCGCGCGATCACGTCGGCCCCTGGACGGGCCGCGTTGAAGAGCACCGTGTCCACCGGCCGGCCGATCGCCTCCCCGATCTGGCGTACGGCATCGCCGGCCGTGAATGCCGACATGCCGCTTCCTTCGGTGAGCAGGTTGGCGACGAGGACGACCGGCCCTTCGACGCCGGCGATCGCTTCACGCACGCCCTCCACCAATAACGGCGGCACCAGGCTCGTATAGAAGCTGCCCGGCCCGATGATCACCGCGTCGGCCCGGCCGAGCGCGTCGCGGGCAGCGGGATGAATCTGCACCGGCGGCGACAACCAGATGCGGCGCACGAACCGGCCTTCCGCCTGCCCGGCGTCGACCTCGACCTCGCCGCTCGTGGTGCTGCCATCGTCGTACTCGGCGCACAGGCTGGCGCGCTCGGTGCTGATCGGCCACACGTACCCACGGCAGCCGAGCACGGCGCGCAGGCCATCGACGGCGGCCTGGAAGTCGCCACTGAACTGCTCCATCATCGACAACAGCAGGTTGCCGCCCGTATGCCCGCCGAGGCGACGATGCTCGAGCGTCGGCAGGCGGGTCAGCAGCACGCGGCGGGCCTCGCCTTCGTCGCGGGCCAGGGCCAGGGCGCACTTGAGCACGTCTCCCGGAGGCAGGACGCCGAGTTCGTCGCGGAGCACGCCGGAGCTGCCGCCGCTGTCGAACATCGTGACGATGGCGTGGACCTGCAGCCAGGGGTTGGTCTTGAGGCCGCCCAGGAGGCTGGGCAGTCCAGTGCCGCCGCCGAGGCAGCCCACGTGCAGTTCACGCAGGCGCATCGCGGCAGATTGTGCCCCGCCGTCGGTCGCGGGGCAACTCCGCGACCGGACGAGGCGTCATTAGCAGGGCATGCCGCCGATCCTGCCGCTGCTGACGACTGGCCTCGTCGCCCTCGCCGCCCTGATGGTCGCGGTATGGGGGCTGTCCGTGTGGCTCCGGAACGCCGGCATCGTCGACGTCGCGTGGGCTGCCATGTTCACGCCACTGGCGGTCGTGTATGCCGCCCTCGGCCACGGCTGGCCCCCGCGCCAGGTCCTGCTCGTCGTGATCGTTGCGGTGTGGAGCCTCCGTCTCGCCGGGCACCTCCTGGTTCGCGTGCGCGCCGAGCATCCACGGGAGGACTCGCGCTACGCCGCCCTGCGGGCCGGCTGGGGCGACAACGCCAACATCCGGATGCTCCTGTTCTTCGAAGTCCAGGCGCTTGCAGCGCTCGTCCTGTCGGTGCCCTTCGCCATCGTCGCCGTCAATCCGACGCCTGCCTTCGCCGGTCTCGAGTGGCTGGGCGTCGTGGTGTGGGCGGCAGGCGTGGCCGGCGAGGCGACCGCCGATTGGCAGCTGGCGCGCTTCAAGCACGACCCGGCACACCGCGGTGAGGTGTGCCAGGAGGGCCTGTGGCGCTACTCACGACACCCGAACTACTTCTTCGAGTGGATCACCTGGTGCGGCTTCGCACTGGTCGCACTGGGATCCCCGGGCGGCTGGCTGGGGCTGCCCGTCGCGCCGCTGATGTTCTACGTGATGCGATACGGCACCGGCGTGCCGCATGCGGAAGCCTCGTCGCTCCGGAGCCGTGGCGACCGCTACCGCGCGTACCAGCGCACCACGAACGTCTTCGTCCCCGGGCCGCGGCGCGCCTGATGTCGACGGCGGAACAGATCATCGACGCGCTCCTGGATCGAGGGGTCGTACCGGACGCGATCATCCGGGCCGGCATCCGCCGCAACCTCGCTGCCCGGCTGCGGACCGAAGCCCGCAGCGGCGCCGCGTCGGTCCACGCAGCCAAGATGGCCTGGGTCTCGGCGCTCCGCCGATCGCCCATCGCCATCGCGACCCACGACGCCAACCGACAGCACTACGAGGTCCCGGCGGCCTTCTTCGAAACCGTCCTCGGATCGCAGTTGAAGTACAGCAGCGGGTTCTGGCCGGAGGGCGTCACCACACTCGATGCCGCCGAACTCGGCATGCTCGCGCTGACCTGCGAGCGCGCCCGTCTGCAGGACGGCCAGTCGATTCTCGAACTCGGGTGCGGCTGGGGCTCGTTGTCGCTCTACATGGCACAGCGATTCCCACGCGCGACGATCACCGCCGTCTCGAACTCGTCGACGCAGAAGGCGTACATCGACGGCAAGGCCGCCGAGCGCGGCATCGGCAACCTGCGGGTCATCACGGCCGACGTCAATGCGTTTGCCCTCGACGGGCACGTCGATCGCGTCGTCTCCGTGGAGATGTTCGAGCACCTGCGCAACTACGAGGTGCTGCTGCGCCGCATCGCCGGTTGGCTGGCGCCGCGCGGCGAGTTGTTCGTCCACATCTTCACGCACCGCGATTACGCCTATCCCTACGAAGATCAGGGGCCAGGCGACTGGATGGCTCGCCACTTCTTCACCGGCGGCCAGATGCCGTCCGACGATCTGCTGCTCTACTTCCAGGACGACCTGCGCCTCGACCAGCACTGGCGCCTCGACGGCACACACTACGCGCGCACGTGCGAAGCGTGGCTGTCGCGCATGGACGCGGCCGAGCAACGCATCTGGCCGATCTTCGCCGAGACGTATGGCCCCGAAGCCGTGACGCGCTGGTGGTCGCGCTGGCGCATCTTCTTCATGGCCTGCGCCGAACTCTTCGCGTATCGCGACGGCAACGAGTGGATGGTCTCGCACTACCGATTCGTGCGGCGGTGACGCAGGGCAGCCGACGGCCTTCGGCCTACAGCCTACCCGTCTAGCGACTGCCGACCGGCCGACTGCCCACTGCCGTCGACCGCCGACTGCCGACTGCCCACGGCCGTGAGTTCCCGACTGCCGACCGGCCGACTGCCGACTGCCGAGTTTCCCCAACCCGCTACAATCCGCTCATGACTGCGCTGCAGGCGGCGGGCCGCCTCGCCGACGATCTGGCCGGCATCTTTGGAGCGCGCCTGCGGGCAGTGCTCGTCTACGGCACGCATGCACGGCCACACCCACGCACGGTGCAGGCCGCCATACAGACCCTGGCGCTCGTGGAACGTCTCGAATACGCCGACCTCTCGGGAGCCGCCGACAAGGCCGCGCGCTGGCAGGCGATTGGCCTCGACATGCCGCTGCTGCTCCCGGAGTACGAGTTCCGCAACAGCCTCGACGCGTTTCCGCTCGAGTACGGCGACATCCTCGCCCATCACATCGTGATCCGCGGCGAGAGCCCGTTCAGCGGGCTGTCGGTCGCCCCCGAGGACCTGCGCCGCGCCTGCGAGGTCAAGATTCGCGCGCACGTGATTCACCTGCGCGAGGGCTTCCTGCTGACCGGTCAGCGGCCGCGCGCCGTCGCCGACCTCGTGCTCGCCTCGGCCGGTCCCTTCGCCTCGCTGCTCGAGACGTTCGCGCGCGTGTCGGGAGCGCCGCCTCAGACGCCGCCAGATGCGCAGGCCGCGCACGTCAATCGCGTCACCGGGCTCGATCGCGCGTTGATCGCCCGTCTGCTCGCGCTCGAGGAAGACCAGCGGCTCGACGACGCCGAGGCCGTGACGCTCTACCCGGCGTATCTGGACCTCGCACAGGATCTCGTCCGGCTGATCGACGGCTGGCGGGTGGAGGCGACGCACGCGTGAGCGATCGCCGACCGTTCGTCCTGGTGCTCCTCACCTGGGTCTGGCTGTGCGTCCTGGCTGGCACGGCGGGGGCGCAGGAGGCGCTGCCGCCACTGACGCAGCCCGTCAACGACTTCGCCAACGTCATCGACGACGCGAGTGAGGTGCGGCTGGACGCGCTGATCCGCAAGCTGCAGGCGGCGACCGGCGACGCGATCATCGTCGCCACGCGCCCCGGCATCGCGCCGTTTGCCGACGAGCGCGAGCTCGCGGCGAAGTGGTTCGAGAACGGCGGCCGCGGCATCGGCGGCAAGGAGAAGGACGGCGGCGTCCTCTTCGTGCTCGTGCCCAACGACCGTGCCGTGTGGATCGAGGTCGGCTACGGCCTCGAGGGCGCGATCACCGACGGTTTCTCGGGGAGCACGAGCCGCAACCTGATGGCGCCGTACTTCCGCGAAGGGCGCTACGGCGACGGGTTGTACGCCGGCGTGACGGCGGTGGCCCAGCGCATTGCCGAGGAGCGGAAGGTGTCGCTTGGCGACCTGCCCGCTGCTGAACGCCCGATGGCGCGGCGCAGCAGTCGCGGCATCCCGTTGTGGGCCATCCTGCTGCTCTTCTTCGTCGTCATGTGGCTCTCGAGCCGTGGTGGCGGCGGTCGCGGGCCTGGCGGGCGCCTGCGACGCGGTGGCTCGATGTGGGGACCGGCGTGGAGCGGCTGGGGCACCGGCATCAGTACCGGCGGCTTCGGCGGCGGCAGTTTCGGTGGAGGCAGCTTCGGCGGCGGTGGGTTTGGTGGCTTTGGCGGCGGGATGAGCGGTGGTGGCGGCGGTGGCGCGCGATGGTGATGCGGTACGCTGAAGCAATGATCGTGGAAAGGGAGACGCTCTCGTGAACCGACGGACGTTCTGGCAGCACGCGCTGATGATCGTGGCCCTGTCCTCGTTGACGGGCTGCTCGTACAACTCCTTCACCGGACAGCAGGAGGCCATCAAGGGCTCGTGGTCCGAAGTCGAGAACCAGCTGCAGCGGCGCAACGACCTGATCCCGAACCTGGTCAGCACGGTCAAGGGCTTCGCGGCGCAGGAAAAGGAGATCCTCGACCGGATCGCGGCCTCGCGCGAGAAGCTCGCCGGTGCGCAGACGCCGGCCCAGAAGATCGACGCGGCCAATGAGCAGAGTTCGGCCCTGGCGCGCCTGCTGGTGGTCGTCGAGAACTATCCGCAGCTGAAGTCCAACGAGAACTTCATGCGGCTGATGGACGAACTGTCCGGCACCGAAAACCGCATCACCGTGGCGCGTGGCCGCTACAACGAGAAGGTGCAGGCCTACAACGCGCTGCGCCGGCGGTTCCCGTCCAACATCACCGCCAAGATGTTCGGCTTCGAGGAGTGGAAGTACTTCGAGGCGCCCGCTGCGGCGCGCGAAGTGCCGAAGGTCGACTTCTCGCCGAAATGAACGCGCGTCCCCTGACGGTGGCCGCCTCGGGCGCGGCCGCCGGCCTGGGTCTCTGGGCCTCCCTCGGATCAATCGATCGCATCGCGGCCCCACTCGGCGCCGTGCGGGTGGCGATGCTGCCATCGCTCGCCATGCTCGCCGCCTGCGTGGCTGCGGGCATCGCGGCCGGCCTGCTCGTCTGGTTCGTGCTGCAACGTCTCGGCTGGGGCGATCGCGCGCACGCACCGATCGTGGTCCTTGGCGGCAGCGCAGTCCTCCTCCTGCCGTACCTTCCCTGGATCGCCGACGCCTGTCCGGCCGTGATGCTGCTCGCCGGCCCCGGCAGTCGCCTGGCGCTCGGGGTCCTCGCTGGTCTCGCCGTCTGGGTCGCGGTGATCGAGCGTCGCACCGCGGCTTTGCCCGCGCCGCCGGCCGCCTCGGCCACGGCTGGTGAAGCGCTCGCGCGACGTCGCCGATGGACGACCGCGATCCTGCTCGCCAGCGTGGTGTCGTCGGGGCTGCTCGCCTCACGATTCACGCGCACCCCGCTCTTCCCCGGCGGCGACGAACCGCATTACCTCGTCATCGCGCAGAGCCTGTGGCGAGATGGCGATCTGCGGATCGAGAACAACCACACGCGCGGCGACTACGAGGAATACTTCCATCGCGGCTTGACGCCGCACTACCTGACGCGCGGCGTCGATCGGCAGATCTACTCGATTCATCCGATCGGCATGCCCGTGCTGATGACGCCCGTCTACGCGGCCGGCGGTTATGACCTCGTGGTCAAGGCGCTGGTGCTGCTGGCGGCCGTCGCGATGACGTCGGCGTGGCGGCTGGCGTGGGCGGTCACCGGATCTGCGTCGTCGGCCACACTCGCGTGGGCGGCATTGGCACTCGGCGCGCCCTGGATCTTCAATACCTTCGCGGTCTACCCGGAAGTGCCGGCCGCCTGCGCCGTCGCGCTCGCCTTCGCATGGACGTCGGGCTGGCACGCCGAGCGCGATGCGCACCGGCACCCGCTCGACGTGCCCCTGTGGCGATGGTGGGCGGCCGGCGTCGCCATCGGCACATTGCCGTGGTTCAGCACGAAGTACCTGGTGATGGCAGCACTGCTCGGCCTGGTCTCGCTGGTGCGCGCCTGGTGGCCGCTCCCGGTCGGACCAGCGCGACGCGCGGCGGTGATCCGGACCATCGCCGTCGGCCTGCCCAATGTGGTCAGCGTTGCCCTCTGGTTCCTGTTCTTCAAGATGATCTGGGGGACGTGGTCGCCAGCGGCTCCGTATGGCGCACAGCGTGAAACGCGCCTGGCGTATCTGCCATCGGGCGGTCCAGGCCTGCTCTTCGACCAGGAGTACGGCATCGTCGCGTTCGCGCCGGCGTTGCTGATGGTTCTGCCGGGCCTGTACGCGTTGTGGCGACAACGGGGCGAACGCCGCCGCCTCGCCACCGAAATCATGGTGGTGTTCGGCGGCCTCCTCGTCGTGGTCGGCGCCTTCCACATCTGGTGGGGCGGTAGCGCCATCGTCGGCCGTCCGCTGGTCTCCGCGTTGCCACTGACGCTGCTGCCGGTCGCGGCGCACTTCAACGCCTGCCGGACCCAGCCGCTGCGACGGGCGGCGCAGCGCACCCTGGTGGCGATCGGCGTCGCCGTCACTGTCCTTCTGTCCGTCGCGCAGGACGGGCTGTTGCTCGTCGCCGGCCGCGATGGCACGTCGCAGGTGCTCGACTACCTCGCGCCGTCGATGCCGCTCTCCACGCTGCTGCCGACGTTCCTGCGCCAGACGCCCGCACAGGCGATCGTGTTCGTGCTGCTGTGGGGCGGCGTGGCGCTGACTGCCGGCTGGCTGCTCGGTCGCCGACATCGCGCCGGCATCGGCCACACCGGTGAACTCCACGTGCCGGCCCCCGCGGCTGGCGCGGTGCATCTGGCCGCCTGGTGCCTCATCGTCGCA
>Ga0335075_10013978_pt1 | contig 12079 bp, 11 predicted proteins | sample Lox_Sample_24_FD_206723 | JGI IMG/M metagenome (GOLD analysis project Ga0335075, IMG submission 206723) | Soil microbial communities from Loxahatchee National Wildlife Refuge, Florida, United States - Lox_Sample_2.4 | ecosystem: Environmental > Terrestrial > Soil > Wetlands | place: USA... | reverse complement strand
GCCAGCCGCGCGGCGGCGGCGCGGCTGCGCGGCCCATGCCGGACCAGCAGCGGATCGGGCTCCGAGCCGACGTCGCCGAACGCGTCACAGAAGCCCGCGTAGCGCTCCTGGATGGTCCAGATGTCCTCCCGATCGCCCAGGTAACCGATCCGCCGGTGACCCTGGTCCAGCAGGTGCCTGACGGCCTTGCGGGCCCCGGCCCGGTTGTCCACGAGCACCTTGTCCACGGCCAGGCCATCGGCGGGCCGGTCCACGCAGACCACCTTGGTTCCGCGCGCCAGCTGCTCGGCCAGGAAGCGGTGGTTCCCCTCAACCGGCACCACGATCAGCCCATCCACCTGCCGCGCGCAGAACGCGGCCACCACCTCGCGCTCCCGGCGCAGGCTGTCGTTGGAGCTGCCGATCAGCACGACGTAGTTGCGATGCCGCGCGGCGTCCTCGACCGCCGCGGCCAGGGCGGCGAAGAACGGGTTGGCCAGGTCGTCCACGAGCAGGCCGATGGTCTGCGTCGGCTGGCCCTCGCGGCGCAGCCGCCGCGCGGCCTCGTTGCGCTGGTAGCCGAGGCGGCGGATCGCGCGCTCCACCCGGGCCACGGTCTCGGGCATCACGGTCGGCTCGCCGTTGACCACCCGGGACACGGTCATCGGGCTGACCCCCGCGGCCCGCGCGACGTCCCGCATGGTCGGGCGCGGGGACGTGCGGGGCGGGCGGGTCATGCCGCGATCCGGTCGGCTGAGATCGTTACCACACCAGCCTTCTAGACAGGGGATCGGGACCGTCGATCTGGTCGCGAGCGTCCTCGCGTGATATGCACGGTATAGCCGTCTGTGTCGGTGCGAATATCAAGGATTGATACTGTTTTCGTAGCACGTCCGCCATCTCCTCTTGACACGCGGCCCGGCCCGCTAAAGAATCACCACGCGATGTGAACGTTATCAGGAGAACCCCGCGAATGACAGAACCAGTGCTCGAGGCCCGCAGGCTGACCAAGCACTACGGGCATGTGCTCGCCCTGGATGAGGCGGACTTCAACGCATACCCCGGCGAGGTCGTCGCGCTCATCGGCGACAACGGGGCAGGCAAGAGCACGCTGGTCAAGACGCTCGTCGGTGCCATCCGCCCGGACCAGGGCGAGATCCTCGTCGACGGTGCGCCGGTGCACCTGGCCAGCCCATTAGACGCCCGCGGGTACGGGATCGAGGCCGTCTACCAGGACCTGGCCCTGGCCCCCGATCTGGACTCCGCCGCCAACCTGTTTCTGGGCCGGGAGCTCTACGTGGTCCCGTTCGTGCGGGTGCTGAACCGGCGCGCGATGCGGCAGCGCGCCATCACCGCCTTTGCTGAGCTGGGCATCGAACTGCCCGACGTGGGGACACCGGTCGGCATGCTGTCCGGCGGCCAGCGCCAGTCAGTCGCGGTGGCGCGGGCGGTCGCGTTCGCCAGCCGGATCATCTTCATGGACGAGCCGACCGCGGCGCTGGGCGTGGTCCAGCGCGGCCGGGTGCTCGACGTGATCCGGCGGGTCAGGGACCGGGGCGTGTCGGTCGTACTGGTCAGCCACAACATGCCCGAGGTGCTCGCCGTGGCCGACCGGGTCGAGGTGCTCAGGATGGGCCGGCGGGTCGCCACCTACACCGCCGCGCAGACCTCGGTCGAAGAACTCGTTGGCGCCATGACCGGGGCGCTCGAGCTGACCAACGGGGGGCATCCGCAATGACCGACCCGCAGCAGGTGGCCGGGGCTCCGTCCGCTCCGGACGGTTCCCCGAGCGGGGGCGCCCCGAGCGGGGGCGCCCCGAGTGGTGGCGCCCCGAGTGCGCGGCAGCAGGAACGGCCCGCCCGCCCGGCGGCGGACTGGCGGGGCCGCGGCCGGCGGCTGGGCGGCGCGGTGGCCGGGGCGAGCGAGACCTGGCTGCTGCTGGCCCTGGTCATCCTGATCGTCTTCTTCACGGTGAAGGCGCCGGGCAAGTTCCTGACCCTGAGCGACTTCTCGCTGATGGGCCAGGACGCGGCCTGGCTGCTGGTCATGGCCGTGGGGGAGACGTTCGTCATCCTGACCGCGGGGATCGACCTGTCCGTCGGCTCGCTGCTGGTCCTCGGCGGGGTCATGACCGACCTGTACTGCATCCATCACGGCGGACCCAGCGCGAGCTGGGCCGCGATCGCGATCGGCAGCCTGATCGGCCTGGCCACCGGCGCCGCCTGGGGCGCGGCGCAGGGGTTCCTCGTGGCCAAGGCGAAAGTCCCGCCGCTGATCGTCACGCTCGCGGGGTTCATCGCGGCCGGCGAGGGAGTCGCTTACCTGATCACCGGCGGTGCGGATTTCCGCACCGTGCCGAATCGGCTGGTCAACACCATCGGCCTCGGCAGCGTGCTGGGCGTGCCGTGGCTGATCGTCATCAGCTTCGCCGTCGCGATCGTGGGCGGCCTGGTCCTCGCCTTCACCCAGTTCGGCCGGTACACCTACGCGATCGGCTCGAACGCGGAGGCGGCGCGCCGGGCCGGCATCGGCGTGGACCGTCACCTGATCAAGATCTATGCGCTGTCCGGCCTGCTGTCCGGCCTGGGTGGGATCATCGCGCTGGCCTCGGTCGGCTCCACCAGCATCGCCGGGCACTCGTTCGACAACCTCGAGGTGATAACGGCCGTGGCGCTCGGCGGGGCCAGCTTGTTCGGCGGCCGGGGCTCGATGCTCGGCTCCTTCATCGGCCTGGCGTTCTCGACGGTGCTGCTCGAGGGCCTGATCATCATCGGCGTCAACGAGTACTGGCAGGAGGTGGCCATCGGCGCCGCGCTGGTGGCCGCCGTGTATCTCGATCAGCTCCGCCGCCGGCAGCGCGGCGGCGGACGGGGGCGCTGGGCCGGGCTCTGGCCCGGGCGGTTCGGCAGGCAGCGAGCCTGAGGCGGTTGGCCAGCGGCCGCGCAGCCTGCGGCCTTTATCCACAGGAGGAACGAATGCGGACCACACTCACCGCGACGGTCGCTGGCGTGGCCGTCCTCGCGCTGGCCGCGGCCGGCTGCGGTTCATCGAGCAGCGGCGCAGCCAGCAGCACCTCGCCGAAGACCATGGAGCTGATCGTCGGGACCAAGAGCGACGACTTCTACGTGACGATGGAGTGCGGCGCGGAGGCAGAAGCCAAGAAGCTCGGGGTGAAGCTCACCGTCAACGGCCCGGCGTCGTTCAGCATCCCCGAGCAGAAGCCGCTGATCGACACGGTCGCGGTCACCAAGCCGGATGCGCTGATCGTGGCGCCGACCGACAGCGCCGCGCTCGACCCCGACCTGCTGCGGGTGCAGCGGGAGGGAACGAAGATCATTTTCGTGGACACCTCGGCTTCGGACCAGTCGATCGGCCTGTCCCGGATCTCCTCGGACAACGCCGCCGGCGGCAAGCTGGCCGCGGACACCCTGGGCAGCCTGCTGGGCGGCAAGGGAACGGTCGCGGTGATCAGCGTGGCCAAGGGCGTGTCCACCACCGACGCCAGGATCGCGGGCTTCCAGGCGGAGATGGCCGCCAAGTTCCCGGGGATCAAGCTGCTGCCCGAGCAGAACGACGACGCCGACAGTGTGGGCACCGCCACCTCGTTCATCGAGGGTGACATCACCGCGAACCCGGGCCTGAACGGCGCGTTCGCGGCGAATGTCATCACCGCCGAGGGAGCGGCGTCCGGCATCGCGCACGCGGGCAAGACGGGCAAGGTGAAGCTGGCCACGTTCGACGCCGACGCCACGCAGATGACCATGATGCACGCGGGCACGATTCAGCTGGCGATCGCACAGGAGCCGGCGCTTGAGGGAGCCGATGGCGTGGAGCAGGCCCTGAACGCGATCGAGGGCAAGCCGGTGACCAAGAACATCGCCACCCCGCTGATCGCGGTCACCTCGAGCAACATGAACAGCTCCATGATCAAGCCGTACATCTACGCGTCGAGCTGCGGCTAGCCAGGTAGCGCGGGCTCGTCGGGAGGGTCCGGCAGGCCACGGTAAACCCCCCACATCGGCTCGAGGGGCGCAGGCGACTGGGCCTCTCGAGTCGGCTGGGCGGTCCGTTGAGCCGGCCGGGCTCCTTGAGTCGGCTGGGCCCCGCGTGACGGCGGGGCGCGCCGGGCCCGGCGGGCCCGGCGCCGGCGGATAACGAAGCGCGTGATCCCGACGATGGCCAGGACCAGCAGCGCCGCGGCGGACGCCATGGCCAGGTAGGCCAGCCGCAGGTAGAAGTCCAGGCGTGTGTCCCTCGGGGCCAGGCCGGCGGCGACAAAGGCCTGCGGCGTGCGCAGTGCCGTAATCGAGGAGCCGTGGGCAACGAACAGGACGCGGCCGACGACGCTGCTCGCGGGGATCGCTCCCCACTTCCGTGAATCGACCGAGATGTTGCGGTGATCGCCCAGCACCCAGACCTGCCCCCGGCCGACCGTCGCGGAAAACCTGCTGCGCGAGGGCGGATCGCCGGGATAGAGGTAGGTCTCGTGCAGCGCTCTTCCGTCGACGGTGATCCGGCCGCGGGAGTCACAGCAGGCCACGTGATCGCCGGGCAGGCCGATTACCCGCTTCACGACCAGGGCGTGGGTCTTCGACACCCGCGTCGGCTCACGGAAGATGATCACATCGCCGCGGCGCAGGCTGCCTCCGGGCACGGCGAACAGCCGGTCACCGGGAGCCAGGGTGTTCTGCATCGAGGTGGACTGCTCTACGTAGGCCTGGATGGTCGCGACCGGAATCGCGACGCTGGTGGCCAGGGCCGCGAACGCGAGCGCGACCAGCAGCCAGAAGACGATCCGGCCGGCCTGCCGCTCCGGCCGCGCGCTCGGTGGCGCCCACGTGGCGGTGTCTTGCCTGGTCATGGGCCGCCTCACTTCCGCGTGCTCGAAGCAGCGTGCTGCGATCATTGTCTCAATAGAACGACTTACCCTCTTCTCGGTAGTTTGCAGCGGTCGCAGCCATAACTTTCGCCCTGGTCAGTTCTGGGTGGCGATGAGCTCTTCGTACTCGGCGGCCGACATCAGGCCGGGCGGCAGCTCGCCGGCGGCGCCGGAGAGGGCAACCTTGAACAGCCAGCCGGCCCCGTACGGGTCGGAGTTGACCAGGCCCGGGTTCTCCTCGAGTTCCGGGTTGACCTCGCTTACCTCACCGTCGACCGGCGAGAAGATGTCGCTCACCGACTTGGTGGACTCGACCTCCCCGCATGGCTCGCCGGCCGTCACCTTGTTCCCCGGCGCCGGCGCCGAGACGTAGACGACGTCGCCCAGGGCTTGCTGTGCGTGGTCGGTGATGCCGACCGTAGCGGTCGATCCGGTGATGGATATCCACTCGTGCTCACTGGTGTAGTGCAGCTCGTCGGGAACGGTCATGACGACCCTCTCCTTAGCAGGGATTGAGTGTGGCCGGCCGGTCAGGCCGGCCGGCGGTAGAACGGCAGCGACACCAGGTCGGCAGGCTCGGCATTGCCCCGGACGTCGACGGCGAGCCGGTCAGGGCCGCTGGCTGGCAAGGCTTCGCGCGCCTGCGACGCGACGCCAGCCGCAACGTAGGCCATCGCGATCGGCCTGCCCAGCGTCGGGGAGGGGGCGCCACTGGTCACCTTTCCGCACGAGGCCCCGTCCCAGAGCACGTCGTAGCCGTGCCTGGGCACCCGCCTGGACCGGCAGACCAGCCCGACCAGCTCGCGTGCTGGCTCCTCCCCGGCGCGCTCGGCGAGGGCCGTGCGGCCGACGAAGTCGCCGGGCTTGTCCAGCTTGACCACGCGCCCCAGGCCGGCGTCGAACGGGGTGAGGTCGGGCCCGAGTTCGTTGCCGTAGAGCGGCATCCCGGCCTCCAGCCGGAGGGTGTCGCGCGCGGCCAGTCCCGCGGGGACCAGCCCGCAGGCCGCGCCCGCTTCGGTGAGTGCGTCCCAGATCGGCTCGGCGTCCTGCGGCCCGGTGAAGAGCTCGAAGCCGTCCTCGCCGGTGTAGCCGGTCCGGGCCAGCAGAATCCGGTGGCCGGCGACGGTCGCCGGGTAGCTGGCGTAATACTTCACCGTCGCCAGGTCGGCGTCGGTCACCGGCCCGAGAACCCGCGCCGCGTTCGGGCCCTGAAGGGCGATCAGCGCGTAGTCGGCCGTCCGGTCCGAGACCTTCGCGCCTGCCGGGGTGTACGTCCCGGCCCGGTCGGTGAGGGCATCGAGGACCGTATCGGTGTTGGCGGCGTTGGCGACGACCAGGAACTCGTCGTCGGCGAGCCGGTAGACGATCAGGTCGTCGAGTATCCCCCCGTCCGGCGCGCAGATCATGGTGTAGCGCGCGCGGCCGGGCGCCAGCGCGGACGGCTGCCCGACCAGCGCATAGTCGAGGGCAGCCGCGGCGTCGGGTCCGGTGACCATGATCTCGCCCATGTGCGAGAGGTCGAAGAGCCCGGCCGCCGTGCGCACCGCGTTGTGCTCGGCCGTCTCGCTGCCGTAGCGAAGCGGCATCAGCCATCCGGCGAAGCCGGTGAGCGTCGCGCCGAGGCGCTCGTGCACGCTCGTCAGCGGCGTGCGGCGCAGTTCCGGCCCACGCGAGTCTGTCATCTGAGTTCGGGCACCTTTCGACCACACCTTTGGGGCGAGCGGCCGGCGCGGGTCAGAGCGGAAGCCGCGGCTGCGTCGGCACTCCGGCTGAGGTCAGCCTACCGAGCGTGCGGCGGGCGGCCGGGCCCGCGGCCGGTTCCTCCCTGATCTTCCGGTAATCGGCTCCGTCCGGCTCCGGCTCCGGCCCGGCTGGCGCTGCCTCATGGCCCGGGCTGGCCGGGTGTGTGATAGTCGGGAGGCATGAAACTGCTTACCGAGGACGAGATTGCAGGCCGGCTGGGCGGGGTGCCCAGCTGGGAGCGCCAGGACAGCAGCATCGCCACCACGGTCACGCGCAAGGACTTCCGGGACGCCATGCTCTTCACCGGCGCCGTGGCCTACCTGGCCGAGCAGGCCAATCACCACCCAGACGTTCTGATCCAGTGGAACAAGGTGACGCTGACCTTGTCGACGCATTCGGCCGGGGGCCTCACCGCGGCCGACTTCGACCTGGCCGGGAAGATCAGCGCGCTCGGCTGACCTGGGCTCTGACCCTGCGCTGGGTTGCCTTCGCCTGTGGGCGGCGCCACGCCCCCGGGTGGCGCCGCCCACAGGGCGAAGATCCCTCCGCTCGTCGCAACCTCGTACGTTCGGCGCGTGGCTGCGCCGGCCAACGTGCCGGCGCGCCCCGGGCCGGGGACGACGATCCCCCTCCACGACTCGCGGTTCCCCCCCGTTCCAGCGCGGCGTCGGTCCGTGGTCCGGCCAGGACCCGGGTCGCCTGTCTGCCGGGTCGGCTTACGGGTCCACGGACTGGTCCTCGGCCTGCGGCCCGGCTGGCCGGGCCCCGAGTGCCGCGCGGGGTTCTAGTTATAACACGGTGCACAGAGTCGACTACAGGTAGTTACAGGATTGAGGCCAGAGCCGGGTGCCCAGAGGCTCGCCCGGCTGGCTGAGGAGCCGGTGTGATGCAACGGCCGGCCGACCGAGTCCCGCCCTGCTCCGCCCCGGCCGGCGTCGACTAGCCTGATGCGCTGAGGCAGAATCCGACAGCGCGGAGGAAGCAGCGTTGGCCATAGTGGCGCTGATCCTGTGGGTGATCACCGCAGCGGCGGGCGTGTCCCTGCTGAGTACCGGGGGCGCAGCACGGCGGCTGGCCGCCGAGGCGGCGCGAGCGCAGGCCGAGGGCGCGCGACCGGTGAGCGCGCCGGTCCGGATGGGCGCGCCCCCGCTCACCGACGAGGGGAAGCCGCCGCCGGTGCCCAAGGTCAGGGTGGCCACGCCGCCGGGTGAGCACCCCCTGCTCGAGTTCAGCCATCCGGCACTGGCCGTCACCGGTCTGGCCTGCTGGTTCATGTTCGTCTTCGTGCATTACCACCCGTTTGCCTGGATCTCCTTCGGCATCCTGGTGGCTGCCATCGGGCTCGGCCTCAGCTGGCTGGTCCGTAATGCCCAGGCGGCGAAGCAGCACGCGGCCTCGGCCTGGAACTTCCCGCCGCAACTGGTTGCGCTGCACGGGGCGGGAGCCGCGATCGGGATCACCCTGACGATCCTGACCGCGCTGTCAGCGAGCCGCTGAACCCCGGCTCGCGCGTTCAGGCGTTGACGAAGACGATGGCGATGGGGACGCCGTCGATCACGCCAGTCCCGGTGCCGAGCGCGACCGTCTCAAGCACCGTGTTCGTGGCCGGGGTGAAGACGGTGATGTCGCCGGTGAAGATGTTGCCCACCCAGGCTTGCGAGCCGTCCGGTGTGACCGCGACCACGCCCGGTACGGCGCCAACGGGGATGGTCGCGACCGTCCTGAGGGTGGTCGCGTCGAGCGCGAGAACGGAGTTAGAGCCCATGTCCGTCACGTAGACGGTGCTGCCGTCTGGCGTGACCGCGACGGAGTAGGGCTGGTTAGCCACCGGGAGTTCGGCGGTGAGCCTATTCGCCGCCGTGTCGATCACCCACAGCGCGCCGGCCACCGGGTTGGTGACGAACAGCGTGCCGCCGTCCGGGCTGATCGCGAGATCCTGCGGGCCGGCCGGGTCGGGGATCGACTGGGTCACCCTGCCGCTCGGGACGTCGACGATGTCGATGCTTTGCGCCGTCGTTATGTAGGCGCGGCTGCCGTCGGGCGCGAAGACCACCTGCCGCGGGCTGTCCCCGACGGTGAGGTAGTCGCTGACCGTGTTGGTGGCCGTGCTGATCACGGCGATCTGATTGAATCCGCCTGGGCCGGTGGTCGGGGTGTTGGGGCCGGTCACCGCCGCCCAGACCGCGCTGCCGTCCACCGTGGCCGCGATGCCTTGCGGGTACGCACCGACCGTGACCTGGGTGGTCTGGCTGGTAGCCGTGTCAATCGCGACCACGCTGTACTGGCCGGTCTGCGTCGCGTACACCTGCGAGCCGTCCGGCGTCGCGGTGATGCCCTGCGTTGAGTCGAGGCCCCACTGTGCCGTGATCGTGCCGGTTGCCGTGTCGATGGCATAGACGGTGCCGACGGCGGCGGACAGGTATGCCACATAGTCAGACATATTTCGTCTCCTCAGCTCTCGGTGCTTTCACGGCGGCCACCGCGCGGCCGTGGCAGCGGTCCTACCTGCTGCTTCGGCGGGATCTGGCTGGCGCCAGGGAAGGCCGGCAGCGGCAGCGTGTTCACGTTGGTGACAGCCTCGTGAAGCGCGGGCTTGGTGCCGGGCAGTTCCCGGACGGCCGGCGGGAACTCGGGGAAACCGAAGGTCGAGGTCAGGTCGCCAAAGGTCTGGCGGCGCCACTGCGTGATGTTCGGGATTGCGACCCCGGTGAGCGTCTCGAGGAACTGCAGGACCGAGGTGTGGTCGAAGGTCTCGCTGGCGATCCAGCCGCCCTGGGTCCACGGGGAGACGATGATGCACGGAACCCGGAACCCGCCACCGATGGGCCAGTTCGGGTTACCGGGCGCCTGGATGTACTCGCCGTATGTTCCCGCCGGGGCGGTGGGCGGCGGCACGTGGTCGAACAGGCCGTCGTTCTCGTCGTAGTTGATGATCAATACGGTCTTGGCCCAGACGTCCGGGTTGGACGCGATCGCGTCGATCTTGCTCGCGATGTAGTCAGCGCCCGCCGCCGGGGTGTAGTCAGGGTGCTCGGACTGGTAGGCGGTCGGCATGATCCAGGAGACGGCCGGCAGTCTGTCGTGCGCGGCGTCCCACTCGAACTGCCCGGTGCCGAACCGCCTGATCCCGGAGTCGAACAGCGTGGAGCCCGGCGAGGACTCCTGGAAGACCTGGAACTGGTCCAGCATGTTGAATTCGGTGCCGTTGTTAACGTCCTGGTAGACCTGCCAGCTGACGCCCGCGTCGGTGAGCGCCTCGGGATACGTCTTCCAGGTGTAGGGCACCGGGGCCCCGTTGTAGTAGATCGGGCCGCCGTTATCGCCCAGCGGATCGATCCAGGCGCTCATGTGATACAGCCGGTTCGGCCAGGTCGGGCCCATGACCGAGCAGTGGTAGTTGTCGCAGATCGTGAAGGCCTCGGCCAGCGCCCAGTGGAACGGGATGTCGTCGCGTGTGTAGTAGCCCATCGTGAACGGGCCGTTCGCGCCGTCCGCCGCGATGTGGGCCGGCAGCCAGTTGTCCATCGCGCCGTTGTCCCAGGCTGAGTGCTGGGTCTGCCACGCGTGGCTGGTCGAGGGGACCGCCTGGGCAGCGGTAGTGCTGGAGTCCATGTAGAACGGCAGCAGGTAGCCGTCCGGGTTGGAGTATTCAGTGGTCCCGGCCGGAGGGCTGGTCTGCACCGGCTGGTAGAACACGGACTTGCCGGTGCTCAGCGTGATCGCGGTGGGATCGGAGAAGCCGCGCACGCCCGGCAGGGCGCCGAAGTAGTGATCAAACGAGCGGTTCTCCTGCATCAGGACAACCACGTGCTTGATGTCCGACAGCCGCCCGGTGCCGTGCTTCGGCCCGGCGGCGAGTGCCTGGCGCACGCTGCTGGGGAGGAACTCGGCGGCGAACGCCGCGCTTGCCGCCGCCCCGGCGGTGGTGAGGAAGCGGCGCCTGGTCAATTTGGGCATTCGTCTGCTCCATCCTGAATGCGCGGTTGGTACAGGTGAAGGCTCCAACCGCGGTGCGGCGCCGCACGAACGGTCAGGTTACGGGCGGAGGATGGCTGAATGAATGGACAGCGGGAGCACCCAGAAGGCCGCGACCAGGCCGGGCCGCGGGGAAGACCGAAGCGACGGGATTACCCGCCGAACTCACACGGCAGGTGCTTGATGCCGTTGATGAAGCTGGACAGCAGGTAGTCCGGCTCGCCCGCGGCGCGGATGTCGGGTACCCGGGTCAGCAGCTCGCGCAGGAGCGCGGTTATCTCGCGCCGGGCCAGGTGAGCGCCCAGGCAGAAGTGCGGGCCCGCGGAGCCGAATCCGACGTGCGGGTTGGGGGAGCGGGTGATGTCGAAGCGTTCCGGGTCCTCGAAGACCGACTCGTCGCGGTTGGCCGCCTGGTACAAGAGTGCGGCCTTGTCGCCCTCGCGGTAGGCGTGCCCGTTCATCGTGATGTCGCGGGTCACCGTGCGCCGCATCCAGATGACCGGTGAGACATAGCGAACGATCTCCTCGACCGCCGGGCCTATCCGGCCCTCGAAGTCAGCCAGGAGCAGCTCCCTCTCTTCTGGGTGCTCCGTGAACAGGTTCAGCGAATGAGAGATCGCGGTCCGGGTGGTCTCGTTGCCCGCCACCACGAGCAGGATGAAGAACGACGCCAGCTCGGCCGGAGTGAGCTGCTCGCCGTCGATGTTGGCCGTGGCCAGGGCCGACACCAGGTCGTCGGTCTGGTCCGGCCGGGTGCGCTCGGCCAGGCCGGTGACCAGCTCGGCGAGTTCCTGGCCGGCGGTGAGGATCTGGGTGATGGCCTCGTTCATGTCCTCGCTGATGAACTCGGGGTCGGCTCCGGACAGGATGATGTTCGTGTTCTTGAGCACCATGGCGTAGTGCTCATCGCCGATCCCCATCATCTCGCAGATGATCTTGAGAGGGAGCCGGGCCGACACGTGCTGCACGAAGTCGCAGGGCCCGGTCTGCAGCAGGTCATCAACGATCTCGGCGGCGGTCCGCTGGACGTCTTCCTCGAACTTCTTGATCATCTTTGGGGTGAACGCCCGGGAGACGATCCGGCGCAGCCTGGCGTGCCGGGGGTCGTCCATGCTGATCATCGAGCCGAAGTACTCGTTGAACTCGGTGGGCAGGTCGATCAGGCTGGTGGCGCCGGCGGCTGAGGAGAACACCTCGGGGTTGCGGCTCGCCCCGGCCACGTCGGCGTGCCGGACCAGCGCGTAGTAACCGCGTTCTGGCGTGCCGAACGGGGACTCCGGCGCTTCGAAGAACGGCGGCTGCGGCATGGCCCGCAGTTGCGCGTACGCGGCGTAGCGCTCGGCCGGCGGCCGCTCCCAGAACTCGTTCTGGGTCATATCGAGCGGACCGTAGATGGGGGCGGGGGTTGGACTGGTCACGGCGGCCGCCTTTCCCGATTAGAACTACGTTCGGTTTCATGGTGGCATTGCCGCTGTGCGCCGGGAAGGGCGGCCCCTGGCCGCT
>Ga0335075_10013977_pt1 | contig 12079 bp, 10 predicted proteins | sample Lox_Sample_24_FD_206723 | JGI IMG/M metagenome (GOLD analysis project Ga0335075, IMG submission 206723) | Soil microbial communities from Loxahatchee National Wildlife Refuge, Florida, United States - Lox_Sample_2.4 | ecosystem: Environmental > Terrestrial > Soil > Wetlands | place: USA... | reverse complement strand
CTGGACTCTGGTAAGCCGGCCGCGGCTCGCCGCTGGTCGTGGGCTGCGACAGGCGATCGCGCTCGTTATATTTCTCCATGTTTTGCCGGTACTGCTCAAGCTGAGCGATGCGCGTCTGCACGACGTTCGCCTCGAGCGGCGTTTTCGCCACAGCTTTCGCCAGTTGCAGCACGCGCAGCGCATCGTCGAAGCGCTTCATCTGCTCGAGCACCCAGGCGGCGTCCATGCGGTACTGCGTGGTCTGCGGCTCGAGTCCCACCGCGGTCACGCTGAGCAGATGGGCTTCGTCGAGGTTGTCGCGGCGGCGCGCGTAGAGCATGGCCAGCGCGTCATAGGCAGGGGCGTATCGCGGATTCAGCTGGATCGCTTTGCGCAGGCTGGCTTCCGTAGCCTGGCTGGTGTCGCCCTGCATGAGCGAGATGGCGCCAAAATAATACTGCGCGAGGAAGCTCTGCGAATCGAGATCGACGGCTTCGCTGTACCACTTTTTCGCGTCGGTGGTGTTGCCGTCGCGTTGCGCCAGGAAGCCTTCCGTTTCGTGCGCGAGCACGTTGCTGGGATCGGTCTTGAGCACGGAGTCGAGCAGCGCGCCGGCTTCGGTCATGCGCCCCACGTGCGCGAGGACGTCGGCGCGGAAGGAGTCGGCCTGCGCCGGAGAGATGGGCGCCGCAGTCATGGCGTTCTCGTCGATCGGCGCGGCGGCGCTGTTGATGCGCAGCTCCTGGAAAGTCATGTGGCCGATGTAGTCTTCGAGCGACGACCGCAATTTTTTCAAATCGCCGAAGGCCTGCTGCGCAGCCGTCACCGGGTCGGTGTGCTGGTTCACCAGGTTCAGGTAGTCCCCGATGCGATTGACTTTGTCGTGAAAATCCTCGCTCATCAACAAGTGCGTGAGCGCCCACGACTCCGGATAGAAGACGGTGACTTTGTTTTCCTCGTGGTAATAGGGTGAATTCGCATCGACGCGGAAAAGGGTTTCGAGCGGAATCAGGCTGCTCTGCTTCAGAACCAGGAGCATGCCGGGATCCGGCTCGCCCAGCAACACGTCCTTGTCGCGAAATTCCGTTTCTTCGAAGTACTGCGCCAGGCCCTCGTTGAGCCAGACGGGCATACCCTCGGTGCCGAGCTCGAGGTGCGTGTACTCGTGATAGACGACGGAGTAGGGATGTGGGCCTTCGACGTCGGTGCGCAGGATGATGTAGTTCTTATCCGGGGCCTTGAGAAAGTACCCGGCGGGGTGCGCCATGCCTTTGCCAAGGTAGCCCGACGGCTCCATGGTCTCGAATTCCTTGTCGGACCTGACCGCGACGACCACAATGGGCGCGGCGGGATCGACGTTGGCCTTGGGGAACATGGTGGCGAAGGCCCAGCGCATGCGCTCGAGCTGATCGAGAAGGTGGCGTCCGTCTTTGTCGCTGACGTCGGTGACGAGGGTGAAGTGCTCGCTGTGAATCTCCACCCAGGCGGGCCCGGCAGCGCGCGCGGCCGGCGGCGTGCTCAGAACAACGGCCAGCAGAAGACCGATCGATCGCCTCATGGAAGTGTGGACGGATCGTACCACGAGGAGTTTCAGGGGAAACGTCCGCCCGGCCGGGCCGCGCGCTCCGATTCGTTGCGGGACGGGCGCGCGTCCCCGGTACACTCAGAGCAGTTACGCCGCATGACACAGACGACCCCATCGACCGTACCGAACGGAACGGAACAGGCCCGACGGGGCGGCTTCCTTGCGTGGGTGAAGGACCATTTTCCGCCGGGGCAGTTTGGGCGCTACCTGGTGGTGGGCCTGTTCAACACGGCGTTCGGGTACGGCACGTATGCGGGACTGACCGCACTGCTGACGCCGCACATCCGCTTCGCGTACATGGTGGCTTCGATCATTTCGAGCTTCGTCAATATCACCATCGCGTTTCTGAACTACAAGTGGTTCATCTTCAAGACGAAGGGAAACTATTTGCGGGAGTGGTCGCGGTGCATTGTGGTGTACGGGAGCACGATGGGCATTGGAACGCTGGCGTTGCCGGTTGTCGTGTTTCTGGTCCGATTTCTGACGGGGGCAGGCCGTTCGGCGCCGTACATCGCCGGCGCGCTGCTGATGAGCGCCAACGTGCTGGCCGGATTTTTGGGGCACAAACACTTTTCGTTTGCGCCGCCTGCGAAGGAGCGCGCTGACTGATCCGGTGAGCGCCTCTTATGGCGCGGCAAGGCCAGGGGGATGGCTGAAAGGTGCCATAGGTTCCGGTTTTTTGCGCGAGTAGAATGACGCCAGTCAGGCGCGGTGAGGCCCCTTTTCACCCCAACGCTCGCGGGGTTTGATCCTTGGAACGAGAAAACGGTGATTCCCGAAGCGTCCTTCTCACCGGAGGCAGCGGGACTCTCGGCTATAACATCCTGGAAAGGCTCGCAAACGACAGCCGATACAAGGTTGTCGCTCCTCTGCGCAATCTCGACCGGCCGTGCGTTCGGCGCTTCGGCGATCGGGTGAAGTTTATCGAGCACGATCTGGCTGATGCGGTCCATACCGCTCAGATATTTGAGCGCGTCAATCCTGATCTTGTCGTGTGCTGCGCTGCCAGCGGATTGCGGCCGCCACGAGCTTCGTGGTTCGAGCTGATGCAGTTCAACGTCGTTTCGACCATGCGGCTGTTTCAGATGAATTGCCGTCTGGCCAAGCCTTCGCACTTTATCTATCTCAGTACCGGACTGGCGTATCGCGAGCAGACGCGGCCGGTCAGCGAAGATGACCCCCTTGAAACACTTCACCCGTATGGGGCCAGCAAAGCTGCCACCGACCTCATGCTGCAGGCGGCGGCGGCGGAATTCAACCGGCGCCTCACCATCATTCGTCCCTTTGCTTTTGCCGGAGTTCATGACGGAGGCGGACGGCTGTTCCCTCTCGTCCTGGAGGCGGCAGCGCAGAAAAAACGGCTGAACTTGTCGGCTGGAACCCAGGTTCGCGACTTCTGCTCCGTAAACGATATTGCCACTGCGGTCGTTCGCATTATCGAGACCGAGCAGGATGGGCTGATCGAGAAGTTCAACCTGGGCAGCGGGCTCACTGTGCCGTTGCGTGATGTGATTTTGGACGTGTGCGAACAACTGCAGCTCGGCGTCGACATGACCTTTGGCGCCAGCAAAATGCATCCGTTCGAGCCCACGTATTCGGTGGCTGACATCTCGCACGCACGGCAGAAACTGGGTTGGACGCCGGAAACCAATCTGGCCTACGCGATCTGGGAACTGGCTCAGGAAATTACACCAACGCTGGCATTGAGAAAACCTGAAAGGCACCGCGCCGATGCCTGAACTTTCGGTCGTCATGCCGGCGTATCGCGAGGCCGGGGCGCTGAGCCAGCTCCTGCCGTCCCTTGTACAGGCGCTCAACCAACTGGAAACCTCGTATGAAATCGTCGTCGCGGATTCGATGGAGCCGCTCGACGACACCGCGGCGGTTTGCGCGCGCTATGGAGTCCGCCATCTCCACAGGTCGGGCGGAAACACTTACGGCGATGCGGTGCGGTCGGGCATTCGGGCGGCCGAAGGGAAATATGTTCTGCTGATGGATGCCGACGGATCTCACAATCCCACCGACATTGAAAAGCTCTGGCGGGTACGCGACAAGACCGACATCGTGATCGGCTCGCGCTATGTTGCGGGCGGCGCAACGGAGAACCCATTCTTTCTGATCTTTCTGAGCCGAGTGCTCAATTACATGTACGAGCTTGTCTTTCGGCTTCCGGTACGAGACATCAGCAACAGCTTCCGGCTCTATCGCGGCGATGAGCTTCGATCTTTGGAACTTGTTTCCAACAATTTTGAGATCGTGGAGGAGATTCTGATCAGGCTCGTCTGTGGATCGATCGCGGCCACCGTGGCGGAAGCGCCGGTGACGTTTGAGAAGCGGAAGGCGGGAGAGAGCAAACGGAATCTGCCGGCTTTTATGCTCAGCTATGTGGCATCGATCCGGAGGCTGCGAAAATTCCGCGCGCTCGAACTGGGGAAGAGAGGAAAGTAAATGGCCTTTCTTGTAACCGGCGGGTGCGGATTTGTCGGCAGCAATCTGACCGCGGAACTGATTCGCCGGGGCAAGGAAATTCTCGTGCTCGACAATCTTTCTCGTCCCGGATCGGATCGGAATCTGGCCTGGCTGAACAAGCTCGGCAAAATCGAATTTTTCCACCAGGATATTCGGGACCGCGAGTCCCTGGAGAGCTTATTCCAAGCCAGGGGGATTGACTGCGTTTTTCATTTGGCCGGCCAGGTCGCGATGACGACTTCCCTGGCGGATCCGATGCTGGATTTTCAGGTCAATGTAGGGGGAAGCATGAATGTTCTGGAATGCATTCGGAAGTTTGCCCCGCATTCCACCGTGGTCTACGCATCGAGCAACAAGGTTTATGGCGAGCTGAAAGAACTCGAACTCGCGGAACTGGATACCCGGCACGAGCCGAAAGGCAAAAAGGTAATCGATGAAGGAGCGCCGCTTCAGTTCTGCACTCCTTATGGCTGCTCGAAGGGGGCGGCCGATCAGTACATGCTGGAGTACGCACGCAACTTCGGCGTGCATTCGGTGGTGTTCCGGCACTCCACGATCTATGGGGGCCGTCAGATTTCCACGTTCGACCAGGGATGGGTCGGATGGTTTTGCCAGAAGGCCCTGGAGGCGCGCGACGACGGGAACGCGACCTTCACCATCAATGGCGATGGCAAGCAGGTTCGCGATCTCCTCTACGTCTCCGATGCCGTGAACTGTTATCTCGCGGCCCACGAGCACATCGAAGCGGCGCGAGGGCAGGTCTTCAACATCGGCGGAGGATACGAGAACAGTATGTCCATCCTCGAGCTATTGGCTTACCTTGGACGGCGGCTGGACGTCACGCTGACACCGCGCCAACTCCCGTGGCGAGCCAACGATCAGAAGTACTTTGTGGCGGATTGCTCAAAGGCACTGGAATCACTGCACTGGAAGCCGCTTGTGACCAAAACAATGGGTATAGAAGAAACGCTGCAGTGGGAATCGGCCAGGCGAAATCAACCTAATGCTTGACGATCCGCATCGTCCACCCCGGACAGCCTTCAGGCAAGGTTAGAACCGTGCCGGGAGCCGCGGCATTGAATTGCTCAACGGACTGGGCAAAGTGGCTTTCATAGAGTTTCGGGATTTCCCAGTCCCGCACCACTCCGACCATCAGCATAAATGCCAGAAGGAGTCTGCTGGTTGTACGAACGGCGCCGCGTCCATTCCAGGCGAGCCACACCAACGACCAGACGAATGCCATGGTCGGGAAAAACCAATAGCGTTGGCCTGGGACCGTGGCCAAGCCTTCCCAGACGGCGAGTTTGGGTCTGTCCATCTCAAGGGGCGAGATCAGGCAGGCAGCGAGAAGAATGGCCGTGTACAGCAAGAAGATTCTCATTGGGGTCGAAGCGCGCCTGAAACAATACAGCATCAGGCCGATGCCGCCCAGGGCAAAACAGGACAAAACCACTTCCGCCGTCGGACTCTTCAATTTCGCCAAGATATTCGACCCGACGAGAGCGCCCAGGACAACTTGACCGCCGATGAGTCTCAAAAACGTGACGGGAGTAGCGGCCAGCGTCTGAAGCCCTCGCCCCTTGGGGTCCAGAATGAGCATCGCCCAAGCTTGAACAAGGCTGGTCACAGTTAGGACGGTAAGCGATAGCCATCCGTACCAGGACCTGTTCCTCCACGATTGATATACCGCGAATGGAAGAAGAAAGATGCAGAATGGTCCGGTAAGTCCAAAGATGGTGAAGAAGACCAGGCCGATCGTTTTTCCGAGTCCGCTTCGCGGAGGCTGAGCGATTAACAGGAGGACTGCGATAATTGCGAGCCAAAAGTTGGTTTCCGCTAACCCCCAGCTGACTTCCCGGCAGTTAGGCAGTGCGACCAGAGCGGCAGCGAGAAGGGCTCGCATTCTCAAGGGTCCCCAACCATCCGATCTGGAACTCAGAATGATGTTCGCCGTCAGCGCACTGCAGACGAGGGAAATTGAGCTGAAAAAAAGCGGAACCCTCGAGAATGGAAGCAACAGGGCAAGTCCCGAGCAGATCCTGGGGAAAAAATGAAGATAGCTGACATACGAGTCAAAGACCGGCCTAAACCATCCCCGGTTATACGCGTCGGCAAAGAAAACGCGCCCGTCTTCCGCGTAGAACTGCGCGTGGGACAGGGCGTCCCAGCGGCGCGTGACCAGGATGGCGCAAGCGGCAAGGAAGAACAGAACCTGCTGCCAGGGCTCCAGACCGGCTACACGTTCGGGATTTTCGATCGCTGCTTCTTCCAGCGCCTGCATCGGCGCGCTACATCACCGGCAGCAAAAACGCTGCGCGGCTGCCGACTTGCTTCGCCTTGATGGCGATTCGCTCGAAGGACGAATTCACATCCATGTTCGGGAAGTTGCTGATACGGATGCGCTTCTTTTTCTCCCACAGCGTGTGCAGGCTGCTGTCCATGGGCAGCTTGTCGTGTCCGCGGAGAGCCAGCGCGCGGCGATTGAAGAGCCACACCGTGTCCTTGTAGCTGTAGATGCATCCCGGGTTGAGGATGCAGCGGGCAGCGGATTTGAGGAACTCGTCGCTGACGGATGCGGGATCGCGGAATACGGCGATCCAGTCTTTGAACTCGAGGTTCTGGACGCGATCGATGGTCATCGTCGCGACGTCGCTGGCGCCCTCGCGGACAGCCACGTCGATCTTATGCGGCGAGAGGACGGTGTTAACGGGGGCGATGCGGGCTTCGTCGCGCTTGTCCTGCGGCAGGTACCAGATGGGATCGGCTTCGTGCCCCTTCAGTTTCGCCGCATCGTAATTGTTCGTGTCGAGAATGATGAACTGACCCTTTTGCATCTTGGGTCCGTTCACCTTCTTCAGTTTCTCGAACATGACCGGGGAAACGATGTCGGTATCGTCGTTGGCGTTGTTGGCCGGCATGGTGAGGGCGACGGAGCAGTTTTCGCACCAGTTGAGCTGCTCACCGAAGTCAGCGGGGGTGCGCTTCCACCATCCCGGTTCGACCGGCCAGCCACCAGGGCCGTCGAAGAGCATGTCCATCGAAGCGGCGATCTCGCAGAAGAATGCGCCTTTGGGCGTGATGGTCGCGCTCCAGATGTTCTGAATCCAGCATTTGTCGCGCAGCTCAAACCACTCGGGATCGGCAATGCCCAGCTCTTTGCGCGTGACCAGAATCGCCTGGTGCATGCTGATGCTTTGGTGGTCGTTGAGGCTCTGGTAAGCGAAGACGTCCTGGATTTTCTCGAAATTGCGGTAGTATCCCGGACCCAGGGCGCTGAACAGACCGCGTTTGCGGCCGCGCATGTAGCGGACCATGCGGCCGTAATCCTTAAAGCTGGCGGTCGGTATGCCCAGGAACGCGGCGGGGCGCGGCTCGGGGATGCGGGCCGCGTAGTAATCCATCATCTCCTCGAAATGCGGGTGAAGCGACGGCTCGCCGCCGATGATGCCGACGATGCCGGGGAATCCCTCCATGGAATCGACCGCCTTTTTGAAGAAATCGACATCCATGAAAAACGGCTTGGGATGCTGGCCGCAAAAACGCGTGCAGTTGGAGCATGCGTGATGGCAAGCGTTGGTAATGTCGATCATCACGATCTTCATGTCAGCCGGGGATCTCAAGCTTCACCTTCTTCTACGGGTGGGGATTCGAGTCAGGAACGGGCAGCCTGGTGCTGATGGGGTGCAGCTGCTCTAAGTGAGTCGAGTCTATTGCAGTGCGAACTTTGGTTTCAATTACGAACCAGGAACGCCGAAATGCAACTTTCGGGTGATGGCTTGGGGCGATGATTTCGCGGCGAATGGTAGGGGCGGCCGGAAATGGAAGAACGACAGTACGAACCGTTGCTGGTGACGGTTGCAGTCACCACCCACAATCGCAGCGATCTGCTGGAGCGGGCGCTGCGATCGGTGTTCGCGCAGACCTATACACGGCTGGAAATCCTGGTCTCGGACGACGCGTCGACCGACGCCACGCCGCAGCTGATGGCGAGGATCCAGGATCCGCGGTTCCGGTATGTCCGGATCGAGAAGCCGGCGGGGATTGCGGGGAATTTCCAGAACGGGCTCGACCACGCGCACGGCGAGCTGTTCATGATTCTGAACGACGACGACGAACTGGAGCCGAATGCGATTGAGGAGCTGAGCCGGCCGTTCTGGCATCCACCCGCCGGGATCGAGAAGGACGCGGTCGTGGTGAGCTGGTGCCCCTGCAAGATTCAGGACGGGGAGCGGCGCGTGCGCTATGCGACCGGCGGAGGGCCGAGCGCGGAGCCGGGCATCGACCTGGTGACGGGGCTGTTTGACGGGACGCGGGGGCCGCGGTTCTGCGGGATTCTGATGAAGACTCGGGATGCGGTTGCGGTGGGATTCTCGCGCGACCATGGGGGGATTCCGGATGTCGGGCTGTGGACGCGGATGGCCGCGCGGCGTGGCTATGCCTGCTGTGTCGACAAGCCGGTGGCCCGCTACACCGCGCACAACGCCAGCGAAACCGGAACTTCGAGCGCAAAAGCGTGGCAACTGGCCGGGGAGAACATCGTGCGCGATCTGCTGCGAGATCTTGAGAAGCTGGGTGAGGGAGAAAAAGCGCGGCGGATTCGGCGGAGCCAGCGGAATTTCATTACCGGACTGCTGGCGACGATCCTGATGCAGTCGTCGGGCCGGCCGGGATGGGCGATGCGGGTGGCACGGGAATTTGTGCGCGTGCCGCAGTATTTCCTCACGAGGATGACGCTGCGCCGGGTGCTGCTGGAAGGGCACAAGCTGCTGAAGAAGCCGGCGGCCGAGAATCCATCGCCGGCGGGAACCTCCTGAGCCGGCCACAGTCTGGCGCTCTGGTCCGATAAACTGGAACCTGGACCCTCTCTTATGACTTTGCTCAAAGCCGTGCGCGGCACGCGCGATCTCCTGCCGCCCGAAACCGAACTCTGGAACCGCGTGGAAGCGACGGCCCGGCGCGTTTTTGCCCGCTACAACTTCGGCGAGATCCGCACGCCCATCTTCGAGGACACGCAGCTTTTCGCCCGCGGCGTGGGCGAAGAGACCGACATCGTGTCGAAGGAAATGTACACGTGGGAGGATCGGGCGCGGGCGCAGAGCGAGAAAGCGCAGTCGCTGACGCTGCGGCCGGAGAACACGGCGGGCGTGGTGCGGGCGTATATCGAGCACAAGCTGGGCGAGACGGGGCTGCTGCAGAAGCTCTACTACATCGGGCCGCAGTTCCGGCGGGAGCGGCCGCAGAAGGGGCGGTACCGGCAGTTCTGGCAGATTGGGGCGGAAGTGATTGGGCCGCCCAGCGCGGGGTCGGAGTCGCCGCTGCGCGACGCGGAAGTGCTGGAGATGCTGGCGAGTTTTCTGGATGAGCTGGGCATCACCGGCTGGAATCTGGTGCTCAATTCGGTGGGATCGGCGAGCGATCGGCCGCGGTATGTGGCAGCCCTGCGCGAGGCTCTGCGCGAAGTGGCGCCGCGGATGTGCGTCGATTGCCAGCGTCGGGCGGAGACGAATCCGCTGCGAGTGCTCGACTGCAAGGTGCCGGAGGATCAGCCGATTATTGAGACGCTGCCGAAGATCGCGGACTATCTTGACGATGCGTCGAAGGCGCACTTCAAGGCGGTGCTGGCTGCGCTGGAGGCGTGCGGGGTGCCGTACACGCTGAATCCGCGGCTGGTGCGCGGGCTGGACTACTACACCCGAACGACCTTTGAGTTCACGCACGGCGAGCTGGGCGCGCAGAATGCGCTGCTGGGCGGTGGGCGCTACGACGGGCTGTCGGAGATGATCGGGGGGCCGAAGGCGCCGGGGATTGGATTCGCGATGGGGCTCGACCGGCTGATTCTAACGCTACAACATGCAGCATCGCAGAAGGGCCAGGCGGAGCAGTCGGCCCTGGCCGACGCCTACATCGCGCCCATCGGCGAGGATCAGGATGCCACGGCGCTGGCGCTGGCGCGCGAGCTGCGGCGGGAGGGGCTGCGCGTGGAGCTGGGCGACGGCAGTTTCCGGCTGAAGAAGTCGTTTGAGGCCGGCAACAAGGTGGCTCGGGCGATTGTGCTGCTGGGCGAAGATGAGCACCGCTCCGGTATCCTGACCGTGAAGCGTTTTGCCAGCGGCGAGCAGGTGAAGGTGCCGCGAGGAGAGCTGGCAGCGGCGCTGCGCGGCAGCGATTAGCCTGGATTGTGGATCTCGACCGGGTGCATAGCTGAAGTTCAGCGACCCTGCGTGGCTTTTACGGCACGGCCTACCAGATTCTGCGAGAGGATGGGGCGGATGTCGCCCGTCTCTGCTTTTATGAGCAGCCGAAACGGTGCAGTCCCGAGTTCCCACAGGATGCGACGCACCAGGCTTGTGAGTCCATGGACGACCGGCCGGTCCTCGAAACATTCGATGCGCGTGAATCCGAGAGTGGAAAACAGCTGAGCGAAAGACTTTTGCGTAAATGCCTGGCGATGCGTCAGATCTCCGAAGAGGACGCGCATGGCAAAAATCCCTTCGCCATTGGGCACATGCACAAGGCAGACTCCACCGGGCCGCAGGGTGCGATGCACCTCATCGATGAGGTCGAACAGATCCTGCTTTTCGAGGTGTTCGAGAATGTCGAAAAGGATGGCAACGTCCAGCGATTCGTCGGGCAAACCGGCTACGTGATCGAATGCGGGGCCGCAGACGACGTTGGGAATTCCCAGGCGATGCGCGGCATCCACCTGCTCTTGAGAAACATCGACACCCTCGGCATGGATATACCCGGCAGCCGACAGAAAATACAGCATCTTTCCATGGCCGCAGGCTATATCGAGAATCCTGGCTTCGCGGTCCTGCGGAAAATGCTTGGCAATGAATTCTGTGAGGTAGGCTCTGCGCGTAGCGAACGCCTCCTGCGGAGTGTTGCTCGAGACGCTGGCCTGGCCGCTCGAAAGGTAAGCATCATAGAGGCGGAGCTGCCACGGTTTCCTTACCGGGGGGGCAGAGGTGTTCATAGGGTGAACCGCATAGCGAAGGTATGCGGCGTGGCATCAGACTACCACAGCAAATGGGCGCGGCTGGGCCGCAATCCAAAGCCAGCGGGCAGCGTTTGCTGTGGGCGAACGCTCCGGTATCCTGACAGTGAAGCGTATTGCCAGCGGCGAGCAGGTGAAGGTGCCGCAGAGGGTGCTGGCAGCGGCGCTTTGCTGAGGCCCGGCACGCATAGGCTCCAAAGCTCTCGACCCCGAAACATGAAGCTTTTAACCGTTCTTGCGATCGCGTTGATGTGGCCTTGGCGACCTTCTGTTGCTCAGGATCAAGTGCAGCCAATCGCGTCAGAAGGGCGGACAGAACTTTCAGCCACAATCAAGGCAACCAGGGTTCGCGTCTTATTTCGCACCTCAACTCAGCCGATATCTGCGGATGATCCGGACCATCGCCGCTTCGTTCAGTGCACCTACAGCAGAGTTCCCTGTAGTCTTACAGAAGACATCCGCATCGTCGTGGACGGGCACGAAGTTGTGGTTCCAAAGGCGGCTTACGCCGACCTTGGGGACATTGCCACCGCGGAGCTGAAGACGAACCATGGTCAGATGATCCTTACAATTCAGGGTGGCGATGCCTCCGAATCGTACGTTGCCCAACTGATATTCAATCGCCAGCGAGTGTATATGCGCAGACTCAGCAGCGGTGAGAATCTTACTCACCCGCTGGAAATCAGCCACTTCTATCAATAGGAACTGTTACTTTGCTCGATTTTCTAGGAACTCGCCAACGCTCTCATAACTGCGGCCAGCTGCGCGCGGCCGATGCTGGACAGACCGTTACGCTGATGGGATGGGTGAACCGCCGCCGCGACCACGGCAGCCTGATCTTCCTCGACGTGCGCGACCGCTATGGCATCACCCAGGCGGTGCTCGATAAGGACCTCGCGCCCGAGGGGCACGCCAAGGCCGAATCCGCGCGGCCGGAGTACGTGGTGTGCGCGATCGGCAAGGTGCGCCTGCGCGGGCCGGAATCCGTCAATCCGAAGATGCTGACTGGCGAGATCGAAATCGCCGCGACGGAACTGCTCATTCTCAAC
>Ga0335075_10013976_pt1 | contig 12079 bp, 13 predicted proteins | sample Lox_Sample_24_FD_206723 | JGI IMG/M metagenome (GOLD analysis project Ga0335075, IMG submission 206723) | Soil microbial communities from Loxahatchee National Wildlife Refuge, Florida, United States - Lox_Sample_2.4 | ecosystem: Environmental > Terrestrial > Soil > Wetlands | place: USA... | reverse complement strand
TGCGGCCCTCGTAGCGGATCTCGTGAACGAACTCGGTGAAGCTCGACGCCTGCGACAGGTTCACGTTGGCGTTGGGCTCCATCCCGTGGCGATCGCCGCCGGAGATCAGCAGCTTGCCCCACTGCTGAGCCAGGCGCTTTACCCGGCGGTTCTCTTCCCAGTGGCGCAGGCCGTTCAGCTCGAAGGCGTGCATGAACTCGTGGTTGGCCGCCAGAAATTCCTGCACCCGCCGCATCGCCTTCTCGGCGCCGATCAGGTAGAGATCCCACATGGGGTGGTTGAAGACGATCAGAACGTTGGGCAGCGCGTGCAGAGCGGCCAGAATCTCGGTCAGCTTCTTTTCGTCCGGTTTCGCCGTGTACTCCTCGAAGGTCTTCATCCACGCCGCGCCCTGGTCGCTGGGCAGGTTGTGGATGCCGAGGTGGAAGGACTGATCGCCGCCGAAGGGCGCGCTCCACTCCACGGAAACCGGGATGTGCCGGGCCGAGGCGACGGTGCGCAGCAGCATTGGCGCGGCGATCGTGTCGTGATCGGTGATGGAAACCAGGGGCATCTTGCCCAGAGCCTGGGCAATCTGATGGCTCTCGAGATCGAACGCGAGCTTCGGCGTCAGGGGTGGAGTCCAATAGGCCGCGGCATAATTGATGGGCGTATTGTAAAGTTCACGCGAGCGGCGTTCGTATCGGGCCAGGACAGGGCGCAGCAGCGGATACTGATTTCCCAGGTTCGCCAGGAAATCGAGCGTCTCTTTCGACTGGTTGGTGTGGCTGTGCAGCGACACCGCGGTTGGAGAATCGCGTAGGGCGTCAGCTTCCTTCCAGAGATACGAGATGCGGCGCAGTCCGGCCATTTGGATTCCTCCTGAGGTCGTGCTCCTGAGGCCAGTATCCCGTGTGCACCGTGAACAGGGCATTACGGGGCTAAAAATGATCGATCAATACCGGAAAAAGTACCCCCGAAGGCAACACGGCTTGCGGGGTGGATTGCTCGCTCCAAACGACTGTGGAACCATGACTTACAGTTGCGTCATCGGCATCCGGCGCGGCTTTGGAACCGCACTCGTCACCGGCGCGTTTGCGCGATGTCAGGCACTTCAGCCTCCTGCGCGGCTTCCGGCTCCAGATGGTTGCGCGTAAGGCCGTCGCGCAGAAGCTCAAAGGCCGTCTCCGGCGTGTCGACGATCTGGAACAGCTCGCGATCCCGCGGGGAAATCGCGCCTTTGTCGACCAGCACGTCCAGGTTGATCACCTGCTCCCAATAGGACGACCCGTAGAGCAGAACTGTAATCTTCTTGGCGAGCTTTTGCGTCTGCGACAGGGTCAGGATTTCGAACATCTCGTCGAGGGTGCCGAATCCTCCGGGGAAAACCACCAGCGCCTTCGCCAGATACGCAAACCAGTATTTGCGCATGAAGAAGTAGTGGAACTCGAAGTTCAACGCCGGGGTGATGTAGCGGTTGGGCATCTGCTCGAAGGGCAGCTTGATGTTGAGCCCAATGGTTTTGCCGCCGGCCTCCCATGCGCCGCGGTTGGCGGCTTCCATGATGCCCGGGCCACCGCCGGAGGTGACCACGAAGCGGTTCCGGCGCGATTTGAGCGCCTTCGCCCACTGCGTCAGCAGAAAGGCAACTCTGCGGGCGTCTTCATAGTAGTGGGCCATCTCCACGGCGGCCTCGGCGCGGCGGCGGCGCAGTTCGCTGGTCTCGCCATCGGGCAGGCGCGACGGCTGCTCCTCTTCCGGAGCGGGCTGCTGCGATCCGGTGTTTTCCAGCAGTTCCAGGTCGTGGCTGGCCTCGTCGAGCGCGCGGAAGCGCGCCGAGCCGAAGAAGACGACCGTGTCCTGGATGCGTTCGCGGCGAAAGCGCGACAGCGGCTCGGAGTATTCCGCGAGGATGCGGATAATGCGTCCGTCCGGACCGTTGAGAAACGTATCGTTTTCGTACGCCAGAGAGGCGCTTGCGAGAGGACTGGGTGGCTTACGCGGCATATCGTCTCTCAGTTGCGATCAGCTTTCTTTGTAGTGGATGGCGTCCGACAGCGCGATCCAGAAGTTCAGCAATCCCAGGCCTGATACGATCCCGCGCACCGCCCCGTTCTGCGTGACGTGCGCCAGGGGAGCGTAGTAGAGGAAGAACCGATTCAGCGTCCAAAAATGCAACCACGGTAAGAACAGCAGGAACAGGCCAAGATACAGGTGAACCATCACGCTGAGAAACAGATCGGCGCGCAGCAGCCACAGAGGCGTCGGGGAGGGTTGCACCGGCGGGGGGGCGGGAATTCGATTCGGCGGCGCTGGATGCGGCGATTCTGGCGACGGCGAAGGGGATACAGCGTTGGAGGGGGTCGGCGTCATGAGTGCGCAATGCGGGGACGCACGGACGCCCCGGTACGACTTCCCTCACGGTAACACAGCGGCGCCGACGCTCATGGCGATTCCGCGCGTCCGTTTCGGGAGCTTTCCTGCCCGGTTCCGCGTCTATTCGGCAGATTGGAGTTCGCAACGGGATGGGCCGGCGTTTCGGGGTCCTCCAGGAAAGGTGGATCGATGCTTCGGATGGCCCTCTTCTTGTGCGTGATTTCCGTTCTGCCGGCCCCTTTGGCTCTCAGCCAGTCAGAAAGTGGGCCTCCCGTTCCGAGGATTCTCGAAGCCGGATTCGACGCGTATCGCGCCGGCGGCCCCGACGAGGCTCTGCGCGTGTGGCTTCGCAACAGCCCGCTGGAAGGCACCGGAGAGATCGGGAAGGCCGATCAGGTGCTGCACGCCGCCCAGATCCAGTTCGGGCAATGGCGCAGCTTCGACATCATCAGCGACCACACGATCTCCCGGTCGACGCGCGTGATCTACATGACGCTCGATTTCGACAAGGGGCCCCTCTTCGCCAAGTTCGTCCTCTATCGCACGGAACCGGGCTATATCGTCACGAGCGTGGCCTTCAGTCCTAACGATACGGACGTGTTGCCGGCGCAGCCGCTGTAGGCGGAAAAATCGGCCTCCGCAGCTCTTGACACAGCGTTCCCCGAACCCGTTGAGTGGAGTGGGAGAGGAGACACAGCCCATGGCCGACTGGTTCGCGCGTCCGGTTTTGCATGTGAAAGACGTTGAAACTTCGCTCCGCTTTTACATCGACCGCCTGGGCTTCACCGGCGCATGGCGCTACGAAGAGGACGGCCGCCTGCGGGTCGCGCAGGCGGATCGGCAGGGCTGCGCACTGATCTTTTCCGACCAGTGGCCGGAGAAGATCGGCAAAGGGCTCATCTTCATTTCTCTCAACGTCGAGCCACCGACGCCGGAGGCCAGCATCGCTGCGCTCGATAGGCTCCGGGCAGAACTCGAGTCGAAAGGCGCTCCGGTGAAGGAAGGATCATGGGGCTATCGTCTTCTGGTGGTTGACGATCCCGACGGCAACCAGCTCTTCTTCAATTATCCCGCGAAGCCGGCATCCGGCGCAGCCGCGTAAAACTCTGAGCCGCTGCGCCCAGCGCGCCGGCCTTTTCCTGGCCAGCTGGATGGAACGCGCGAAACTGCGCTCCGCGCTCTGACCTGGTTTTTCACGGCTGTCGCGGAGCCAGCCACAGAATCGCGTTCTCAAAGAGACGATTTTGGATGGGGCTGGTGAAGATCTGGTCGCCGTGTCCCATGTTGATGTAGAGCATCCGGTAACGGGTGTTGGTCCACACCACGGGCAGATCGCCGCCGGTTAGGGTGTCTTTCCAGCCCAGCGGATAGTTCGACGCATCGAGCGACAACAGGACCTTCACGTTCTTGTTCTGCCTGGGATCCGGCTTCCAGATGTACCACTCGTTCGCCGGTGAGACGAAGGTCGGCGGCAGGCTGCGCGTGACCGGCGATGCCGGATCTTCCACGCGCAGCGTCGCCGGCAGAGGAGGCCAGTTGTTGCTCGCGAAGACCGCGCCTCCCAGAAAATCGACGAACCACGGCCACTGCGTCGATTCGTCGTTATAGCCGGCGGAATGAAAACCGAGCCACGCGCCGCCGGCGTCCATGTAGCGCGCGAAGGCTTCGCGCTCCGGCGCGGTCGTGGGAATCTCGTTGAGCCACAGCACCAGTTGATATTGCTTCAGCGTCGACGGCGTCATGTCGCCGAGGTTGGTCGAGGTCTGCAGGGCAAAGTGATCTTTCGCCGCGAGGCTGCCGAGAAAGCGGACGGCCTCCTTCGCGAACTCCACGTGATCGGGCTCGGTGTGCGCGGAGTAGAACGCCAGCACCCTGAATCGCGGCTGCTGCGCGCGGCCCATTGCGGGCGCCGCGGCCATCAGGCAGAGGAGAACCAGGGGTCCGAAGACCGTGGCCGAAAAAATGCGTCGCATCATCGCGGATCCTTTCCAACAGGATCGCAAACTCCTGAGAAAATCGCAGCATGTCTTCGTGGGTACTGCGATTTCCTCCGGGCATCGTCATGGGCGCGCTTCTGTGCGGTGCGGCCGTCGCGCAGCCGATCGAGCCGCCGCGCACCGCGCTGATCAATCCGCGCGCGATCGCGGTCAATGCCGTCACGCACCGTGTCTATGCGGTCGATCAGGAAAGCAACAGCGTGATTACCGAAGATGTTCGGACCGGCGACTCCACGGCGATTGCTGTCGGCAAGGCTCCCGATGCGCTGGCGATCGATTCCGGACTGAACCGGATCTACGTGGTGAATTCCGGCAGCGATTCCGTCAGCGTGATCAACGGCGCGACGCAGTCGGTGGTCGCCACGCTGGCCGCGGGACGCATGCCCTACGCCATCGATGTCGATCCCGGCCTGCACCGGGCTCTGGTGATGAATACCTACAGCAGCTTCGTTACCGAAATCGACGAGACCACCAACGCCGTCAGCCAGCTGCCGCTCGGATCGAAGGATGCGGTAGCGATCGACCGCACGCTGCACCGGGCTTTCCTGTTGGGATACGAGGACACGGCGCTCACGATGCTCGACGAAGCGAGCCACAGCACCAAGCGCGTCCCCGCCGCGATGCACCTGTGGGGCCTCGCGGTCGATGAGGATCGGGGATTCGTCTACGCGACCGAGGCGCAGAACCATGCCCTGTTCGTCCTCGACGAGAAGACCGGCAGCACGGCGACGCTGCCGGTGGGCGCGATGCCCTGCGCAGCGGCCGTCGACCCGCGCACCGGCCGCGTCTACGTGCTGAACTATGCGGACGCCAGCGTAACGGTCGTGCGGAGTTCGCCGTGGAAGACGCTGGCGACGATTGCCGTCGGCAGCCGTCCCGAAGCCCTCGCAGTCGATCCGAAGCGCGACCGCATTTACGTCGCGAACACCCACAGCAACAGCGTCAGTGTCATCGACGGCCAAACGGACAGAGTGATGGCGACGATTCCGGCAGGGCGGAATCCTTACGCCATCGCGGTCGACTCGGCAGAGGACGCCGTCTACGTCGCCAATTTCGGCTCTCCCGCGTTCACGCGGGTGAATCTCGCCTCAGTTCCGCAGTGAGTTCGGCGGGCGCGTAGCGCACAGTGCGCTCCTGCCTGGCGCTTCAGGAATTCCGGCCGCTACTTCCACTTGATGTTGCAGCCGATGCTGGGGCGCTGGTCCGGACTGACAGGCTGGCCGGCGACGAGGGCATCGAGCGCCGCGCGCAGATCGCTGCCCGTGACCGGGATGCCGTTGCCGGGACGGCTCGCATCGAGCTGCCCGCGATACGCCAGCTTGCCCGCGGCGTCGAAGAGGAAAAAGTCGGGCGTGCACCGCGCGTCGTAGGCGCGCGCCACTTCCTGGGTCTCGTCGTAGAGATAGGGGAAGGTGAAATGCACGCGCTGCGCCTGGCGGGCCAGGCCCGGTGGCGCGTCGTCGGGGTAGTTGACGGCATCGTTGCTGCTGATGGCTACGATGCCGACGCCGGATTTCTTATAGTCCGAGCCCAGCTGCGCGAGCTGCTGCTCCACGTGCTTTACGAACGGGCAATGCGCGCAGATGAACATGACGAGCATGCCTTTGGGGCCCTGCCCTGAATCCGACGTGTGGATCTTCCCGTCGCGTACGTCCTGAAGAGAAAAGTGCGGGGCCCGCGTTCCCAGTGCCAGCATGGATGATTCCGTTGCAGCCATCCGTCAACCTCCACCACTCAAGAGGTTAGCGCAACGCCGCGCTCGGCGGCGCAGGTCGCGCGCAAAGAAAAAGCCGCGTGAAGGCCACGCGGCTTGATTCCCCTGGAGGGGCGACTGACACTTGCTGGTGACGCGAAGCTACTGCGGCTGCGCGGGCGGGGGGCCATTCTCGCCGCCCCCGCCTGGGCCGCCGCGATGCATGTGCTCCTGCATCGCCTGATATTTCTGCTTCTGATCGTCGTTCAGAACCGCGTTGATCTTCGTTTCCGAATCCTGGCGGATGGCCATCATCTGGCTGCGCCGGTCTTCCCGCGAAAGCGACTGGTTCTGCCACAGGGCCTGCATCTTCTGCTGGCGGTCGACGAGGATCGGCTTGATCTGCGTCTGCTGATCGGCCGTCAGGTTGAGTTGCTTCGTCATGTGCTCGAGCTGGCGGTCGGGATCCATCATGCCGCGACCGTGGCCGCCCCACTGTCCCTGGCCCTGCTCGGCCTGAGGCTGGCTGGTGTTGTCCTGAGCGAATGCCGCGGATGCGGCGCCGATCGCCAGCATCCCCGCGAGTGCGGTGGTTAAGAGTGTGTTGCGCATGATTGTTTCTGCATACCTCCGGCTTCCTGCCTCTTGTAACCCGCTCCGCCCTGTCTGGACGTCGGAGCCGGGCTGCCCGTTCACTTCAGGCAAACAGACGGGAGTTCCCTGGGCGGAGATGCAGAGGCGCCAAAATTTAATTGGGCACGCTCAGGGCGCTGGCAGCGCGGCAACGGCGTCATGGGGAGGCATGGGAACCGGCTTCGAGCGCAGGCCGCAATGCAGCAGCCCAGGCGCATGTTCCTGCGCAGCGGGCAGATACGCGTACGCAAAGACGGCACGGTACTGGTTCTCGCCGGGATAGTTGCACTGCGCGCAGCTCGGCCGGTAGGCGATCGACGGATTGCCGAGCATCGGCTCGCTCCATTGCTCGGAGCCATGCGCCTTCACAACGAGATATGCGGGATGATCCGGAGGCGCCGCGGGCTGGTAGGCAAACATCGGCCCCCGCTCGCTGAGCGCGTTCACCAGCGAGCCGCCGGTCCCCGCTGACGCCCGCCAGAGCCAACGTTGCCCCACCAGCGCGAACCAGTGCGCGCTCGAGGGAACGGGCTGCTCGAGGCGAATGTCGCGCGCGGTGTGGTTGTCGATACGGAACTGAAAGCCCGGCCCCATGCCCGCCATCGGTTCCGCCAGATAACTCGCCGAGAGCACGATTCCCGAACACTGCGCAACCAACGGGCCGGGATGACGCGGGCCTGCGGCTCCCACGGATTGCGCGCCGAGGCCGGCGAATACGAGCAGAAGCGTCAGGCGCGATGGAGCCGACCGGGCCAAGCGGCAATCAGCTCCGGCCGAGAGCGTCAAGATCGATCGACTGGAATTCCTTGCGCTCAATGCCTGCGCGAATCTGCTTCGGCGTCCACCCCATCTTCGTCATCTTGTACGCGTAGGCGCCTTCCTGGGCGCAGGTGGAGCAGATGGCGGCGTGGGTGCCTTCAAAGCAGCTGTGCAGGCTGGTGTGCCCCAGCGCGCGGTCGCAGCGGCAGTAGCAGGGCAGCTGATAGAGCACATTGGGGATTTGCGCCGCTTCCTTATAGACTTCGACCTGCCACTTCTCGCGGAAGAACTGTCCTGTGAGCTGATCGCCGCTCATGATCGGCGGCAGCGTCTCACCCCTGGCCGGAGCTTGCGGATGGTAGGCGGGAACATCGGCAGCCGGGTCGGACCACTGCGCGTGGACCGCATGTCCCGGCAGCGTGCTCACGGGGATGGCATAGGCTGCGACGATCAGCAGGCCCAGAGCAAGGCTCGAAAAAACGCGTTTCAATGGGGAGTGCTCCAGAGCTTCATGGTACAGGATGAGTTGAACCCGTCTGGATTGGACGTGGGGGCAGGTTGGAAGCGAGGGGAAATGCCGAAAAAAGACAAAAAAGACGGCACGAACGTTAGATTGTCCGTGCCGGGAGGCCAGTGACGCAACTTGTTTGCCAGCCGGGAATTCTCAGTCAACCGGTCTGGCCCTAATCTCTATAACTTCAGATGCTGGCCGCGACGAAAAGGCGGCGCATAAATTATCTTTCAAACTGAAGTCTGGGAGAACTCATCTCCCCTTTCCAAATAATGTAACCCAAACCGGCCAATCGCACAAGCGTTCTATGTATTTTAGTAGTTTTCTAGCCGCGACCGACCTATTTTCAACAACTTAGCTGCGAGCATCCTGCCATGAACCCTGAATCCGAAAGCCCTGAAACGGAGCCAGAAGCCCCGCAGAAGCCCGGGATGCGCATCCTGCAAACCGGTTTTCTGGTTGCCGGATCGGCCCTGCTGGGCGGTCTTGCCGTCGCCCTCTGGCACCGGAAATCGCTGGCCAGGCTGCGCCAGCCGTCACCGATCTCAGAATCAGCTTCTCCTTCACCAGACGCAGAAGAGGAGTAAAAGTTGCGGCGGAGTGCGCCCGGCGCCGCTGTTCGCGGCGGGGTTCAGGCCAGGCTGTCGATCGCGGAGGCGAGGTCGAAATCGCGCTCGGTCAGGCCGCCCGCGTCGTGGCTCACCAGAGCCAGGCGCACCTTGTTATAGCGGATATCGATATCCGGGTGATGGCCGGCCCCCTCCGCCAGTTCCGCCACGGCGTTCACAAACTGCATCGCTTCCACGAAGTTGGGAAACTCGCAGCGGCGGACGAGCTCACCGCTTTCCAGCTTCCATTTGGGCATCGAGAGCAGCTTTCCCGCAATGATCCTGTCGTCCAGCAACGGCATGCTCTGGCTCCATTCGGCAGAAAGTGACACTGCAGCCGGTTACAGTTTGAGATCTTCGATCGAACCCGCAAAAGATAGCGGAGAGAAGCGTGGATGCCGGGTCATCTCGGCGCGAAGGTCTTCCCACAGAGTGTCCGGCAATCCCAGATAGACATCCACCACTCCCGGATCGAACTGGCTGCCGGCGCACCTTTGAATCTCTTTGCGCGCCACGTGATACGTGCGCGCTTTTCGGTACGGCCGGTCCGAAGTGATTGCATCCAGTGTATCGGCAACGGCAAAAATCCGCGCACCGAGGGGAATCTGCTCGCCGCTCAGCCCGCGCGGATAGCCGTTGCCGTCGTAAAACTCCTGGTGGCTGTAAACGATCTCCGCCGCTTCCTCAAGAAACGGGATCTTGCGCAGAATCTGGTAGCCCCGTGCCGGGTGCTCCCGCATGATGGCCAGTTCTTCCGGATCGAGCTTGCCGGGCTTGAGCAGGATGGCATCCGGGATCGCCATCTTACCGATGTCGTGCAGGAACGCGCCGCGGGCGATCACCCGGGTTTGCGCAAGCTCCACGCCGCAATGCCGCGCCAGGGCGATGGTGTACGCCGTCACGCGGCGGGAATGCCCTTCCGTCTCCGCGTCCTTCAGGTCGAGCGCGTCGCCCAGCGCTTCCAGCGTGATGTCGTAGGAGCGCTCCAGATCGCCCATCGCCTGGCGCAGCATCTCGGTGCGGGCAGAAACCAGTTGCTCCAAATTGTGCCGGTACACCGAGTTCTGCTGGACGAGGCGCCGGTAGTCGAGCGCTCGCCGCACGGTCACCAGCAACTGCTCTTTCTCGAAGGGCTTCAGCAGATAGTCATAGGCGCCTTTGCGCATCGCGGAGATGGCGACGCCCACATCGTGGATTGCGGTCACCATCACCATCGGCGTATCCGGATGCACCTGCCGGATCCGCTCGAGCAGCCCGATGCCGTCGAGGCCGCTCATCACGATGTCGGAAAGAATGAGATCGTACGGAGGGTCCTGCTCGACGTGCTCGATCGCTTCAGCTCCGTTGGCTGCCAGCACTGGAGTGTAGTTCGACTTTTCCAGCATGGCGGCCATCAGAGTCCGAACGTATGGCTCGTCGTCTACGATCAGGATCCGCTCCGATGCCAAACTTCCCCTCCCGACCACAAGGCCCGCAAACGTTTCAAGACAAATCGGCGCCCGGTCGGTGATCGACCAGTCACCGATCTATCCTACCCTGGGCTTCCAAACCCAGCGGGAACAAATCCGGCCCCGAAATTGCACTCACGTCTACTTTGGATCACTGCGGTCGGCCGGGTTTCAAACAAGTTACGGCGCTAGCCACGCCCCGGTTCGGCAAAAATTTCATCGAACCTGTGAAGTTATGGCATCCCCGCCACGGCTCAGGCGCATCTCTTCGCCCCAGCCGTGGTAAGCTGCTTCAACCGGTTCCTCACCCGGAGAGAAGACCCCAGACCATCATGATCTTTGACTTCGACAGGTTCGCTACGCGATCTGCAGCCAGGGAAATGGCGCCGCGCCGCCTGGAAGATCGCCAGCGGGATGCGTACGAAAGCCACCGGCACCGTGTCTTCTCCGTTTCCTATTACATGACCGGCAGCGAAATCGAAGCGGAAGACCTGCTGCGAGAGACTTTCATCAGCGCGTTCCAGGAGTGCGAAGAGCCGGATCAGACGATCGTGGACACCGCGCTCATCGAGCAGCTCAGCGTGCGAGTGCCGCTGAACGAAGCCGAGGCTCAGCCCATTCCGGTTTCGACTGGCGCGATGGGGCGGCGCAATGTTCTGCGCGCCGATCTGGAGCAGGCGATTCGCTGCCTGCCTCCGTCGGAGCGGCTCGTTTTCCTGCTGATGGACGTGGAGGGTTACCCGGTCCCCCAGATCGCCGCCCTGCTCGCGATACGCGAGCCCGATGTGACGCGCAGAGCCGTGATGGCTCGCATGCGCCTGCGCCATGAGCTGGCGCTGATGCACGAAGACGGGCAGCAGGCCGCGTAGCTCCCGCATTGTTCCCTGCCGATCTGAAAGTCTACCCTTTGCGCGCGGCTCGCAGCGCTCTGCGATTCTTTGCCCAGTCCGGCTTGGTGATCTGCCGCGCGCGCCCGAGGGCCAGCGCATCGGCAGGCACATTGTCGGTGATGCAGGAGCCGGCGGCGATATAGGCGCCTTCACCGATGATCAGCGGGGCCACCAGGGTTGAATCGCTGCCGACAAAGACGCCTTCGCCGATGAGGGTCTTGTGCTTGTCCACCCCGTCGTAGTTGCAGGTGATGGTGCCTGCGCCGATGTTCGTGCCGCTGCCGATTTCGGCGTCGCCCAGATAGCTGAGATGGTTTGCCTTGGAGCCGGCGCCCATGTGAACCTTCTTCGTCTCGACGAAGTTGCCGACGTGCGCCCCTTCGCCGATGACGCAGCCGGGCCGCACGTGCGCAAAGGGACCGATCTGTGCGCCCTTGCCGATTTCCGATTCCGCTATGAAGCAGGACGGCCGCACGAGCACCCGCTCGCCGATCCTCGCGCTTTCAATCACGGAGTACGAGCGAATCCGGCAGTCGCTGCCTACAGTAGTCTCGCCCAGCAGCTGCACGTACGGCTCGATCACCGTGTCCGCGCCCACTTCCACCGTGGCATCGATCGTCACGGTTTCGGGGCGGAAGATTGTCACCCCGTTCGCCATCAGGCGGCGCGCCGTGGCCAGGCGCAGTTCGCGGTCCAGATCCATCATTTCCGCGATGGTGTTCGCGCCCAGCACTTCGCTGGCCTCCGCGGCTCGAACGGCCACCACACGCTCCCCCGCATCGACGAGAATGCGAGCCATGTCGGTCAGGTACAGCTCCTTGTGCGCATTCTCCGCCTGCAACTGCCCGATATGCGCATAGAGCGTGCTGCGCCGGAAAGCGTAGATGCCGGAATTGATTTCGCCGATCGTCTCCTGCTCCGGCGTGAGCGCCTTCTGCTCCACGATGGCCGCAACGCCAGGCTCGTCCGCTTTCCGGCGAACCACGCGGCCGTAACCAAAGGGATGGTCAGGCGCCGCGGTAAGAATGGTCATCGCGGCCTGCTCGCGCAGGTGAAAATCGCGCAGCGCGAGGATGGTTTCCGGCCGCAGCAGCGGCACATCGCCGGAGAGCACGATCAGCTCGTCGTAGTCGCGCGCGGCCTGCTCGGCCACCTGCACCGCGTGACCGGTGCCGCGCTGCTCGG
>Ga0335075_10013975_pt1 | contig 12079 bp, 9 predicted proteins | sample Lox_Sample_24_FD_206723 | JGI IMG/M metagenome (GOLD analysis project Ga0335075, IMG submission 206723) | Soil microbial communities from Loxahatchee National Wildlife Refuge, Florida, United States - Lox_Sample_2.4 | ecosystem: Environmental > Terrestrial > Soil > Wetlands | place: USA: Florida... | reverse complement strand
TCGGCGAGCAGCTCTTCGATGCGCAGCAGCTGGTTGTACTTCGCGACCCGCTCACCGCGCGCCGGGGCGCCGGTCTTGATCTGGCCCGCGTTGGTGGCGACCGCGAGGTCGGCGATGAACGTGTCGTCGGTCTCGCCGGAGCGGTGGCTGATCATGCACGCCCACCCGGCGCGCTGCGCGAGGCTCACCGCGTCGAAGGTCTCGCTCACGGTGCCGATCTGGTTGACCTTCACCAGCAGGGCGTTGGCGGACTTCTCGGCGATGCCGCGGCTGATGCGCTCCGGGTTCGTCACGAACAGGTCGTCGCCGACCACCTGGACCTGGTCGCCGGCGGCGGCCGTGAACGCCTGCCAGCCGGACCAGTCCTCTTCCGCCAGCGGGTCCTCGACCGACACCAGCGGGTAGCTGGCCAGCCAGTTCTGGTAGACCGTGCTCATCTCCTCCGAGGTGTGCGGCTTGCCCTCGAACTGGTACACACCATCGCGGTAGAACTCCGTGGCCGCCGCGTCGATCGCGAGCGCGATGTCCCGGCCGGGGGCGAAGCCGGCCTTGCCGATCGCCTCGATGATCAGGTCGAGCGCGGCCCGGTTGTGCTCGAGGTCCGGCGCGAAGCCGCCCTCGTCACCGACGCCTGTGTTCAGCCCGTGTTCCTTCAGCACCGACTTGAGCGCGTGGTAGGTCTCCGCGCCCCAGCGCACCGCCTCGGCGAACGTCGGCGCGCCGATCGGCGCGATCATGAACTCCTGGATGTCGACGTTCGAGTCGGCGTGCGCCCCGCCGTTGAGGATGTTCATCATCGGCACAGGAAGCAGGTACGCGTTCGGCCCGCCGAGGTAGCGGAACAGCTGCAGATCGGCGGATTCCGCGGCGGCGCGGGCCACCGCCATCGACACCCCGACGATCGCGTTGGCGCCGAGCCGTGACTTGTCCGGCGTGCGGTCAAGGTCGATCAGCGCCTGGTCCACGAGCCGCTGGTCGTCGGCCTCGTGCCCGAGCAGCTCGGGCTGGATCTCGTCCACCACGCCGTCCACGGCCCTGGTGACGCCCTTGCCGCCGTATTCGGGGCCGCCATCACGGAGTTCCACGGCTTCGAAGGCGCCGGTGGACGCGCCGCTCGGCACGCCGGCCCGGCCGCCGGAGCCGTCGTCGAGGACGACCTCCACCTCAAGGGTGGGGTTACCCCGCGAGTCCAGGATCTGCCTGGCATGCACCGCTTCGATCGACGCCACCGTCGAGCTCCCTTACCTGTTATCCGCCTTAGTTTGCGCTACCGAGCCTAGTGGAGCCCGCCCCGGTCGGGGGTACCGGCCACGCCGACGCGCCGTTCGGCATTAGTCGCGACACGTCGTATCAAGGTCCCCGCCGCCAGGCTCTTATACAAGCGGCGGCAGCAGTCGCGCGTGCGAAGTCGCGGTCTCGTGAAGTCAGATGAGGTGGGTGAATGGCAGCTGCCACGCGTCCGGGCATCCTGCTCGACCGCGACGGCACGATCATCGTGGACCACGGGTACGTAGGCTCGGTCGACCGGGTCGAGTTCATCGACGGGGCGGCGGAGGCGATCGCGAGCTTTAACGCGGCCGGCGTTCCCGTCGCCGTGGTGACCAACCAGTCCGGGGTCGCGCGCGGGCTGTACGGGCTGGACGACGTCGACCGGGTGCACAAGCACATCGCCAGGCAGCTAGCGGATCACGGCGCGCACATCGACCTGTTCGCCTACTGCCCGTACCACCCGGACGGCGTGGTGGCGGCGTTCAGCCGCACCAGCGAGGACCGCAAGCCAGGACCGGGGATGGCCAAGGCGGCCGCGGCGGCTCTGGGCCTCGACCTAGCCCGTTCGTGGGTGGTGGGCGACCGGGTCGAGGACATCGGCCTCGCCACCGCGATCGGGGCGTCCGCGGTCCATCTGGGCGCGGCCGCGCGCCCCGGCTCACGGGTGTGGTCGTTCCCCAGCCTGGCCGCCGCGGCGCCCTTCATCCTCGAGCGGCTGCTGGCACCCAGCCTGAACCGGGTTTCCGCATGACCGCGGCCAAGTTCCCCGACGCGCGGTACGCCGGAGCCGGGGCGTACTTCGCCGAGTACGCCAAGGAGCTCGCGCGCGCCAGCGAGACGATCGATCCCGCGGCGATGGAACGGGCAGGGACCCTGCTCATCGACGCCTACGGGCGCGGGGCGCGGATGTTCTCCTGTGGCAACGGCGGTTCGGCGTCGATCGCGAACCACATGCAGTGCGACCACATGAAGGGCATCCGCGTCGGCACCGATCTCACCCCGCAGGTGCTAAGCCTGTCCGCGAACGTCGAGGTGCTCACCGCGATCGCCAACGACATCGGCTACCACGACGTGTTCGTGTACCAGCTCCAGTCCCAGGCCAGGGCGGGCGACGTGCTCATCGCCGTGTCGTCGTCGGGGCGCTCGCGGAACATCGTGGACGCGCTGACCTGGGCCCGCGACAACGGTCTGCGCACGATCGCGATCACTGGCTTCGACGGCGGCGCGGCCAGGACCGTGGCCGAGGTCGCCATTCACGTCGACTGCACGAATTACGGCATCGTCGAGGACCTGCACCAAGCGGTCATGCACGCCCTGGCCCAGTACGTCCGCCACTCACGGATGGACGCGGACACGATCTCGGAAACGGTTTTCTGAACATGGCGGCACAGATGCGAGTTGCGATCAACCTGCTCACCGAGGACCCGGCGAACCCGTCGGGTGCGCACTGGTTCTGGACCCGGGTCATTCCCGAGATGGCCGCGCGCCTGGAGCCAGCCGAGCAACTGCGGCTGGTCGTGAGCCCCACGTCACGGCCGATGCACGCCGACTACGGGGACAACGTCTCGTACATCACCTACCCGTGGTCCAACGAGCGCCGGAAGCTGCGCACGCTCAGCGAGCACCTGTACTCCCCGCTACGGCTGCCGCTCAGCGGGATTGACATCTTCAGCACGCTGATGGCGCCGGTGCTGAGCCCCTCGTGGTCCAACGTCGTGCACATCAAGACCATGCACGCGTTCACCCAGCCCGAGTCGGTCGCGCCGCTGACCCGCGCATACCGGCTGTTCAGCTACCCGCGGACGGTGCAGGTGGCCGAGGCCATCATCATCAACTCCCTGAGCCTGCGCGACGAGATCAACAAGCACCTGGACGTCGACCCGGGCAAGCTCAAGCTGATCCCCGAGGCAGTCGACCACGACCTGTTCAAGCCGGGCGACGCGGAAGAAGCGAGGGCGCACGTCAAGGCCTACGGCGTGACCAAGCCGTTCGTGCTCTTCGTGTCGTCGCTGTGGCCGTACAAGAACTGCGACGGGCTGCTGCGCGCGTGGGCGAGCGCCCGGGCCGCGCTCGGCGACACGCAGCTGGTGATCATCGGGGCCGGACGCGACGAGAAGTACTCGGCCTCGCTGCCCGCGCTGGCCGCGGAACTGGGCATCGCCGACGACGTGCTTTTCGTCGGCGGCATCCCGCTCGCCGACACCGTGCCGTTCTACCGGGCCGCCGAGGTCTTCGTGTACCCGTCGTTCAACGAGACCTTCGGGCTGCCCATCCTTGAGGCGATGGCGTCCGGCTGCCCCGTCGTAACCTCGGACGTCACCGCCATGCCGGAGACCGCCGGCGGCGCCGCCATGCTGTCCGACCCGACCGACCCGGCGTCGATCGCCAAGGCCATCATCGAGGCCGCCGGGCCGGCCAGGGACCGGCTGATCGACCAGGGCCTGCGCCGCGCCGGCGAGTTCACGTGGGGCGCGTGCGCCGCGAAGACCCTGGATGTCTACCGCGAAGTCGCCGAGCGCAGGAGGAAGCGCAAGAAATGAAGATCCTCGTTACCGGGGGCGCGGGCTTCATCGGCTCGCATACCTGCGACCGGCTGCTCGCCCTCGGCCATGAGGTGGTCGTCCTCGACGCGCTCACCCCGCCGGTTCACCGCGACGGCGTACCCATGTACCTGAGCCCGGGCGTCGAGTTCTACAAGGGCGACGTGCGGAACCGGGACCTGCTGGCGAACCTGCTCAGGCGCGTCGACGCGGTCTACCACTTCGCCGCCTACCAGGACTACCTGCCCGACTTCGCCCGGTTCACCGAGGTGAACGTCGTCTCGACGGCGCTGATCTACGAGATCATCGTCGCCGAGCGGCTGGACATCGCGCGCGTGGTCGTGGCCTCGTCGCAGTCGGCGATGGGCGAGGGGCTCTACCTGTGCCCGCGCGACGGTGAGCAGCTTCCAGGGATGCGGCCGGAGGAAGCGCTCAAGGCCGGCCAGTGGGACATCCCGTGCCCGCGGTGCGGCGGGCCGCTCGAGTTGCAGCAGACGCCCGAGCGCGTCTCCAATCCGCAGAACGCCTACGGCATGTCCAAGCTCGGCGAGGAGATGGTCGCTGTCAACCTCGGCCGCAGGTACGGAATCCCCACGGTCGCGCTCAGGTACAGCATCGTGCAGGGCCCCCGGCAGTCGGTGTACAACGCGTACTCCGGCGCGTGCCGCATCTTCTGCCTGAGCTACCTGCAGGGCGTGGCGCCGGTCCTGTACGAGGACGGCGGCGCCATCCGCGACTATGTCAACATCGACGACGTGGTGGACGCCAACGTGCTCGTGCTCGGCGACGACCGCGCCGCCGGCCGGGTTTTCAACGTGGGCGGCGGCAAGGCCATCACGACCCGCGCGTTCTCGGACATCGTCATGCGCCAGTACGGTTCCGCCGAGCCCGGGGCGGTCACGGGCGAGTACCGCTTCGGCGACACCCGGCACATCTTCTCTGACACGAGCGCGCTGCGGGAACTGGGCTGGGAGCCGCGGCGCGGGTGCGCGGACTCGGTGGCGGCCTACGCGGACTGGCTCAAGGGCATGGCCGGACTGGACGGGGTGCTGGCCGCCGCGAACGCCCAGATGCGCAGCCTCGGCGTCGTCAGGAAGGCCACCGGGTGAAGGCTTTCCTGCTCGCCGCCGGTGTCGGCAGCCGGCTCCGCCCGCTCACCGACACCACTCCGAAGTGCATGCTGCCGGTAGGCGGCCGTCCCCTGCTGGGGATCTGGCTCGACGCGTTCGCTGAGGCCGGTGTCGATGAGGTCCTCGTGAACCTGCACTACCTGCCGGACGTCGTGCGCTCCTACCTGGAGGCGCGGACCGGCTCGCCGGCGGTCCGGACGTCGTACGAACCCAGCCTGCTCGGCAGCGCGGGCACGCTCGCCGCCCACCGGGAGTGGGTGGCAGGCGAGGAGTTCTTCCTCGCCTGCAACGCCGACAACCTCACGGATTTCGACCTGCGGTCGCTGATCAAGGCGCAGCGAGAGCACGGCGCGATCGCCACGCTCGGCGTCTTCCGCTCGCCGGACCCGTCCGCCGGCGGAGTCGTCGAGGCAAACGAGGCCGGCACGATCACCGGCTTCACGGAAAAGCCGGAACACCCGGTCTCCGACCTGGTGAACGCCGGACTGTACGCGTTCAGGCCAGCCCTGCTGGACGAGATCACCGGCCCGCCGCCGCGGGACATCGGCTACGACCTGCTCCCGACGCTCGTCGGCCGGGCGAAGGTCGTGCTGGTCGAAGGCTACTTCCGCGACATCGGCACGCCTGATGCCTACCACCGGGCCTGCGAGGAGTGGCCCCCACGATGATCATCACTCAGACACCGTTGCGCATCGGGCTCCTCGGCGGCGGGACCGACCTGCCCAGCTACTACCGGGAGCATGGCGGGCGAGTGCTCAACTGCGCGATCGACAAGTACGTGTACGTGATCGTGAAGCAGCGCTTCGACGACGAGATCTACATCAACTACTCGAAGAAGGAGATCGTCTCCCGGGTCGCGGACATCCAGCACGAGCTGGTTCGCGAGGCCATGGTGATGACGGGCGTGACGGGCGGCATCGAGATCACGACACTCGCCGACATCCCGTCCTCCGGGTCGGGCCTCGGGTCCTCGTCGGCGGTCACGGTGGGGCTGCTGCACGCCCTCTACGCCTACACCGGGCGGCAGGTGTCCGCCGCGGAACTCGCCGAAGGCGCCTGCACGATCGAGATCGAGCGGTGCGGGAAGCCGATCGGCAAGCAGGACCAGTACATCGCGGCGTTCGGCGGCATCCGCGACCTGCGCTTCGGGCCCGGCGAGGACGTGAGCTGCGAGGAACTAGGGCTCAGCTCAAGCGAGCGGGTGGCCCTCCAGCAGCAGGTCATGCTGTTCTACACCGGCATCACGCGCAAGGCGGACACCATCCTCGCCGAGCAGAACGCCAACGTGGCGGCCACCCTGCCGCAACTCGACTTGCTCCGCGACCTCGCCGGGTTCGCGGTCAAGCGGCTGCGCAGCGGGGACGTGGACGCCATCGGTCCGGCGCTCCGGGAGAGCTGGGAGGCCAAGCGGACGCTGGCGTCCGGCGTCTCGAACGATCAGGTGGACGGAGCGGTGAGCCGGGCGCTCGCGGCGGGTGCGTCCGGCGTGAAGCTGACCGGGGCCGGCGGTGGCGGCTTCCTCGTCGTCCTGTGCCCCATGGAGCGGCAGCGCGCGGTCCGCGACACCCTGGGCGACATGCGGGAGCTGCCGATCAGGCTCGAACGGTTCGGGTCCCGCATCGTGCTCAACGTGGCCCGCGACATCTGGAGCTGACGCGCATGAAGCTACTGTGGCGAGGCGACTGGATCGACGCCCCCGGCTACGAGGTACCCCCCGACGGCGTCGCGATCAGCGTGACCGCCACCGTGCCGCTGATCACGCTGCGGAACGCATCGGGCCGTCAGCAGCGGCGCCCCGGGCGGAAGGTCGCGGTCTTCCTCTACACCGACGGCCCGCGGATCACGCTGCGCAAGGCGCGGACCAAGCGCGAGGAGCCGCGGTTCACCGGTGACTTCCGGGTGACCCTCGTCCTCGGCGAGGCAATCTCTTCCGGGACCACGAGCGCTTCCGGGAACACGGTCGTCGCCCTGGCGTGTCGCGTCCCGCCCTGCGCCGGGCAGTTCGTCGTTCATCGCGATCTCGTGGTCGAGGTGCCAGGCTCGTTCGCCGCGGGCGACCTCCAGGCGGTCGCCAATCGCCTGCTCGGCCGCGCCGACATGCTGACGAGGCTCGGCCGGCAGGGTTTCTTGTACTCCGCCACGCGGCCGCCGGCCGGTCTCGTCGACCTGCTCACCCGGGCGGTCGGCGGCACCGGGGATCCGGCGGGGACCGCGGCCCCGGAGACGCTGCGGCCCCCGGCGGCCGAACGGCAGGCCGCGGACACGCTGCTGCACCTGACGGCGCTTCCGCCGGTGGTGGCCAGCATGCCGGTCGCGGTGCTCGGCGGCGGGGACTACACCCGTTCAGAGATCATCCCCGCGCTGCGGCGCGGGCACTTCCAGCTGTACGCCGTGGCGAACCGGGAGCCGCAGATCGCGGCGACCGTCGGCCGCGACTACGGGTTCGCGCTGGCCACCACGGATTCTGAGCGGGCCATCGCCGAACTGCCAGCGCCGGGCCTCGTGGTGGTCGCGACCGCCCACGACTCGCACACGCAGCTGGCCTGCTCCGCGCTCAAGGCCGGACACCGCGTGTTCCTGGAGAAGCCGCCCACGGTGACGCCGCAGGACGTGCAGCAACTCGCCGCCGCGATGCGCGCCAACCCAGGGGCGATCGAGATCGGCTTCAACCGCCGTCACCATCCGCTTGTCCGCCGGGCCCGCGCGAGGCTCGCGCGGGAGTCCGGGCCGACGTCCATCTCCTGCGTGGTCAAGGAGCTCACGTTCGAGCCCGATCACTGGTACTTCTGGCCGAATCAGGGCACCAGGATCACCGGCAACCTGTGTCACTGGATCGACCTCGCGGTCTACCTGATCGACGGCAGCCCGCTGCCGGCCTCCATTACCCTGTCGCCACGGATGCCCGGCACCGAGCCCGGCAGCGACGAGGAACGGGTGCTCACGGTTACGTTCGATGACGGCTCTCTGCTGACCGTGCTTGGCACCACCCGCGGCGACGACATCCGGGGCGTGCAAGAGCAGCTGGACATCCGCCGGGGCCACACCACGATCTCCATTGACGATCTGTGGAAATACCGCGCCCGGTCGGACGGGATCGAACGCTACCGGCGCACGCTGTTCCGGGACAAGGCGCACACGGCCATGTACCGCGAGGGCCTCAGCCGGATCAAGGCCGGCCAGCCCTCCGGGTACCCGGTACGGGACATGGTGGTGGTCTCCGCGATCCAGATCGCGGCGAGCGACCTCGCCAGGACCGATGAACGGGCGGCGGCGATTCCCGACTGGATCAGCCTGGCCACGGAGAACCCGCCGTGACCAGGCACCACGACCACAGCAATCTGCGGCAGCAACATGGGGGGACGGCTCGGCATGAAGGTTCTAGTATCCGCTTTTCAGTGCGCCCCTGGCCACGGCGGCGAAATCGGCAACGGCTGGTCGTGGGCGACGTCGCTCGCGGACCACGGACACGAGGTGTCGGTGCTGACGCACCGGGACTTCCAGGACCAGGTGCTGGCCGGCGGCCGGCCGGACATCGACTTCCACTTCGTCACGCACCCTGGGTACATCCCGATCCGCGGCATCGACACGTATGACATGTACCGGCGCTGGCAGAACGCGGCGTACGAGTACGCCGCGTCCCTGGGTCGCGACTGGGACGTGACCCATCACACCGGCTGGGGATCGCTTCACCTGGGCAGCCGGCTGTGGCGGCTGCCCGCCCCGCTGATCTATGGCCCGATCGGTGGCGGCCAGACGGCCCCCAGCGCATACCGTGGCTATTTCGGCCGCCAGTGGCCGATCGAGAAGGCGCGCAGCCTCGCCACCGGGTCACTGCTCAAGGTGAATGGCTGGACCAGGGAGACGCTCACGAACTCGTCGGTCGTCTTGGTGACGAACTCGGCGACAGAGGCGGCCTGCCGTGGCCTCGGCGCCAGGGACATCCGCTATTTCCTGGCCGACGGGGTCCCGCAGGAGTGGATCGGCACCGCCCGGCAGCGGCCGGAGGGGGTGCCTGTCGTGCTGTGGGTAGGCAGGATGCTGGCCCGCAAGGCACCGGAACTCGCCGTCCAGGCGTTCGCCGAGCTGCGCAAGACAATGCCGGCCCGTCTTGTCATGGCGGGCGACGGCCCGTTCCTGCCGCGGGTGAAGGCGACCGTGGAACGGCTCGGGCTCGCCGGCGACGTGGAGTTGCTCGGCCGGGTTCCGTGGCCACAGCTCGCCGGGCTCTACGGCACCTCCTCTGTTTTCCTGTTCTGCTCCCTTCGTGATTCGTCCAGCGCCCAGTTCCTCGAGGCGCTCGGCAAGGGCCTGCCCGCGGTCACCCTCGACCTGCACGGCATCGGCGACGTCAAGGTCGGGCTTGCCGCCGAGAAGGTCCCGCTGCCCAGCAGGCCGGAGCAGCTGCCCGGGGATCTAGCCGTCGCCATGCGCACCGTGCTGACCGCCGACGACTGGGCGGCGCGCAGCGCGGCCGCGGTCGAGTGGGCGTCTGAGCACACGTTCCCGCACAAGGCCGCGGCCGCGACGCGGATCTACCAGGAGGTGGCCGCTCGATGACCACACTGCCTCTTGTCGGGATCCGCCCGCGCTCGATGCAGGTGCGCGGGCGGCTGTCCGCGGCGGAGGTCAGCGAACGCCGGCTGAAGCGCCGGGTGGGGGTGATCTGGGGGCTGCTCGTCCTCAACGTGCTGTCCTTCTCCTCCGGCATCTCGGTGATACCGATCCCGTCGGCGGTCGGCAAGATCATCACGCAGGGGGCGCTGTCGCTCGCGGTGGTGCTGGCGCTGATCCTGAACCCGAGAGGCAGGTTCCGCCCGAACGTCTTTCTCTTCCTGCTGACGCTCCTCGCGCTCGAGGCCATCCTGGGCGCGCTTGGCGCGGACTTCACCAAGGGCATGTGGTACCGCGTCTTCCGGATGGGCGAGTTCGTCGTCGTGCTGTGGCTGCTGTCGCCGTACTGGAACCGCGCGGACATGCTGCTGGTGCGCTGCCACATGAAGGCCATGCTCTGGGTGGTCTTCACCGTCGTGGCGGGGATAGCGATTTCGCCGCACGGCGCGCTCAACGGCGGCCGGCTGCAGGACGTCATCTGGCCCATTCCCTCCACTCAGGTGGCGCACTACGCGGCGGTGTGCATCGGCATCACCGCCATCTCCTGGTTCTGCGGTCAGCTCCGGAGCCGGCTCGCGCTGTTCTACACGGTCGTGTCGCTGGCCGTGCTCATGCTGACCCACACGAGGACCGCTCTTGTCGCGCTCATCGTGGGACTCGCGGTCGGCGGCCTCAGCCTGATTGTCACCACCAGGCGGGTTCGCAGGCTCTTCGCGGGCATCGCCGCGGTCGCGGTCGTGGCGTTCGCCACGGCTTCCTCCGCGATCACCTCGTGGATGGCCCGCGGCGAGGGCACTTCCCAGCTGACCAGCCTCACCGGGCGGACGGGTTTCTGGGGCCCGCTGCTGGCCGCCCCCCGCACGACGTACCAGGAGATCGTCGGCTTCGGCCTGTCCAACGGGACGTTCAACGGCCTGCCGGTAGACAGCAACTGGATTCTTTCCTATCAGGACCAGGGACTGGCCGGCGTGGTCCTCTGCGCCGCGATCCTCATTTACGTGCTGATCGCCGCCTGCCTGCAGTCACGCGGCATCCGGCGGGCTCTCGCGCTGTTCTTCGTCGTGTACTGCATCGTCGCGTCCTTCACGGAGGACGGGATCACGAACCCGTCAACGTACATGCTCGACGTCACGATCGCCGCCTCCCTCCTGCTCCCATCCGCCGCCCGCCAGCGAACGAACACGACCCCAGCCCGGTAACAGCCGCGCCCACCATCATCCGGTGTACCCCTGAGGGGTATTGAACGGGATGGCCGCCAACATTGGGTGTCCTTTCGAGCGCCATTTACCCGAAAGGACACCCAATCAGGGAGCCGACGGCCCGAACACCATGCCATGCGCGGCGGACCCGGCGGGCTTCCGGCACGCGGCGGGGTTAGACGGTTACGTAGCCGATCGTGTGGTCGTCGGCGTCGGTGCCTAGCAGGATGACTGAGATCAGGTGGGCGCCGGCGAAGCGGATCATGTCGCCCGCGGCCTGCACCGTGGTCACCGAGGATCTGCCGGCGGTCACCGTGGCCACCACGTCGCTTCCCCACGTCTTCAGGTGAGTCGCTCCGACGGCGGGGTTCACCGTGGCGAACGTCACGAACACGTCGGCGGCTTCGTGGACGCTGGCGAGGCCCTGCGGCGCGGATCCGAGCGAGGGCCTTGCCCTGAGCGGCCCGAGCGGCGCGAAGTCGCCGTGCTCGGGAAGCACGGCGACGATGCGGGTGCCGCCCACGTCAACGCTGCGGATGCCGGGGTCCCGCACGCCCAGGAGGCTGCCGAGCACGCCGCCGGAAAGATCGGCGACGACGACCCGCTGCCCGTCGAGGGCGGCCGACACGGCCAGTTCCCTGACCGCTTCGGCCGCGAACCGCGTTTCGTCCACGGGGACGACCACGAGGTTCCGCACGCCGTCGGAGCTGTCGGGCAGCGCCTCACGCAGGTACGCGGCCACTCGCTTGACGTCCGTTTTCGACCCGCTCTTGCCGCCGTCCGAGGCCACGCTCACCCGCACCGGAGCGCCGATCGCGGCGGCCACGTCGTCGCGCCGCCGCAGCTTGTCGGAGACGATGGCGCCGATGCTGACGATCAGCAACCCGATCACCAGACCGCCGAACACCGCCCCTCCGCCGTATTCGAGCAGGAACTTCTTCTTCGAGCTCGACGCCGGGATGCCGGTGTCGAGCACCCGGCTGCCCGCGATCAGCGAGGCGGTCGTCGACCGGGACGTGGCCTCCGTGGAAGCCACGTTCGACTGGAGCGAGGACAGCAGGTTCTGGGCGGCGGTCAGATCACCCTGCAACCGTGACAGCTTCGCCTGCTGCTCGGTCGAGGAGGGCTGATCCTGGGTTTGCCTGATCTGCTTGTTGATTGAGGCGATGGCCTGCTGCTGCTGGGTGATCTGCTGGTTCTGCCCGGTGTTGGTGGCGGTCTCCTTCTCCAGCTCGGTCTGCGCGCGGTACTGGAGATAGACGGTGGCCAGCGTGTTCGCCTCGTTGTACGCGGCGGTCGAGGACGACCCGGTGGCGGTGAACATCAGCAG
>Ga0335075_10013974_pt1 | contig 12080 bp, 8 predicted proteins | sample Lox_Sample_24_FD_206723 | JGI IMG/M metagenome (GOLD analysis project Ga0335075, IMG submission 206723) | Soil microbial communities from Loxahatchee National Wildlife Refuge, Florida, United States - Lox_Sample_2.4 | ecosystem: Environmental > Terrestrial > Soil > Wetlands | place: USA: Florida... | reverse complement strand
GGATGGTGGGCTGTTACGAGTTTCTGAAGGGGCTCTGAGCGCGTATCGATAGGGATTGAAGTTGCTGGTTTGTCGAAGACGAAGCAATCATCGACATCGGGCTCTTCTGGCCCGAGAATGAACTGCTCGTCAGCTTCGATGTCTTTGTACATCTCTGGGCCACCGGTGGGGATCCCGCCGCTGTCAACAGGGAGGTATATATTGGTGCTCAATTCGATTTCCGTGCCTGTGATAGTAGAAGAGCCTTTGAGGTTGAAATATCTAGATCATATTAACTTCAGCTTAGGATCAAATGGAGCTCATGAGACGGATGAACTCACGAGTGATTCGTCATGTTAATAACTGTCTCCTCGGCTCCTCCAACAAGCTCCGCTTCAAACTCAATTCCCAAGACCGTAATCTCCTTCCCATCAGTAGTCTTCTGAGTTCCAGCTGTATAAGTCACACTGGTCTCCACTGTCCCGGGATAGCCTTCATCTCCATCTTCGCTCGTTAAAGTGAACTTGACACTTTCCCCACCTTCCAAATGACCTCCTTGCAACCTTGGTATCGATTTAACGCCAACAGGTTTAGGCCCATTCCATATTTTCTTTCCCCAACCGACTACGCCGCCATGAAGGTGGTTGGGCTCATTGTTCACAGCTAAAGGGTAGGATTTTCCATTTAATGAGTCTATCTTCCCGTTCTTAATTCTGTTTGCAACACGACCTATAGTCTCGCCGAAGTATGGATCGTTGTATGATTGGTAGAGAGATTGCTTGGGAAAGTTTTGAACAATGTTCACTTTGCCAACCTGGAAAGTCTGGATAATGGCGCCTAGCGGAAGAAATTGGAAAGGTGCAGATGATAAAACCATGGCTGACGATGAGGATATATGCAAGACTACGAAATACAAAAAATATCCTATGAGAATGTATGGGTTCTTATAATGGATTCGTGGGGATAGCAACCCTCTTTTTGGCACCATGTCATCGACGTCAGATTTAGGCTGAATGATTCTGCCGCCTGTGAAACGCCAATTAGGCTCTAGTCGAAAGGCCTAAAATGCTCCCAAACCTGGCAGGCAACGAGGCTGCAAGGCTGAACATTCTAACTACTTTAGCATCAAAAATGTAGAATTCTCACTGCTTGGAAGCAACAAGATGCATATTACTTATTATTTAGGATAAAAGCCCTCTATGCGATATCTTAAAATTGACATGAGAATCTTTGGACCAACGGTGTAAGAAAGACTTATGGTAACTTTGAATTTGTTTTTTTAACCTCATACTCGGCAAGACCCGTGGGGGGTTGACTCGACCTAAATTGGTTTCACGGATAGCTTGAGCACCACAGAGTCTGCGTTAAATTCGAGCATTGTCTCACAACGCCCTCAACAAGTTACCGACAAGCATCAAGACTCTTGACAGCTGACAAAACCAATTCAAGACCCCTGCGACGCTCAAACAGCCCCGCCTCGTTGCAGTATGAACCCCGACCCCACCTTAAGCACACCGAAGCGCAAGCGGAGTCTACCACCAACGACTGCGCGAAAAGGCTCACCATCGATTCTCACCACCAATCTTGCGAGTGCAACGTTACCAGATGAAGATGGAGCATCCGGAAGTCCGCGGACAAGGGTTGCCTACCGATTTCAAGGGCTTGACCTTGAGGGAAGCGTGATAACTAAACTTGATCTAGAGGACTCATCACAAGCTAGTAGAACCATTGACGAAGACGACCCCTTGAGGAAGCGCCCGAGGATTCTTAAAAGCGAAGGATTTGAGGTTCCTGAAACGCCACAGGGTCTGGAGGCCAGTTTCGGTTCTGATAGCTTAGAACCTTCACAAAATTTCCAAGGAAGCTTGCAAAGAAACGACGAGCCTGGTCCTGTGATATTCAAAGGACTCGGTGATCATGCAAGAAACTCAACTTCAAAATTATCCAGATCATATCCCTCGATCAATCGCCTTGCAGATTCAAAGTCACGAGGGCGCAAAAGATTGAGCTCACCACCGCTGTCCAGTACCATAGATGCATCGCTCCTTGATAAAGAAGATATATTTGTGGATCCGGATCGGGCAGCACTTACATGGCACGACGATGAGATTACTGGACATGACCCAAGCGACCCTGAGGATGATGGAGAAGGTATCAATGGAATCGGCTTCAAACCTACCCCTGCAGAGGCACGTGCTAGGGCAGAACGGAGAAGGCAGCAGATGGCAGAATATAAGAGCCGAGAGATGAAGGAGGCTCGGGCTAAGAGGAGCGAAAGGAGAAGAGGAGGTGCAAGCATGACGACTGGATCTAAAGAAGAGGCTGCACGAAGGGTTCGATTCTCGGAGGCCGAGGCGAATATCATGATCACAACATCATGACAAAATTCGGCTACGCTATGTGAACAAAGGCATTCGCGCTAGGCTTGGGATTGAGCCTTATTATGGGAAAATAGTACTCGTTGGGAACGCTGCAAGATTGGAAGAGACCACTTTCAAGATATTGAGATCCGTGCTTTGAGCATATTGCATTTTACCTGAAATTGGAATAATGCTGGGCTGGCGGCACCATTGAGCAGGATAAAATTAAGGCACGAGAGGGGCATGGCGTTAGAATTGTGTACTCCATAGGTACATATAAAGATGCACTTTAGCCAAACAAATGTGAACTTGGTTACTCTGAGTCAAGAATTTACCAAAATTTCCAGCTGCTTCGTTTCGCCTCCTCTGCCTTTCTCTCTGCTTCCTCTTTCGCCTTCTTCCGCTCTTCGGCTGCTGCTTTCAATTTTGCCTCGTTCTCAGCCTTCTTGAAGTCAATAATCTCAACAGCTCTTCTCATATTGGCTTTCTCGATATTTCTCTTTAGGTGACAATACTCATAACTCGCAATGCCTGCAAAACAGAATGTCGCAACCGCCCAGCTACAGGCTGTGAATATCCGCGCTGTAACAGTTTTTAGCTGAAACAGTTTATCATCCAGGAGTCGGCATATTTACCTCCAAACAAATATCTTAGGCCTCCAATTCCAAATCCTCCTCCAATGCCATTAAGTAGTGATTCCCGTACGCATGGGTACATATGTACCTGTTGGAAATCCCCCAGCCGCACCGTCTTTACAGCGTCCGAGAGCGTGGGAACTTCGGCATGCGCTCCAGCAGTATTTAACCCAGAGCCTTCCGGCAAGGCATTTGCGCTTTTCGGCGGTCCATTGAAGACTTCGTAGATTTTCGGACTCTTTACGTGATCTGGAGGTGCTGTTGCTCCTGGCGGTGGACCTCTGATGGGGGGTTGATTAGAGTCTCGAATGTCGCCTGCCATGTTGTGTGGTCTTACTTTGCTGAGAGTACCAATATCAGAGATGAGGTTCACGTCAATTACAAGTATTTATCGGTCGCCGTAGCATTTCAAGCCTTGTGCATGAGGCCGCTAAGCGCGTAAAGAGGAATCGCGTCGCGTAACTCTCAATTCAAAGTATATCGGCAAGAAACACTACAAGAGTACCTCCAGATCCAAAAGTCTGATTCTCGCCTTGGGATTGAGTGATAATATCAGCGTTCATGTCTGGCGTATGGGATCTTCCTATTTCTTTTTTCAAGAAAATTATCGCCACTATTTCCCGGAGTTTGGTAATACATCTCGACCACCGGCGGCTGGTCCACGGTAGCCATGCCTTCTCGACGGCCTCAAAATGGGTATCGTCGTGGTGGAAAGCAAGCCTATCATGGAGGTCCACAAAAAACAAAGACCTTCGCAACCTCCAATCGCAGTGAAGCTACAGCAGCAGACGAAAAGCTGGAAGCCGTCCGCCTTGCCAATAGCATTGACGAGTCAATGGGCTTTGCACGGTACGAGAGTGGCAAAAAAAAGGTTGGGTGGCTGGTCAATGTGAAGCCTACATCGCTCGAGGACGACAAGGTGCCGAGGGGACGAGCTGCTGTGGATTTATATTTCCTTGAAGAAGACGGCGGCACTTTCAAAGCAACTATAGAATATGATCCATATTTCTTGGTGGCTGTTAAGCGCGGATACGAAGCAGAAGCAGAGGAATGGCTGAAGCGGGTCCCCGGTGGAGGGGTTGTGAAGAGCTGCCGAAGAATTGAGAAGGAAGACTTACAAATGCCCAACCATCTTCTAGGTTATCGGAGGACGTTTCTGGCGCTGAAATTCGTAAATGTGAGCGATCTTCTTGCGGCGAGGAGGGACATTATGCCAATTGCCGAGAAAAATAAGAAGAACCTGAATGCGATTGACACATATGCCGAAGTCGCCAGGTGTGTACTTGTGGAAACTTCTGTTAAAGGATAATAAGCTAATATTAGCAGTGCTAATGCTGGATTCGACTTGTTTGATGACTCACGAGATAATGATAAACGCCTCAATACTACAATTGTTGATGCTAGTGATTTGATTGTTGATATGAGAGAATGGGATGTACCATACCATGTGCGGGTTTTGATTGACAAAGGTGAGATTTACCCTTCTTCCTCCAACATTTACTAAATTCTGCCAAGACATTCGAGTTGGGAAATGGTACACGGTAGAGGCCAAGCACGGCGTGACGACTGTCCAATGTATAGAAGAAAGGCTACAACGTGCAGATCCAGTGGTGATGGCGTATGATATCGAGACGACAAAGTTACCGCTGAAGTTTCCCGATGCAGCCATAGATCAGATCATGATGATTTCTTATATGATCGACGGGCAGGGATTTCTCATCACCAACAGGGAAATTGTCTCTGAGGACATAGATGACTTCGAGTACACGCCTAAACCCGAGTATGAAGGCCCATTTATGATATTTAACGAACCAGACGAGAAGGCTGTTATAGAGCGCTTCTTCTTACACATCAAAGAGGCCCGGCCGACAGTAATAGCGACCTACAACGGAGACTTTTTCGATTGGCCTTTCGTGGACGCCAGGGCGAGTGTTAATGGCATAGATATGTATCAAGAAATAGGCTGGAGAAAGGACAGCGAGGATCAGTATCAGTGCGACTACAGCGTTCATATGGACTGCTTCCATTGGGTCAACCGAGACAGTTACCTCCCACAAGGAAGTCGAGGTCTGAAAGCCGTTACGGTTGCCAAGTTGGGGTACGATCCTGATGAACTTGACCCCGAGCTCATGCTACGTTATGCAGGCGAACGACCACAGACTCTTGCCGAATACTCTGTCTCTGATGCAGTTGCGACCTACTATCTGTACATGAAATACGTCCATCCGTTCATTTTCTCGCTATGCACTATCATCCCCCTCGGCCCAGATTCTGTTCTCCGGAAAGGAACTGGGACTCTTTGCGAAATGCTCCTTATGGTTCAAGCATATAAGAAGGAGATTGTACTTCCAAATAAGCATGTTTCACCAAAAGAATCGTTCTGGGAGGGCCATTTGCTTGAGTCAGAAACCTACGTTGGAGGCCATGTTGAAAGTATTGAAGCTGGAGTTTTTCGGGCTGATATACCTGTCAATTTTGCCGTGGACACAACGGCCATAGATGAGCTACTTTTTGATCTAGATGCTGCGCTAAAATTCAGCATTACTGTCGAAGAGAAGAAGTCTCTGGAAGACGTTACTAATTACGAGGAGGTTAAGCAACAGATCACCGATCGACTCCTCAGTCTGAAGGCGACAGCAAATCGCAATGAGCGGCCGTTGATATATCATTTAGATGTAGCATCTATGTATCCGAACATCATGACCACGAATCGACTTCAGCCTGACTCTATGATTCAAGAGTCAGACTGTGCTGCTTGTGACTTCAATAGGCCGGGTAAAACTTGTGATAGACGGATGCCATGGGCATGGAGAGGAGAGTATATCCCAGCGAAGCGCGACGAATACAATATGATACGAAACTCCCTTGAAAATGAGAAATTCCCCGGGAAATGGCCAACAAGTCCACCAAGGACATTTTTTGACTTATCAGAAGATGAGCAGGCTTCGCTGATCCGCAAGCGCTTACAAGTATACAGTCAAAAAATCTATCATAAGATTCACGAGTCAACGACGATCGAAAGAGAAGCAATTATCTGCCAGAGAGAAAACCCATTCTATATCGACACTGTTCGGGACTTCAGAGATCGGCGATATGATTACAAAGGTCAGCAGAAAGTCTGGAAAGGGAAAACCGAAGCATTAAAGGCATCCGGGGCGGCAGCAGCGGAAATTGAGAATGGAAAAAAGATGATTGTGCTATTTGATTCCTTACAATTAGCGCACAAGGTTATCCTGAACTCGTTTTATGGGTATGTTATGAGAAAAGGCTCTCGATGGTATTCGATGGAAATGGCTGGTGTCACTTGCTTGACAGGGGCTCACATCATTCAAATGGCTCGACAACTTGTCGAGAGGATTGGCCGACCGCTTGAACTTGATACCGACGGAATTTGGTGTATGCTTCCGGCCACATTTCCGGAAAATTACGGCTTCACGATGAAGAATGGCAAGAAGATTGCAATTTCATATCCATGTGTGATGTTGAACCATCTTGTTCATGCAAAGTTCACCAATCATCAATACCAAACGCTTAAGGATCCTCAGACCTTCAGATATGAAACCCATAGCGACAATTCAATCTTCTTCGAGGTTGACGGACCTTACAAGGCCATGATATTACCAACGTCCAAAGAAGAGGACAAGAACTTAAAAAAGCGTTATGCCGTTTTCAACGACGATGGCAGTCTTGCAGAGTTGAAGGGCTTCGAGGTAAAGCGCAGAGGCGAGCTGAAACTCATCAAAATCTTCCAGCAGCAAATTTTCAAGTTCTTCCTTGAGGGCGAGACCTTGACCGAAACCTATGCTGCAGTTGCAAAGGTGGCAAATCGCTGGCTTGATGTCCTGCATTCAAAGGGTGAAACGCTTGCAGATGAGGAGCTAATCGATCTGATTTGTGAGAATCGCAGCATGTCCAAAACTCTTGCTGAATACGGATCTCAAAAATCAACGTCTATCACAACTGCTAAGCGGCTGGCTGATTTTCTTGGGGAGCAAATGATCAAAGATAAGGGGCTAAATTGCAAGTACATCATCTGCTCACGGCCTAAGAATGCTCCTGTCACCGAACGTGCCGTTCCGGTTGCGATCTTCTCCGCAGAAACATCGATCAAGCGCTACTTTCTAAGGAAGTGGTTAAAAGAAGATCCCACAGACATGGATCCTAGGGCTTTGCTGGACTGGGATTACTATCTTGATCGTCTTGGCTCGGTCATCCAGAAGCTGATCACAATACCTGCTGCTCTACAGAAAGTCCGGAACCCAGTACCGAGGGTTGCACACCCGGATTGGTTACAGAGGAGGATCAACATAAAGGATGATAAACTTAAGCAGAAAAAGATGACGGATCATTTTTCCAAAACGCCACTTGAGGATATCACTAACCTTCAAGATTCCCGACTCGGTGATCTTGAAGACTTTGGATCAAAGTCTCTGAAACCGAAAACAATTGCGAATGCGATATCTGCTTCCCAAAAGTCACAGAAGAGGAAATCACCAGAGCCTGCAGTACCTGTATCAGTTGACCCGTTTGCCAGCCTACCAAAAGTCATGCCAGATCCAACAGAAGATTATGAAGGTTTCCTAGCATACCAAAAGCAAAAGTGGAAAATCCAAAGGCAAGCCCGGATACGCCGGCGACATCTGTTCGGTGAAACACGAGTAAACGCCCAGAGCAACATTGGAGCTACTTTCCGGAACCAGGCGGAGTTGCTTTTTAGAGGAACATGGCAAGTGTTGCAATTGAGAGGCACCGAGAGTCCCGGCGTGGTTACAGCCTATGTACTCATCGACTCCAAGATACACACCCTGAAAATCAACGTGCCTCGTCAATTGTACTTGAACATGAAAGGTAGCGATTTGCCCGATGTTGATATCAAAGGTTGCGAGGTACAAAAAGTCTCCCATACGCTACCGAATGGACATCCTTCAGTTCATCTTTTCAAGCTCGTAATGTCCGAAGACATTTATGTCAATCAGGCACAGCAGCTTTCGCTTCTATTCAACCATCCAAGTGTTGAAGGGGTCTACGAGAAACAAGTCCCGTTAAATATACGAGCAGTATTGCAGCTTGGCAGTCTCTGTACCTTTGATGAGACGCAAGCAGGCGTCCTTGGCAAAGGACTTGAGCAGGGCTTTGACTTATCGGGTCTATGTAGAGCGACTTCGAAACAGCCCTACCTAGCGCAATCGCCTTTGGCATATCTCTATTTGTACCATGTCGTCGCTGGGGATCGTCAAGTCTTTGCACTATTTTCCACCGCCAAAGAACAGGCACACGTAGTGATGTTACAAAAGTCTCGCGACGCAAATCAAGATCTTCCCAACACTACAAAGATATATGCGGACATAAAGGCCAGAAGGCTGCAAGAAGCGAATGGAGAACCTTGGCAGAACTGCTTCGATTATCAGGAGAAGCTCCAATTTACTACGAAGCAGGTAACGACAAGGCGAAAAGCTCTGCTTGAGATAGGAGATTTGGTTAAAAAACTACGGAGCGATGAATCGAAACCTCTCCTACTGGTTATTCAGTCACCTCAGAGACGCATGCTCGTACATGACGTGCCAATCCTTCGAGAATTTCCCGTGCTATCTCTCAAGTATGACATTTCTGATAGCAATCTTCCGCCACTTGGCTGGCAAGCATTTGTTGCAAAACGCCTGGTCAACCATTATCTCAGTCTCGGATCATGGATTCTGCACCTTATGGAGTTAGCCAGATACGGGGATGTACCCCTTTGTAATCTCGAGCGAGATGACCCCCGCTTCCTGATCGATATTGCCTACGCAAGACGGCTACAAAAGAACAATGTGGTACTTTGGTGGTCTGGCAGTCCTCGACCTGACCATGCAGGGTATGAGCGGGATGATGTGTTAGGTCCGCTTGAAACAGTTCAAATGCCAGCGGTCAATAATCCCGGTACTTACTCGTCGGTTTGTATCGAGCTTGATGTGCGAAATCTGGCCATCAACACGATTCTGACCTCGTCATTGATCAATGAGCTGGAGGGAAGCGACTCTATATCGTTCAATCCTGCAGCCCCATCAGAAGACACTCCCAGTGATGGGACAAACGTTCTCTATGCTGATAATACGTTTGCCAGCGCTGGCGTCATGGTGCTGCGGGAGATGGTGAAAGCCTGGTGGACTGAAGCTTGCAAAGGAAGTAACATGGCCGACATAATGGTTCAGCATCTTGTTCGATGGGTAGAGAACCCTGACTCGTTCCTCTACGATCGTTCGCTTCACTACTATGTCCAGATGATGTCCCGAAAGGCTTTCCAACAACTGATGACGGATTTCCGGAGAGTTGGATCTCACGTTGTCTTCGCTAACGCAAATCGACTATTGCTTCAGACGACGAAGTCAGAGGTAGGGAATGCATACGCCTACAGCCAGTATATCTTAAAGTCCATCAAAGCAAAGCCTTTATTCCACTTCCTCGACCTGGAAATCAAGGAGTACTGGGATTACCTGGTCTGGTATGACGAGTTCAACTATGGCGGGAAAGCATGTCAGGAAGTCGTGGAGGCAGAGAACCAAACACTCGACTGCATAATGCACTGGCAGCTCAGCAAGTTCCTCCCCGCTCCCCTCCAGCCCGTCTTCCACGACTGGGTCGTCGAATTCATCCAAGTAATGCACGCCCTCAAACGCCCGCGCCTGCTCGCCGACAGCAGCAATAGCACTGACCTGAGCCCCCGCCCAACCCAACTCCCCGTCCGCGCCCTTGGCGACGACAAAGACGACAAGACGATCCTCGGCAAAGACTTCGAGAAGCCCCTCAAGCGTCAAATCGCAGGCCTCATCCGCCGCCAAAAGGAAGAACTCCTCCACCCCGAACTCGCCTCCGACTACATCTTCCCGCTCCTCCCCGGCTCCCACCTGACATTATCCGACCCCGCGCTCCAACTCGTCAAATCGCTCATGCAAGTCCTCAGTCTCGACAAGAACATCACCCTCGAAGCGCGCCTGTTGCGCAAAGAGCTCCTGGCCATGTTCGAGGTCCGCGAGTTCAGCGCCGACGCGCAGTTCCGCAATCCGAGCACGAGCCTGCGCTTCCAGCAGGTCATTTGCGACAATTGCACCATGGCGCGCGACCTCGACTTGTGCCGTGACGAGGACCTCATCCCGGATGTCGACCCGGCTGCTGGGAAGCCTCTGGACGCGGCGGGCGCGCGGCCGTGGCGGTGCGGGTTCTGCGGCGCGGAGTATGATCGCTTGGCGCTGGAGGAGAGGATGATTGCGCAGGTGCAGGCGATGGTTGTGGAGTGGAGTACGCAGGACCTGAAGTGTGGGAAGTGTAGGGCGGTGAGGGTCAATGATTTTATGGAGCATTGTGCTTGTGCGGGGGAGTGGGTGGAGACTGTGGAGAGGGAAGAGGTGCTGGCTAGATTGGGGGTGTTTAGGCAGGTGGCGAGGTTTTATGGGTTGAGGATGTTGGATGATGTTGTTGAGGGGGTTTGGGAGGGCTTGTGAATGAATGAACATAGGCATTGTCTGACAAGGACTGTGTGTGGCCTTGGAGGTGCAGAGGGGTGGAGTAAAGCGTTGGATATTGACTCTATGGCGTTGCGTTGCTTTGCATTCAGATAGGAGTTTGGCATAGGAAGGCGTTTTGTAAAGGACTTTGATATAGATACTATATAAATACATTCCTGTCTAAGGTCGAAGATGATATCCCACCAAAACTGCAATGACCGGTGCAGTGTTTCGATTATTCACCCCTGAAGGGCAGTTGGAGAACATTGTAGAAGGAAGTTCAAAATATAGCCATTACGGGTTAACGGACACAATTACGAATAGTCGGCTTCTATCTAAGTACTTCCTGTCGTGAGATATAGTTCTCATCGATCATCTCATTCCCGTCTTTGAAAGTACCTTTTCATCGTTGATTGCGGCTCTCGTTTCTCAGTTATCAATTATAGACCATTTTGAATACCAAAAAGTCGATCCCTGTATTGCTCTTAAGTTGCCTAGACCAGAAGGCTAAATTTGTTGCATCTCTGCAGTACTTGAACAAGTGTACGATTGCAGCTGGTATGGCTTTCTGGAATGAGCAAACGTTGATTCTCACCCCTTTGGACCTATATATATGGAGAAAGCCCAAGGGTTAAGGCTTATATTCTCAATATTAACAATACCAGTATGACTCTCAACCGGACTATGAGCGCGATGAAGCCACAACGGACATCGATGACTTTATAACCATGCTCCCTGACAATGTAAAGGTGGGCAAGCACGTCATAGGAGCGAACAGAACCATATCGTCCCGGTTATTGATCGATTAGCTGTATATAGAGCAATTTCAAGGATTAGAATCCAGTCGTACCCTGGGCAGCACCATGGGAATGACGAGAAATAGCCGACGAAAAGAAATATATTCCATGACATAAAATCAAATCATGACAAGAGAAGTGTTGGCAATAAGGACGAATGAAGCCAGCGCCAATTGCTCTTTGATAACCATCTCGTAGTTTTCAAGATACGCTTCTCTTCAGACAGCTTTGCCACCATAACCTCGAGTTTTTTGGGCAAGCTTTTCGTATACCTTGCTCTTTTCATTAGATTCTTCTCCGACTGCCTCGTTTTCAGGCCATAATTTTGCCCATCAGGCTACATAATTCTCTATGACCTTGCCGTTGGCGTAGAACTCCCGGTTAGACTTTTCTTCAAACCTCTTTTTCAGCCTTCAGGCTAAAAATCAAGCCGTAAAGGTCTTTGATGAGTTTTTTAAACTTATTGGTTGGTTTTTCCGCACTATATGAAACCGCCTCTAAGGAACGAGCCATGGCCCGCTCGGTCCTTTCTTGATGGCATAGGGCTGCAGGATTGCATCTCAATGCAAGCTCTGTTCGTAAAATTAAAAAGTGTATATTTCTCCAAAGGGAGGGTGTCCTGCAAACCGAGAATTCTCCTCTCAGGAGCTTGCAAGATTCCGCTCCACATTACTTGCATATAGTCCATAAAGTATTGGGGTAGTCGGCAAAATCCGCTAGAACAGGTCCCAGCAAGATCATCCGAACTCAGAAGGTGCAAGTCACCGTTCCCTCAGGGCCGAAAACTTAATTTGTGATCTAGACCAGCAATTTCACTTACGCTGAATAGTG
>Ga0335075_10013973_pt1 | contig 12080 bp, 10 predicted proteins | sample Lox_Sample_24_FD_206723 | JGI IMG/M metagenome (GOLD analysis project Ga0335075, IMG submission 206723) | Soil microbial communities from Loxahatchee National Wildlife Refuge, Florida, United States - Lox_Sample_2.4 | ecosystem: Environmental > Terrestrial > Soil > Wetlands | place: USA... | reverse complement strand
TGTCTCCGTGAACCCTCGGTCCGTCCAGTTCGCTTTGCCGTTACCACCGGTAGTGGCTGAAGGCTTTGTTGGCCTCCGCCATCCGGTGGGTGTCTTCCCGCTTCTTCACGGCTGCCCCGCGATTGTTCACCGCGTCCAGCAGCTCGTTCGACAGACGGTCCTCCATGGTGTGTTCGCCGCGCTTGCGGGCGGCGTCGATCAGCCAGCGGATCGCCAGTGCTTGGCGCCGCTCGGTGCGCACTTCCACCGGGACCTGATAGGTGGCGCCACCCACGCGACGGGAGCGCACCTCGACCGCCGGCTTCACGTTGTCCAGCGCCTCGTGGAACATGCGGACGGGGTCGGCCTGCGGGCCTCCGCGGCGGCGCATCACCTCCATCGCCGAATAGACGATGCCTTCGGCGACCGACTTCTTGCCGTCGTACATCAGCGCGTTCATGAAACGGGTGATCACGACGTCGCCGAACTTGGCGTCCGGCAGGATGTCGCGCTTGACCGCGCGGCGGCGGCGGGACATTGGCGCTGCCCTCCTATTTCGGCCGCTTGGCGCCGTACAGCGACCGCCGCTGCCGGCGTTTGGCGATGCCCTGGGTGTCCAGCACGCCGCGCAGGATGTGGTAGCGGACGCCAGGCAGGTCCTTCACGCGCCCGCCGCGGATCAGCACCACCGAGTGCTCCTGAAGGTTGTGGCCTTCGCCGGGGATGTAGCTGACCACTTCATAGCCGTTGGTCAGGCGGACCTTGGCCACCTTGCGCAGGGCGGAATTCGGCTTCTTCGGCGTGGTCGTATAGACGCGGGTGCAGACGCCGCGTTTCTGCGGGCAGCCTTGCAGGGCCGGGACCGTGTTCCGGGTCTTCTGCGGCTCGCGCCCCTTGGCGATGAGCTGGTTGATCGTCGGCATGCACCCTCTGCGTCGTCTCTAATAATATGGCCGTCAAGCCTGCCACCTGGTTCCGTGCCAGCCGCCGTAAAACGGGCGAAACCCGCGCACATGGGCACCACGGAGGGCCCACGATTGCGGGTTCAAGGCTACACGCGGCCTGAGCCTTCGGTCTTGCTGCCGAAGGCGGCGCCGCACGCGCGCGTGCCTGCGATACGACGGCCGGCCGCACAACCGGCGGTTCGGCCAAGGGCGCGCAACCTAGTGGCGAGCTTGGGGGGTGTCAAGCAGGCGGAATCCACCTCGCCCGCCCTGCGGGAGAACGCCTGCCCTGGACTTGATCCAGGGTCGGTTCGCGAGGCGAACCGGGGTCAGGGTCCGCGTGCCTCGTGCAGTTGGCGGCTTCGCGGGCACGGCTTGGCTTAGCTCTTCGCCGCCTTCCGCGGGCGTCCTCCCTTGGCACCGTTCGATCGCGCCGCGGCGGCCTTTGCCGGTGAGGTCGTGCGCCCCGCCGCGCGCGCGAGTTCTCGGTTTATCCGGGCTCGGGTCCCGAAGATGCCCGATACCAGAGCGGGAACATAGAGATCGACATCCAGCGCCGGCCAATGCAGATTCAAGCCGAGCCCATCCACTTCCACGCCGGTCAGGGCATCGGGGCTCGCGCCATGTAGGTCCTGCACAAGCCGCGCCGGGAAAGCGTAGGTGCAGCCGTTCACCAGATCGACGACTATTCGACCGGTGGGCAGATCGTACCGGGCCGCCAAGGCTCGGGGTTCAGTTTCAAGCAGTTTGCTACCTTGTGCTTCCGCTCTCTCGAGCTGCGCGTCAGTCACGTCTCTCATGGATACGCTCCCACTCCCGTAGAAAGTCGTCACGACGCTCGATCACTTCGGCGAACAGACGGCGCATGTCGGACCGCTTGATGCCCGCGCTGAACATAATCTCGGGTATTCCGCCTGGCCCAAGCAGATTTATCTTCGCCTGCCACGCTCCGGTGACGTGGACGTGGGCCGGTTCGTGGTCGGATGTGTAGATGACGAACCGGAAGCCGCGAGCGGGGTGGACAACAACCATTCGGCAATATAACCCATCTGTTGGGTTTTTCAACCCTTTTCCCGTGGGAGAGCAAGCAGCAACCGCAGGTGTCAGCGAGATCGCGGGTGTCATGCGCTGGCGAACATCCGCTTGCGAAGCGAACCGGATGAGGGAGTCCGCTACTCCACCTCCCGCGTGACTGCTACGCACCTCTCGACTGGCACCAAAGCGTTGGCTCGGGTGAAGAAGGCGGGAGTGCGTTTCGCCGCGCTTGGCCGATGACGATTCAACCCACCCGAAGCGACCTGCCCATATTCCCAACCCCGCGGCCTTGCCGGGTGGCGGTCCGAAAAGAAGCCGCAGCAAGTCGGAGCCCTGCCAACCTCGTGGAATTGGGACCACTGGAACCGTGCTCGCCAAGCACCGCGCCCACGTTGCCTGTGCAACTGCTGTTGCGGCCCTCCAATAAAGCTTTACGATCGTACCTTTCCGGGCGAGAACCGCTACACGAATTGTCGGGCGCATGGAGAAGCGCGAGATGACCAATCTTCCGGCCATGACAATGGCTGCCGCCGGCGATCCGCTGGTTATCGCCTTCGCTATCCTTGTCGTCGCGGCGCTGCTGATGCACCTGCTGCTTAGCAAGCATCTGCTCAGCCGGGCGATTGTGCGGGTGATTTTGCTGGTCGCCCTGACGATCGTTCTGGTCAAGGCCGATGTCGTTCCCTATCGGCCCTTAGCATCAACCGGCGTACCTTTTGAGGATGCCGCCCACCGAGCCCTGGCAATCGCCTGGTGGTTCTGGGTCGCCTGGTTCCTGGTCGGCGTCGTGCGTGTTCTGGTCATCGCCGAGCACCGCCCGCGCGAAGGCAAGCTGATCCAGGACCTGCTTGCCGGACTGATTTATCTCGCTGCTGCTCTTGCCGTCATTGCTTACGTATTCGATCTCCCGATCCAGGGACTGCTCGCGACGTCGGGGGTTATAGCAATCATCCTGGGACTGGCGCTGCAAAGCACATTGAGCGATGTATTTTCCGGCATCGTCCTCAATTTCAGCCGGCCCTATCGGCCGGGTGACTGGATCAGCATTGAAGGCGGTGCCGACGGTCGGGTTATCGAGATGAATTGGCGCGCGACGCATGTGCTGACCGCGAAGCGTGATCTGGCGATCGTGCCGAACAGCGCCATCGCCAAGGCGAAGATTGTCAACGCCAGCTCGCCCTCCCGCATCCACGGGATGACCGTGACGGTCCAGCTCGACCGCAAGACAACGCCGATGGCAGGTACAAGAATCCTCGAACAGGCGATTCTGAACTGCCAGCTTGTCCTCAGGACGCCCGCGCCGTCGATCACCGTCAAGTCGATTACCGGGACCGGCACCGAATTCGAGATAGCATTCTTTGCAGAAGACCTGTCGCACGGGACGGACGCGCAAAACGAGCTGCTCGATTTGATTTACCGACATGTGGCGGCCGCCGGCGGCGACCTGGCATCGACCGAGAAGCTGCTATCTTCGGGACCAGAGATCTATGCTTCATCGAACGGGGCAAACTGCCCTGAAAGAACGCTCGGCCTGGTCGTGATCTTTGCGACCTTATCGCCGGAGGAACGGCGATCGCTGGCCGAAAAAATGAAGCAAAAGACAGTCGATCAAGGAGAGATCCTGCTCGAGCCGGGAGTGGTTCTGCAATCTCTGTTTATCATTGGAACAGGCGTGCTGTCGTTGACCCGTATCGTGGCCGGGAACGAGGTCGAGTCGAGGCGTCTGGGTCCGGGCGACCATTTCGGCGAGATTGGTCTGCTGACTGGAGGCGCCAGCTCGGCCAGGATTTCGGCGTTGATCCCGACGACTGTTTACGAACTGACCAAGGATGACCTGGCGCCGCTGCTGGAGGCCCGCGCCACAGTCGCGCAGGAATTAGGCCGCGAACTCGCGCGGCGCCGAGCCGAGGGTCAGATGGCCTCGCCCGAGGTGAGCGAGGCCGTGCCGCTCAGTCGCGTCGCCAGTTGGTTCTCCGACCGGCTGCGCAAGCTATTTGACCTTGCAAACGTCGCGTGAGCGATCGGGGCGGCGAACGAGGCGACCGAGCTGGCAGTTAGCCCCGCCGCCCGTCTCGCGAATTCCAGCGCTTGACTCGCCGAACCCACACGCCGGAGCATCGCCGCACGTGGGAGACGTCCGTGGCGCGCCAGCAGACGGCCAGACTCGAAGCTGACACTGCCTCGCCGCGCCCGGCGCTCCTGGCGCAGCTCGTACTGATCCCCTGGGCCGGCGTGCTGGTCGCGCTGGTGGTCGTGTGCGCGGCGATCAGCATCGTCTCGCCCTACTTTCTCACAGCGTCAAACATCCTGGGCAACGTCGCCGTCTACTTCTCCTGGATCTGCATCGCCGGCTTCGGCGAGGCGATCGTGATGATCGGCGGCGGCCTGGATCTGGCGGTGGGCTCGACCATGGGCCTTGCCGGGATGATGGCGGCGCTCGTGCTGGCGGCCGGCGGCGGTGTCGCCGCCGCCATCATCGCCGGCCTGGCGGCGGGAGGAGCGGTCGGCCTGGTCAATGCGCTCGCGGTGACCCGCATCCGCCTCAACCCCTTCATCGCCACACTAGGCTCGCTCAGCATCGTGCGCGGCCTGACCTACGGCATCGTTTCCGGCGCCGCTGTCACGCCGCCGAACAACCCGGCCGGCGAGGCATTCTCCGCGCTCGGCAATGCCACGATCTGGCTGATCCCGATCCCCGTGCTGATCATGCTGGCGGTCGGGATCGTGCTGACGGTACTGATGAACCAGACGGCGTTCGGCCGGCACGTCTATGCAGTGGGGGGCAACGAGCCGGCTGCCCGGCTGCTGGGCCTCAAGGTCGAGCGGATCAAGCTGGCGATGTACGTCATCTCCGGCCTGCTAGCGGGACTCGGCGGCGTGCTGCTGGCGGCCAAGGCGGGGACCGCGCTGCCCGACGCCGCCACCGGCTACGAGCTGGAGGTAATCGCTGCCGTCATCATCGGCGGCACCAGCCTCTACGGCGGCCGCGGCACGATCCCCGGCGTGCTGGTGGGCGCCGCTCTGCTTGGTGTGATCAGCAATGGGATCGTCCTGATGGGCCTCGCGGGGTATTGGCAGGAGCTGATCACCGGCCTTGTCATCGCCGCGGCCGCCACGCTCGACGTGGCACGCCAGCGGCTGGAAGCGATGCGAAGCACGTGAACCAATAACCGGAGGAATCGACAAGATGAGCAACGCCACCCTGACCACCACCCGCCGCACAGCGCTTGCCGGCGCGACCGCCCTCGCCGGCGTCCTTGCCTGCCCGTTCGTCGCACGCGGCGCCGGCCGCAAGTCCATCGCCGTGATCCCCAAGGCGCTGGACAACCCGGTCTTCTACTACGCCCATTACGGCGCCGATCAGCGCGCCAAGGAGCTTGGCGATGTGGATGTTATATGGACGGCATCCTCCACCTCGGACGCCAGCCAGGAGGCGCAGGTCCTCTCCGGCCTTGTCGCGCGGCACGTCGATGGGATGGCAGTCGATGCCAACGCGCCGCAGCCGCTGATCGCGCCGATCGCGCAGGCCGTCGCCCAAGGCATGCAGGTGATCACCTGGGACTCCGACGTGCCCGACAGCAAGCGCCGCCTGTTCTACGGCGTGGACAGCGTCGCCATGGGCAAGGCGCTGGCGGAGCAGACGGTCAAGTTCATGGGCAACAGCGGCACGGTGATCCTGGTCAGCGGCGGCCCTGGCGCCACGAACCTGAACGCCCGCCTGAAAGGAGCCACCAACGGGCTGAAGGCCTATCCCGGCATCAAGACGATCGGCCCCTTCTTCCACGACGACGATCTGGTGAAGGCGCAGAACCTCACCAACAATCTGCTGGTGTCGCACCCCGATGCGGGCGCCATCCTGATGGTTGCCGGCGTTCCCTTCTTCGGCAAGATGAGCGCCCTGCCCGAGGTGATCAAGAACAAGGGCAAGGTGAAGATCATCACCACCGACGTGCTGGCACCCGAGCTGCCCTTCGTGAAGGACGGCTACGTGCAGGCGCTGGTCGGCCAGGACTACTGGGGCTGGGGCTACCAGACCGTCAGCATCCTGCACAACCTGCTGACCAACGCGTCCTGCAACTATCCGGCGCTGGTTCCGCAATCGATGCCGATCGTTACCGCCGACAATGTCGATGAGTGGATGGCGAAGTGGAAGCAGGCCGAGACGCCGGCGGGCGCGGCCGCGGCGTTCAAGGAGCCGCCGCTCGGCTGCATGTGATGACGGACGACTCCCGCCCCATCCTGGAGCTCGAGGGCATCGTCAAGCACTACGGGCCGGTGCATGCGCTCGACGGTGTGTCGTTCCAACTGCGGCAGGGCGAGATCGTCGGCCTGGTCGGCGACAACGGCGCCGGCAAATCGACGCTGGTGAAGGTGATGTCCGGCGCGGTGCAGCCCGACGCCGGCATCATCCGTTTCGAAGGGGCCGACGTGACCATCCCCTCGCCGTTGCAAGCCCGCGCCCTTGGGATCGAGACTGTCTATCAGGATCTCGCCGTCGTCCCGCACATGGACGTGGAGGCGAACCTGTTCCTGGGCCGCGAGGTGACCTGCGCGAAATGGTGGAACCGCTGGCTGCTGGACAAGGCGACGATGCGCCGCGAGGCGGCCGCGCACATCGCCTCGCTGCAGGTCGGACTCACCTCCGTGCGCCAGGCGGTCGGATTACTCTCCGGCGGCCAGCGGCAGAGCGTCGCCGTGGCGCGGGCGATCTCCTGGGGGCGGAAGGTGGTGATCATGGACGAACCCACCGCCGCCCTGGGCGTGCGCGAGGCGCGCAGCGTGCTGGAGCTGATCCGCCGCGTGAAGCAGCGGGGGATCAGCGTGGTGCTTATCAGCCACAACATCCCGCACGTGTTCGAGGTGACCGACCGCATCTTCGTCATGCGGCACGGCCGACGAGTCGGCGACCTGATCACGAGCCAGGCGGCGATGAACGACGTGCTGGGGCTGATCACCGGGGTACATGTTGCCGACACGGCCCACCACGCCGCTGCACCGAGCGGCTAACGCACGCGACTCGCCCTCCCCTTGCGAGCCAACCAGAGAGTGACGGCCAGCCGACAGCGGCAACTGCGATCGCTCTGCCTCAGACCCGACGTATGCCCGGTTGCGAGGGATCGCTCAGCGCAAACCCCACCGGCCCCATGCCGCAAATGGCAATGATCGCGGGTACCGGATGGCCGCGCACCACCCCGTCATAATGCGGCGTTCCGGCAACTCGGCGGACAAAGCCGCCTGCCGGCACCGGAACACAAGCGGCGGGGTCGAAATCAGCCCCGCTGTTGCACCACCATGTGCCCGACACCACAACGCAGAACCGGTCTGTCCTGTAGCTGTGCGGAGCGCTCATGAAGCCTGGCCACCAGCGGACCAAAGTGTAGTAGAGGCCCGGCTGATTGACGTTCCCTGTCAGCGGGCAATTATCGACGCTGGGCTCGGGGAAGGCAGGATTTGACTTCCATTGCAATTGGCCGGGCTGACGGATGATGGTCTGATCGGGATTCAGCGGGCTGGCCGCCGCGCTTTCTGCAAAGCCGATCGGCAGAGACGATGCAAGCGTGGCCAACATGACATCCCGCCGCAGAGCAGATCCGTTCATGGCAACCTCCCATACACGTAAGGCGGACGAACGTCCGCCGTCGGCGCACCGGGGCACTAGATGCGCGAGCTTTGCTGGTAATGCGGCTGATGTGCCTCCGGTTTGAAATAGCCCTCGTAGAACGCTTTGACGTGCGGCAGCACTTGTTTCGACAGCTTCCGCCGCTCCTGCTCCGCATCGGTCAGATCGCGCTGCAACAAATCGGATAACTGCTGCAGCACGGCGTCCCGATCGACACGCATGAAGCGACCATCATCATAGATCACCTCGCCGCCCACCAGGACCGTGCGCACAGCCGAAGCCTTCGCACGTTGAATCACCGCGTCCAGCACCGGCGTCTCGACATCGAGATAGGGGAAGCTGACCGACCGCCAGTCGATCAGCACCATGTCCGCCGCACGCCCCGCCTCCAGCGTGCCGAGCGTATCGCCGAACGGCGTGGTGCGCGCCCCGCCCTCGGTTGCCATGCGCAGCACCTGGGCCATCGTCGGCACGCGGTCGTCCATGCCAGGTTCACGATGCGCACGCAGCACCATCCGCAGTTCGGTCAGCATGTCGCGGTCGTCGTTCAACCCCGCCTCATCGACGCCGATCGCGACGTTGATGCCCTTCGCCTCGAACCGGTTCAGCGGCGCGATGCCGGAGCGGAGCCGGAAATTCGAGCTGCAGTTGTGGCAGATGTGCGTGCCTGTCTCAGCGATCCGGTCGATGTCGTGCTCGTTCAGCCAGACGCCGTGGCCCAGCGTCATGCGCGGCCCCAGCAGGCCGAAGCGGCTGATATAATCGACCGCGGTGCCGCCGCCGCGTCGGGCGGCGTACTCCTTCTGGTAAGCCGTCTCGAGAAGATGCATGTGCAACGGCGCGTCGAAACGCTCCGACGTGGCGGCGAGCAACTCCAGCGCGCGGTCCGAGCACCAGTGCAGATTGGCCGGCGCGAGCTGGATCTTTACCCGCTCCTTGGCGTGGTGCCTGGCGTGCAGCGACTCGAACAAGGCCACCGAATCCTCGGCGCTGAGCGGGAACCGGGCGAAATGCCGCGCCAGCGCCGGGCGAATGTCCTCCGGCACGCGCGCCAGGAATGACGCGTTCGGCTCATAGACGAGGTAGTTCTGGTCACGAAGCGCATAGCAGTAGGAAACCCGCATCCCGATATCTTCATAGGCTCGGATGATGCGGTCGGCACGTGCCTCGATCTCCTTCGCGTCGCCAGGCGCCCAGCCGTGGATGTGCTGGACGGTGGTGATGCCGGAGGCGATCATCTCAAGGGCCGAGTAGAGCGTGTCGAGATATGGGTCCACATCCCGGACCACCAGCCGCGTGGCGAACCACAGCTCCAGCGGCATGTCTGGCGATCCGAGCTGCACCGGCGTCAGGCCGATATGGTGATGGCCGTTGACGAAGCCGGGCAAGACGACGTCCTGCCCGGCGCCGATCACCGGGATAGCTGGATGCTGCGCGGCCAGATCGGAGAACCGCCCGATGGCCGTGATTACCCCGCCTTCCTGCAGGATGGCGCCATCATCGATCTGCTCCCACCGGAAACGGTCGAGCGCGCGGGTGATGACATGACGCCCACGTATAAGTGACGCGGTCATTGCTGGCTCCGGCATGGCTGACGCTCCTCCGGTTGTCTTGGGGCCTCCGGTTGCACACCATACAAAGCAATCAAGTGGACACGGAGTTCACTGAGTCCACACGGTGTTTCACGGAGCAGGGATTTGCGCGCTTCGCGAGCGTGAACTGCGACATGGAGCGGGCGGGTATTGTCACTCTCTGCGGGCCGCACATTTTCTATCCCCTGGCAAGGGGTCAATCTCACGCGTCAACTCCGTGAAGCTCCGTGTGGAACTCTGTGCAACTCCGTGTCCGCTTGACTGCTTGCGGACGTCACAAACGGTACGGATTTCAGCAAGGAGTCCATCCGTCCCGCTCCCCAGACGGAAGGAGCGTACACCCGAGGAAGTGCCTGTCAACCAGCACGGAATAGCCACCAATCAGCTCCCCTATTCACGAATCGCCGCCGTATTAACCGGACCTTAGCCCTCCTCCGCTGAAACTGCGTTGCGCAAAACGCGCGATCGCAGCCAGGAGGGCGAATCCAGCGCATGGTCGGCGAACGACCGTGCAAAAAACTGATCGAGGTCTCGATCCCGCTGGAGGCGATCAATGCCGCCGCCGCGCGGGAGAAATCGATCCGGCACGGGCACCCTTCGACGTTGCATCTGTGGTGGGCGCGCCGTCCCCTTGCGGCGTGCCGCGCGGTGTTGTTCGCGCAACTCGTGGATGACCCATCGTGCTGGCCGGAGCGATTCCCAACACCCGAGGCGCAGGCAGCAGAGCGCGACCGCCTGCATGGAGTGATCAAGCGCCTGGTCCCGTGGGAGGCGTCGAACAACGACGCGATCCTGGACGAAGCAAAGTGGGAGATCGCGCGGTCCGTGGCTTGGCGCCGCGGCGAGCAACCACCGCCACAGTCCGACTCGCCGGCGGTGCAGAGCTATCTGCTTGCGCATGCACCGCCCGTCTATGACCCGTTCTGCGGCGGCGGCTCGATCCCGCTCGAGGCGCAGCGGCTGGGCTTGCGGGCGTTCGGGTCCGACCTCAATCCCGTCGCGGTGCTGATTTCCAAGGCGCTGGTGGAAATCCCGCCGGAATTTGCCGACCGACCGCCAGTGAACCCACAGGCACGCGCACGAACGGATCTGGTGCACGGCGGATGGACCGGCGCACACGGCCTGGCGGACGACGTTCGCTACTACGGTCGATGGATGCGCAACGAAGCACAGCGGCGCATTGGGCATCTATATCCTATGATGCGCCTGCCGGGTGGGCATCAGGCGACGGTCGTCGCCTGGCTTTGGGCACGGACGGTGCGATCACCCGATCCGGCTGCCAGGGGTGCGCATGTGCCCCTGGCATCCACGTTCATGCTTTCCACCAAACGCGGCAAGCAGTCCTGGATCGAGCCGATCGTGGACCGCGCAGCGCGGACCTACCGATTTGAAGTGCGGACCGGAGCGCCGACGGAGCAACAGAAGACCTCTGCGAAGAGCGGGACCAAACAATCGCGGGGCGCCAGTTTTCGATGCCTGCTCACCGGAGCCCCGATCACCGCTGCGTGGATCAAGGAGGAAGGCAGATCCGGTCGAATGCGCAGCCGGTTGCTGGCGATGGTTGTCGAGGGGAAGCGGGAACGGCTCTACCTGGCACCGTCCGAACCGCACGAATCGGCAACGAAAGTTTGCGACAGCGTCCCAGTCGGGATCGACCAGGCGATATCGGAGAACCCAAGATGGTTCTCACCACCGGACTATGGCTTACCCGGTCACAAGGATCTTTTCACCCCACGTCAGCTTGCAGCTGTCACGACATTCTCGGACCTGATAGGCGAGGCGCGCCAAGAGATCGAGAGACACGCCCGCACCGCCGGTCTCTCCGCCGAGGGCGCGCCGTTGCACGCGGGTGGCACGGGAGCCGCCGCTTACGCCGATGCCGTCGCCACGTATCTGGCATTTGCGCTGTCGAAGCTGGCGGACCGGGGATCGTCGATCTGCACCTGGTTCACCCAGCGCGATTCGACGCGGCCGACCTTTGCGCGGCAGGCGATCCCGATGACCTGGGACTTTGCCGAGCCCAATCCGCTGTTGACTGGAACGGGTACATTCGAGGGCGCGGTCGCCTGGACGGCGGAAAGCCTGGAGGGCGTTCCCAGTCAGGCGCACGCGGCCGTGGTGACGGCAAAAAATGCAATGCAGGGCGATCATCTCACCCATCAGGTCGTCGTCAGCACCGATCCTCCGTACTACGACAACATCGGCTACGCCGATCTGTCGGATTTCTTTTATGTCTGGCTACGGCGCTCACTGGGTGAGCGCGACGATCGAGCGGCAGTCTGGCCCGAACTTCTGCGCGCACCCTTGACGCCCAAGGACGACGAACTTGTCGCCACACCTTATCGCCGCGGCGGAAAGCAGGCGGCCGAGGCCTTTTTCATTGCCGGCATGGGACGGGCACTGCGAGCGATGCACCAGGCGGCCGACGACAATGCACCGCTGACGATCTATTACGCCTTCAAACAATCCGAATCCGGTAAAGAAGGTGTCGCCTCGCCAGGACGGGCATCCTTCCTGCAAGCGGTCGTCGATAGCAGCCTGACGGTGCGCGGCACCTGGCCGCTGCGCACGGAACTCGGCAACCGGATGACCGGAATGGGAGCCAATGCGCTCGCTTCCTCGATCGTCCTGGTCTGCCGCAAACGACCAGCGGATGCCGAAATCGTCGAACGCGAAACCTTCGTCCGCGCGCTGCGGCGCGATCTTCCCCCAGCACTTGTCCAAATTCGCGCGGCCGGCATCGGCCCCGTCGATATGGCCCAGTCGGCGATCGGTCCCGGCATGGGCGTCTTCACCCGCTATGCCGCGGTGCTGGAGGACTCCGGTCGGAAAATGACCGTCCGCACCGCGCTTGCCCTGATCAACCAGATCCGCGACGAGCTCGACCAGGACGACGATGCCGCCTACGAC
>Ga0335075_10013972_pt1 | contig 12080 bp, 13 predicted proteins | sample Lox_Sample_24_FD_206723 | JGI IMG/M metagenome (GOLD analysis project Ga0335075, IMG submission 206723) | Soil microbial communities from Loxahatchee National Wildlife Refuge, Florida, United States - Lox_Sample_2.4 | ecosystem: Environmental > Terrestrial > Soil > Wetlands | place: USA... | reverse complement strand
CCGCCCGCGGCGTTCGCAAGGAGGCGGCCGCGACGGAACTCGCCGGGTCGGCGACCACGTGACAGCCCCGCGGGAATAGCGCAGGTGGGGCGGGTGGGGCTCGAACCCACGACCGGCAGATTATGAGAAAGCCGACCCGGCTCACGTCGCCGCTGGAGGGCGACCTTCTGACCGCTTTGCCGCTGGTCAGCCGGGATGCGCCGGGACTGGCGGGCATGAGCCGGAACCAGCCGGGACGGGACGGATGTTCTCACATTGTTCTCACCTGGAGGTGCGGTAGAGGTGGCTGACCTGCGCCGAACGGTGTCTGGCCTAGACGGTGCTCGGATGGGGATCGTCCTGGGCGGGCGCGAGGTCGGCAAGGCGCTTGGCTGTGAGCGGGCCGAGCGGGTCTGGAGTCCCTGTGCGCCGTCGTGACGGCGCACAGGGACGGTGCGACGTTAGTCACCCAGGTTCCGCTTCTCGGCAATTAAAGGCCGAGCACGCGGAGAAGGGCGTTCTTGGCTTCCGGTGGCAGGGATTGCCAGACCCGGAAGGCTGCGGAAGCGGCCTTCGCGCCGTAACCGGCCAGCTGGAGTAGACGGCGCGTGAGGTGATTGCTATCGTCGCGGACAGTCCCTGCTGTTAGATCGGACTGTTTGGAACGAGGAGCCCCCGCTGGGCTGCAACCCGGCGATGCGGGGCTCCTTCGCTTTCGGGATGCCCTTTTGCTGTTCTTATGACGCGGCTTTCCTCCGCGCGCGCGAGTTCGGGACGTGGCCGTGCTCCTCTCCCCGCGCCTTGGGCGCGCGGCTTGTGGTGGCGGCAGGGCCTTCCTGCCGCCTGTCGTGCAGGCTGGTGGACGAGCCGACGCGTGGGTAGCTGTAGGTTCCCTTGCGCAGGCGCGTCAGCCGGTCCCGTGAAGCCCAGTAGCCGAGGACGTTGCTGACCGCAGTCGTCGGCCACGGCGCTCCGACCTCGGCGAGGCGGGCGGCGATATCCGCGACCGTAAACTCCTCGCCGGGATTGATGACCTGCCAGACCAGCCGCCTCAGAGGGACGTCCCTCACCTCCAGTCCTCCGGCCATCCGGTCCCTGGAACCGCCTGAGCCCTCCGCCGTCCGCGGGGTCAAGACAGGTCCCGTGTCCGTGCGGCCGCCACCGGAAGGCGCCCGGCCCCGCGGGCCGTCAGGCCCATCGTGTCGACCGACGATTGCCAGGCAAGCCCGGTACAGGGGCTCGGGCACGGACACGCTCAGGCCTGACAGGCGAGCCTGATCGATCGCGGCCGCGACCGCATGCAGTGACTCGGCGAGGAGCTGCAAGTCAGGAGCCGCCTCTGCGCCGCGGACACGGTCACCAGTCATTGCGCACCTCCCTCCCGGCTTGACAGTTTCACTTTTCCTAGAAAGAGACTCTACACGAGTTGAATCAGTGCCCGGCGCATGCGGCTCAACGTGTCTGCCCTTGAGGTACCTGACTGTTGGAACAGCTTGCGGCAGGGCCTGCTGGGCGCTACCTTCGGGTGACGGAGGGACCCGGCGGAGGCTGCGTGATGGTCAGCATGCTTTCTGGTCCTCGTGAGTGGCGATCACATCTTTCCATGAAATCTTTTGGAGTCGCCGGCGCCTGATCGGCGACGGGAAGGGGAGCGAGGTGGCTGCACGCCTGCAAGTGCGCCATGTCAGGGTCAGGACTGCCCAGGGGTGGCAGGAGCCGTATGACCTTGATGATCCGGTCGTCGCGATCATCGGCCCGGCAGACACTGGAAAGAGCTCACTCCTGGACTCGATTGCCTTCGCCATGGGCCGGGACATCGACGGCTTCCGGGGAATTGTGGACAAGCACCTGCGCGAGGTGGAAGTCGCAATACGAATGCGGACGGGGACCTACCTGTTGCGCCGTTCCCGGTGGGCCTCCTCGGTGGTCGAGGTCCTGGACGAATCCGGGACAAGCATGGGATCCTTCGCCGTCAAGGAGGGCAGCGGGCCCGGGCAGAGCATCTCGAGCTGGCTCCTTGAGCAGGTGGACCTGGACGACGCTTTCTCCGCGGTCCGGCTAGCGGGTGGGAAGAGCCTGGATTTCCCGTCAGCACTGCTCCCATACTGCTACCTAACCCAGTGGGACATCGACCGGCACATCATCCAGTCAGCCCGAATGGATGATGCACGGCACAGAGTCCTACGGCTCGTGCTGAACCTCACGACAGTCGAATACGAACGGCTCAGCGCGGAGATCAAGGACGTAGCCAACGACATAGCCAGGCGCCGCCGCCGGGCAGCGGGGATAGCTAGCTTCCTGAACGACTCAGCAGCCACCCACGGCGAGGCCGTTCAGGAGGAGATCCGAGTTCTGCGGCAGTTGGAAGCGGACGCCAAGGCCCGACTCGCCGGGTTCAAGGGCGACGCGAGCGCGGCCACACGGTCAGCTCACAGGGAAAGAGAGCTTCTCCGTGAGGCCCGTCAGGAGGTGGCGGACGCCGAATCAGAGCTGGACGCCGTCCGTAAGCGTCATCGCGGCGCCCTGGACAAGGTCGCGGAGTGGGAAGACCTACTTCGCGAGCTGACCTCGCAAGAAGAAGCGGCCGCGAGACGGGCGGTCAGGCCGCACCTCGCCGAGCTGTTCTGCGGCAATTGCGGGTCCAGCCTGCACGACAGGACACCTGGACCAGGTCAGTGCTACGTGTGCCTCGGGCCGTTGCCGGCACACCGTCGTGAAGCCGAGCAAGCGCGTATCGAAGCGAACCTCGCGATCGCTGCCGAGACGGCCCGCCTGCTGGAAACTGAGGTCCTCCAGGCGGATGAGCGGACCCAGCGTGCCGCCGGGAGCCTTGACGCGGCTATCGGAGAGTTCGATGACCAGACCCGAGACGGCGTCACTCCCTATATCGAGGCCATCTCAAACGCGGCAGCGGGACTTGCGCGCATCCAGCAGGAACTAGCCTCGCTTGACCGGATCCAGGACGCACACACCAGGCTGCGCCAGCAGTGGGACGACATAGCCGAGATGGAAAAGAGGCAAGACGAACGGCATCAGCGCCTAACCGTCAACAGCGCGGAGGTCAGGCCACTGCAAGCGGTGCTGGACCACCTCAACGAGATATTCCGCCGGATCATCCAGGGAATCAACCTGCCGAACTCGACAGGCCAAGCCCGGCTAGACCCCGACAGCCTGCTCCCGCTCGTGGACGAGCAGGCTTTCCCCAAACGCGGCGGCGGCGCCCGCGCCGCGGTAAGCATCGCCTACAGCCTGGCCCTGCTGACCTACGTCCGTGAGCAGGAAGACGCAAAGCTTCCAGCGTTCCTGATGGTGGACTCGCCCCAGAAGAACCTCGGCTCAAACCAGGACGACAAGGCACTGTCCCGCAGGGTCTACGAGCGCTTCATCGACTACATGGACGAACTCGACGCCGAGCTATTCAGGCGCCCCTTCCAGCTCATCATCGTCGACAACGACATTCCGCCCGAGATCGCCCGGCGGATAAAGGTAGTTGGCTTCGATCGCGAAAACGGCTTCATCCGCGACCTGGACGCCCTGATGAGCGGTGGCCCGGTACAGATGACCATCGATAACCCTGACGGGAGCGAGTGAAGATCCTACGAGGACCTTCTGGTTCGCCTTCGAAGGGAACACAGACACGGCTAGGGCGTCTTAGCGAGTCAAAGGATCCAGATTCTATTGATAAGTAACCGAGTGATTGACGAGGCGCATGACCTCATTAGTTATTTCTATAACCTCGACGAGCAAGACGACGAAAGCCGCCATGAGCTTAATAGCCGGTACTTCCGTGCTTCCGTATATAGGATGATCGTTATGGAGCTGCATCTTGCAATAGAGTCGGTACTGCAGGACATTCTCTTTAACGTGTTGCCGCAGAGAAGAGTCTTCACCGTGCAGCAAAACCGTTCCTACGTCGAGAATCTGAGCTTCAGCGCTGCTGCCGACCTTGCCGCACGGCTAGGGGTCTTGAATAAACGGGGCTACGATGAGCTGCGCCGCTTTAACTCCATACGCAACCGCTGTGCTCACGACTGGATATTGGGCAAATTCAAGATGTCGAAAGGTGCCCGAGGGGGTAATCGGCGCCGGCAGTACAGGGTCGAATTCAACGGCAAGGATCTCTTTAAGCCCGACACATTCAAACATGAGTTTCTACCGCACTACGGAGACCTCTACGTGGAACTCTTTGCCGTCGCCTTCGATTTGCGTCATAAGCGCCAGTACACATACCCATCAGATGAGAGCACCAGGAAGCGCGCGGTGAAGGCGCGCAACCGCTAGTGTCCCATGGAACCAACCGGGACAATGCTGGCGCGCCCACCGATCTCCCCAAGTGCTCCAGTCTGGAAGGCAACGGGCACAAGGGCGCTGAAGTGTGATAACGCAGCCTGAGAGCTTTTTCGCTGTCCGTGAGTGACCGTGAATCGCCGTGTGGGCTCAACCGCCGCTTTCGAGGTGTTCCGCCCGCGTCACGTTTGAGGCAGCGGACCGCCTGACTAACGGAAGGATATCTACTTATCGCCTCGGTGCAGGGCCCGATTAAGCGTTTCCCTCAGCTGTTGGTCATCTCTTTCGCTCGACCACTTCACATACATAAGCTGCATCGTCGGAGACGCCGGGGACGGAAAATCGGATCTACTCTCGGTAACCTCTCGGGTGAACCCGGTTTGCGAGATAACGAGCCAGACGGATAGTCTGCGGAAGGTGCTTAGGGTCCAGTGCCTAGTCTCGCGTGAACGATCGATATCTTTGCGGCTCAGAGGTCGAGACAACGCTTTAGCCTCGATGAAAACTATAACTTCTCCGTTGTCTAGAATAAAATCTAGATCGTCGCTCTGAGGAGGATCGAGCCAACCTGCCCGGCGAAGCACGGCATCCCGAGGCTGATTTCGTTGCAACGCCGCGAATAGGTCTGCGCGGTAGCGGAGCGTCTCGATGTGATAGCCGTATCCCAGATCTACCGTGTCACCAGCGACCTCAAGCCCGCCGACAGGAACCTCGACGACGCCCTTGGATCCAGTCTGTATGAGGTCTCGAAGGCTTCGAATCAGTGGATCTCTGTCAGATACGACAGTGATCCTGTCAAGAGGTAGGCTGAGATTTAGATCAAAAATTATGTTTTGGATACGACTGTACATCGCCTTGGGCGACGAGAAATCGCGTTCCGGTATAGCGATTACTAGACGCCAGGCGCCGAGGCTGGGCTCATGAACCCATATAGCGGCAGTTACTGGAAGCCACTTTGAGTCAACCTCTAGGACAAGGCGCGCTCCATCCTCTACGTCCTGCCTCACCAGCACTGCTTCAGCCACTGGAATACCCCATGACCTCGTTGCTTGATTGCACCGTAAAGATCCCGGGCCTCACTTTCAGACCATGCTTCGTAACGGCTAGTCTCCTTCCAGTCCTTAACTATAGTCCAATTCAGTGCGAATGACGGATCGGTACTCATCAGAAGATCAAGTTGAGGTTTGAGCTTCGCGATAATGACTAGCTTTTCGAGATCATGGACATAGCTATCCCTTACTACTCCCAAATCGGGCATCCGGTACTTCCCGAATTCTCGAGTTATACTCGCTTTCAGCCCGCACTCCACCGCATAACCAGCCAGATAGTAGGCGCCTGACCACTGAGACTCCCTGAGGAGTAGCCCGGCCTCACGGAGTCTCATCGCCGCAAGCGACCGCATATCGGCTGGCGATGACAGCTTTCCTCCTACACGGTAGGACACGGCGTCGGCACACGGCTAGAGCGACGGGAGTCGGGCTGTGGGCGACCACGCCGCAGTCCCATCCAATCGCACTGTACTCTCCTGGGACGTAGCCGCTTCCGGCGCGGCCGTTACGATTAGTCCGCAGTCCCGCTAAGCCAACCGCTGTATGGCGGCCAGGCACTCATGCACCGTCTGCCTCGTCATCCAAACATGCGAATACCTTGGCTCACCGCAAGTTCGCCGACCGCACAGGGCCGCCGCGCAGCACATGGGTGAGATGCTCGCCCTGGCGAAGACCGACACCGACCGTCGGCGCATCGGCGACATGCTGAAGGCGACCCGGAACGGCGCTCCGCTGCCATCAATCGAGGACGCGCGGCGGGAGGGGACGGGTGAAGCACGGGTGGACGGGCACGGCGGCGGGCGGCGGGACCCCGACCAGTCAAGATGCGTGATGGCAGTTCCTGCGCGACGAGGTCGACCGGCAACTCGCCCTCTTTGGGCGCCGCCGACGGCGAGACAAGCGCAAGGCGTTCGCACTCCAGATGTCCACGGTGACGCTGTCCGCAACTGTGACGGTGCTGCTGGGACTGCGCACCTCGGACACCACCCGCACATTGCTCCTCAACGTCGCGCTCGTGCTCGGCGCGCTGATAACCGTGCTCGCAGCAGCCGAGGCGTTCTTCACGCACCGTCGGCTGTGGGTACTGCGTACCGCCACAGTGCGCCACCACGAGCCAGCAGCCCCTGCGTACCGACGCCGTGGAGTCGGTCAGCGTAGCTGGCCTGCGCGGCGCTGCTGCCCAGGTGGCCGAAGAACTCGCTGCGCGTTTGGATCAGGCGCTCGGGGGCCGTCCAGTGGGAAGATTACTGATGTCAGTCGGTACTGAATGAGCAGTGCTTACGTGAGGTCATGCTGTTCCCAGCCCGGTGGCAATTTGGGCAGGCTGATGAGGGCGTCGATGCCGAGGTGTTCGCGGAGGAGGTGCTTGAGTTCGCGGCCTTCGATGATCTGGATGCGGTTGCCGTTGCGGGCTGCGAAGTCTCGGCTTGCCTTGCCGACCCAGGATGTAGTGACGAGGACGCCTTTGGCGGCGTTCATGTCGTCCATGACTCCCGCGAGTGCGTGCACCGATTCCAGGTCGACGATCTTGCTGTAGCGCTTGGCTTGGATGATGCACAGGCCGCCAACGATGGGGTCTTCGTTGACGGCGACGCCGTCAACGCCCTCGTCTTTGGATGACTGGGTGACCCAGGACTTCAGTCCTATTGCCTGGAACAGCTCGCGGATGAGGTGCTCGAACTCTACGGGCTTGAGCGCGAGCAGATCGGGACGGCTGTCCAGCCGTGCGACGACACTCATCTCATCAACGAACTTGTAGCGAGACAGGTCGAACTGCAGGACGGGCTTGACTGCTTCGAGGTCGCCGGGATGCGGTGACATTACGGCGTTAAGGTAACCGCGCAGGCAGACGGCGGGGTCGAGTTCCGGCTCGTCGAGCACGATCTCGCTAAAAGCGTCACGGTCGGCGTGCACGCTGAGCAGCAGCGGGCGGATCGGCTGGCCTGTGCCGCGGTCCTTGTCGGAGACGTAGCCGTTGAACACGATGCCGCTCACCAGAGTGACCGGTGTGGAGTCAAAAGCCTCGGCCAGGGTCCGCAGCGCTACCCGCGCGATCAGCTTCTCGTAGAGCTTGTCACTGTCAGTCGGCTTGCGGGGTACGGGGACGATCTTTTCTCCCGCCTTGACGTACTTGTAACTGCTCGCGGCTGGGATGACCTTCCTGCGGGGGAGCTCGTACTCCACCCAGAGCTCGGCCGCTTCCGGGATGTACTTTGCCGCGCACGAGCCGTCTAGGCCGTCGGGGTACATCGAGGTGGCTAGTACTCTCTGGATCTCGTCCACCAGCGCCTCCGGGCCGCCGTCATTGAACGCGTCCTCGACCTGGCGGCTGAGCGCCGCGAGGGAGCGGGCCCGGTCAGCCAGAAGCCGGTCGAATGCGGTGACGGTCGCCTGCGCCGCGCTGGTGAGGAATTCCGCCTCGGCTACCCGCCGCTCAACGGCCGCGCGCCGCTCGGCGGCGGCTCTCTGCTGCTCCTCACGCTCTGCTGCGGCCGCCCGGCGAGCTGCCTCACGCTGCCGCGCAGCTTCCTGACGCTCCGCCTGCGCCGCCAGCCGCTGTCTCTCCTGCTCGTCCTGCTGAGCCTTCCGGCGTGCCACGGCCTCGTCCTTGGCTTGCTGCGCTGCGATCCGGCGCTCCTCGGCTGCCCACTCCCGGCTGGCCCGCGCCTCCTCTTTCTGCTGCTGCAGTTTTGCCTTCTGCCGAGCCTCGTACATCTGAGCGAGCAGCGATTTGCGTCTGGCCATCCGCAACTCCAGCAAGTCAGAACCGACAGGTTGACTACTTTAGGCAAGTAACGTCCCGCTTAGGGTAACCGGCGAATTCGTGTGTGCCAATGCCGTAGCAGAACCTCGTTCACAGCCCAGATGGCGATTGCTTAATGATCTTGATTGGCGACTTTGCCACCATTGATTTATGAGTATCGAAGCCGTCACACCCATGCACCACCCGACGACCGTGGTCAATTCCGTCGCGCCTGCGCCGCGGAGGTAGCCCTTGGCCGTAATCGCAACCCTGACCAAAGGCTATGACCTGGACTACGTCTGGAAACAAGTCGACCAATCCGCCGCGAAGACCGCTGCAAGCTACTACATGCAGTCCGCTGAGGCGAGCAGAGAGCCTCCCGGCCGCTGGTGGGGACCGGGCGCGCAGGCGCTTGGCTTCGGTAACGGCCAGACGATCGAGCGGAAACCGTACGACCTTCTCTTCGGCGCGCGGAAAGCCCCGGACGGCACCCAGCTGGGCCGCTCGCCCGGCAGCGGCCGCAAGGCGGCCGACCTCTACGCGCAGCTCCTGGCGGCTGAGCCGCACGCAACGTCGGAGCGCAAGCGGGAGCTGCGCCTAGAGGCCACCCGGATGGCGCGGCAGTCGCCGCTGTTCTTCGACCTAACCTTGTCGCTTTCAAAGTCGGTCTCGATCTTCCACGCCTCCTCGGTGAGAACGCGCGCCTGGCCCGCGAGGCCGGGGACCTGGCCGGTGAGGAGTACTGGTCGGGCCTAGTCGCCGAGGTCGACGGGATGATCTACGCCGCCGTCCATGCCGGGTTCGCCTACTTGCAGAAGGAGGCGGGCTACACCCGCACAAGCTCGCCCGGCGCCAAAGCCAGATCCCCGACCTGACGACGGCCGAATCCTTCTTCCCCAGCTGGCCGCAGCCACACCGGAGCGCGATCCTCCAGCCGCCCAAGCCCGAGATCCCCCCGGCGTGGCAGTTCCGGGAGAAGGCCGCCGAGTACGACCTGGACTGGGAAGCCGGCGGATAGCACACCAACAATCCGGGGACGAGGCCCTAACGCCACCGGTTCACTTGCGCCTGACCACGTAGTAGCCCCGTCTCGGGACTGAGTAGATCAACCCCTCGTCAATCAGGACGCGCAGCGCGTGGGATACGGCAAACTCTCCGATCCCGTACTCCTGGCGGAGCGTGCGGTTACTCGGCAGTGGCCCGGTAGCAAACTCGCCCGCGCTGATCCGTGCCCGAAGGATGGCGGCTAGCTGAAGGTAAGCCGGCTCTGGCGCGTCAAGATCCACTTCGGTCACCCAAGCAACCTAAGGCAGGACAGGACAAGCTCCTAGCCTGGATATCTGTGTCCTGTCTTGCCTTGTCTTGGTCTGTCATAGTTACGATGAACCCTCAGCCAGTCACTCATGGAGGAGAAATCATGCCGGACACAAGATGCCTGCTGCTCGCTACTGAAGTACTGCTGTCCGCTGGCGAGGAACTGCGCAACGATCCGCTGGAGGTCGAATTGTGGGCCTACCGGGACCGCCTAAGGGCCGAGCTGGCGAGCGGTGATCAGTCATAAGCACGAGCTGGCGGGAACCTGATCAAGACCAGGTAATCCAAAATTTCTGGCGATTATCTCACTGTGATATCGCATCGCGATATTGGCCTCCCCACCTGCCCGACCTACCGTCGCAGTTACTAATCCACTACGACCAGCAGGTGACACGCCATGACCCAGACCATCCTCAAAGATCCCATCAGCAGCGACCAGTCCCCGGGCACCGCGCCAAGGCGGGAGTGCGGCCCTTGAAGTCAACTGACCCCATCCCCGTGAGCCTCGCCGACCTGCCGCCGGTCATCCCGCTCCAGGTGGCCAGCCGAATCCTTGGCATCGGCAAGAACTACGGCTACAAGCTCGTCCGGTCGGGCGACTACCCCGTCCGAGTGATCGACTCGCACGGCCGGTTCAAGGTCAGCAAGTTTGACTTGCTCCGCTATCTCGGCGCGCTCACCAGGGAGTCCTGACCACAGAGCCGGCAGTAACCGGCAGATGTCAGACGGCGGTGCCAAGCTCCATGACAGGAAGAACAGGAGGAACCAGCATGACCTGGAAGTACAGCGATCACGTCCGGTGCGGCTGCCGAGGACCGGACAAGAAACAGCTCGGGCAGTCGTGCCCGCAACTCTGGCGCAAGGACGGCTCATGGAACGTCCGCCACGGGACGGCCGGCTTCATCGGCCGTATCCCGACTAGCGCCGGGACCAAGCCGCTCCAGCGGTTCGGCTACCCGAGCAGGAAGGCCGCCCAGGCCGGCGCGCAGCACGTGGGTGAGATGCTCGCCCTGGCGAAGACCGACGCCGACCGTCGGCGCATCGGCGACATGCTGAAGGCCACCCGGAACGGCGCTCCGCTGCCATCAATCGAGGACGCGCAGCGGCGGCTCGGCCTCAGCCTGGACCCGGCCGAGGAAGGCGTAACGGTCGGACAGTGGCTGGACACCTGGCTGGCGGCCAAGCGCCGGAACAAGCGGGAGAGTACATGCCGTGGCTACGAGATACATCCGTACCTGGCTCAAGCCGCAGCTCGCCCACCTGCCGCTGGAACGGCTGAACGCGGGTCACATCGAGGAGCTGTTCGCCACCATCAGCCGGTACAACGCCGAGCTGGCCCGGCAGTGCGCCGCCGGGGTCGCGCCGATGGACGTGTAGATCGACGGAGACGTCCGGGGCCAGTCCCGCGAGTGCGGGCCGACGACCCAGCTCCGCGTCTTCGCGACGCTACGGGCGGCGCTGAATGCGGCAGTGCGCCAGCGCAAGATCAGCTGGAACCCGTGCAGCGGGGTGGAGCTGGAGACACCGGAGACGGCCGAGCGGCGGCGCTGGACTCCGGCCGAGGCCGCTCAGTTCATCACCGCGACGGCCGGCGACGAGATGGGCCTGATGTTCCGGGTCGGGGTGCTCCGGGGCTGCCGCCGGGCCGAGCTGTGCGGCTTCCGCTGGGCCGACGCCGAACTCGACAAGCCGTACCGGGACCCGGTGACTGGCGAGCAACGCTCTGGCGCGGTGCTTGTGGTCCGGCGGCCGATCATTCAGATCGGCGGCAAGCTCCGTGAGTCCAGGGCCAAGACAAGAGCTGGGGAGCGGAAAGTGTTCATCGACCACGACACGGCGGCCCTCCTGCGCGGGCACCGCAAGACCCAGCTCAGGCAGCGGCTAATCGCAGGCGAGGCCTGGGAGGACAACGACCTGGTGTTCTGCCAGGGCGACGGGCGCCCGTGGAACCCAGATCACGTGTCGAAGCGGTTCAAGCGGCTCGCGGCCGGCGCGGGCGTCCCGGTGGTCACGTTGCACGAGGGCGGCCGGCACACCGGCAACTCGCTGATGCAGGATGCGGGCGTGGACCAGGAACTGCGGATGCGCGAGGTCGGTCACGCCGACAAGGCGGTCAACGACCGCTACACGCATCCCCTGGAGCAGGCGCACCTGGCCGCTTCAGATCGGACCGCGGCGCTGGTCCGAAAGGCGGCTGAGGCGTCATGATCCGGACAAGTGTTCTCACATTGTTCTTACACGATGGCGGAGCAACGAAGTCACAGTCTTCCGGAAAGGGTCCCGCTGCAGCTCAGATGTGGTGGGGCGGGTGGGGCTCGAACCCACGACCGGCAGATTATGAGTCCGCTGCTCTGACCTGCTGAGCTACCGCCCCATTTACCAGCCGCAAGAGTACCGCACCCCGGGAGCGCGCACTGGTGCGCTTTCCGGGTTCGTGCCGGGCCGCCGACCACCGGGTAAGGGCGAGGGTATGTTGTCTGGATATTTCCTCTTTTATTCGGACATTTCGCCCTGTGCCGGGCCACCCCCGCGGCCGGCCGGGTTGATGATTGGGTGTCCTTTCGGGTGCTATAGCCCCTGTAAGTACACCCACTAATGGTTTCACCCGATCTGGATACCCCTGTGGGGTATAGGGGCCGAGAGACGGGCCGGCAGCGCGCGGGTTACTCCGGCTGGAGGAACTCCAGCCGGTTGCCGAGCGGGTCGTG